>Ga0138256_10000591_pt1 | contig 39900 bp, 27 predicted proteins | sample KNB2016incub_MG_FD_105486 | JGI IMG/M metagenome (GOLD analysis project Ga0138256, IMG submission 105486) | Active sludge microbial communities from wastewater in Klosterneuburg, Austria - KNB2014incub_MG | ecosystem: Engineered > WWTP > Activated sludge > Unclassified | place: Austria... | reverse complement strand
GAGCAGCCGGCCGTCGTAACGCGCGCCAGTCTTGAAAAGCAGCAGGTCTGCGATCGTCGACTCGCGGGTCATGATGTGCAAGCGATTGGCGAGTCGAAACAGCGACGTGTTTTCGTCGCTGCCACCCGGATCGAATACATTGAACAGCGTGAATCGCACGTCGCCGACAACCGCCCCTGCCGCCTCCAGCTCGGCGTCACTCGGCATGCCGGCGGGGCGCGGGTAGGTGACGCGCTCGGCGCGCGCGTCGATCTTGGGCAGCACTTTTGCCACGACCGACTGGCTACACCAAACGAGCGCCGCCGCTATGACGACCGCGCTGTATGCAAGCGCTCTCGAAATCGATTCGTGTTCGTTCATTTTCGGTTGGACGTCGCGTCGCGCCCGCATCAATCGCTGCGCCAGCGGAATGTTGCACCCAGGTTGATCACCAACGGTAGCGAATGGCTCGTTTCGATCAGTGGCAATTGCCCCACTTCGTCGGGCGGATCGAGGTCGATGCAGCACTCATTCTCACGGTTGGCGAGGTTGGTGAGCTCGATGAAGGTCTGCAGTTCGCCACTCGCTAACGACCGTCGCCAGCTGGCGCGCAGGTCCAGTGTTTGAAAATCCCTCCAGCGTTCGGAATTGCGCGCGCCGACAACATAGGCCGGAGCGCTGGCAGGTACCGTGTTGCTCTCGACGATCGGCGTACGCGGCCAGCCGCGATGCCAACCGCCCAGCAACGACACGTTGACCCGCGAGCCGCTCCACGCCAGCCCGGCGACGATCGCCAATGGCTGATCCCAGCTACGGACAATTTCCTGATCCACGAATTCATCCTTGACAGTCGCTGCCGCAATACTCGTCCACACCGTCACCGAATCGGTGAGCGGAACGTGCAAGTTGAGTTCCACGCCGCTCGCCTCCGAGGCACCCGGGGAAATGCGCACGCGGTCGGGCGCGAGATCGGGCGACAGCCCGAGCGGATTGAGGAGATTGTCGTAGTAACTACTCGCCCTGGTCCATCGCTTGGTATAGAACTCGAGCGACCCGTTTGCGGCGTCGGGCACGCCGTACGCGAGCCCTAGAACTGAATGTACCGCCACTTGCGGCAGATCGGCACTGCGCTGCGCCTCTTCGGCCCGCCATTCGTCGACGCGCTGTGCTTGGGTGAATTCGCCCAACGAAGCATATGCGTGCCAGGCGTGGCTCAAGTCAAAACGCAGATTCAGGCGCGGGCTGACATGGCTGAATGATTCACCTGGGGCATAGTCGTCGGCGTCGAACCGCAAACCCGCCTCCGCTTCGATACGCGACCAACGGTGGCCGATGGAGGCGTACGCCGCGTAGCTCGTCGATTCGGCGCGCGCGCCGGCCGCGAAATTCTCGATCGCTCGACGCTCGAAGCTGCGGGTGGCGGCTGCTGCGAACTGATTGCGACGCTGGTAGTCATAGTTTGCCCGCGCAGTCGCGATCGTCGCACCGTAGTCCACGGCAGTCCGCTCGCTCACCTGCCAGTGCCAGTCGGAGTCGAGTTGGCGGCGTTCGATCGCGCGACGCTCGGCGAGCGTGCCGGTCGCAACCCAGGGACGCTCCAGCATACCGCTACGCGATCGATCAGCGGTCGTTGACGCGAGCACGGTCCGGCTGCGCCAGCGTTCGTTCCACCGATGTTCGTAACCCAACCAAAGGTATTCATCCCGATAACTGGCGCTCGCCTGCTCCTGTTCCGCCTTCAGCTGGATCCGGTCGTCCAGCAACAGCCAGCCGATCGTCCAGGCGCTACGATCATTCGGCGACCAGCGCAGCCGTCCGAGTGTGTCGACGAACTCGGGCCGACCGACATCTGCACCCAGTGGCTCGAGCACGAGATCAACCGTGCTGCGACGAGCGGTCGCCAACCACTCGAGTGGCCAGCGCTCACTACGACCAACCGATGCGACACCCGCGGTCAGCAGACTGAGTGACACCGAATTCTCATAGCCGAGGCTGCGCGACCGGGGCGTGATGTCGATAACGCCGCCCGACCGCGTACCGTAGCGGACCGGGAAACCGCTGCTATAGACTTCCAGGCGATCGACGGCGGCCGGGTCGATCGCGCTGATCAGACTCTGAAAGTTCTTGAGATGAAATGGATCGAGCAGCGTCACACCGTCGAAGCGGATCAACGCATCCTCACTCAATGATCCGCGAATATAGGGTCGGGCCGAGACGCTGGTGGCGAGGCCAGGTACGGCGCGCAAGGCCCGTAGAGCATCGTCCTGACTACCCGGTACCATTTCCAGATCGGTCGGCGCCAGCAAGCGAGGTTCGCCGACCGTGCGGCCCTCGATCGCGTAGCGACTGGCGTAAACGGACACGGACGTCAGCGGTGCATCCTCGACCAGCCTGGGGTCGCCACTCGCAGGCGGCTCGGCGGCGGTAGGAACCGGACCGTTGCCGCGCGTCACGACGTAGCGGTCCGGACTGATCTCGCGCAGTGCCAGTCCATGTGCCGCAAGCGCCTCACGCGCCTGCTGCAGCGGCGTCGCATCCCCATGCGGCGGCGGTGCCGCCAAGTCAGCGCGCACCAGATCGGAGCTGTAGAGTACGTCCGCACCGGTAGCACGCAGCGCCTGCAAGACATCGTCGACCGTGCGCGAGGCGCGCTCGGACGGCGCGCGCTGGGCGACCGCTGACAGCGTGACGGCCAGGCCCAGAAAGAGAACGCCGAGATTAGTCCGAAACGGGCGGCAATGCACCCGTAGAGCTTACCCGGATCACGCCATCAGGTAGATCAAAATGCAGCGCGGTAGTCTGCATCACAGTCGCGAGCGCCTCGAGGGAGTTCAACCCGTGTATCGAGCCATGCAGAATCGTGGTCGCAACGCGCTTTTCAGTCTCAGCATCCACGACGACGAGCCGCCGCCCCGACTCACGCGCTACCCACTCGAGAAACTCCGCCAGCGGACGATTCTCTATATCGAAATCCGGTGCCAAGGCCTCGGCCCAGGCCCACTCACGACCAGTCGTGGCGATCGACTCACGGGTGACGCTGCCATCACCTTGTACCAACAATGCCGTACCGGCCGCAGCGGTGACCTCATTCGCGTTGTCGTTGCCAGCTCTGCGCCACGCGACCCGGCCCTCGCGTACGCGCAACTCGGTCTGCTCTCCTTGCACGGCAACTTCGAATTGTGTCCCAAGGTGCGTAAACTGACCCGCGGGTGTGGTCACGACGAAATCCCCGGTGCTGGTGGAATTCGGAGGCATGTCGACATACAAGACACCGCGCTCCAGACGCAACGCGTTGCTGTCGAAGATCTCGACCGCCGTACCGGAAGCGACGCGCAGATTGCCGCCGACCTGCAACTCGATGAGTGCATTGCCAGCCAACTGCAATCGTTGTCCCGCACGCAAAACCGAGCCCGTCACGAGTGAGCGCGAGCGGCCGAACGACAACACCTCACTGACTGGTACGGCGGCTCGTTCGATCTGTCCGAATCGTTCCCCTGCGACTGTTTGTCTGTCACTAACGACTACCAGCCAGCCCGCGGCTACCGCGACCATCGCGAGCGCTGCCGCCGCAGCCCAGCTCGTCGCAGTGCGTGAGCGATGCGTCTGGCGGGTCGCGGCGCGCCACGCCGCTTCGGTAGCGGCACGCACACGCTGCATCGCGGCTGCGGACAACGGCTCCGCGCGCAGCCCGTCCCGCAACGCGCGCTCGGCGACGTCGTCGATGCTCGCGGGCAGCTCACCTTCGGTCATGATGCGTCCTCCGCCGCAGCGGTACCTGCGTCCAGGGCAGCGTCGTCTGCGTCGACCCAGCCGTCACGGAACGCACGCCGCGCCCGTGCTAACAACGACTGCGCGGCGCTCTCGGAAAGATGCAGAGACCGCGCGATCTCCGGGATTGTAAGGTCATCGCCATAGCGCAATTCGAGCACGCGCGCATAGCGCGGCGGTAGCGAGTTGACGCTGCGTCGGACCGCGCTGCGGGTTGAATCCGTCACACACTCATCGAGCGGGTCGCGGTATTCGAGCAATTGCACCGGAACGCGCGACTCGGTGTTCTCGAGGACCGCGTCCAGATTGTCGATCTCGGGCTGGCGCGCCGCCTTACGACGTACATCAGCGAGCAGGTTACGGCAAATCTGACAGAGCCAAGTGAAGACGGTGGCGTCGCCGCGAAACCGCGCGAGATTGCGCATGGCGTTGATCATCGTCTGTTGCACGACGTCCTCGATAGCGGCGGCACCGAGCGGACTGCGACGCGCCGCGAACGCCGCGAGACGGGTTGCATAGGACGCGAAAAACTGCTCAAAAGCCTGCTGGTCGCCGCCTGCATTTTCGCGATCAAATGCTGCTCGTCGGTCAATTGCACTTCCCCGAAGGTCTGGATTACGGTACGCCAGTCCAACTGATTACTTAGACGTCACGCGTATTACAGATCATTCGAGCCGGGACCGCATCATTGGCAGCACTTCCGTTGCTGAACGACTGCCCAGCCACTCCCCGAACGTCTCACCGAGCATGCGTGCACGCGATTTCGCCCTGGCGGGCTTGCTATTGCTCAGTGGGACGCAAGCTGGGCCGGCACGCGCCGCGACGGAGAACATCGAGTTCGTCGCAGAACACATCCCGGAAATCGCGATGGACAACCGTTACGCCACGTTGCCGCTCTGGGGTGGTATCGACCCACTGAGGCCCGACGCTCCGCAGGTCAACTTGACGGGCGGCTACAGCCGCACCGCCGCAGGCGAGCTTCAGTTGGCGGGGCCGATGTTTGCGGTCGGCGTCAGCCACGGTTGGCGGGCGCGCTGGACCGTATCGGCATTCGGCTTCTTCGATCGGTTACGATTCTCGTCTGCGGCGCCAGATCGCCGCACGCTCGATGTCTCCTTCACAGGTGGTGTGCCGCTTGCACTACCGGTCGCCGCCGAGTTCACAGACCTCGGCGGTTCAGCGGATCACGCGGGACTCGGAATTGCGATCGGCAGTCAGGCGGAGCGGCGTTTCCTCGGTCGTTACGAGTGGTTTGCCGGCCTGCTGTGGGAGCGACTCGAGCTGCGTGACTATCGAGTGCGCTACCGTGTGACCGAGGGCGTAGACGCCGACTCCAGCGGCCTGCTCGACTACAGCACTACCTATTCATTTGCGACGCCTGTCGCGGGTATCGCCTGGCCGTACGATTTCGGCCGCTGGCGCTCGCGGCCCCATCTGCAGCTGGCGATTCCGCTCCCGCGGCGCGGTTTGGTCGGCCGCATAGCAGGCCCAGGATTCGCGGCCAGTGGTACGACATCGGACGTCAGCTCGAGTCGTCCGTTTGGCGATCCCTCGGTCACGCTCGGTTGGGATTTGACCTATCGCCCGTGGCGCCTGACGGTCGACGTGGGCAGCCTCGTGTCACAGGCGACCCACGAACGCTTCATTCATGAGGGTGCGGGTCAGAACTGGCTGTTATCCTTGCGCTGGGAGTATTGAATGTCGGCGCCTGCAATGACTTTTGACGATGATCGATGAGCCGCGATTCTGGCGCACGCACGCCATCGTTCCGCTCGCCTTGGGCATTGCGTTGATCGCACTGTTTGGCTCGACCGACCTCGATCGGCAGCTCGCCACAGCCTGGGCGTGGAACGCGCCTGCCGGCCACTTCATTGCGAGAGACTCAGTTCTCGCGAATGCGCTGATTCACCGCGGCGGACGCAACGCCATCTGGGGAGTCGGACTCGTTTGCGTCGTCGGCTGGATCGTCAATCGCCGTCGGCGAAATCGCGGTCTGAGCCACGCGTTTGGCTTCTCGTTCTGTGCGCTCGCGCTCGCGATCGCTGCGGTCGGTGGCCTCAAGCAGATCACCAATGTCGATTGCCCGTGGGATCTGCAGGGCTTCGGGGGTACCCGGCCCTACGTACACTTGTTAGCTGACCGCCCAGATGACTTGCCGCGCGCCCAGTGTTACCCCGCTGCTCATGCAGGTTCGGGATTCGCATTGTTCGCACTCTACTTCGGCTTTCGCGACACGCGTCGGCGGATCGCGCTCGCCGGACTAACGGCTGCTCTCGTCGTAGGTACGGTTTTTGGTCTCGCGCAGCAGGCACGCGGCGCGCATTTCGTGTCGCACGATCTCACGAGCGCGCTGCTCACCTGGTTCGTCTGTCTTGGACTCTACGTGAAATTTCCCGGGAAGAAACTCGAATGACTTGCAAAGTACTGATTCTGGGTGCCAACGGCTTCATTGGCAGCGCTCTCACCGCCGCGATCCTGCGCGAGCGCGACTGGGAAGTGTTCGGTATGGATCTCTCGAATCACAAGCTTGGTGATCTGACGAGTTCGCCGCGCTTTCGCTTCGCCGAAGGCGACATCACGATCAATCGCGAATGGGTCGAATACCACGTCAAGAAGGCCGACGTCATCGTGCCACTGGTGGCGATTGCCAATCCGGCGCAATACGTCACCGACCCACTGCGCGTCTTCGAACTCGACTTCGAGGCTAATCTCAAAGTTGTGCGCGATTGCGTCAAATATCGCAAGCGGCTCATATTCCCGTCGACGTCGGAGATCTACGGCATGTCCCCGGACAGCGTGCTCGATGAGGAGTCCAGTAACCTCGTCTATGGTCCGGTCAACAAGCAACGCTGGATCTACGCGGCGTCCAAGCAGATGCTCGATCGAGTGATCTACGCCTACGGTGTGCGCGACGAGTTCGATTACACGTTGTTTCGGCCGTTCAATTTCATCGGGCCAAATCTCGACAATATCGATGAGCCCAAGGAAGGCAGTTCGCGGGTGTTCACGCAGTTCCTCTCCAACATCATGTATCGCCGACCCATCAGACTGGTGGACGGCGGCGAGCAGAAGCGCTCCTTCACCTTTATCGACGACGCCGTCGATTGCCTGCTGCGCATCATCGAGAACAAGAACGGCGTCGCCACGCGGCAAATATTCAATATCGGCAACCCCGCCAATTGCGTTTCGATCGGCGAACTGGCGCAGCTGATGATCGACACGGCCAAAGAGTTCCCGGCACTGCACGAACGCGCCGCAAGCGCCGAGATCACATCGGTGACGTCAGCGGACTACTATGGCAAATATTATCAGGACATCCAGAACCGGGTGCCCGCGATCGATGCCGCGCGCAAACAACTTGGCTGGGCTCCGACTACCGACCTCGTCACCGCGGTTCGCAAGACGATCGACTACTATGTTCGTCTCGAGAGTGGCCAGAGACGCATCGCTACTAACATTACATGACAGCAGCGATGAACGATACGCGCCACGGTAGTCTCTGGCGGCTGTGGCTGCTGCTCGGCGTACTGTGGATGCTGACGCTGTCCGTGCGACCTTTGTTCGACCCGGACGAAGGCCGTTACGCCGAAATCCCGCGGGAAATGCTGGTATCTGGCGACTGGGTGACGCCGCGCCTCAACGGCGTGAAATACTTCGAGAAGCCGCCGCTGCAATATTGGGCCACCGCCACGCTCTATTCGGTATTCGGCAAGAGCGAGTGGACATCCAGACTATGGTCCGCAGCACTCGGCTTCCTGTGCGTTCCACTGGTGTACGGCTTTGCGCGTCGCATCGGCCAATCACGCGAGGTCGCAGCGATCGGCGCGCTGGCGCTCGCGATCAATCCGTACTTCGTGATCGTCGATCATATCAACCTCCTCGATCAGGCATTCACCTTTTTCCTCGTCGCGGCGGTATTTGCATTTGTATTGGCGCAGCGCGGCGCTCAGCACTCGCGGTCTGAACGTCGCTGGATGCTGTTAGCCTGGGGCAGCCTTGCGCTGGCGGTCCTGAGTAAGGGGATTGTCGCAATTGCACTGACCGGTGCAACGCTGGTGGTCTATATGCTCGCGATGCGCGACCGGACTTTCCTTCGGCGTATGCACTTCTTACCGGGCCTCCCGCTATTTGCCGCCCTCGCCGTGCCATGGTTCTGGCTGGTGCAAGCACGCAACCCCGAGTTCGCCAGCTTCTTCTTCATACATGAACATTTCGCTCGATTTCTAACGACTGTGCACAAGCGGGCTGAACCCTGGTGGTTTTTCGTCCCGGTGCTGTTGCTGGCCGTGAGCCCGTTTCTGTGGAGCGTGAAGCACGCGGTCATCGGACAATGGCGTGGCAGCACGTCCGGGCGCGACTTCAGCCCAGTGCGGCTGTTGCTCGTGTGGGTGGCTGTCACGTTCGCCTTCTTTTCGATCTCGCAGTCGAAGCTCGTGCCTTATGCCCTGCCGCTCATGCCGCCGATTGCTGTGCTGCTCGCACAGTCACTGCGCAACGATGCGCGTGCACCACGGCGCGCGTCGTGGATCGTCGGCACTTTGCTGTGCGTCTTCGGTGCCGGCTTGATGGCATACGATTGGCGGCGCAATGGCACGCTGCAGACGGGCGTGGCGCTCTGGGCCGGACTGGGATTGTTGGCCGGCCTGCTGGCGGTCTTTGCCGAGCGTATCGTATCGCGCGGGGGCATTGCCGACGGCAAGCCATCTTTGGCGCACTGGTCACTGCTCGCGGCAGTCTCGATCCTGGGTTACCAGATGCACCTGATGGCCTACGATGCGCTGCCGCCAACGCGTTCGGGGAAGGGTCTGGCAGCCGCGGTCGCACCCGCGATCGGCCCCCACACCGAGTTGCTCTCGGTAGCGCAATATCGCCACACACTCTCTTTCTATCTCGGCGCCCAGCTTGACGTGTTCGGTTATGCTGGCGAACTGGAATTCGGCATGCGACAGGACAACCTACCTGTGACAAACGGCACTGAGGAATTCAGCCGACATTGGCGCCAGGCGGACGATGCGATCGCGTTCATCGAGCCACACGTTTACGACGAGCTGGCGGCCGCCGGCATGCCTGGTCGCGTACTCGCTAACGACTTACAGAGCGTCGCGGTGGCTCGACGATGAAATTGACCGACTTCGGCTGGCTATTCCTGGGTGTTGCGCTTAACGCGGGTGCGCAGCTTGGGCTGAAAGCGGCGACGAAGGCGACCGGTCCTATCGCCGGCAATGTCGCCGGGATCTGGCAGTCCGGCCAACAGATCGCCGCGGTGCCCGCGTTCTGGTTGGCACTGTTCGCCTACGGACTGTCGGTCGTTGTCTGGTTAGTCGGCCTGTCGCGCGTTCCCGTGAGCCAGGCGTATCCCATTTTGTCGCTCGGCTACGTCCTCACCGCCTTGCTGGCGTGGCCGTTGCTCGGCGAAATCGTGTCGGGCCAACGCGTGCTCGGCATTTTTGTCATCATTGCCGGTGTGTGGCTGATCACTCGTTCCTGAAAAATGCTATGACCTTGGAAAAACTGCCCTTTACGCGGCCAACTCTGGACGAAGCCACGATCGCAAGCGTAGCGGCTACGCTGCGATCCGGCTGGCTGGCGAGCGGGCCTCGCGTGCAGGAACTCGAAGCGGCATTGTCCCAGTACCTTGGTGGCAGACCTGTGCGCACCATGACATCGGCCACGGCGGCGCTCGAAATCGCGCTGTATGTCGCCAAGGTCGGTCCCGGCGACGAGGTGATCACCACGCCGATAAGCTGGTGCGCCACCGCCAATGTCATCCTGCGCCTCGGCGCCAAACCGGTGTTCGTCGACGTCGATCTCGACTCGCGCAACCTGTTGCTCGAGCAGGTCGAGGCGAAGATCAGTGCGCGTACCCGCGCGATCTTGCCGGTGCATTTCTCCGGACTGCCGATCGCCATGGATCAGCTCTACGCGTTGGCGCAAAAGCACGGCGTGCGAGTCATCGAAGACGCGGCGCATGCGATCGGCTCGGCTTGGCACGATAAGCGCATCGGCAGCTTCGGCGATCTCGTCTGCTTCAGCTTTCATCCTAACAAGAACATGACGACCGGTGAAGGCGGTGCGATCGTCGCAACTGCGCCGGACGAGATTCGCACGATCGAAGCATATCGCTTCAATGGCGTGGTGAAGCCAGCGCCGGGTGAGCTCGACGTGCTGTTCCCCGGCATCAAAGCCAACATGTCCGATATCCAGGCAAGCATCGGTCTCGGGCAGCTCGCTCGGCTCGATGAATTCAACGCGCGACGCCGCGAACTGGCGGCGCGCTACTACCAACTCTGGCAACACTCCTGTCCGCTGCGGCTGCCTGCTCGTGGCGATACTGGCCATAGTTGGCACATGTTTGCGCCGCTGCTGCCACGCGAAACAGCTGGCATGACGCGTCTGGAATTCATTCGACAAATGGATGCACGCGGCATCTCGGTCGGCATTCACTATCCTGCGATCCACTTGTTGACGGCGTATCGGCAGCTTGGCTGGCGCGATGGGCAGTTCCCCAACGCCGAGCGTATTGGGCGCGAAACGCTGACGCTGCCGTTGTTCCCGGCGATGCGCGACGAAGACGTCGACCGCGTCGTCAACGCCACCAATGAGATTCTCGGGCGGTAGCCGGTGATTGCACCCGACATCTCCATCGTCATTCCAGTCTTCAACGAGGAGGCTGGGCTGCCGCTGCTGTTTGCGCGACTGTACCCGGCGCTCGATGCCCTGCAACGTAGCTACGAAGTGATCTTCGTTGACGACGGCAGTAGTGACCGCTCCGTCGAACTGCTGCGCGCAACCGTCGCACAGCATCCGGCCACCGCGCGCGCCGTCATCTTGGCGCACAACGTCGGGCAGCACCTGGCGATCCTCGCGGCGTTCGAGCGTACGCGCGGTCGTCATATCATCACGCTCGACGCCGACCTGCAAAATCCACCCGAGGAGATCGGCGCTGTCGTCGCGGCGCTCGAACAAGGCGCGGACTATGTCGGTACGATCCGACAGGTACGCGAAGACGTCTGGTGGCGCAGAGTCGCGTCTCGATGGCTCAATCGCTTGCGCGAGCGCACCACCAAGATCAGCATCACCGACCAGGGTTGCATGTTGCGCGGCTATGACCGTCGCCTCGTCGAGGCCGTCAATCATTGCGGCGAGGTAACGCCCTTCGTCCCAGCGCTTGCGTACACGTTTGCGCGCCGCCCGGTCGAGATCCCGGTGAAGCACGAGGAACGCGCCGCAGGCGTATCAAAATACTCGATGTTCCAGTTGGTCCGCTTGAATTTCGACCTGATGACGGGCTACTCACTCATACCGCTACAGGCATTCTCGGTCTCAGGCATTGTCATTGCATTTCTGTCGTTGGCGTTCGTCGTTTATCTCGCGATTCGGCGCTTGGTAGTCGGGCCCGAGGCCGCGGGTCTGTTCACGCTGTTTGGCATCGCCTTCTTCTTGCTCGGCTGTGTCTTGTTTGGGCTCGGGATAGTGGGCGAGTACGTCGGACGGATTTTCGAACAGGTCCGCAGCCGCCCGCGCTACGTAGTCGCGGAATTCCTCGGCGACCAGCGCGTCGCACCTCGGCCCGAGAGCAACGCGAATGTCGCAGCTTCGCAGACCCGCGCTGCGCCATGAGACCAACCGCCGTGGTCTTCGCTTACAGTGAGGTCGGGGTTCGCTGTCTCGAGGTGTTGTTGCGAGCGCAGGTCGAGATTTTGCTGATCGTCACGCACGACGACGATCCGAACGAAACGCGTTGGTTCGCCAGCGTTGCCGAGCTCGCCCAGCAATACCGGCTACCCTGGATAGCCCCGCAGTCAGCGGACGAACCACAGCTGATCGAACGTGTGGCTGCGCTCGCACCTGACTTCATCTTCTCTTTCTACTACCGATTCATGCTAAGCGACCAGATCCTGCATAGCGCGAAGCGTGCTGCACTCAACATGCACGGCTCGCTGTTGCCGCGATTTCGCGGCCGCGCGCCGGTCAACTGGGCCGTTTTGCGCGGCGCGACCGAAACCGGCGCCACTTTGCACCATATGGTCGCGCGCGCCGACGCGGGCGACATCGTCGACCAGCAAGCCGTGGCCATTGGTGAGGACGATGACGCGCTGACGGTGTTCCGGGGGGTATGTGCAGCGGCAGTGACCGTCCTTGCGCGCAGCCTCCCGAAGTTGCTTGCCGGTACAGCGCCGGCGACGCCGCAGCAAATCCTCCCGGGAGAATACTTCGGACGCCGGCGCCCCGAGGACGGTCGTATCGATTGGTCGCGGCCGGCGCGCGAGATTCATAATCTTGTGCGCGCCGTCGCTCCGCCTTATCCGGGTGCATTCGCGGATATTCTCGGCGAGCGCTGGGTTGTTACGCGTACCAAAGTACTGGCGAACGAGCCAGACAACTCATGCGTCGTGCAGTCGCCCGGCGCTGCGCGCCGCCCACGCCTGATCGGTTCGCAAGCACGATGCATTGTCGAATGCAGCGACGGCAGCCGCTTGCTATTGGTGGCGGCACAGGGCCCCGAAGGCGCCGTCGATCTCGCGGCCGTGGCAGCGCGGCTCGAGGATTCGCCGTTAGAGCTGGGCTGAGCGGCGCATGGCGACGCTGGCGCTGAAAGTCGATGTCGATACCTGGCGCGGCACTCGTGACGGCGTACCCAAGCTCGCCGAGCTGCTCGAGCGACTGCAGGTTCCGGCGACTTTTCTCTTCAGCGTCGGCCCGGATCACACCGGCCGCGCGCTGCGCCGCGTATTTCGGCGCGGTTTCCTCGGCAAAGTACGCCGCACATCCGTCGTGTCCAACTATGGACTGACTACTCTGCTGTACGGCACATTGCTTCCGGGCCCGCGCATCGGCGAACGCTGCCGCGATGAAATGCGGATGGTCAGACAACGCGGCTTCGAAGTGGGAGTACACACTCACGACCACGTGAAATGGCAAGACAAGGTGAGCAGCGCTTCGATTGGCTGGACGCGACGAGAACTCGAGCTGGCGCGCGACGAGTTCCAGCGGATATTCGGTGTGGCACCGCGTGTCCATGGCGCCGCCGGCTGGCAGCTCAATGCACATGTACCAGGACTCGAAGCGGCGCTCGGCTTCGAGTATGCCTCTGATACCCGCGGTTACTCGCCTTTTCGACCGGCGAGCGGCGGCGTACCGCAGCTACCAACCACCCTGCCGACGCTGGACGAGCTCATTGGCCGTGACGATTTGACGAGCGACGACCCAGTCGAAACACTGCTAGGCATGACGCTGAATGCCCCGCGGCACGGACATGTTTTCACGCTACACGCCGAGATCGAAGGTGGCGCCTATGCACCCCATTTTGCGCGACTGCTGCTGGGGTGGCGCGCACAAGGCTATGAGTTCGCGACCTTGGGCGAGGTGTACGAGTCGCTCGATTACGGTTCGTTGCCGACCTGCGAAATCGTCCCCGGCACGGTCAGTGGTCGGTCGGGGCAACTCGCGCTACAGGCTCAGAACTGATGCCACGACTCCTCTACACGTATCTGCTGCGCCACCTATCCATGACGTGGCTGGCTGTCGTCGGTGTACTGTTGACGGTACTCACGCTCGGCCAGGTTCCACAAGTACTGGTGCGAGCGGCCGCGAACGAGATCAGCGCCGACATGATCGGCCGCGTAATCTGGTGGATGACTCTCGCCAACGCGCCGGTGATACTGCCATTTGGAACGCTGCTGGCGGTCGTACTGACCATGGGCCGCTTTGGCAACGACAGCGAACTGACCGCGATGCGCGCGGTGGGCATGTCACCCGCCAAGCTGCTCGTACCCGTGGTGCTGCTCGCCGCGCCGATCACAGCGATGCAAGGCGCGATCGCCCTGCACTACGCGCCGACCGCCCTATGCAGTGCCATCAAGATTCGCGCCCAAGCAGTACGCACGCTGGCGTTGGCGCCGGTGCGTGCCGGCAAGTTCCAACCGTTCGGACGCGACGGCACTTTGTTAGTCGATGATGTGACCGAGGATGGCGAGCTACGCAATATATTCGCCACGGTTGGCGAAAAGGGTGTGGCGCAAGTCATGACGGCTGCACGCGGACGCATCGAAGCGGATCTTGCTAACGATCGATTGCAGTTGCGACTGTTCGACGGGCGCCGCTACGAGGGCATCCCCGGCCAGGGGAAGTTCCGGATCATCAGCTTTGGCGAATACGCCGGCTGGTTCGCGTTGCCGTCCACCGTCAGCGAATGCAAGCGTGCCGATACGCTGAACACCACTCAGCTGCTGGGGTCCACTGCGCCCAAAGACCGTGCTGAACTCCACGCACGTTTCGGCTTTATCGCGATGATGATCGTGCTGTCACTGATGGCGGCACCGCTAGCGGTCATCCGACCTCGCGAGGGGCGCTACGCGCGGCTGCCGGGCGCCGTTGCATTGTCGCTCGTCTATCTGATGGCTACCATCGGACTAACCACCTGGTCGGCTCGCCGACCGGACATCGGGCCAGCCGCCTACTGGACGCTGCACGCCGTGATGCTCGTGACAGCGGTCCTGATGATTGTTCGCCAGCAGCGTGGATCACTGCGCTTTTCGTCGCCGTAAGAACCCGTATTCGGTCGGCCGGCAGTCACGCGCTGCAGCGCGGCCAGCAAACCTCCACCTGGTGGCGTGCGCCGTCGTCGATCAGCTGGAATTGCAACTCGGGCTGTGGAGCGCCGTCGAGCGTCAAGGTCGCAACAGCGTAATCGGTCTGGGTAACCTCGATGACATACGAACTGTCGCCGGCGCGATATTCGATCCGAAACCGCGGCCAGTGTCGCGGGATTCGCGGCTCGAGCTCGATGGTGTCGTTACGACGCCGCAACCCGAGTAACGACTCGGTCAGCAGCTGGTACATCCAGCCCGCCGATCCTGTGTACCAGGTCCAGCCGCCGCGCCCGACATGCGGAGGCAGCGCGTAGACGTCGGCCGCCATGACGTACGGCTCCACCTTGTAGCGCACAACGCCTGCGGCATCGGCGCCATGGCGAATCGGATTGATCATATGCGCCAGCTCCCACGCTCGGTCTCGGTCGCCGAGCTCGGCAAAGGCCATCGCCGCCCACACGGCCGCGTGAGTGTACTGGCCGCCGTTTTCCCGCACGCCCGGGACGTAGCCGCGAATGTAACCTGGATCCTTGGGCGTCTGGTCGAACGCTGGCGTCAACAGCTGAATGAGTCCGGCATCGCGACGTACCAGGTGCCTGTCGAGCGCTTGCATCGCTTGCTGCGCCCGCTCCGAGTCGGCGGCGCCGGACAGCACCGCCCAGCTCTGCGAGATCGAGTCGATCTGGCACTCATCGCTGCGTTTCGATCCGAGCGGTGTCCCGTCGTCAAACCACGCGCGCCGATACCACTCGCCATCCCACGCGTGTTTCGCAAGATTCTCGCGCAGCTGCTGTGATGCGGCCGTGCACCACGCAGCGAGCGAGTCGTCATCCCGCGCGCGGGCTACCTCGCTGAAATGGGTGAGGACATGGAACAGAAAGAAGCCGAGCCACACGCTCTCGCCTACGCCACCGATGCCGACTCGATTCATGCCATCGTTCCAGTCACCGCTGCCCATCAAGGGCAAGCCGCGCGCGCCGTACAGTTCGACGCCGCGTCGCAGTGCCAGCTCGCAATGCTGATACAGCGTCGCCTGATGCGCCGAAGGCATCGGCAGATCGTAGTACGACTCCTCGTCGGCGTTCAGCGCACGGGCTTCAACGAATTGCACGCTCTCATCGAGCACATGGAGATCGCCGGTGGTCTCCAGATAGCGGGATACTGCCAGCGGCAGCCACAGGTAGTCATCCGAGCAGCGAGTGCGGACGCCGCGATCCTGCGGTGGATGCCACCAGTGCATTGCGTCGCCTTGCGGAAACTGGTGGGCGGCGGAACGCAGCAGATGCTCGCGAGTCAACGCAGGTGCCAAATGCACCATTGCCATGCCGTCCTGCAGTTGATCGCGAAAGCCGAACGCACCACCAGATTGATAGTAACCACTGCGAGCGAAGTAGCGGCTCGACAAGGTCTGATACGGCAACCATCCATTGACCAGCAAATCGACGCTTGCATCGGGTGTGGTAACTTGAACGGCACCGAGCGTCTCGGTCCAGAACCGGCGCACCTTGGCCAACGCCGCTGCGGCAGCCTCTGCCCCTTTGTGGCGCTCGGCAAGCGCCGCCGCCGCGCCACGATCGTTTGCGGCACCGAGTCGGAACGTGGTGGCGACACTCTCGCCATCCCGCAGCACGATCGGAATCTGCACGGCTGCGCACGGGTCCAACCCGACACCGACTGCTCCTGAGAGACTGGCGCGCTGCAATGCGGCTGGCGCGCCGAGGTGTCCGTTGCGGCCGAGGAACTCACTGCGATCCGCGGTAATGCTGCGGGTATGGGAATCGACGTCGAAGAATGCGACGCGACCGCCGAACTCGATGTTGTAAGGATTGTGAGCGAAGACCGTGCCGGCGTCCGTGCCGACTTCCGTGACCACGTGCATTTGCGACCGGCCCCGCACGTCGCCGAGCACCCACTCGACATAGCCGGTCGCCGACAGTCGCCGCGGGCGCCCAGACGTATTGCGAACGATCAAATGCGAGAACTTTACTGCGGCATCGAGCGCCACATAGATCCATAATTCGGTGGCGATGCCATGTTCGACGTGCTCATACACGCTATAGCCGAAGCCGTGACGCGTCTGATACGACCCCTGGCCCCGACACGGCAGCGGCGTGGGCGACCAGACGCGACCGGTTTCCTCATCACGCAGATACAGTGCTTCGCCGCTCGCATCGGAGACTGGATCATTGTGCCAGGGCGTCAATCGGAACTCATGCGCGTTCTCGAACCAGGTATAGCTGGAGCCACTCTCGCTAACAACCACGCCGAACTCCGGATTGGCGATGACATTGGCCCAGGGTGCCGGGGTCGGCGCATCCGGGCGCGAGACGATCACGTACTCGCGGCCGTCGGCGGAGAAGCTGCCCGTGCCATTGTCGAACTGGTTCTGCGCCGCCGCCGCTGCGTTTGCCGGTAGTCCAAGCTCCGGTTCCGACGACCGCTGCGGGTGCGCGTCCGTGTCCACCACCGGATCGAAGGGCGTGGACCGATCTGGCAGCAGCAGCGGTACACTGCGCGGCGGTACGACGTGCCGACTTACTTGCGCTAACAAGGTTCCATCGGAGTCGCTGATCACGACTCGCGCCACGGTCTGCAGCAAGATACGGTCATCGTGCGATAATTGATGCGCAGGGCGGACAAAAATGCCGCCTCTTCGATTCAGCAACTGTGCTTCGGCGCCGGCCGTGATGAGCCCGAGTATCTGGTCTTGCAGCTCCTGGCGATAGCCGGCCTGCTCCTCGTTCCAAATCACGAGATCGACATCGAGGCCCTTCAGTCGCCAATAGGCATGCGCCTGAACGAGTTGCCTGACCAGTTCGATGCTGGCCGCAGCGGCGACTCTCAACAGCACGATCGGCAGGTCGCCGGATATCGAATGCCCCCAAAGCCCAGACTGGCCCCGCCGATTCTGTAGCAACACGTCCGGCGCGGCGCGCAGGAACGAACTCGCGTAGACGATTGGGGCAGCGAGCCGCTCGAACAGGCGCGCATCGGCTGGCGTCGCGTTGATCTGCCGGCGCACCACTTCGCTGTGGGTCCACGCGAGATCGAACACACGGTCGGCCAAATTTCGATCGCGATACTTGTCGATGAGCGCAACACACGCCTCGCGCTGCGTCGCCACCCCCGTGACCAAATCGATGACCGCAGTCTGTTCAGGCGCAAGCGTGACGCGGCAGCGAATGGCGACGATGGGGTCGAGCACGGAGCCAGCGGAGTCCGACAACTTCTCCGCGACGGTCAGCGCCCATGGCGCCCGCGTGGTATTCCCCCGCCCGAGAAAGCGACCGCGATCCGTTTCGTAGGATATCGTGTCGACGACAGCGTCATGGATCGCTACCAGGTGAAACATCCACGGCGTCACCTCCTCGTGCGATCGCGGGCGCCGCGTACACAGCAATGCCTGCTTGGCGCGCATGATTTCCGTTTGCACGAACAGGTTGCTGAACGCTGGATGCAATTCGTCGGAGATCGCCGGCGCAAGTACGACTTCCGCGTATGTTGTTATTTCAATGGTACGCGTGCGCGCGGAGCGATTGCCGATGTGCAGGCGCCGTAGCTCGATGTCGTCCTCGGCTGATACGGCGATTTCCAGATGCATATCATAGGAATTCCTGTGGCCACGGTATTCGGCCTTGGCATCCGAAAAGATCGCCTCGTAGTCATTGACGAGCGAGCAGGTCGGCTGATAGGCAGCCGACCAGAATTCGCCGCTCTCCACGTCGCGCAGATAGCAGAAGCTGCCCCATGGATCGCGCGTGATGTCTTCGCGCCAACGCGTGACCGCCATCTCGCGCAACCGGCTACTGCCACTGCCCGCACTCGTTAGCAGCGTGTGGTAGCGGCCATTTGACAGCATCTTGATCGCCGGCCGGCTGTCGTTGGGAGTCCGATAGACGCGCAACTGCGACTCCGTGGCGGTACCATCCGCGCGCGTCGGATCATCGGCGGCGTCATGCGGGTAGAAGACCCCGGCACGCGGGATGCGTTCCTGCAGCAAGAGCAGCGTTGCCCGAAACTCGGGGTCGGCCACGAACCGCTTTTGCATCGGCTGATCGCGTAATAGATGCAGCAATGCCAACAGACCCATGCCCTGGTGGTGCGACATGAAGGACCTGACCAACACGTAGTCTTGGCCGGGTGGAACGCGCGCTGGCGTATAATCGATCGCCTCGTATAAGCCGTAACAACCTGCAAAACCCAAGCCTTCGAGTCGCTGCAGATTCTCGCAGGCGGCCGCGGGCGAGACCATCAATGCCATCATCGACGCATAGGGCGCGACCACCAGGTCCTGCCCCAGGCCGCGCTTGAGTCCAAGATCCGGGACGCCAAAGGCACGGTACTGATAGTTCATGCGTGCGTCGACCGCGTTGTAGCCTGACTCGGAAATCCCCCACGGGACATCGCGACGTGCACCGTAGCGGATATGGGCGCGCACCGCGTGTCGTGCCGTTTGATCGAGCAGTGTATCGGGATAGCTCGGCATGACGAGTTGCGGCATCAAGTACTCGAACATCGAGCCACTCCAGGAGAGCAGCGTCGCCTCGCCATCGACTTCGGTGAGCAACCTGCCCAGAGCGAACCAGGTTTCCTCCGGAAGCTCACCTTGCGCGATAGCCAGAAAGCTACACAGCCTTGCTTCAGAGGCGAGCAAATCGTAGTAGCCAGGATCGAGCCGCCGCTCATCAAAGTTGTAACCAATCGACAGCAGGCGTCTGTCCCGATCGTACAAGAAGCCATACTCGGCACGCGCGCACTCCAATGTCGAGTTCGCCAAATGCTCGATCTCCTGACAACGCTGTATCGCCGCGGTACGCACGGATGCTGCGGGCGAGCGTTGCAGTTCGCGCAGACTCGGCCAGACTTCCGTGGCATTGCGGCGGTCCTGGCCGCTGGCCTGCGGCGCCTGGGCCGTGTCAGCGCGGACGACAAACCGCAGTGCTTCGCCGTGCGCATCCTGGCAAGCGACCCGCAACAACGTCGGCCAGTGCGCAGTCGGAACTTCTGCGATTGCGGCGGTCGCTGGCGGCCAGAGTGATTCGACTACGCCGGCAAGCTGCGTCAGCGCGGCTAGCTGTTGAGCCGCCCATTCGAGCGACATCCGCGGTTCCGCGCGCGCCGCTTGGAGTTGAACCGCAAATGCCTCGACCGCTGCTGCAAGCTCTTCGTTGTCAGCGTCGACGTCAAGTCGGCCCTGATCAAGCACCGCCAGCGTATCAGCAAGGCCATCGAACACCGCCCCCGAGAGCGGCGCAGCGTCGAGCAACGCTAACAATCCCTGGCGCAGCGTCAACAAGTGCGCGGCGAGATTACCGCTGTCCACTGTCGAGACGTAGCGCGGCGCCAGAGGTTCGAGCGTCAGCGTATCGTACCAGTTGAAGTAATGGCCGCGGTGCCGTGGCAGTGCCTGCAGCGTGGCCAGAGTGCGCGAGGTACGCTCGATCATCGCTCCCGAACTGAGATAGCCGAAATCACAGGCGGCAAGTCCGGACAACAACGACAGACCGATGTTAGTGGGCGAGGTGCGGTTTGCCACCCGCGGCGACGGATGTTCCTGCAGATTGTCAGGCGGCAACCAATGGTCCTCCGCCCCCACGTGCATCTCAAAATAGGCCCAGGTACGGCGCGCGAGCGATCGCAGGTAGGTAACCTGTGCGATAGTCAGTTCCGCCTGACGTCGCACCGGTGGCCGTCCGAGCCACGTCATCAGAATCGGCGAAAATGCCCAAAGCACACAAATAGGCGCCGCGACCCAGAACGCGGCGCCGTTGAAGCGCCACAAGACGACCGCGGTTGCGACGGCGAACACCGAAGCGAACCACATGCTGCGCAGCTCCGCCGCCAGGATGTTGCCGAGGCGGCGCTCGGCCTCGCTCGACGGATTCCACCGCAAGAGATGGCGTCGCGTGATCAGCATCCGCCACAGCGTGACGGCAATCGCCACCACGCTCACGTAGGCGCGATGCGGCAGACATGCGAGATCGACGGCGGCGCGTTCCAGGCCGCGGACGATGCCCTGCCCAACTTCCAGCAGATGCGCCTCGAGTGTCACGTCGAGCGGCTTCACCAGTACGTCACGAATTGCCGGCACTAATACCGGCAGCAACAGCAGTGACACGAGCCAGAGCGTCCATTCCAGAGGCTCAGGTAGCATGATCCAGCCGCTAACGAACAGGGCGGTCGCAGCCACCGGCACCAGGCTCCGACGTAGGTTGTCGAGCAACTTGCCACGCGACAGCCACGACAAGGGGCTCCATTCGTAGCCCCGCAGACCGCGAGGTACCCACGGCAGCAGCCAGGGCAATAGCTGCCAATCGCCTCGGATCCAACGCGCGTGCCGCTGCATGTCGGCCACGTAGCGCGACGGGTAATTCTCGTACAGCCGCACATCGCTAACTAGTCCGGCGCGTGCATAGCAACCCTCGAGCAAATCGTGGCTGAGAATACGATTTTCTGGAAAACGACCGTGCAGCACCGCGGTAAATGCGTCCACGTCGTAGATGCCTTTGCCAACGAACGACCCCTCGCCAAATAGATCTTGATACACATCGGAAACCATCCGTGTGTAGGGATCGATCCCTGGCTCGCTGCCAAACATGCGCGCATAGCGCGACGCCTGGCGTCCACTCATACTCGCACCCACCGTTGGCTGCAGTATCGCATAGCCCCTAACCACTCGCTGCCGGCGAGAATCCAACCGCGCTCTGTTCAGTGGATGCGCCAGCGTCGCCGCGAGTCCTCGTGCGGCGTCGCGTGGCAGCTGGGTATCGGTATCGAGCGTGATGACGTACTGGATATTGCCGAGCGACTCGACATTACCGCTGATGTACATGAACTGCTCACGACCGCGACCGCGCAACAGCTCGTTGAGCGCTACGAGTTTGCCGCGCTTCCGTTCATAACCCAGCCACCTGCCTTCGCGCGGATTCCAGCGTCGTGGCCGATGCAGCAGAAAGAAGCGATCGCGCGAATCGGGGGCATAGTGCTCATTGAGCCGGTCAATCCGCTGGGCAGCATGCGCAACCAGCGCGGCGTCGGTGGGCAGGTTTTCCTCGTCGGCATCGAGGAAATCGGTCAACAGCGCGAACTGCAAATTCGGATCGCGATTGGCCAGAAAGCGCACTTCGAGTGCCTCGACCAACGCATCGATCGCCGCGTGATTACCGAGCATGCTCGGCACGACAACGATGGTGCGTGCATCGGTCGGGATACCGCCCGAGAAGTCCAGCCGCGGCAGCGCCTGCGGACCGATCACGATGGTCGCTGCCCAATTGACCAAGGCGATGCCCAGCTCACCAAATACGATAATCGCCAGCGCCACCACACTCGCATAGACCGGCTGCGGCAATTCGACGCCGTGCATCTGCGACATCAGACCGGCGACGAAGAGCGCATCCAGCAAGGCGATCGGCAATAGGTAGGCCCATAGTGAGATTCGCCGCGGCCGCCGCCAGCGCTTGGGACGCGCTGCGCTCGATGCGGCAATCGCCGCGCGACTCTCGTCCAGGCCGTCGTCGATCAGGTAGTAGCCCACATGCGTCACGATCGGATCACTGCCGTCGGCGCGGCGCGCAAGACCCACGACGACGCGTGCAACGTCGACTTCGCTCACCCCGCCCGAGCGGGCGAGCAACTCAACAGCGTGTCGGTAATTATCGCGCGTGTGAAAATTCATGCGTGCATAGATGCCTGCGGGGTCATCCCGTAGCGTCCGCTCCACGACGCTCATGGATTCAACGAACTCGCGCCAGTTCATGTTGATCAGAAACCGCAGACTGCCAATGCTGTTGCTGATGGAGACCTGGTCGGCCGCCTGCTGCTGGCTCTCGGCGTGAATCAGCTGCTCCACGCCGTGACCGCCGTGCGCCACCCACTGTTCGATCCAGCTCATCGGCATCGCGAGCGCCGCACTACGACCGTGCAAGCCGCGCATCAGCTCAGATACGAACGCTCCGGTCAACGGCAACTTCGAGCGCGCCATATCCGCCACGACCAGCACCACACTCTTCGGGTCACGTTCAGCAACATCCTCGAGACGTGCTACCCACTCGGCAGCGAGGCGGTAGTCCGCGCTGTCTTGCATGATAAGGCCACTCATACGTCGCAAATTTTCGATCAGTGCGAGACGCAGCATGATCGGGATCGCCCACAGCTCGCCGAGCTTCAACGGTGTCACTGCTTGATAGGCGGCGATCAGGCGACTCATGGTTTGTGCATCAACTCGTCCATCGCCGTGCTTGATCGCCTCCGTCGCGAGGTCGAAGACGCGGGGCAGGCCTGCGGAAACGCCGCTTGCCAACGACGGCAGTTCGCGACTGTAGTTAGTCGGCAGATGCAGTCGCGCAGTGCGAATCTGCTCCTCGATCAGGTAATAGTTATCCAGTAGCCAGTCGCCAGCCGGTGTGATACGCACTTGATCGCGCACCATGGCTGTGAGCGATCGCCGGGCATTGGCGAGTACCGCTTCATTGTCGTCGAGTCTTGCGAGCAGCCGATCAGGCGTGCGGTGGATGTGCAACTGATGAGCATGCGCCAGCGCCTCGCCGTGCAGCTCCATCTGCTCGACATTGAAGAGCCTCGCTCGCAACGGCGGTTCGCCCACCGCGGCGCGGCTGGTGACGGCGCGCCCCCACCGTCCAAGGAGACGTCGCAGGCGCAGCCAGCGACCGAAGATTATCCATGCATGGGCCATCGCTCAGGCAGTATGCACGCATCTTCGCCGTCGCAGCTCGAGATCGCGACACGGGCGAAGAGCTTGGGAACCCGACCGATCGCATTCGTACAAGCGCTGTGCAGTGGAGAGCGGCTCGTGTAGGCGCACGCTGACGCATCGACGTCAAGACGTAACTACCCACGCATGGTTCTTGCCAATCATGATTGAGCCTGCCCACTGATGACGTTTCACCCGGAACGTCAGATCCAACGCCGCGATCGAGCGGTCTGCGGGCTATCATTCACGAACTGCGGAGCGTCGTCGGCCCGACGTGAAGTTGGTACCCGAACAAGTTTGCGAGAAGTTTCGATGACTGTAGATCCGCGATCTGTCGCCACTGAAGCGGTGAGCAAAGTTCCCGAAGTGCTCTTCGGGTTCTGGGTCATCAAGATCGCCGCAACCACACTGGGGGAGACCGGTGGTGATTGGGTGACGATGACGCTCGATCTCGGCTATCTCGTTGGCACAGGCATATTCGCAGCCATTTTCATAGGCCTTGTCGGCGCCCAGATCAGGGCAACAAGATTTCATCCATTCCTGTATTGGGGAACGATCGTCGCGACGACAACCCTCGGAACCACCCTCGCCGACTTCGCGGATCGATCACTCGGCATCGGCTACCCCGGCGGGGTAGCCATTGTTTTCGCGCTGCTCGGCGCCAGTCTCGCGATCTGGTACTGGATCGAGGGCACGATTTCCATCCAGAGTGTCGTCACGCGTCGAGTGGAGTGGTTCTACTGGTGCACGATCCTGTTCTCGCAGACCCTCGGCACCGCGCTCGGTGACTGGTTTGCGGACACCGACCGTGGCGGTCTCGGTATGGGTTACGAATACGGCACGATCATCTTCGCCATCGCTCTCGCGATCGTCGCTGCAGCTTATTTCTGGACGAGCATGTCGCGAACTTTGCTTTTCTGGACGGCGTTCATCCTGACGCGGCCGCTGGGGGCCACGCTCGCCGACTTCCTGGACAAGCCTGTCGCGGCAGGCGGCCTGAATCTCAGCCGACTGATTGCGTCTCTCGTGCTGCTGGGCTTTATCGTGGCGTGCATCCTGCTCATTCCCCAGCGCCCGGCCAGGCGCGATCAAGACAACGTCGCTGCTTAGATTTGGTGCGGCAAGGGTCAGCGAACGCTGCTGCTGGCGTACATGACGTTCCCCAAAACGCACCACAAAAAAGGTCCACTCGACCAATCCGCTCGACAGTCCGCCTGTGGTCAGCTGAGCATCACGACTAAAAGCTGACTAGAACTAACGACTCGTACGCCGTGTCAGGGGACGCGATCTGGTGTCTGCGTCCATTCTGTCGGTACCAAAAACGCCAGCGCACGCACGACCAGCCGGTGGCCACCACTCCGGCGACAGGAAAGAAGGGCCTGGTGGGGGCTTCGTGGTAGCCGACGTTCGGGAAGCCCGTGGCGTCGTCTGGATTCCGCCGCGCAAAGTCGATACACTTCGGATCTTTATTTTGTTCATCATTCAGTGAACGATAACATCGAAGAAAGCCCCACTTTTCAATGGGTTGGAAAATCACATGCAAAGCCGGAAGGCTGAACGCCGATTTATCCCAATTGCCGAACAGATTGCCGGAGCTGCAAAGCGCGTCCCGGACAAGATTGCGCTGATCGACGCCGACAGCCAACTGACCTTCGCCGAATTGGTGGATGCAATGGGGGTCATTGGCGCCTCACTCGCTGCAAACAGGATCAGCAAGGGCGATGTGCTTGCGATCTGCGCGCAAAATTCAGTTGAGTATGCGCTGCTATATCTGGCAGCTACGGCAAGGGGGATCATCGTTGCACCGCTGCCGGCGGCCGCGACACCCGAGAGCTTGCTCAGCATGCTCGGCGATTGCCAACCCAAAGCACTGTTGGTAGATGAGACGACCACGCAGTTTTTCCCGCCCAAAACGCTTTCGGCACATTGCCCAACGCTGCAACTGGCTGCCTTGAAGCCGGCGTTGGATCGCTGGAAGTCGAAACCGACGCCGTCGGCGATGGAGCCGATCCGGCCCGATGACATCTTCAATATCATTTACTCGTCCGGCACCACCGGGACGCCGAAGGGAATTGTTCAAACACACGCGATGCGCGACGCGCACGTACAGCTTGGTCAAAATGAAGGCCACGATGAACAGGCCGTAAACCTGCTATCAACTCCGCTTTACTCGAACACGACGCTCATCAGCTTCTTTCCGACCGTCGCCCTGGGCGGAACCACGATCCTGATGTCAAAGTTTGATTGCGGGCACTTCCTGGCTTTAGCGGCGCAGCACGGCGTGACGCATACCATGCTCGTGCCGGTTCAATACATGCGCCTGATGGACTACGTCGATTTCGACAGTTTTGATCTTGGCTCATTTCGTCAGAAATACTGCACGTCCGCGCCGTTCCCGGCGGATCTGAAACGGGAAATACTCGACCGCTGGCCGGGGGGCTTGACCGAATACTATGGTATGACTGAAGGCGGTGGGCTATGCGTCCTGCGCGCGCATGAGCAGCGCGACAAACTCGCCACGGTTGGCCAGCCTGCCGCGGATTGCGACATGCGGATCATCGATGAGGATGGCCAACAACTACCCCCTACCTGCTCGGGCGAAATTGTTGGCCATTCCGGGACCATGATGCACGGCTATCTCAATCGCCCGGAGTTGAACGAACAAATCTTCTGGGTATCCCCGGAGGGGAAAACATTCATCCGCACCGGCGATATCGGCCGATTCGATACGGACGGTTTTCTCTATCTCCTGGATCGAAAAAAGGACGTCATTATTTCCGGCGGTTTCAATATCTACCCGGTGGATATAGAAAACGTTTTACGTTCACATCTGCAAGTAAACGACGTCGCCGTCGTTGGCGTGCCATCAAAACAATGGGGCGAAACACCGGTTGCATTTGTTGTCGCTCCCGAAGGAGATGCGCAGGAGCTCAAAGCTTTTGTCAACCAGCGTGTAGGCAAGATGCAAAGGATCGCAGACCTGAAACTGGTCGATCAAATTCCGCGCAACGAAATCGGGAAAATTCTAAAACGACAATTGCGAATGCAATACACGAACGAGGCGATTTCACTTTGAATTGCGGTTGCCGGATGGTCACGAATGAGTAACTCGCCGGCATGTGTCACGCTTGTTTTTCCCGGCAGTGCTTATCGCGCCAACTCCCAGTCAGCGGCAACCTTCCGTGATGCGAGGAAGAATAGCAGTGCACCAACGACATAGAATGACGAACCACATAACAGGGCGTAGCGCAGAGATTCGGAGCCATATTGCTGTGTCATCGCATCTGAGATGACTCCCAATATCAGGGAACCCAGGCCCAGGCCAATCAAGTTGTTGATCAGCAGAAATATCGATGACCCGGTTGAGCGCAGAGCGGGCGGAACTATATGCTGGATCGCCGTGAGGATAGTTCCGTAGCCCATGCCGCCAAGAGCTGTCGGCACCGCGAGTAACGACAGTGAGAGATAGAGATTGCCCGTGCTAACCGCTCCAACGAAGAACGGGACAGACACGAGCAATGCAACGACCGGAATCAAGACATAGGCCGCGGGTCGTTGGGGTCCGAATTTGTCGCCCAAATTGGCTCCGATCCAGGTTCCAGCCAACCCGCCCACGAGAATCAGGCTAGCGTAAATGAGTGAAACATCAGCCAGCGACAGGGAGAATGAACGGACGTAGAAAGAGGGTATCCAGAAGGTTATGCCGTAGCTTGCTGTCGCCGACATCGCCGAACCCAGCGACAACAACCAGAAGCTGGGCTTGGATTTCAACACTGATGCTGTTTCACGGACATTGAACTTTACGGGGGACGGGGACCTGGATTTCTTGACATCGAGACCGCCGCGTACCGGGTCACGAACAATGAACTTGAAAACGGGTGCGATCGTAATGCCGAGCAAACCCATGGTCAGAAAAGCGGTCCGCCAGTCGAAGGCCGTTGCCATCAAGCCGCCGAAGGCCAGGCCAACCGCGCTTCCGATGGGAATGCCAAAGGAATAGAACCCCAACGCGCGCGCTCTTTGCCCGGGAGGGAAATAATCGGCGATGAGCGAATACGAGGGGGCGACGCCGCCGGCTTCCCCGACCCCAACGCCAAGCCTGGCCAGGAACAGCTGGGGAAAACTCACGGCCGCCGCACAGAGCGCGGTGAATCCGCTCCAAGTGGCCAGCGCAATTGTAATGATCCAGGACCGGCTCTTGCGATCGGCAAGCCATGCAATCGGTACACCAAGAGTGGCATAGAACAAGGCAAACGCCGTTCCGCCGAGCAATCCCAGCTCGGTGTCCGACAGTCCCAGATCTTCCTTTATCGGAACCGCCATGACACCTAACAGGACGCGATCCGCGAAGTTCAGGATGTAGACGAATAACAAGACGCCCAAAACCAGGAACGGACTGCCAGGCAAACTTCCATGCTTGCCGGCCTTTACGTGAGGATCGTGACCCGGTTCTTGGTCCAACGAATGGTGCCGCGTTATCCGTCGGTCAGAATCTGTATTCCACCGTCACTTTTGCAGTGCGGGGCTGTCCGTAGAAGCTGACTACCGAATTGCCAAAAAACGGCACCGGGAAGTTGTATCCGCCAATCTTGTATTTCTTGTCGAACAAGTTGCGCCCGTGGAGACCAACTCGCCAATGTTCGTTCTCGGACGTCCAGACTGCACTCAGATCAACGAGCTCGTAGCCCTTCTGATCCAGAGCGGGGATCGGTGTTTCAAACAGGTTCACGCTGCTACGGAACGAGATATTGGCGTTGACATCCAGTCGTCCGCTCGAGCTCAGATCGTGATAGATGTGCAATCCGAAGAAACCGCTCCATTCGGGCGTGTTCTGGAAGACGCGCAGGTCCGAAACATCGGCATAACAACCGATTGCGGAGGGTGGTGAAGGTGCATCGTCAATACAGATGAACCCGTTAGCGGGGGCGCCTGGTACGAACGATGCGTACTTGTCGAACTTGGCATCGATATAGCCGGCCGCAAAATTCGCCGAGAGCCAATCGGTGAGCTGCGCCGTACCTTCAAGTTCAGCGCCATTGATGCGCGATTCACCGGCGTTATCAACAAAACTGACCGCACTGGTTCCGACGGGCACCTGCGTTGTCACCTGCTGGCCCTTGTATTTTGCGTGGAAGGCAGCGGCATTTAGTCGCAAGCGATTGTTGAACAGAAAGGATTTGAAACCGGCTTCATAGGAATCGACAATTTCGGGATTGTAGCCGTTCATCGTGGCGGGTGTTACGGATGCATCACCGCGCATGTCGAAACCGCCGGACTTGAATCCACGGCCATAGGCGGCATACAGGTTGAAATCATCGACAACCTTGTAAGACACACTGAGCCGAGGTGTCACTTCGGAGTAGCTGCGCTGGTTGGTGTAGTCCGTCAGTACTGCAAATGGGTTGGCATTTGCGCCAGGCACGCCGACACCCGCATAGTTCGCCTTGAAAACCGTGCCGTCCTTGTCATCGCGTGTCCAGCGGAGACCGACGGACGCTGAGAAACGCTCAGTAATGTCGATATTGGCATCACCGAACAACGCAACGCTCTCGGTATCTACATTGCCACTGGTCGTCTGGGTAAAGCCGAGCAGCCCGAGTACGGCATGAAAAGCGCCCGCAGCCGATGAGTCCATGTAGTAAGCGCCAAGGACACCGCTAACATTGCCGAAGTCAAATTGCGCCTGCAGTTCCTGCGAGAATTGACTGTCTTTATAGAAGCCAGGGATATCGAAGTATGGTTGCGGCAGACCATCGAAGTCGATGCCATCCCCGCTTGTATCTCCATCACGATAGGCGGTAATCGACTTGAGAGTAAGCGTATCGGACGCCTGCCATTGCCCAGTCAGAGATACACCGTTAGTCCGCACCCGTCCTTTGTATCCAATCCCTGACAACGTGTCGTAAACACTGTCGAGTGGCGGTGCTCCGGTCGGGAATACTGGCGTTTCGCGATGGCCGTTATTGATGTTGCTATCGTCGCGGAAGGAGTCTGCCGTCAGGCGAAAGAACAAGGTGTCGGAAGGTTCCCACTCGGCAGTGACGCGACCAGCCAAGCTATCCCGATTGGCGTGCTCCTTGTCCAGTGTGAGATTCTTGCCAAAACCGTCGCGGCTATGGCGAGCAACTGCCGCGCCAACGCGAAAATGCTCGGAAACCGGCGTCGATCCAGCGACAATCCCGTTGAATTCGCTGTATGTCCCGAACTCTCCTCGCAGCTTCAGCATTGGATCATCGTCCAACCTCCGTGTTACATATTTGACGGTTCCGCCGATCGTGTTGCGACCGTAAAGCGTTCCTTGCGGGCCGCGCAGCACTTCGATCCGGTCGATATCGAAGACATCAAGCACCGCGCCTTGTGGCCGCGCAATATACACATCGTCAACATAGAGTCCAACGCCGGGCTCGAACCCCCACAGCGGGTCTTGCTGACCGATGCCCCGGATAAAAGCTGTTAGCGTCGAATTGGTTCCACGCGAGACCTGCAATGTCAGGTTAGGCGTCGTGCGCTGCAAGGCGGTAATGTCGGCCGCTCCCTGCACATCCAGCTGCTCAGCCGTGGCAACCGTCATCGCGATGGGTACATCGAGCTCGCGTTCTTCGAGTCGCCGTGCCGTAACGACGACGTCTTCGATTTGGCTATCTGCGGCCGCCGACCGACCTTCGCTACTCGTGCCCTGATTGCCTTGTGCGATTGCATGGCCAGGCAGAGACAACACCGAAAGCGATAGCCCCATCAGGCCGACGAATTTGCGTTTGCTTGTCACTGACATTTTGCATTCCCCGGTTACGTCACCCGCCTCGTTTCAGTGTTCTTGATGTTCACTGACTGATGAACAACATTCTGTACCATGGATTACCGGAGAGTCAAGACTGTTCATCAATTAATGAATAATCGGTATCGTTCGCATCTTTGCGGTTGCGGTGTTTTGCAGAAAAGTTCGCGGCCGCTGCGTAATTTCATCTGGAAACATCCTCGCGTCATGATTCCTGCGCCCGTTCTGAATCTTTGCAACGAGCAGTGCCGACAGAGCAGGATTGCGACATGGTTACTGACTAGATGGCGGACACAATATGGACAAGACCACAGCATCGACAAGAACAAGAAGTAGAAGAAAGCGCAGCTACCGCGGCGTAACCAAAAAGTCGAAATCGGCGCCGAATAAGAAAGAGCGTCAAAGTACCAAGACCCGAAATCTGATACTTGATGCGGCAGAAGGGCTGTTCGCCCGCCATGGCCTGTACGGAGTGACCGTCCGTGATCTCGCAGACAGTGCTGCCGTCGATACCGCGCTCGTTCACTATTATTTCGGCACAAAGACCGAGGTATTTCACGCTGTCTTCAAGCGTCGCTCGGGAACAATCAACGAGGCACGCATGCAATCCATGAGCCGCTATGAAGAAGAAGCAGCCGGCGATCTAACAGTTGAGGGCGCGATTCGAGCGTTCCTCGAACCAATCTTCGACAATGACCGCCAGAACGATCGAGGCTGGCGGAACTATTCTGCACTGGTTGCTATGGCGAACAACAGCCAGGAATGGGGCGGGGAGATGATGAGCCAGTATTTTGACAAGGTCATCCACCGGTTGATAGATCTGTTGCGCAAGGCCATACCCGGAGCCAATGATCAGGATTTGTACTGGGCATACCAGATGTTTTCCGGCTCATTAATGGTGATTCAGGCGAACACTGGTCGGATCGAGCTACTCTCCAAAAGGAAATGCCGATCGGATGATGTCGATGCGTTTGGCGAACGCTTGATTGCCTACACTTCCGCTGGTTTCAAGGCGATCTGCGAACCACACGAAAGTGCTTGAAGCGGAAATCATCCAGACGATCGTCCGGCTGGTTTGGTTCGCCACGCACACACGAACGCACGCGATATCAGTGCAGTTCCCACAGGAATTTCGCAGCATTGACGGCGGCATGCAGCATGTCCGCGTCGAGGCTATCCGGTTCCCGGATGCCGCCACGGTTGCCGAGCACGAAGTACGTCGCATTGTTCGATTGCGCCGCAGGCCAATTGGACAGACTATCGCTATTGGGATTGCCGGTGGCGGCGAATCGGGTCCAGCGAGTGATCATCTCATCAGAAACCAGCTGGTCGTGTTCATCCCATTGTTCCAACATCGTTCCAGGTGTGCCGTACAGATACGGCAGTTCGCCACCATGGGGCGCGCCGCCTAGTTCCACACGCTGCGAGGCAGGGACTTGCTCGAAATAGTACAAGTACGACGGAGCGCCAAGACTTGCGTGCCGCTGCGCGAGAAACCTTGCAGGCTGTACAAAAAACAGCTCGCCCCGAAGCTGAACATCGGCAGGCAAGTGGCTGTTCTTTCGATTCTCATATCGCGACAACAGTTCCTTGTAGAGGGTTGGTAGTGTCGCTTGCGCCATTTCGTCAGTCAGGCTTCGCAGGCTCCCCTCAAATGACGTAGCGCCAGTCAGAAAGGGTACGGCAGCCTGTTCGCCGTGCGAAAACGCGTCCCCGGGGCTACGGGACAGAAAGTTGCCATCAATATTCGGGAAGGAAAAAAACGTGGCGGCCGCAATTCTGTTAGCGGGGATACGGCGCAGATCCGCAGGTGAGGCATTCTCATCCAGGCCCAGCGAGATAACCCATTGGTGGCCACTATTCTCCGCCGACGCCGCGCCACTTCTAGTCTTGGGGAACACTGCCGTGCCGCCGGCGGACTGTGCAATCGCTTTGGCGAACAGCCCCTTCGCGTAGGGGCTGGTCATGAGCGCCGTGACCGCTACACCCCCGGAGGATTGCCCCGCTATCGTAATGTTTTCCGCGTCTCCGCCAAACTGACCGATATTCTCGCGCACCCACCGAAGCGCTGCCGCTTGATCCAGCATGCCGTAGTTACCAAGAGGCTGTCCCTCTTGTTCCTTGCTCAATGATGGAAGCGCCAGAAAGCCCAGCGCGCCCAGCCGATAGTTGATAGTGACCACCACCACGCCGTGCGCCGCCAAGGCAGTTCCATCGTATACAGGCTGCGAGCCGGAACCGATTGTGAAGGCACCGCCATGTATCCAGAAGAGCACCGGGCGCTTTTCTCCATCCCTTAGCGCACGCGACGGCGTCCAGATATTGAGAGTGAGGCAGTCCTCGCTAAAGGGTACTGAGACCCCGAACGGTGGCGGCACTGTCGGCTGAACACAAGGTGGGCCGAACTTGCTGGATTCACGAATTCCTTCCCATGACGAAGGCTTTTGCGGTGCTCGCCACCGCAGTTCTCCGACGGGCGGAGTGGCATACGGGATACCACGAAAAGCGCTTACCACACCCTTGTCTTCGCCCCGTACTTTGCCAGATCGTGTTTCTGCAACCGGGCCCGCAATTGAGGCCGCCACACGATCGGCCTTCGGCGCACTGGCCACACTTGTACCCAGCAAAATTCCAAGTGTGATGATCATCGATTTCTGCATTTCAGATCCCGAAAATATCTTTGAGCTTAAGACTTGACGCACATGGGCTGGTAGGAGTTCGGCTCGGGGGTGGTGACGATGTGCTATGTGCCTGGAGGGTTGCCATTCGGCTGGCAGGGGGAAGGCAGAGCTGTCCGCATGAGTTGCTTTACTAACTGCCGCACCCTACGGCATGGGCTAGTCTGGCGACAGGCAATCGTGCCAGGGAGGCGGCGCGATCAGTAGGTTCCCATGAAATCACGCTTGCCGATGGCGAGCCCGTTGTGGCGCAAGATCGCGTAGGCGGTGGTCACATGAAACAGGAATTGCGGCAAACCATAATTCGCCAGATAGGCCTGCCCACTGAGCTTCTTTTCTTTGGGCGTGCCAGGACGCAACAGGATTTCCGCCGTTTCGCGACCTGCAAACTGTGATGCGCTCACGCTATCGAGAAACTCAAGTGTATGGGCCAGCAGACCATCAATATCGGCAAAGCTCTGCTCCTTGCCTTCGTGGGCGGGAACTTCAACACCTGCGAGCCGTGCTGAGATCCCGCGCGCAAAGTCCGCAGCAATCTGCACCTGCTTGATCAGCGGAAACATGTCTGGATACAGGCGCGCCTGCAATAGTGCGTCTGGATCTATTGATTTGGCGGCAGCATATTCCTGAGCCTGCACCATGATGGCCTTCAAGGCCGTCAGCAACTGCTTGAAGACGGGAACTGAATGGGTATACATCGGGCTGGTCATGTTCGGTTCTCGATCTGTTTGGAAGGCAATGGTATGCGGCGGAACTCACGCCCGCTTGCCAAATCGCGGCGCCAGTCCGGGCGGCAACCGGACACAGCGTACCCCGAATTGCCTCTTTCGCGTCCCTGTTACCGATCGATTGCCCTGATTGTTCGGCGCTACGCGCCGAATCCCTCGCACAGCTCGGGACCGTCGGCGTGCCGTGCACACCAACGCCTTTCGCCGCCGCAGGTGGCGGCTCGTCGAATTCTATTGTCTATGTGTCGGGAATTCGGGAACGTCACACTAACGAATCAACTTCGTTGCACGTCACGGACCCTAGGAGAATTGGCGCGCCTGGAGAGATTCGAACTCCCGACCTTCTGGTTCGTAGCCAGACACTCTATCCAACTGAGCTACAGGCGCACTGCTCTAGAAACTGGCGGAGAGAGAGGGATTCGAACCCTCGAAGAGCTTTCGCCCTTACGCCCTTAGCAGGGGCGCGCCTTCGACCACTCGGCCATCTCTCCGTGAGCGAAATCAGGCACTTAGGATCTGGCCGCGTCGCCCGCCGCGACAAGGCGCGCAATGATACTGACCGCTGCCGTGGACGTAAAGCGCGAGTGTCAGGCGGCCGTCGTACGGCGTTTCAGCGATTCGGGGCCCTGGGACTCGTCGCTGCCCGGCTCTTCCCCATGGTCGCCGCGCTCGCCTTCGATCCGGTGAAAGATCTCCTCGCGATGCACGGAGACGTCTTTGGGCGCATTGATGCCTATGCGTACTTGATTGCCTTTCACGCCGAGCACCGTGACGGTGATTTCCCGCCCGATCATCACAGACTCACCCACCCGTCGCGTCAAAATAAGCATGTTGAAATAGCCCTCCGTGGGCCGCTGCGTGACCCTACGTTACGGGGCCTTTGCTGACAATCGAGCATGCCACTTGAGCACACTCGCAGCAAGCGGGCGAACCCCGGAACAGGGGACACATACGGCAGGTCTGGCGATTTGTCATACTTCCAGGACCTGTCGCGAACCACAGGCGTCGCTGTCAGGCGCCCAGCCGACTTCGCACGAATGCGTCGACCGTCGCCAATGCAGCGTCGAGAGCCTCGGGATTGGTGCCACCGGCCTGCGCAAAATCCGGCCGTCCCCCGCCCTTGCCGCCCACCAAGGCGGCGATGCTGCCCACCAGCTCACCGGCCTTGATCTTGTTAGTCTTGTCCGCTGTCACGCCGGCGACGAGCGTTACCTTGGACTGCGTCTCGTCGACTGCCGCGAGGACAATGACGGCTGATTTGAGCTTGTCCTTCAGTTGATCGACAGCGCTACGCAGCGCTCCTGCGTCTGCGCCTGCGACTCTCGCCGCGATCACCTTGACGCCGCCGACATCGATCGCACTCGCACTCAGATCCTGCCCTTGGCCACTCGCCAGTTTGTCCTTCAGCTGGCGATTCTCGCGCTCCAGCGAACGCGACCGCTCCAGCACTTCCTGCACTTTGGCGCGTACGTCATCGCGCGTACCGCGAACCAGGCTCGCGATTTCGCGTAGCAATGACTCGTTAGCATCCAGCCAGTCGAACGCTGCCTCACCGGTGATTGCCTCGATACGCCGCACGCCCGCAGCGACCCCCGATTCCGCCACGATCTTGAACACCCCGATGTCCCCCGCACGACCGACGTGCGTGCCACCGCACAGCTCCATGGAGAAATCGCCGAGCTTGAGTACCCGTACGTCGCGCTCGTACTTCTCGCCAAACAGCGCCATCGCACCGGCCGCGACGGCCTCTTCGTAGCTCGAGACAGACGTTTCCGCCGCGGCATTGGCACGGATCTGCTGATTGACCAGCCGCTCGATCGTCGCAAGCTCTTCGCGCGTAACCGCCTGGAAATGCGAGAAATCGAAACGCAACCGATCGGGCGCCACTAACGACCCTTTCTGCTGCACGTGAGTACCGAGAACCTTGCGCAGCGCGGCGTGCAACAAATGGGTGGCCGAATGGTTCAAAACGGTGGCATTGCGTCGCGCAGTATCCACCTGCGCCTCGAGCGTCTCGCCGATAGCCAGGTCGCCGCTCGCGAGCCTGCCGATATGGGCAAACGCCATGCCACGCTTCTGCGTGTCGCTGACCCGGAAGCGCGTCGCACCCCTCGACAACTCGCCCGCATCGCCTACCTGTCCACCAGACTCCGCATAGAATGGCGTGACATCGAGGACTACCTCGCCCTCTTCACCGGCCTGCAAGCGATCGACCATCGCTCCATCGCGCAGTAATGCCAAAATCCGGCCACGACCGTGCGTTCCGTCGTAGCCCACGAACGATGTCTTGGTATCGAGCTGCACGCCGGCGCGCAAATCGACACCGAATTTGCTGGCTGCACGGGCGCGCACGCGCTGTGCATCCATGGCCGCTTCGAAGCCCGCGTGATCGACGCTGAGCCCGCGCTCGCGCGCCACGTCAGCGGTCAGGTCGACCGGGAAGCCATAGGTGTCGTAGAGCTTGAAGACGGTTTCGCCGTCAATGACTTTGCCGCCCTTGAGCTTGCCGATCGCCTGATCCAATAACTCCATACCGTTGGCGAGCGTCTCGGCAAAGCGTTCTTCCTCCTGCCGCAGTACTCGCTCGGCGAGCGCGCGACCCGCGCGTAGCTCCGGATAGGCCGCCCCCATCTCCTGCTCGAGCGTTGCGACGAGCTTGTAGAAAAATACCTGCTCAATACCGAGCTTGTAACCGTGACGAATGGCGCGCCGGATGATACGTCGCAAGACATAGCCGCGCCCCTCGTTCGCAGGGGTTACACCATCAATCACGAGAAATGTGCACGCCCTGATGTGGTCAGCAATTACCCTCAGGCTACTGTTAGCCAGATCCTGCGTACCGGCAATGTCGGCCGCGGCACGCACCAGGTTGCGAAACAGATCGATGTCGTAATTGTTAGTAACACCCTGCATCACTGCCGACAGCCGCTCGAGGCCGGCGCCGGTGTCGACCGACGGTTTCGGCAGCGGCGTCAGCTTGCCATCGGCGGCGCGCTCGAACTGCATGAACACGAGGTTCCAGATCTCGACGTAGCGATCGCCGTCGTCGTCGGGCGAACCAGGCGGCCCGCCGGGAACTTGCGCACCGTGATCATAGAAAATCTCCGAGCAAGGCCCACACGGCCCCGTATCACCCATGGCCCAGAAATTACTCGCCTCGCCCAAGCGGGTGACACGCTACGCAGGCACGCCGATTTCATCGACCCAAATGCGCGCGGCTTCGTCGTCATCGCGGAAGACGGTCACCCACAATCGCGTCGGATCGAGCTGCAGCTTGCCGGTGACAAAGTCCCATGCGAAACGGATCGCGTCGCGTTTGAAATAATCGCCGAACGAGAAATTGCCGAGCATCTCGAAGAAGGTGTGATGGCGCGCGGTATAGCCCACGTTCTCGAGATCGTTGTGTTTGCCGCCAGCGCGCACGCAGCGCTGACTGGACGCTGCGCGTACGTAGTCGCGCTTGTCTTTGCCAAGAAAGCAATCCTTGAACTGCACCATGCCTGCGTTGGTAAACAACAACGTTGGGTCGTTACCCGGCACGAGCGAACTCGACGGCACGATGGTGTGCCCACGACTTTGAAAGAACTCTAGGAATGCGCGCCGGACTTCGGTCGCGCTCATGAAAGGCATTTTACTGGACATACTCGACTTTGACTCAGCTACAGGAAGGCGCCTGGCAATCACGCGACCCCAGGTTCAGTCACCAGAGTCATCGAAATCACCCGCGAGCGCGAGTCGAATATGATCGTTGGAAAAGCCTCGGTATTGCAAAAATCTGGCCTGACGACCCTTTTCCTTCCAATCCTTGGGAACACTTGCGCCGAACTTGGCGCGCCGGACTTCGCTTGCGCGCTCGCCCCAGTCAGGACCTTCCAGTAACGCCTGATCGATGAGTTCAGCGTCGAGCCAGCGGCGCAGATCCCGCCGGATGCGAGCGGGACCGTGGCCGCGCGCGGCATGGAATGCGACATATCGCTCGGCAAAACGCGGGTCATTGATGATCCGCTGTTCGGCGAGGCCGGCCACGACCGACACGACCGCGTCTTCCGCGTAGCCTTTGTCGATGAGCTTTTGGCGCAGCTCGGCGGTCGCATAGTCCCGCCGGGCCAGCAACGCCGCGGCGACGATGCTTACGGCGTGCGGATCGCCGAGCTGATCGGCGGGCAACTCGCGACGGGCGCTACGACGCAGCGCCATGATGCGGCCCATACGCGAGGCGCTTGCCCATCAGCAAGCCGTCAAGCGGTACTGGCGACCGCCTGTTCGGCGCGCGGCTGCTTGACGGGCAGCAGCTTGGCACGGATCTGCGTTTCGATTTCCTTGGCGATCTCAGGATGCGTGCGCAGGTACTCGCGCGCGTTCTCCTTGCCCTGACCAATGCGCTCGCCGTTGTAGCTGTACCAGGCGCCGGCCTTGTCGATGATGCCTTGCGCGGCGCCGAGGTCGACGATTTCGCCTTCGCGTGAAATGCCGGCTCCGTACATGATCTCGAACTCGGCCTCGCGAAACGGCGGCGCCACCTTGTTCTTGACCACCTTGACGCGGGTCATGTTGCCGACCACCTCGTCGGCGTTCTTGATGGCTCCTATACGACGGATATCGAGCCGTACCGACGCATAGAACTTGAGCGCATTGCCGCCCGTGGTGGTTTCGGGGCTGCCGAACATCACGCCAATCTTCATACGGATCTGGTTGATGAAAATGACCATGGTATTCGACCGTTTGATATTGCCCGTCAGCTTGCGCAGCGCCTGCGACATGAGCCGCGCGTGCAAGCCGAGCTGCATCTCGCCCATTGCGCCTTCGATCTCGGCCTTGGGCGTCAGCGCCGCGACCGAATCGATAACGACAATATCGACCGCCCCAGAGCGCACCAGCATGTCCGTGATCTCGAGCGCCTGCTCGCCGGTGTCGGGTTGCGAAACCAGCAGGTCCGTGACGTTGACGCCGAGCTTCTCGGCATAGGACGGATCGAGCGCGTGCTCAGCGTCGACGAACGCGGCTGTGCCACCGAGTTTTTGAATTTCTGCCACGACCTGCAACGTGAGCGTGGTTTTGCCCGATGACTCTGGACCGTAAATTTCAACGACTCGACCGCGCGGCAAGCCGCCGATCCCGAGTGCAATGTCGAGACCGAGCGAACCGGTGGACACGGCTTCCACGTCGTAGCTCGCGGCCGCATCGCCAAGGCGCATGACCGAGCCCTTACCGAATTGCTTTTCGATCTGACCCAGCGCGGCGACCAGTGCCTTCTTGCGGTTTTCGTCCATTGCCAGCTTACCCCTATAAAAGCTGCGCGAATTATTTCACAACGGCCTGCCTAGATGTGCCGAAAAAATGGGGTATTCACAGAGATTTCGCAGGTTGTCCGCAACCTATACAGGAGCCGAGATTCCTCACTACTGTATATACAGGGCGCCGACTACGACTTGAGTGTGTGCACCAAGCCGAGCGCGAACTCCACGGCCCTGCGGCGCACCGCTTCGCGATCGCCCGTGAAGAATTTCACGCGACAGCTTGAGTCGATTGAGACGCCACGTCGCACTGCAACTGCGAACCAGACGGTGCCGACCGGCTTGCCGGCCACCGCTCCCGATGGCCCGGCGATTCCGCTGACCGCGATGGCGATGTCCGCCGCTGTCAGTCGCAATGCGCCCTCCGCCATCTCCTGCACGGTGGGCGAACTGACCGCTCCCTGCGTGTCGAGTGTCTCCTGGCGAACACCGAGATCGCGCACCTTGGCCGCGTCCGAATACGTCACGTAGCCGCAGTCGAACCAGTCCGAGCTACCCGCGATGTCTGTACACACCTTGGCAATCCAGCCGCCCGTGCAGGACTCTGCCGTTACGAGGCGCAGCGCCCCCGCTCGCAGGCGTTCTCCGACCCGTGCGGCGAGTCCAGCGAGTGCGGCATCATCGTGCATGGCCGCAAGGCTAGGGGTTGTGGCGGTCGGACGCCAGTGCCGCATCGTGAGGCAGCTCACGTCGCGCGCATTGCGTTGGACGATCGCGTACGCTAACCGGCCAATGGCCGATCTCGCCCTCTCGCAACACACGCCGATGATGCAGCAGTACCTGCGCATCAAGGCGAGCTGCCCAGACACCCTGCTGTTCTATCGCATGGGCGACTTTTACGAGTTGTTCTACGACGACGCGCGTCGCGCGGCTCAATTGCTGGATATCACGTTGACCGCACGGGGGCAGTCGGCCGGCGAGCCAATTCCGATGGCCGGTGTGCCTTTTCATAGTGTCGACAATTATCTCGCGCGCCTCGTACGCCGCGGCGAATCAGTTGCGATCTGCGAGCAGATCGGTGACCCGGCCAAATCGAAGGGCCCGGTGGAGCGCGAGGTCGTGCGAATCATCACGCCTGGCACGGTCACAGACGAAGCGTTGCTCGATGATCGACGTGAAACGCTGTTGGCGGCGCTCCTGCTGGGACCCACCGACGGCGCGCGCGATGACGCCAGGCGCGGTGCCACGGTAGCGCGCTTCGGGCTCGCGTGGCTCGACCTCGCGGCGGGGCGATTTACCGTACTGCAGTCCGAGAGCGCCACCGGGCTCGCGAGCGAGCTCGAACGTTTGAAGCCGGCCGAACTGTTAGTGTCAGAGGAGCAGGCCGGTTCGCTCGCCGCGCTCACGGGCGGTGAGATGCGCAGCCGACCTCCCTG
>Ga0138256_10000590_pt1 | contig 39928 bp, 36 predicted proteins | sample KNB2016incub_MG_FD_105486 | JGI IMG/M metagenome (GOLD analysis project Ga0138256, IMG submission 105486) | Active sludge microbial communities from wastewater in Klosterneuburg, Austria - KNB2014incub_MG | ecosystem: Engineered > WWTP > Activated sludge > Unclassified | place: Austria... | reverse complement strand
TTTTGTTAATTCAGCCCGATATTTCTCACGGGTAAAATCCGGCACAAGCCAGTTAATGACCTTAATGTAAGAGATCAAAGCTTGAATTTCTTTAAACTCCGTAAATCCTGCTGCCTCATCAGCTTTTATAATCTCAAGAGGGAAAATACGGAGTTCTTTTAATGCTTTGGTCAGCCCCCAGTCTTTAAAACCAATTTCAGTCTTTGCTGCAAAGAGCTCCATTAGAGTCTCATCGCAATTGCCTTTAACCTGCTGAGTTATAAAAAAACCACCGGGCTTTAATATCCTGCGAACTTCTGCGGGTTCGTAATACTCATGCCTGTTTATGACCAGATCAAAAAAGTTATCCTCAAACGGCAAATCGCTATCCTTATAGCCGCTTATTACTTTTACTCCGTATGGTTTAAGATTTTGTAACGCGATTTTTACATTCGGCGCGTAACCTTCAGTGGCATAAGTTTCCGGCGGTAACGGCGCGAGTGTCCTTAAAAATTCACCGCCGCCCGTGCCCATATCAAGCATTTGCCCGGCAGCCGGGATATGTTGCTTAATAATTGCATGGTAATCCCACGGTAAGGGAGTCTCCGTCATTCTGCCTTTTTCAGTCAGCTTGGAAAAATTCCAGCCCGTAATGTTAACTTCATTACTCATTAATATTTTTAATCCCCTTATTGTGCCTTTGCGTGAAACCGACACCCCTTTTTCATTTCTATAATCAATATTTATGCGCAATTTACATAACAATAATAATACATTTCAGGAAATTCAAAGATAACCCAACACACCCGTTGTTGGTGTTAACACCAACAACAGACTATGAAAGATATAAGCAAAGTAGATTTCTCCAGGCTCCAGTTCGTTCTAATGGATCTTGACGGCGTGCTTACCGATGGCTCTATAATATACTCATCAAGCGGGGAAATGCTCAAGGCATTCAATGCCCACGATGGCTTTGGCATAAATCGCGGAAGGCTGCACGGACTCAAATTCGCGATAATCTCCGGTATGACAGCCGTGGCAAATGAAATGCGCGCAAAACGTCTTAATATAGAAGAGCTTTACCAGAACTGCAGTGATAAATGCGAAGCGGCAAACGAAATAAAACAAAAGTACAACCTGGCAGATGAAAATCTTTGCTTCATGGGTGATGATGTGTTCGATATTCCGCTGCTAAACCAGGCAGGATTCTCCGCCTGTCCGCCGGAAGCTGTTGAAGAAGTACGCAATGAAGTGCATTATATCACAAAAGTATCAGCAGGCCGTGGGTGTGTAAGGGAAATGATAGATCTTATTCTGCGCAAACAGGGGAAAATATGATTTCAATATCAAACTCATACTCTCCGGTTTGGGAAACGTTAAACAGGGTGCAGTATTCCATAAAAAAAACATTTTATTTTATATCTTAATTATTCTTCAATATTATCAACTTCTTGTATATCCAGGAGGAATCCAAACCTCTTACTTCAGCCATTAATTGGTCAAATTTATCCTGGTTAAATCCAATTTTTAGATTGAATAAAGTTTCGTATTGCTTAAGAAAAGAAAGAATATAGGTCTTAAATTCTTCTGGTACGGAATCGCTGTAATTAATATACCGCCTGTATGAAGAAACCAAAGCATCTGCATTTTCAAAAAACCCCATATCATAATAACATTTCAATTGCAGAAATTTAAGATCATTTATGAAAACAAACTTTGATTGGTTTACTTTATTAATGAGGTCCAGCGCGGCACTGTAGTTTTTTTTCTGGTACTCAAGCATTGCCCTGGTCAGATTTACCGTATCTTTTCTGTGCTCCAGCGGTACGTAACCCGAAAATTTTATAATAAAATTCTCCGCCCAGTCAACTTCTCCCATATTTAAAGCTGTATTAAATATGTTCCTGAAACGTACCGGATCCAAAACCTGCGTTTGAGGGTTTACCAATATTCCAAAATCAGAAACATCTTTATATGTTTCAAGCAGCAAGGAGTTGCTTTCTTTTGCATTTCCGGTTAATGTATTTAAAGTTATGCACATTGCTGTTAAACTTTTGTAAAGTTCATGCAGCTCAAATTGACCGAACAATGCTCTGTTTTCTTTAAGCAGTCTTTTAAACTCAATTATAGAATCACGATTTGGTGCGCCGTGTATTGTATCAAATAATATGTAATATATTTTTACCCTTGGATCTTTATGTTCTGATGCGAATTCTTTAAAATTGAAATAAGAAAGTATTTTTTCAATGGAGTCCGGTTTTCCTGAACTTTTCTCGTTTTCAAACGATCCCTGGTTAATGCGTATGAATTGCAGATTCGCTACAGCAGAAAAATAAAAGCCATTAAGAATGTTTTCAAGATTTTTTATCAGCAATTCGTTTGTTTTATTCTGTTCTCCTCTTTCATAATACATATTTGTTTTTACATCCAGCAGTTCCCGCAAACGCAAAAATAATTCCTCCGTAGAAGAGCTGTATTTATTGACATATTCTTCTGCAATAGAATAAGTTTTATCATACATTGTATATAAACGTTTTTCTTCAAATCCTTTCAGCTTCAGTATGTATGTATAGTATTTATTTTTCTTTAACGAATTAATTAATATAAATTCTTCAGTTTGTTTGTATAGATCCGAGAGCAGCTTCCTTGTTGTATCCTGTCCGGTCTTCTTTCCCTTTACACTTATTGCTTTATGAACAGCATCTAACTCCAGCGCCTTTTCGTTCTTATATTCCGGGTGATATTTCTTCAGGTATGTAAACAGCGGCATCAGATCTCTGCCTGTTGAAAAATAAGGCGAGGCAATGAATTTCCCGAACTCCTTCATTTCCTCTTTGGTGAAAGTTCTTATTATCTGAAGCGCTTTATAGTTTGCCATATTTTAAATACCTTTAGAATTATCGTCAGAAGATTATGTCACAAACTTACACATAAATCATTAAAATATCTATAGTTATGCAATAATTCATTGCCTCAAAACCTGCTAAATCCCGTCAAAATTAAAGATATTTTTCTTTGAAGTGCACCCTATGTTATTAGTAATTTCGCATCAGTGCACAACATTGTGTACCGTTATAAAAAATCAAATGAAAAATTACTCAAATAAAATTGCAAGAGGTTACCGCTTAAAACCCGAAACCCACAGCCTGATAAAGTCACTGCAGGAGCTAACCCGTAATGATGCTGACGAAGTACTGAACGCATCATGTATGATGTACCTTAGCTTTATTGCGGGAAAGAATTTTGAATCAGCTAATCAAAACAAAGAAAACAAAAACTTAAAAACATATTAAAATGAAAACAAAAATATTACTTATCTTATTTCTTATCATTTCGGTCAGCAATTATTCACAGGTCCTGCAGCAATGGGTTACAAGAACTACAAACTCTTATTTCGGCAATACCGGAATGCTTATAGCAGCAGATTCCGCTGGAAATAATTATGTAGCAGGATTATTAAACAACCAGGTGGTGACTATAAAATACAATGCATCTGGTATTGAAGTTTGGTCAAGGATATTTGCCACAGCAACAGATGCGTGTAATCTTGCTGTCGATAGTTTGGGCAATGTAATTTTATGCGGAAGCGCATTAAGTAATGGAGGTTTTAAAAGTGATTTTGTGACAATAAAATATAATTCCTCAGGCGCAACACTGTGGTCAAAAGTCTACAGCATTCCCGGAAATGTAGTGTTAACCGCCTATGATATGACAGTCGATAACTCCGGCAACGTTTACGTTGCAGGCGGAACAAGTACCGTGACACACATTTTTAAATATAATTCTTTTGGAGACTCGGTTTGGAACAAAACCATGGCTTATGGAACCGCGAAGGAGGTATCTGTTGATTTGCAGGGAAATGTTTATGTTGCGGGAAGCACTTCAGATTATTTCATTCTGAAATATAACTCATTTGGCATTCTTCAATGGTTGAATACTTTTGATGGAGGTATAGGAGGTGCCGATCTTTTCAGCGATATGCTGCTTGATGCATCGGGTAATGTTTATGTTACCGGTAAAAGCCACGATAATACCCTAAGCTATGATTACTTCACATTTAAATGTAACGGACTTGGGAGCCTGATATGGAGCAGGAGACTGACCCGGCCTAATGATGACGCTCCTTCTGATATGGAAATCGATAGGGATAATAATATCTATATAACAGGAAGTTTTACTACGCCAACTTTTTATACAGAATATGGAACAGTAAAATATGATTCCAACGGAACTCTAAAATGGAGTAAATCATATCAGGGACCCTCAACTGGCGGAAGCGCCACTTCTATTGAGATAGACTCATTTGGCGACATATATATCACCGGCGGAAATGGAGGTATTACAACAGGCTGGGATTATGTAACCGTGAAGTATAACACACTTGGCGATACTCTTTGGACAATGAGATACAGCGGTACCCCGGGTGCGTTATTAGATAGAGCTAACGATATATGCATTGATAACACGGGAAATGTTATCGTTACAGGTAAAAGTTCAAGTGCGGGCTCGTTATTCGATTTTGCAACAGTGAAATATATCCAGAGTCCCCGGCTTGCGCCAACAGCTTTAACAGCCTCGGGAATTTCAAGCACGCGAATTAACTTAACATGGCTTGACGCGAATACAAATGAATCAGGCTTCAAAATAGAACGCTCAACCAATGCAGGCGCAAACTGGATACTTAAAGATTCCGTATCAGCAAATGTGCTGGCTTACTCGGATTCTTTACTAAGCCCGAATACAATTTATCATTACAGGGTATATGCGTATAATAGCGCAGGGGTTTCGGGATACTCAAACATTGCGTTTGATACAACATTAGCTGTAACAGGCATTGTGTTAACAAACGAAATTCCAGCAGTATTTAAACTGTACGATAACTACCCCAACCCTTTTAACCCTTCAACTACAATCGTTTTTCAAATTCCCCTCTCAAGAGGGGTGTCCGCCTCTGGCGGACGGGGTGTGTTAACATCGCTTATCATATACGATCTGCTTGGAAGGGAAGTGAAAACTTTAGTTAACCAAAATATGCAGCCCGGCAAATATAGTGTAATCTTTAATGGAGGTAACTTAGCATCAGGGGTTTACTTTTATAAACTGGTATCAGGTAAGTTTACGGAAACAAAAAAAATGGCTTTGATTAAATAGAATATACCAAGTTATCGGATGACCACTAAGCCAGTCGGGCTTTAAATCATTCAATGTTTTATCCTTTTTAACGTTTTGTTTTTTCAACACTTTTTGTTAAATTGCTTTCTATATTTCCATAAACTATCATTAACTACGGAGCAGCGATGAAAAACAAAAACTATAGTTTATTCCTGAAGCTTCCGCTATTTGCGGCGGTTGTTTGTTTGGTTTTATTTTTGTACGGATTCAATAAATCACCCGAAGCACACAAAGATGTCATTTCCCCCGTTAATACCGCTTCGCAAATAAAGCCCCTTGCCGCAAAGATCCAGCAGTTAAAAAATTCAGGCAAAGTATTTGCCGCAAAAGAGCTTTTTTCTCTCAACAGCTCTGCGCAGGTAAACACCGTGCTTGGCCAATATCTAAAAATTTCACTTCGCTTAAGCTTGATGCCGCTATGCGCAATAGGCTTTTAAACAGCAGAGATGAAAATATCTCGTTCGATATTCCAACAGGCACAGGCAGCGTTATGACGCTCGAGCTTTTCCGCGGAGAAGTTACTACAGATGATTTTAAAGCGGGCACTTTAAGCGGTCAGGGTACGGTAAACTATGTTAACTATACTCCGGGGCTTCATTACCGCGGTATTGTTAAAGGAGATAACAGTTCGTTTGCATCAGTGAGCATTTTTGATAATTTTGTGATGGCTGTAATTTCAAACGAAAGCGGCAACTGGAATCTTTCATCCGTAAAAGGTGAAAACAGTTTATATTCAGAGAATTATGTGTTCTATAAAGATTCAGAGGTGAAAGTTAAAAAAGATTTTAACTGCGGCGTAAATGATGAGCACCTATCTTTGATAAAAGAAGCCAGTCGTGGGGCAGCAATTCAAGTCATAGTAATTCAGGTGATAACAACCCGCCGCAGCTTGTAAGGAAATATTTTGAATGTGATTTTAAAATGTACCAGGATTTTGGCAGCAACGTGAACAATGTTAACAATTATGTTACAGCATTTTTCAATTCATGTATAACCATGTATGCTCAGGATAGCGTTGTTACCGCTATTCAGCAGATATTTGTATGGACAACCAATGATCCGTACAGCGGACTTAATGATAACGAAAAAGTACTTAAGTTATTCGGCGGCAGGCTGCAGAACTCAATTAACGGAGATCTTGCTCACTGGGTATCAACAAGAACAGATATTTCGGGCGGTGTTGCGTGGGTTGGCGTTCTTTGCTCTCCGTTCACAGCTTCTGATTCATCCGGTTCATACGGCGTAAGCGTTATTGATAACGCCGCATTACCGTTCCCGACTTATTCATGGACAGTGAACGTTGTTGTTCACGAAATGGGTCATAATCTTGGCTCTAATCATACATTTAACTGCAGCTGGCCGGGCGGTCCCATTGATTCCTGTTACGCCGTTGAAGGCGGCTGTTACTCAGGTCCGTTAATTCCAAGAGTTGGTACAGTGATGAGTTACTGCCATTTGAATTCAAGCATTAATTTATCTTTAGGATTCGGTCATTTCCCGGGTGATACCGTAAGGGCACACATCAGAAGAGCGGGCTGCTTAACAATTGGTATTACACCAATTGGAGCTGAAATTCCGCAGACATATACGCTTGAGCAGAATTATCCTAACCCTTTTAACCCTGTAACAAACATTAAATTCAGTGTACCGAAAACCGGAATTGTTAAACTTACCGTTTACGATGCAGCAGGCAAGGAAACAGCCGTGCTGTATAACGGAGAGCTTTCAACAGGTACGTATAATTATGATTTTGATGCTTCACAATTAGCAAGCGGAATATATTTTTATAAGCTTGAATCAAATGATTTCAGTCAAACCAAGAAGATGGTATTGGTAAAATAACGCGGTTTTTTTGCCAAAGCGACTTTGTTAGCCCACGGATTTATCCGTGGGTTTTGTTTTTGCCCGGGTATTACAAAACCTTTTTAACGGTTTCCTTGCAAAATATTTTCATAAAATCATCCAATGACTGCTTCAAGCTCAGAAATTTTTACCCTAAGCCAGTCTTTGCCCTGAGCGCCTCATCATATCCTTTTCCCAAAATCATCTTTTGCATGAACGAATAGCCAATAAAACTTTCTTTGTACGCCGGTTCAATTCTGCTGCCGAAGTATTTTGTACTCATAAAAAACTCCAATATCAGCGCGGGCAAGCCTTTATTATTTTATCCCGTCTATTTTTTCAAGAAGCCAGCTTTTCATCATAACTTTTGCTGAGTTTTTAATTTCCTGCTTAAGGTCATCAAGCTTATCTTTATCCGGCGGCTGTTTGAACTTTACCATTTTTTGAACAAATTTTGTATAATTTATTGCAGATTCTATATTGAATGTCTGGTGGTTCTCAATAGAATTCAAAAACTTCACCGTAGATTCTGTTAAGCTAAGAAGTTCTTCTGTATAGCCCAGCTCGTAGTATATCAAAATGGCATTAATTCTTGCTCTTACTTTTACAATACTGTGGTTAAAATCTACCTTTCCAAGAAATTTCAGCGCCTCCTGAAAATTATTTTCAGCTATAAATTTTTCAATGTGCGAAAATGCAATCAGGCTTTCCTTTAATTCCGGTTCTATTTTGCTTCCAAGTTTCAAGATCAGCTTATCAATATAAGCCGATTCATTGAACTCTTTAAGCGTACCAAGCAGGTTTATATATAATGGCAGAAAAGTGTTGGTTTTCTCGTTAATAGCATGCACATTCTGATCGACTATAAATTTTGCAAGCTCAAGCGGCACCTTGGTAAAATCTTCTCTGAATCTCCTTAATCCCAGGTTACAGGCTGAAAGAAGCGAAAGTATTCGGTTAAACTTTTCGCTCCAGGGTAAGAGGTCTATGTTTTTTTCAATTAAATTCCTGTATAGTAAAAAATGTTTCAGGTCTGCATTCTTAATAGCAAGAAGTTCAAAATATTTAAGTTTCAGGGCTACGGCATACCTGCTGTTCCTGCTCTCAAATAATTTTATCATCCCCTCAATATCAATTAAACGGGTTGATTTTTTAATCACACTTTCGCTGAAATCATTGTTTGTTTCATAACCTGCTATCTGTATATCAATCTGGCTATGGATGTACTTTATTAACAAATCCAGAAGATTTAACTCTCCGCGCAAAGGTAGGTTTTCAATAGAGGGATAATAATCTTTATTAGCTAAAAGATAATCCATTTTAATTATCTCAAGCTCTTTTGCACAATTAAAGTAATCAAGCGAATACTCCGATACTTTTTCAAGAATTTTTTCTGCCTCCGATACTTTCACATTAAACAGCTTCCCTATGTTCCTGTTGCAGTATTCTTTTGCTAAGGCAGTAACATTATGAAATTCATTTTTCCTGTTAACTTCCTGTACCAGAAAATTTTCTGCCAGCTTTGCAGTTCGCGAAAAAAGCGTATCCAGCAATGCGGAATTATATTTTTCCTCCGGATAAAGCGCCTTAAACACTTTTTCGCGAACGAATTTATTCCTGTCGTATTCGGGATGATGTTTTTTAAGCTCATTAATTAGAGGGATGTAGTTTCTGCCTTCGTTAAAATACGGGGATGCAACGAACTTCTTAAATAAAGTAAATTCTTCATTTGAAAAAGTGCGAAGGATTTGTATAAGTTTTATATCGCTCATTATAGGCTTCCTTTTTTTGGTCAGTTAGGATGTTTAAAATCCTTATTTTTTCAACAAAAATCAATGTTTTAATTGACCATGCAAGAGGGAATATGGTCAGAAACAAGCAAAGATTTCTTTGAAAGTGCACCACATCAGGTGTTATGTTTGAAGAAATTTTCTATGCAGCAAATAAACGCGAGGATAAGTGAAATATCACAGAGAGAAGATTTCAAAGGGTTACAGATTAAAACCAGAAACTCATGAAAAAATAAAAAAGGTAAAAATCATACTTGATTCCGATACCGATTACGCTTTAAACAAAGCATGTGAAAAGTTACTGAAAGAAATTGAAAACTATAAAACAATAAAAGGAACTGTTGAATGAAAACAATTGTAAAATTATTACTCATCTTTACGGTTGTGTTTTTTACATACCGCATCTCTGCTCAGTGGGGGACTGACGTAAGGCTGACTAATGATCCGGGGAGTTCATATTTATCAGAAGACAGGTCTATTGCTGCATCGGGTAATTTTATTCATGTTGTCTGGCAGGAACACCGGCACGGAGACCCTGAAATATATTATAAACGCTCAACCAACAGGGGGGTAAGCTGGGAAAGTGATGTAAGGATTACAAATGCAGCTGATTATTCAGGGGCACCCTGCATAGGCATATACCAGTCTTTTGTTCATATAATATGGGTGGACCAAAGAGCCGGCGCAGGTGAAATTTATTACAGGCGTTCAACCAATAATGGCGCCACATGGGAAAATGAAATAATACTTAGCTCGGACCCCAATTCATCATTCTATCCATCTGCTTATATATCCGGTTCCGGTATAGTTGTAACTTGGGAAGATAACAGGGACGGAAACTGGGAAATATATTCTAAACGCTCCGTTAATTCAGGCTCAAACTGGTCGGCGGATCTCAGGCTGACTAACGACACTGCCTCTCAAAAGGAATCGTCAGCATCTGTTTCCGGTTCGAATATTCATGTTGTATGGAAAGATAGCAGGCATGGACAGGATGAAATATACTACAGGAATTCAACAAACTTTGGAGTTTCATGGCAGCCGGAAGTAAGGTTAACTAATGATGTGAATATTTCCTCTACCCCGTGCGTAGAAACAACAGGGCAAACAGTTTGCGTGTTCTGGCGCGATAATAGGGATGGCAATGCAGAAATATATTTTAAAAAATCTACCGATAATGGAAATACATTTGAAACAGATTTAAGGTTAACAAATGCTGCGAATAACTCAATTTTGCCTTCAGCAGCTATAGTTGGCCAGTTTTATGCCGTAGTATGGGTGGATTTGAGAACTAATTATTATAAAAATTATTATAAATTTTCAACAGACGGGGGCTTAAACTGGAGCAATGATCTGCTTATCAGCCCTGTTTCTAATACCGGATCAACAGGTAACCCTTCTTTAATATATTCAGATACTGCCCTGCATGTTTGCTGGAATGACAACAGAGATGGTAATGAGGAAGTTTATTACAAAAAAAATGCTTTATCTGTACCAGTGGGAATTGTTTCTGCAAATAATGAAATACCTTTAAATTATTCGCTTACACAAAACTACCCAAACCCTTTCAACCCGATAACCAATATTGAATTCAGTATTCCCAACGCCGGCATAACAAAGCTTGTAATTTACGATGCTTTGGGCAGGGAAGTTGAAATGCTTGTTAACAGTGAATTAAATCCCGGTACATACAGTGCGGCATGGGATGCTTCAAAGCTGAACAGCGGTGTGTACTTTTACAGGCTAACTGCGGGCAGTTATTCTGAAACAAAGAAAATGTTGATGGTTAAGTAAGAGATTACTTAACCTGAAATCCCGTTTTCGGGAATTTTAGTTAAATAAAACAGAAAGCAGGCTTAACAGAATGAAAAAAATCAATTTTTTAACAGCATTAATTACGTTATTAATTTCAAATTTGGTTTTTGCGCAGTGGTCCTCAGATGTAAGACTGACCAACAATACAGGAGCATCATTTACATCAGGTAACAATGCAAAAAATATTACTATTGTGGGTACAGTCATTCACGTAGTCTGGTACGATGCAAGATTTGGGGACACAGAAATTATGTACAAGCGCTCAACCAACAGCGGTACCAGTTGGGAGCCTGTTGTAAGGCTTACAAATAACACAGGTGCTTCCGAAAATCCCACTATTGTTTCTTATGGAAATAATTTGCATGTAGTTTGGCAGGATTTGAGAGATGGAAATCACGAGATTTATTACAAGGTTTCTACAAACGCAGGTACCTTATGGAGCGGCGATACTAGGCTTACAAACAACATTGCAACATCAGTCAACCCGGCAGTCTCCATTTCAGTAAATACTTTAACTGTAGTTTGGAATGATGACAGGGAGGGTAATAACGAAATATATTTTAAACGCTCTACCGATGGGGGGTATAACTGGGATCCTACGGTAAGGATAACAGATAATACTAGCAGTTCAACAAATCCTTCAATATCCGCTTTAACCGATAGAATATATATTGCATGGCAGGATAACAGGGATGGCAACAACGAGATTTATTACAATTACTCAACTAATACAGGGACAAGCTGGGGCGCTGACACCCGCCTGACAAACAATGCAGCTTCCTCTAAACTGCCGTGTATTTCAGCAGAACCTGGGTCTCCGTCAACTTTAGTTCATGTTGTCTGGCAGGATGACCGGGATGGCAACAACGAGATTTATTATAGACGTTCAGTAATTAACGGAACCGTTTGGGAACCAGTACAGAGGATAACAAACAGCAGTGGAAACTCTCTTGCTCCGGCAATCATAACATCCTCTAATAATTTTGTTCACCTGGTATGGGAAGACGACAGGGCTGCCGGAATCTATGGAATTTACTATAATCGCTCAACAAATGGCGGTATAAGCTGGTCATCAGACTTAAAACTTAACACAAGTACGGCTACAGCCCGAAAACCTTTAATAGTCCGTACTGGTTTCGAAATCCATGTTGTTTGGCAGGATAACAGGGATAATGACTACGAAATTTATTATAAACAAAATTTAGTTGGTAATGTAACAACCATTACAAATACAGGAAACAATGTCCCCGATAAATATTCGTTATCTCAAAATTATCCAAATCCGTTTAATCCAATAACCAATATTGAATTCAGTATTCCCAACGCCGGCATAACAAAGCTTGTAATTTACGATGCTTTGGGCAGGGAAGTTGAAACGCTTGTTAACAGTGAATTAAATCCCGGCACTTACAGTGCAGTTTGGGATGCTTCAAAATATAACAGCGGTGTGTACTTTTACAGGCTTACTACAGGTAATTTTACTGAAACAAAGAAAATGATTTTAGTTAAATAAATATTATTAGTTATGAAAACATTAACAGTATTGCTTTTGTTTATGTGCAGCCATTTATTCTCACAGTGGTCTGCAGATACAAGGCTGACAAATAACACATCAATCTCATATACTTCATATAACAATGCTAAATGCATAGCATCTGCGGGACCGATAGTTTTTGCAGTATGGTATGATAACCGCGACGGCAATTATGAAATATATTTTAAGCGCTCCACAGATGCCGGATTATCCTGGTCTGCTGATGTAAGACTTACAAACGAAACGTCGCTTTCTGAATTCCCGGCAATTGAAATTTCATCAGGCGCAATTCATGTTTTCTGGCGAGATTTAAGAGATGGAAACGGCGAAATATATTACAAACGCTCTACCAGCGGCGGTGTTATGTGGAGCGCGGATATACGGCTAACAAATAATTCAGCAAATTCAGAATTCCCGTCTGCAGTTTCAGACGGAAACAATGTAATGGTAATGTGGGCAGATTTCCGTGACGGGAATAAAGAAATATATTTAAAGCGTTCCACAGATGCAGGAGCCAGCTGGGGCAGCGAGGTAAGAATCACTAATAATTCTGCTATATCAGATTATCCTTCCGCATCAATTTCAGGCGCAAACGTTCACCTTGTATGGCGAGAGTTCAGAGACGGTCCGCCTCAGATCTATTATAAAAGCTCTTCCGATGCAGGAGCCACCTGGGGAACAGATACAAGAGTAGTAAACTCCGCATCAAATGCAGAATACCCTAATGTTTCAGCTGCCGGTTCCATCATTAATGTTACATGGACTGATGACAGAAATGCTGACAGCGAAATATACTATAAACGCTCAACGGATGCCGGCTTAAGCTGGGGCTCTGATTTAAGACTGACATCAGGCGCGGGGAATTCTGAATTCTCATCTATAATAGCGTCCGGAGTTTATGTTCACATTGTGTGGCAGGATGCAAGGGATGGAAACCTGGAGATATATTACAAGCAGTCTACAACAGCTGGAGCAACATGGGAGGCAGATGTAAGGCTTACAGATAATACTTTTAGTTCTTCCAATCCATCAATTCACCTTTCGGGGCAGGCACTGCACCTGATTTGGAATGATGGCCGTGATGGTAACTATGAAATCTACTATAAACGCAACCCAACCGGCAATCCCGTTGGGGTTTCAATTATAGCCGCAGAAATAGCTACATATTATTCGCTTGAGCAGAATTATCCTAACCCTTTTAACCCCGTAACAAACATTAAATTCAGTGTACCGAAAACCGGAATTGTTAAACTTACCGTTTTCGATGCAGCAGGCAGGGAAACGGCAACGCTGTTTAACGGAGAGCTTTCAGCAGGTACATATAATTATGATTTCGATGCATCGCATCTTGCAAGCGGGATATATTTTTATAAACTTGAATCGGGTGATTTTACGCAGACAAAGAAGATGGTTTTGGTAAAATAACAAACTCATTTTTCCCCGCCTAACCGTTTCAAGACAGGCAGGAACACCGTTTAAGCGCGAATGTAAAAGAAATTGTATGACAATAAAATAATGCATGAAGCAGGAATTCTAAGTTCCTGCTTTTTTTTGAAGCTCGTCTGCTTTATTTAGCAACCATTCAGTATGAAATGTTTTGAAAGAAGCACCCTTAATTTCAGATGCAAGATCATTAAGGTCTTTGAACTCAGATCTTTCCTTAATTCTCGAAAGACGCTTCAGAAACTTCATCAAATTTGCATCGCTGTTAAGATGAGTTTCGTTGATCTCTTTTGTTGAAGATAAAAAATGACGATAGTTATCAATTTCATTATCAAGAAACTCATAATATCCCAGTTCATAACATGCTTTCATTTTTAATATCTTAATTTCTTTAACCATCATTGGAATTGTAAAGTTGGTTTTACTGAGCAGTGTAAGCGCTTTTCTGAAATTGCCATGCGCAAACTCAAGGTAACCTTCAGAGAAATAAATTGAATCAACTTTTATCGGTTCAAAAAAATACTTTGAATAGTTTTTTATAAATTTTTCCAGTTTTTCAAGCCGGTTTATCTTAACGCAGATCTTTACATAATTATAAATGCCTTTTATAAGCAAAAGGTCGCGGCTTAATAGTCTTAAGTTTTTTTCCTCAATGGATTTTTTCATAAGAGTATCGTAAATGTTCAGGTAATCATTTTTGTAATAATTAACATTGCCTTTGTTCTGGAACAAACAGCAATTTATTAAGCTATGCGAAAAGATCCAGAAATATTCAGCTTCCAAATCATTTTTGTGCGCGTACATCAATTTCTTTAAGGCTTCATAACTTTCTTTATCGTTATAGTCAAAGTCAAGTCTTGCAGAATAAATGTACATTTGAATCAGGAAATTCTCCTCCTTCACAATTTTCAGTAAAGCGCCGGAAAATTTATCATAATCAAAATAACTATTGAACAATTCCGTTAACTCACTTTTTTTTGTTTCTTTATGAAAATTCATTTTTCTTTCAAGCGCCAACTGAGAAAGTTGCGAAAGAAAGTAAATAATTAAGGATTCTTCAGCTTTAATGACTCTTTGGTTGTATGAATACACCGTAGCGGAGTTCCTTTGCCGTCCTGCCCTTGTTTGGATGATGTTAAACAGTAATTTCTTCAGCAGGTAAGATGGTTTTTTGGGTTTGTTTTCATCCACTTTGGATATTTTCATAGAAACCGTCTCAAAAAGTTCCAGCTTCTCCCTGTTTTCCAGTTCCTGCAAAAGCAATACATCTTTGTAAGTGTTACCGTTAAAATATCTTTCAGCCTGAAGAAATTTTTCAGCCATTGAATACAATTCCGAAAAAATTACGCTCAAAGTATGCAAAGATCTTTTAGAATCAAACTTCTTCGCCGGAAACAGCTTTGTAAATATTTTTTCTCCAGAAAGAGCGGATGTAGCGTAACCCGGGTGATATCTTTTCAAAAGGTTGTAAAGCGGTTTCAGGTTCCTGCCCGTAGCAAAATAAGGGGATGAAATGAACCTGCCGAAATCATTCATCTCATCTTTAGAGAAAGTTCTTAATAGTATTATCAGTTTTAAGTTTTGCATTAAAGCTCCTCAAGTTTTTCTTTGAACCACCAATAAAATATATTATTCTTAATTAATTCAGTAACTCTTTTGGCTTCTTCAGCATTATCATAATCAATTTTGAGAATAATTAATAGTTTTACAGCTTTGATGAAATTCAGATTTTCTCTTTTTGAATTCTCTGATACTATCTTATTTTTTCTTGAGTATTTTTCAAACGAATTTAAAGTGGAAATTAACCCGTCGTGATCATTTAACTCGTATAAACACATAGTTTTAAGTCTGTAGTAATCATTTTGACCGATTCCATTTAAAGATGATTTATTTGAAAGTAATTTCAGGCAATCAATAAATTTTTTCTGTTTTAAACAAATGAAACAATTTGAAAGCGCAGTCATACCATCTGCTTTATCACTTTCCACAAATTTTAAGAATTTATTAACGTAAATTTTTATTTTCTTATAATTATAGAGAGCTGTCTTGATTTTCAGTTCCGCTTCATAAAACGAAGCGACAAGATTATTCTTACTGCCCGGATTAAAGATATGGTTTGAGGCAACTAATTCAAAAAACTTATCCGCTTCGGCAATATATGATATTTCATTCTTTAAAATGCTGCATTGCCGGCTGAAGATCATAAAAAACAAATTTAATTTATCAGTGTTTGATAAGTTATGAATAACCTTAAGATAAATTTTTACCGCTTCATTCAAATAATTTTTATCATCATTGTTAATCACAGATTGAAGTTGATAGTAATTAATACGTGTAATGTTTATTGTGTGCATTTCATGTTCGGCAATATCCTCAAATACCAGGGGATCTATTGCATTCAGAAACTTTTTGACGACATCAATTGCATTAGAAGACAAATTAAAAGTATTTTTGAACAAAAAATAATTATCCGTAAACCTGCCCAGTACTCTGATAAAATCTGCGATTGCGAATAGCAGCATTTTTTCCGAATATTCATAACCTTTCTTGGGAAGATTTTTGTAGAAAAAAAAGCCTGAAATACTTTGTAAAAATTCAATTTTCTTATGAACAATAAGATATTCATCCTGAGCATTATCTATAATTCCTTCGCAGGTTAATATAGCTTTTAAAGCATGTTCATGCAGGTTTCTATTCTGATAAGCTGATGATAATTTTTCGTAGTAAGCATATCTATTATTGCCCCTTTGTACTTCATTATACACCATAAATTTTTCAGCGAGAATAAACATATCGGAAAAGTGGACATGAATTGCATGCAGCGATTTTTTCCCGTCAAACTTCCTGCCGGGATATAGCCTTTGGAATATTTTTTCCTGAGTAAACGCCGGTGAATTATACTGTGAATGAAATTTATTAAGAAGGATATAAAGGGGTTTTAGATTCCTGCCGGTTGAAAAAAAAGACGACGAAATGAATCTGCCGAAATCTTTCATTTCTTCTTTGGAAAAAGTTCTAAGCAAAGTTATAAGCTTATTTTTTACCATAACTTAAAATTTTTGTTCAAAATATACTGTGATAATATAAGGATTTGCGTTTCAAATAAAAACATAATAAACAAGATGTTACGCAAAGAAAAAACTAATCCCCAAAACATAATGTATCAAAATTTCTGTGATAAGGATAAAAAACTTTCTTTGCGGAAAAAGAAATATTTGAGTTATGTTTGTGCACATTAAAGTGCATAAGGGGGTGCACAATTAAGATGGTTTTGATTACAAAACAAAAAAAGATCAGCTTAGACAAAAGCTCAAGAGGCTACAGGCTGAAGACTTCAACTCACAGGCTAATAGATAAAATTCAGTTAATGATTTCTGCTGACCAGGATACGGTTATTACCCGGGCATGTAAACTTTTATACAAAGAGCTTAAGACATTAGAGAACAAAAACCGTATATAATTGAAACCGAATCCGGATATTACATACAAACTGATTGACTTGCTGGGCAAAGAAAAAATTGAAGAGGCGTATAACATTGTTAAATCTTACCCGGTATCGTTTTCTCTTCTTAGAAAAACGATCATACATGATGAAATAAAAAACGATGTTTACTCAGGCAGCCGTGTTAACGATGTTGTAAAAAAGCATAAAGTAAGCAGAATGACGGTTTACAGAATAATTAAGGAAAATTAATAGCACGTGGAGATTTAATAAAAGTAACAACATTCAATTTAATGTTACATTTCATTTTGTAATTTTGAAAATTCTAAAGGAGAAAGTAATATGAAAACAATTGTAATAATTTTGCTGCTAAATGCTGTATGTATTCATTCCCAAACATTGGTTGGTTACTGGCCATTCAGCGGTAACACAGCAGATTCAAGCGGAATGGGTAACCACGGAACAATTGTAAGCGGAAGCGGTACCGTGACGCTTACAACAGACAGATGCGGAAATCCTAACTCAGCATATTTGTTCAATAACGGACGCATTAATATTGGAACAACAGGTTTCCCTACCGGCAATGGTCAAAGAACACTCTGTGCCTGGTTTAAGAGAAATTCAACGCCGCAGACAATTAATATGAACATTGTGGGGTTTGGCGATAACACAACTAACGGATGCAGAAGTTATCTGGCTTTTGATTGGCCCAACACTGCATTAATAGGCAACGAAAACAGAAACGCGGTAAACTACTTTCAATGGACAGCAGATACCAACTGGCATTTTATGTGCGCTGTTTTTCCGCAAGGGGCAACAATGTCGGGGCAGTACCTGCTGTATTTTGACGGAGTTATAAAAACAGATACTTCAATTTTACCAACAACACCGTTAAACACCAACACAAGCGATGCAGCCATAGGTTGTTTGGGTACCATCAATAATTACTTTTTCCAGGGTAAGATAGATGATGTCAGGATTTACAGCACTGCGTTAAATGATGCGCAAATTTACCAGTTATACGGAGCGCCGGCAATACCGGCATTAACAGCACCCTCGAATAACTCCTCGGGTATTTCTTTAACACCCCTGCTGGATTGGGTGGCATCGCCAACAGCATCAAGTTACAGAGTTCAGCTGTCAAGTGATTCAAATTTTACTACATCACAAATTGATACTATGGTTAGCACCGATAGTTTGAGGGTTCCTTCAGGTAAACTGACAAATAATATAAGATATTACTGGAGAGTAAGAGCGGCTAATTCATGTTCAATCAGCAGCCCTTATGCGGCAAAGTTCAGTTTTACCACATCACTTGTGGGCTTAACGCCAGTTGGGAACGAAATTCCTAACGAGTTTTCACTTTCGCAAAACTATCCCAATCCGTTTAATCCTTCAACAAATATTATGTTTGATCTGCCAAAGTACTCATTTGCAAAATTGATAGTGTATGATTTATTGGGCAAGGTTGCTGCTGTATTGGTTAACGAAGGTTTAAATGCCGGAAGATATGAGGTGAAGTTTGATGCAGGCAATTTATCAAGCGGTTTTTATTTTTACAGACTGCAAACTGAGGCATTTACAGCAGTAAAGAAGATGATATTGACAAAATAATTAATCAATAAAAAACATGAAAAACAAAATTATTGGATTTATCATGATGGTTCTGCTTGCAAACACATTACTTTCACAAAGCACCTGGACTGCTTTAACGGGGGTATCAGGTTTCTTACGTGATATGCACTTTATAAACAATCAAACAGGATGGGTTGCGGGATCGAACCTGTACAAAACCACAAACGGTGGAACAAACTGGACCCTGATTTCGCCTGAATCAACTCCAGTTTACTTTTTAAACGAAAACACCGGTTTTGCGAATAACAAAAGAACCACAAACGGCGGAGCTAACTGGACGACCTTATCCGGCATTTCAAACACTGAAGATATTACATTTACAAGTAACTCAGTAGGTTTCATTGTTGGTGGTTCAAGCTCAAACGGAAGTATTTGGAAATCTACTGATGCCGGCGCCTCATGGACACAGGTGTACTATCAAACAACCGGCAGATTTTATGCCGTACATTTTTTAAATTTCAATACCGGGTGGGTCTGCGGACAGGATGGCATGATTTTTAAAACAACAAATGCAGGAGATAACTGGTTCACTCAATCCATTAACACCTCCAGTTACCGCGATATATGGTTTACAAACGAAAACACCGGCTGGGTGTGCTTGTCAGGCAGTACTCAGATCAGGAAATCAACTGACGGGGGCGCCAGCTGGCAGAATCAGGCGCTGCCACAGTACGGAGGTGTTGCGCTTAACTTTTTAACGCCACTTGATGGACGCCTGGTTGGACCAGGGGGATATATTATGAGAACGGTTAACGGGGGAGCAAACTGGTCTTTGGAAACCAGTCCAACAACCCAAAACCTGCATGGAATATTCTTCACCGGAAGCGATACAGCGTATATTTGCGGAGAAAACGGAACTCTGCTCAAAACTGTGAACGGGGGATTTTTTACAGGTGTGCAGCCTGTTTCAACCGAGATTCCCGAAAAGTTCTCACTTTCGCAAAACTACCCAAATCCATTTAACCCGGTTACAAATTTTGAATTTCAGATTGCGGATTTCGGATCTGTAAAGCTTGAAATATTTGATGCCTTAGGCAGGAATATCGAGACACTGGTTGATAGCCGGCTTAAGCCGGGCATATATAGGGTTGATTGGTCAGCGGCAAAATATCCAACAGGAATATATTTTTATAAGTTAAGAACAAAAAGCTTTAGTGATACAAAAAAGATGATGCTGGTTAAATAACGAAGTTATTTAACCGCCGTGTTTCTAAGGTTAGTAAAATGACAGTGTCATTTTTTCTGCCGGATTGTTAAAAACCGGCAGAAAATGACGCTCTGCAGAAGCCGGGAAAATAAGATATTCAAATTTTATTGTTTCATTTTTCCCTTCTTAAATAGTTAATTTAAGTATGGTATCATTAGCATATATTATGTATATTTTATAAGAAAATGAAAAGGATTATTGCAATATTGTTTATCATAACTCCTTATGGCATTATGGGTCAGCTTTTATTCGATAAGAACTTTGACAGCGGGTCTATGGATTCCGCGTACTTCGCAGAAGGGTTCTGGAATATCAACTATTCAACATCCCTTCATTTCAGGGTTAAGGGCTGTGTATCACAAACCCCCGTATTCAGGATATGGGTAAACCCAAACTGGTTATGGCACTTCAGGGCTTCACACAGGATGGTATGGAGATATAATTCCTCTTCTTCATATTCTTATATGGATACAGCATGGGTAAGCGGCGGGTATTATTATTTTAAAAACAGTTCTTCTTTTACCTCTGATACTATTTTTATAGCATATCTTTTTCCGTTTACATATTTTGATATGACAAATTATATAAACACCATTCAGCTAAGCCAATGGGTTCGCAATGCAGGGATAAAAGGCTATTCTGTACTTGGAAGAAATATTTACGGTTACGAAGTTACAAATTCCTCTTACCCGGATTCAATAAAAAAGCAGATTGTAATTACGGCAAGGCAGCATCCTTATGAAACTTTAGGTCAGCATATTTGTACCGGATTAAGCGATTACCTAGTTAATTCAAATGATTCAATTGCTGTATGGCTCAGGAATAACTGTATTTTTTACTTTTATCCAATGATAAATCCTGACGGGGTTTTTCTGGGGCTTAATACAGAAACATACACAGGTTACAATCCAAACAGGTATTGGTATAACGGTGATACTGTAACAAATCCTTCGCCCTGCCGCGAAACTAATGTTGTAAGGCAGGATATTTGGCAACGAACCTCTGGCAGGGTTTACTACAGTTTTGATATGCACTCTAACGCCGGAAGCCTGATTTATTATTACTGCGGATTGAAGACTGCTCCTGAACCGTACAGAAGTATGGCTTTTGAGATTGTTGCTAATATCAGAAAAAGTGACAGCCTGATTAATAACGGAAATATACTTATGCCTTCAGATATGGCTTGCGATACTTACCAGAGTACAAACTGGTATGCTGATTTCTGGCTGTGGAATAACAGGCAGTCAGCAGCATTTACGCTTGAAACAGCAACCGTGCCTCCGCAATCTTTAATGCGAATTAGAAACAACGGAGTTGCAATAGCAAGAGGAATCTATCTCTCCTTAAAAAACCAGCTTACCGGAATTCAAACTGTAACAACCGAAATACCTGGCGGGTTTTCACTTTCGCAAAATTACCCAAACCCGTTTAACCCGGTTACAAATTTCGAATTTCAGATTGCGGATTTCGGATCTGTAAAGCTTGAAATATTTGACGCGCTTGGCAGAAAGATCGAGACACTGGTTGATAGCCGGCTTAAGCCGGGCACATATAGGGTTGATTGGTCAGCGGCAAAATATCCAACAGGAATATATTTTTATGAGTTAAGAACAAAAAGTTTTACCAAAACAAAGAAAATGGTTTTGGTAAAATAAGCGTTACAGCTGTGCCCGAATGATTACTGCCGTATCATCATAAAAATGGTTTTTGCCGTTGCAAGAAATTATTCTGATTGCGTGACTTCATTTTTTTTAAGTATAATTTCAGCATAAGTTTTGTTTATTATTTTGCTTTCAAGCCAGGCGTCGTAATCAAAGTAAAACAGCCCGGGAATTTCCAGCGGGTCATTCCTGAATTTCTGAATTTTCCGCCTGCATTCTTCTACATGTTCCCTCATTTTCCTGCCATCGGTTATATCAAGTGATTTTTTGAAAAAACCTATCATATATTTCTCAAATTTGTATTCAAGCTCCCTTGAAAGAAGATAACGGTAACATGAGCGTATCACCGATTCCATATATTCCATATTGCCAAGCTCATAATGTATAATTATACATATAATTTTGGCAGCCAGAAAAATTTCTTTTCTTTGTTCGGGTTCACCCTGGTTTATGATCATATTTGCATACTCCAGCGCTTTGCTGTAATCTCCGTTTCCAAAATATAAAAGACTTGCGAAATAATTTATAAGGTTAAGCTCTCTTGCATCTGCATCAACGTTTTGTTCGTAAACTTTCTTTATGTATTCTTCCAGGTATTTTGCGCCTTCGGTAAATCTGCCGGATGCATTATAAAATATCAGGTCGTGCTTGCGAAGCAATACATCAAGCATTTTAAGATAACCTGTATTCATCCGCTTTTCGGTTTTTATGAACTGCTCATATTCAGCCATTGTTCTTTTGTACATACTGAAATTTTTCATATATAAACAGCCCGCAAGCAGGTTATTGAAGGTCAGCACATAATCTATAACCCTTTTCTTTTTCTGATGCGGGTATGTTTCAAACAGCTTGTATGATTTATGCGTGTAGTTGTAATAACTTTCAAAATCCCTGGTATATGCCGCATATTGAACAAAAATATCATAAAAAAATGTTTTATGCGAAAAAGCCTTAAGCTTATCGCCGTCTGATTTCATCACAGGTTCTTCCATAAGCTTCTTAAATTCCTGTATTCCTTTCCCCGGGCGGTTGTGACCCCAAAGCTGCAATATTGCAGCTGCCCTGCAGTAAATATTCTTTATCGCGGATGCTTCGCCAAGCGCTTCTATGCAGTACTTTTCTTCCTTATATATCTTATTAAATTTTTCATGTGCATTATCCGATTCATTTTGCAGGATCAGGTTTTTTTCCCATTGAAGCAGCTGGTATAATCTTAAAAAATTTTCAGTCTCTTTGGCAAATTTTTTTGCCCGGGTTAGTAATTTTTCAGCCTGCTCAAATAATGTTTTATTGTAGAGCAATATTATACCGCCAATTAAATAATGAAGCTTCGAATCGTCTGTATTATCAAAATTATAATGTACAGCATTTTTGATAACCTGGTTATAAAGTTTAGTTTTTGCTACAGGAAATTGTTTAAGAATATTCCTGTTTTTAAGCGATGTTTTTATTTCATCTTCACGGTAATCATTCTTTTTTTTAACCTGCTTTTCTATTGCGTTAAAAAGCTCAAGGTATGCGGTATCATCCGATGAAAATAGCTTTGAATATTTTTTAAAGTAAGCCTTCTCAGACTTGTTAAGCTCTTTGATCAGATTATATAAATCATCAGAAATTTTTTTCATCTGCGGAAATTAAGTAAAAATTTACGGTAAATGTTAACTAAAAATCCTTTTTTAGTGTAAATTACTGGTTTTTCCATAGTTTTTATTGACGATTGAAAATTAATTTATGAATAATTTCGGTTTTATAAAATATACTTTGCGGTGTAACTTTGAATGTTTTTAGATCATTTAAAATTTTCACTTTCTTCAATAACAGCAGTTATTTACTCAAAAATCAAATTTTCAATTAAATTTATTAATGTAACCGGAAAGGAAAACATAATGAAAATTTTAATCAGTTTTTTATTCATTTTTTTAACCTGCCTGCAGCCCGCATACAGTCAGTGGAATCCGCAAACAAGCGGAACAAATCAGTATTTAACTTCTGTATTTTTTGTTAACAGTTCCACAGGGTTTTGCGCCGGGGGGCAGACTACTTTGCTTAAAACTACCAATTCAGGATCAAATTGGCAGGCTATAAACGCTAACCTTTTTTCAGGGGAAGAATACAGCGCGATTTTTTTTGTCAATGCTTCAACCGGATGGTTTTCTACCGGCTCAGGCAATACTGCTAAAACAACCAATGGCGGCGCAAACTGGGTATCACAAATGCCTATGGTTGGTTACGCCACATTAAGCGGAATATTTTTCATTAACGAAAATACAGGCTGGATGGCTGGCAGCGGAGGAAGCATTACAAGGACAACAAACGGCGGCGCTCAATGGACCCCACAAAGCTCCGGCACAACAACCGGCTTACGCAGCATTTTTTTTCTTGATGCAAATAAAGGGTTCGCGGCAGGTAATACCGATACCATATTTTATACAACAAACGGCGGCTCTGTTTGGTCTAAAATGTATTCAAACTCAGCTTACAGCTTTCTTAGGAAAATTTACTTTGTTAATGCCAATACCGGTTTTATAGCTTCAACCGGGGGCAAAGTTGTTAAAACTAACGATGGCGGAGCGTCATGGAGTGCGGTAAACACAGGTATATATGATTCTTTTGACGGCTTGCACTTTTACAACGAGAACACAGGGTTTGTGTGCGGAGATAATGGTCTGATTATGGCAACTACAAACGGCGGAAACAACTGGTTTAACCAGCCTTCAGGTGTAACCTCAAGCCTTAACAGCATCCACTTTTCAGGCGCTAACGGATGGGCTGTTGGGCAAAACGGAACTATTCTTTTTACCAATAACGGCGGCGGCGCGCTTGGTATTATTAATTACAGCTCACAGATTCCAAATGAGTTTGCTTTAACCCAAAACTATCCAAATCCGTTTAATCCTTATACAAGGTTTAAAGTTAATGTTGCTTTTAACAGTTATGTGATAGTTGCTGTTTACGATGTACTTGGAAGGCTCGTCGAAACACTGGTAAATTCTGAGCTTAAGCCGGGAATTTATGAAGTTGAGTTTGATGCTGCGGATTATCCAAGCGGAATATATTTCTATACCATGAATTCCGGGAACTTGAATATGACCAAAAAAATGATTCTGGTTAAATAACCTGTTTGATATACGGCAGCTTTGTTTCTGTGAACGTTTAGCTGCCGTAAATTGTAAATAATCAATTAATACACCTACAGCAGATTATTGAAATGAATATAGCCAGGAAAACAGGGTAATTAATGAAAACCGGGAAAATGAAAAAAAATACAGGCAGCGGGCTATCAGGCGCAAGAAAATATCTTAACGGCAAAGCATCGAGAAGGAAAAAGAAAATTATAAAAATTGTTAAAGGAGATTTTTTCAGCGTAATGCTTTTAAAAAGAAAGCACATATAATTTACATTTTAAATTAATATCTATGCAAAATTTGTCAATAAAAATTATGAAGAAAATAAATTTAATTCTTGTTCCGGTAATAATGATGATGGCTGCGGGATTTGTTTCTGCGCAGAACATTACCAATACGCTTGGTACAAGCGGAATTTTTAAAATAAAAGACGGCTCAACGGATTTTATGTCGCTGTCACAATCAACCGGGCAGGTAAATATTTTAAAAACACTGCGGCTGGAATATTCATCAGGTTCATCGGTCGGGGTAATTCAATTCGGAGCAGAAAGATTTCTGCACACCTATGGCGGCGCTGCAAATACTTTTGTGGGAATAAATTCAGGAAATTTTTCTCTGACAGGTTTGTATAATTCCGCTTTCGGATATTCAACGCTCAATTCAATTTCTTCGGGATATAATAATTCAGCTTTCGGAAATATGAGCCTTTATGCTAATACATCAGGACACGATAACTCCGCTTTTGGTTTTAATTCACTTGCAACAAATATAGGAGGTTTCAGAAATTCAGCTTTCGGAAATCTATCACAAAGCTCAAATACGTTCGGTTTTGATAATTCCGCTTTTGGGTATCGTTCACTATATGCCAATACCACGGGTAATTTTAATTCCGCTTTCGGAAATTTTTCCCTGGCTAGCAATACAGGTACGCAAAATTCTGCCTTCGGGTATGGTTCGCTTTATCTTAACACAACAGGAATTGAAAATTCAGCTTTCGGATATTATTCACTTTTAAACAACACCGGCAGCTTTAGCTCCGCTTTTGGGAAATCATCACTATATTCCAACACGACGGGAGGATACAACTCCGCATTTGGAAATTCTGCGCTTCATTATAATACAACCGGCACCCAAAATTGTGCATTTGGGAATCAGTCGCTTTATAACACCACAACCGGCGCCGAAAATTGCGCATTTGGGAATGTATCACTTTATACTAACTCAACGGGGTTTGAAAACACAGCTTTCGGGCATTATTCACTCTACAACTCCACTGGTAATAATAATACTGCCCTGGGTAATTATGCTGGTTCCGATATCACTACAGGCTCAAACAATATTACGATAGGTAATAATGCACAAGTCCCCAACGCCACCTTAAGCAACCAGATTCGTCTTGGTAATATTTTTATTACTTATGCCGGAATACAGGTTGCATGGACTGTAACAAGCGACAGGAACCTGAAATCAAATATATTAAGCTCAAACCTGGGACTTGGATTTATAACCAAGCTTCGCCCTGTTTCATATACGCGCAAAAATGATGAATCAGGTAAAACCGAATACGGCTTGATTGCCCAGGAAGTTGAAGAAGTCCTGCAGCAGGAAGGCGCCGAAAATACGGGTATGCTTACCGTTACCGAAAGCGGGGAATACCAGCTGCGCTATAACGACCTTATTGCGCCGATGATAAAGGCTATTCAGGAGCTGAAACAGGAAAATGAAGAACTTAAAACTGAAATTAAATCCTTAAAGTCAGTTGAAGAGCGCTTGGTAAAACTTGAATCTATACTGAACGAACAAAACAATATAAAAGAAGTAAATTCAGAAATTGAAACAGTTAATAACCAATAGAGTTATGCTGAAATCTTTAGCTTCGCAAAAATTTCTTTGCGGGCTTGGCGGTTAAAAATTTCACTATACCATGAAAACAACAATTATCCTCGTATTTATCCTTTTAGCGCTTCTGACTTATATGACAAAAGCGCAGGTTTACAGTGATATTACTTATGATGTAAGCACTTCTGTTGAAGTGCAGTCAGGCGCTGATGTTTGCGCTAACGATATCTACATAAACGGCACCTGGTCAGGCGGCGGCTCAATCTGTACCGGCGCTCTGCCTGTAAGCCTCTCATCATTTACACACAGCGCAGATAAACGGAATGTTACGCTTATGTGGGTAACCGAGTGGGAGCTAAATAATAAAGGATTCCGGGTTGAAAGAACATTTGCCGCTGAAAACAGCTGGAAGGAAATTGCTTTTATTGAAGGCAAGGGTACTTCTAATGTATCCAGCGGATACATCTATAGAGATGAAAAGCTTAAGGCGGCTGAATATAAATACAGGATAAAACAGGAAGATTTTAACGGCAATTATGAATATTACGATCTTGGCACGGTTGTAAAGATATCGCCGCCAAAGAATTTTGATATGGGACAGAACTACCCCAATCCGGGTAATCCCAATACAAAGATAAACTTTGAAATGCCTGTAAACGGCAAAATAAACATAAAGGTTTATGATCTTCTGGGCAGGGAAGTGTTTACACTGCTGAATGAAAACCGCGAAGCTGATTATCATACCTTGGAGTTCAACGGCTCAAACATTGCATCTGGGGTATATTTTTACCGCATACACGCCGAAGGCGAAGGGCAAAACTTTACAAAAACAATGAAAATGGTAATAGTTAAATAAAGGAGATAATAATGAAAAATTATTTAATTTACGTACTGATGCTGTTTTTCCTTAATTTTTCAATTCTGTTTGCATTTATTTATTTTTTATTTGCGGTATATAACAGCAGCTTTAAATTTACCAATTAGCAGGCAGTAATTTTGCAATTTTATGAGCGTAAGATTTACTTCAAACTTTTTAATTTAAAAATTCAGTATATTCGAATGGATAAAGCACGATTTAATAGTAAATTAAAAAGGAGAAACAAGATGAAAATTTTACTTTACATTTGTACTTTGATTTCCCTATTGAACCTAAACGTAATATCTCAAAACTTCGGCAATGCCCTTTATTTTGACGGTGTTAATGATTACGTAAATATGGGAAATGCATCAACCTTTAATGTTGGATCTGCGGTAACTTATGAAGCCTGGATAAAACCGGACACTACTTTGAGTGGTTTTATTTTGAATAAATGGGTTGACTTTGCGGAAGACAAGCAATTCTTCTTTTCGGGTAACCGCCTGTATTTTTATTTATACAATGTTTTTGGAGGGACGCAGCTCATATCTTCTCCTGTAATTCCGCTTCATCTGTTTACACATGTTGCTGCAACTTACGATGGTTCAACTGCAAAGCTTTACATTAATGGTGTATTTGATACAAGCAAATCTGTTGGAAGCGGCGTAAACAACTCTACCGGCAGCCTTTATACCGGTTATAATCCTGTGAGATCCGGCTGGAATCCTCCATTTAAAGGAATAATTGATGAAGTACGAATATGGAATATTGCCCGGACAGAAGCTCAAATTCAATCTTCAATGAACCAGCAACTAAACGGTAACGAGCCCGGTTTAACAGGATACTGGAAATTTAATGAAGGTTCGGGAACAATAACAAATGACGCAACCAGCAACCACAATAATGGTACAATAAGCGGGGCAACCTGGGTTTTTTCAGGTGTTCCCGTAGAGCCAATTCACGGAAATATTCCGGATAGATTTTCTCTTGAGCAGAACTATCCTAACCCGTTCAATCCGGTTACTTTGATAAGATTTTCTGTTCCGGTAAACGGTAAAGGTGGTATAACAAATACAAAATTAATTGTCTATGATGTACTAAGCAGAGAAGTTGCTGTACTTGTTAACCGGCAGCTTAAACCGGGAACTTATGAAGTAAGTTGGGATGCAGGCAGTTTTTCAAGCGGTGTGTATTTTTATAGGTTAGAGTCAAATGATTACAGCCAGACAAAGAAGATGGTATTTATCAAGTAAACATTATTCAGCCAGCCGGGGTACAGCGAAATTTTAAAGCAGAACAAGTTTTTTGTGCTTTGCACAGAATTACTGCAATTTCCGGATGATTGGATGAGTGCGGGTAGATCATTTATCTGTTTCAGGCAGCTCAGTTTCAGGTTGTGCAGCTGATTTATCGACAGCCGGAATTTCCAGAATAAAGGCTGCTCCTTTTCCCTCTTCGCTTTCACACCACAATTTACCCCCAAGCAGTAAAGTAAGTTTATGAGCTATTGATAGTCCCAGACCGGTAGAAATTTCATTACCCGTAGGTTTTGCGCTTAATCTTGCGAACCTTCCAAAGAGTTTTTGTTTATCCTTTTCGGTCATCCCCGGTCCTTCATCTTTAACCTCAAACCTCATGATATCGCCCAAAACCCGCGCCTTTATGTATATTTTACTGCCCGGGAATGTGAATTTAACTGCATTTGAAATTAAGTTATCCAGTATCTGCTCAAGTGAATCGTGATCTGAAAAGATCTCCATTTTATCCCCGCAGTCCCGGATTATTTCTATGTTTTTGCTATTGGCTTGATTCAGGCTAACCGAGATGGTTTGTTCTAACAGTTCCGCCGCGTTAAACTCTGCAAACTTAAAGTCCCGTTTTCCCGATTCTATCAGATTAATATCAAGAAATTTTGCTATCAGCTTGAACATTCTTTCCGATGCAGTTTCCATTTCCGCCGCTATTTCGGATATTTCTTCTTTTGAATATTTATCTATACGGGTCCTCAGTTTTTTTGAATAAATCAGTATACCCGAAAGCGGATTTTTAAGATCGTGTGCCGCAATACCTATAAATTCATTTTTTTCTTCATTAAGTTTTACCAGTCTGCTGTTGGCTTCAGCAAGTTCTACATTCTTCAGTTTGTAAATTTCCTTTTCCTGCAGAGCTATTTTCCGTTCTTTTTCTGAATTCAGGAACTGATATTGAATCGAAAGACTTTTTAACTTCCTTTCGGATTCAATGCTGTATATTTCTTTTTCAAGTTTGAAGTGTTTTTCAAAGTGTTCAAATGCTTTTTCAAAATCGCTGTTTGACCTGTATATTTCAAAATACAGCCTGTGAACCCTGCTGAGATCTTTTTTCGCATCTCTTTTTCCTGCGAGGTGATTTGCTATATAAAGATTATCTAAGGCTATGGCGGGGTCATTATTTTTAATAAAGAAATCCGCTATAAGCAGGTATGCTTCGGTTTCGTTAATGAAGTCGCCAATATCCTGTGCAACCCTCAAACCGTTCACATAATACTCCCGGGCTTTATCATTATAACCCATGGAGAAATAAGTTTCCCCGATTAGAAGCAAAGTTGATGACTTTCCGCTCAGGTCAGAAATGGCTTCATGAAGTGCAAGAGCCTCGAGTTCATATTCTATCGCTTTTTCATAAAGACCCGTATCACGGTATGCCTTACCAATGTTCAGATACGCATTTGCCTCAGCCTGCCTGTTTCCCAGGTTGCGGAAAATTTCGAGACTCTTAAAAAGGTTCGCAAGCGCGGCTTCATGGTTCTTCTGCTGCAGGTAAACTAATGAAATATTCCCGAGCGCAAATGCTCTATCAAGCTGGTTATCGTTGCTTTCCGAAAGTTTTAAACTTTCATGAAAATACTCCAGCGATGTTGTATATTCACCCAGGTTTTGATAGACTATTCCGATATTATTGAAAAGGCTTAAGGGTACTGTAAGCTTGTTGTTAGTGAATGTTTGCATACTCTGCAGATTGTATTCCAGCGACGAGGCGTAATCTCCAAGCTCCTGGTATGCCAGACCGATGTTTATCAGTACATCAGCTTCAAACTGTTTGTCATTTATACTCTTTAGTATGTCCAGGCATTTGTGAAGATATTCAAGAGAATATTTATAATCACTTAAATTAAGATATATATTGCCAATTGAATTATATACCTTTGCTTTCCCGTGTTCGTCATTTAGCTTACTGTATATATCAAGGGCTTTTTCAAAATACTCAAACGCGTCTTCGTACCTGGCTAATAATCTGCTGCTTACACCCGCATTTCTGTATCCAAGTGCAGCACCTTCATCGTATGATATCTCATTACTGAGGGCAATAACTTCAATGCTCAGCTCAAGTGACCTGTTGATGTTTACAGGGCGTATTTCTGCAGCAAGGTGAAGTTTTAGCTCTATCGCTTCCTTTTTGTCTGTGACAGAATCTAACTTTGACTCTAGAATTGAAATTTTACTTTCCATTGAAATAACCCGGAAACTTATATTTTTAACGGGACTTTTTCAATTGTTAAGATAATTATAAATTCTTCATATCTGACATACCGTAAACAGACTATAAAGCACAATTCAAACTTATATTAGAAAGTTAGATCATAATTTCCTAATTCAAATCTTCAAAAAACCCTTAAATTTCGATAATCCGGGTGCATAAGATCATGATAGTTTTTGTACCACAAAAAGGTGATTGTTCGCTCAAAATTTGAAGAATTTTTAATCAGGTTTCTATTTTTATGAACTATCAGCTGAAAACCCTGGATAGAGCCGTAAGATGATTTTGTTAAAAGATGTTTTCTTGTTACTATACCAGCGAAATTCAGATAATTTTGTTCAGGATTTCACTATATTTGTATTACATAAACTGGTCAGTTTCCACTTTGTTCAAGAAAACGAAGGCGTGGTAATTCTTAGAGTTACAATCGCCGATTCAAATAAAATAAAAACATGAATCCTCAGGAAATCAAAATCCTTGTTGTTGAAGACGAGGCATTAATTGCGATGGATATCTGCGAAAAATTGACCGATATGGGATATAATATCGTTAAAACCGCAGATAATGGCGCGGATGCCATTAAGCTGGCCGAAGAACTGAAACCCCATATTATACTTATGGATATTGTTCTAAAAGGCAAGATGGATGGAATAGAAGCCGCCGAAATTATCTGGGAGAAATACAGGATCCCCGCACTTTTTTTAACTGCATATAATAGTGAGTCTGTAATTCAAAGAGCAAGAAAGTTCAACCCGCTTGATTTTCTTCTGAAACCCTTTGACGATAATGAACTTCAGCAGGCCATTTTAGAAATGAATATTGAAGGAACTATATCCGCTCATTCGGAATAAATTCAGTAATACAGTATATATAACAAAGGAGCCATTTGGCTCCTTTTTTTTATTTACTTTATTCTATAAATACCTTTAAGGTGTACTCAGCATTGCCCCACGTGCCGCCCACAATTATTTCATAATCACCTTTTGAAGGGAGACTGCCTTCCCAGCGTTTTGAGTCGTCCAGTTCGCCTGCGCCATCAAGGTAGTAGCCCGTTTCCCTGTCAACTATCCGGAATACCGCGTTATCTTCTATTGACATGATAGTAACTATCATATACTGATTCTTATTTGCCCCCACCAGGTATGTATCCCTATCGCCGCGGATAACACCGCCTTCAATTGTCGCTGAGCTTTCGCCCTTTTTAAACTTTATGCGTTTATTGGTAACCTGTGAATTAGAACTTAATGTTAATCCAAAGACAAATAAAAGTACAAGCAGAATATTCAGTTTTTTCATTGGATGAAGTTTTTAAAAGTTTTTTTAAAAAAAGGATAGTCTTTAGCTGTCTCTTATAATTACTGCATTGTTAAATTCAACAAAAAAGCGTTTTAGGCGCAGCATAGTCTGTAAATACGCATATTAAACACTATAGTTATGAAGTTAATCCCGGCTGAAGCGGTTTCTTAAACCGGGTTTTGCTTGTACGCTCATATTAAGTGAGTGCTCTGCCGGTTTGCCAAAGTAAATTATTCAGACAAAAAAATTGATTAAAACAAAAATTACATCATTAAACAATTTTTAAAATGATTAAATGTGTTTCTTTTATTGATAGCAAATTTTTTACGATTTCGCTCAGACGTATTTTTTTATGTTTTGAATCAATTGAAATTCATTAAATGGCTTCGCAAGAAAACTGTTGCAGCCGGCATCAAAACACATTTGCCTGTCTTCAGTTGTTACATACCCGGTCATCGCTATTACAGGAACATCTTTATAAACAGGCATTTGACGAAGTTTTCTTGTAAGCTCTATTCCGTTCATAGCTCCTTTCAGCGATATATCCATCAGGATGAGATCAATTGATTTTTCATCAAGGTATTTAAGAGCCTGCTCAGCTGTGTAGGAGCTGATAAGTTCATAATTCTGTTTTAAAACGGCATTAAGGTATAAATGGTTGAATTTGTCGTCCTCTACAATAAGTATTGTCGGTTTGCTCTCATTCATATAGTTTACTTTTTACTTTTTTAACCGGGCATTAGATTAAATTTTAAAATAAAAACAGACCCTTTTCCTTTTTGGCTTTTTACGGAAATTTCTGAACTATTCATTTCAAGGTACCGCTTTACAAGAGAAAGCCCCAGACCCAATCCTTCATATTCGCGGTTATACCCAAACTGTTCCTGTGAATATACATCAAAAACGTGGTTCAGATAATTCTCCGATATCCCTATTCCTGAATCTTCTATCTCTAATGTAACCTTATCTCCGGTATCTTTTAGTAAAGTAAGCTTAACAAATCCCTCGTTTGTATATTTAATAGAGTTATCCAAAACATTTGTTATTGCCTGTGAAATGCAATACTTGTCTGCGTTAATTGTTACATTGCCTATTTTGTTATCAAATGAAAGATTTAATGATTTTTCCCGGGCATTTTCAATATGTTCATTTGAAATATCTATTATCAACAGCGGCAGGTTTATTTCTTCCTTATTGACCGGAAAATTTCCGGATTGTATTTTGGAAAAGTTTAAAATTAAATCGATTGTTCTTATAATTCGTTTGCTTGTTTCGTCAATGCCGCGAAAGTAAGTTTCTGCCTCACCGGTAACATGATCTCTCAGCGTTCTTTTTACTAAATTCGTCATCCCAAGTAAACCGTTTAGCGGAGTTCTTATTTCGTGTGATATGTTTGCAATAAATGCATCTTTAAGTTTATTAAGCTTTTCTGCTCTTCTTTTTGCATTTATAATTGCCTGTTCAACTAATACCCTCTCTGATATATCGCGGACTACTGAAAGTATATTCATCTTTCCGCCTATTTCCATTGTTGATATCGAAACCTCTAAGTCTATTAGCGAACCGTCTTTTCTTTTTCCCTTTACCTGATAAAGTGAAGGTGCTTCTTCGCCTAAAATTCTTTTTTTTGCATAATTGTGCACCCATTGTGTATCCTTTTCGTGCCGCACCGCAGAAATATTAATGCCAAGCATCTCATCTGCGCTGCCGAATCCATAAAATCCGGCAATAGACTCGTTTGCATAAATTACGGTTTCGTTTTCATCTTCCAGAAGAATACCATCTATGGATGCATTAAGTATGCTGTTTAGATGGGTTTTGTGTTTTTGTATCTCTGCCTCCTGGTGTTTTCTCTCGGTTATATTCCGGCAGTTAGCTACAAAATGAGTGATCACACCGTGTAAATCTTTTATTGGCGAAATTGTCTGCAAAGCAAAATAATAGCCGCCGTCTTTCTTCTTATTTACAAGCTCCGAAGAAAAATGTTCTCCTTTTAAAATTGTTCTCCACAGATTACTGTAAAATTCTTTGTTTTGCAAACCTGATTTCAGTATCGATGGTTTTTTGCCAATTGCCTCTTCTTTTAAATAGCCTGTGTTACTTTCGAAAGTTGGATTTACATATTGTATTACCCCGTCAACATCTGTTATGAAAACCATTTCTGCAGATTGTTCAACTGCCCTGGATAACATTAATACATAATGCTGCGAAGCACGCTCTGTCGTTTGGTCTCTGAATACCAGTACCACTCCGGTTATTTCTCCGTTTGCGGTTATAATTGGCGCTCCGCTGTCTGATATCGGTATTTTTCTGTCATCCCGCGATAACAGCAATGTATTGTTTGCAATAGAAACTACCTTGCCGTTTTTAAGAACTCTCTCAACCGGATTTTCTGCCTTCTCCTTTGTGGATTCATTAATTATTACGAAAACATCGCTTAGCGGTTTTCCTTTGGATTCTTTCTCGGTATAACCGGTCAACTGTTCAGCAACATAATTCATGTGTTTAATATATCCGCCGCGGTCTGTTGTAATTACCGCATCACCTATGCTGTAAAGTGTTGTTTGAAATTCCTTCTGCGATTCAGCTAGTTCTTTAACAGCAGAATACATGTTCCTGAAAATGTTGCGCTGTCTTGAATAATACAGCCATGCAACGCTTGTTCCTGTTAACATTATAAGCACTACAGAAATCATGGTTAGTAAATATGAACGGTATGTAAGTTCAGAAAAAAATTTCTTTCTTGTGAATCATTGATACTATAACCCATGGTGTTGATTGAATTATTTTACCGTATGCCAATACTTCTATTCCACTGTAGTTTACTCCATCGTAAACACCCTTATACCCCTGCAGATACTGTACTGCCGGTAAATCTGTTCTTGTCATTGGGTACCGGATGTTAAGTTTTGCATTATCCAGATGACCAAGCTTGCTGAGAAAAACAACTTCATCTCCGGTTCTTTTTGCAATAAAAGATTCTGCCGTTTCTCCGCTTACCGGCCATGTCTTTATTGACTGGTATAGAAAATCATCGGGATTTACCCTGAAGATTATTACCGAATTTGGTTCATTCCCGCCCTGTTTAAGCGGCGCTATGAAATCGTAATGAATCTTGTCGTGAACAGAACAGTAATATAAATCCGATGATATTATCTCATTGGTACTATCTGAATTTACTTCATTATAAGTCGGTTTACAGGTCTTAAGGTTGTCTTTAAATTTTATTGAGTATAAAAACTCTCCGCTTTGCGATGCAATAATTATATCTTCATACCCGTAAGTATTTTTAACAGTTTGCAGTCTTTCAAATATGTTTTTCGGGAATTCGTTTTTCCTTCCTTCGTATATCCATTCATTAATATCTTTTATCACAAATGGGGCTGATGAAACAACCTTTATATCTCCATCCCTTTCTGATTTCCACGAAGTTATTGCATTTGATTTCAGTTCAGCAATCGATTTTAATTGCTCTTGCTTTTCTTTGATTATATTTTTTTTCTCCTGCTGATAATATATGAGGGCTGCTGCAACAATAAAAACTGTAATGGCTGCGTTGATGACAACAATATGCCATTTTTTTATTAAATTGATTTTGTGTTCATATTCCATTGTATAACCTAATTAAATCCCAACAACTTAATTAATTTCTTTATGAAAAACAACAGTTTTTATTAAATGCTGATTTTACATAAAGATACATGCAGATTTTTAACAGGTGAGGGAAATTTGAATTACTGTACTGTAAAATTCGGGGAAACAAGCGCAGAAATAAAGGCTCTATAACTGTTATCAATATTAACAAAACAAAAAGGAGCTTTTAGCTAAAGCTCCTTTTTTATAATAATTATTTTTTTAAATTTTCTAAATTAATATGCGCCTTAATTACCTAATGTTTTGAATGTTACCCCACAAACTTAGTTATAATTAAACTTATGGATAGCAGTACGCCGAACATAAGCGTAAGCTGCGCTGTCATTGCGTCAAGCATCGCTATCTTTCCGGTATCTTCTATCTTAACTCCCTTTATCATGTTCATGTTCTTTAAGGCTATTGGCAGTGATAGAAATACGAGCAGTGACCAAATTGAAAGTACATTAAACACAACAAGCAGCACTACTGTAATATACGCGCCCACTATCAGGAAAACATATTCACCTTTGGCAAAACCCTCGCCAAATACATTGGCTAAGGTCTTAATATTCGCCCGGCGGTCATTAATAATATCGCGCAGATTGTTTGCATGAAGAATACCCGTTACAAGAAGTCCGAGTGGTATTGAGATCAATGCCGCGGAAAACGAGAACACTCCGGTTAACGCGTAAAGCGTTCCGGTTACAATTGCGGGACCGTAAAGCAGGAAAATAAATATATCGCCAAGTGCAATATACTTATATCCAATAGGTCTGCCGGTGTAAAAGAAACCACCGACTATACCAAGTATCCCAAGCCAAAGAACCATCATACCGCGGTCTAAAATTATTGGTAAACCAAATAATACTGCAAGACCGAATAATATCATCCCGAAACGGAACATATCTTTCGGGCTCAACAAACCTTCAGGCAGAACCCTTGAGCCGCCCAATGTATCTTTTGCGTCAACACCGTGTTTGTAATCATCAACATCGCTTATGACATTTGAGCCTGCGTGAAGGAACAATAATGATATTGCTATGAACGGCATTAAGTACCACGTTACATCTGTTCCGTAAAGCAATGCGAGCATTGCGCCAAGCAGGCAGGGAATAAGTGACGCCGGGAACGAAAACGCCCTTACCGCCTGGTAATAAATTGCCCCTTTTGATGCGGGTTTGGCAGGCTGTTCATTTTGGGATGGAGTTTTTGAAGCATTCTGAGCCTCTGACATACTTTGAGTTGAATCCTTTCTTTAGAATAGAATGAAATTATTTAGATACAATTATCATCAAAAATAATGATATTTTTCTTAAGGTTAAATTGAAAAGTTAATTCTTAATTTAAATGATTGTTTTACATTAAAATAAAGAAAGATTTTCCTGTTAGATTTATAACTATTTATGAATTTTCAGCCTGGAATGATTTGAAATTTTCTCAAAATCCCGGTCCTTATGAAGTATGGGAATGTTGAAGTACAAACAATAATAAGCTATCAGAACATCGTTTGTCTTTCGGATGGTTGAACCCTTTTTTCTGAGTTGTCGGTATAGTGAACTTGCGCCAATTGCAGATTCAATCGGATCTATGCTCAATACGTTTAAAGAAAGCAGTTTTTCCTTTAACAGATCGTGTTCGCTATCATTATTTACGCCCTGTAATATTTCCTGAATTATCTGCGGAGTGATAAAAACTTCAGTATCGCCGTCAAGTATCTTTGTCATTGCGGCAGTTTGCCTGTTTTCAATACCGTTCAAAAAATCGATCCACACGGATGTATCGATCACGACCTCTTTCAATCAGTTTCCCTCATTTTAGCAAGATTGCCGCTCCATTTTATCTTCCCTTTCAACTCTTTGATCAATCTTTTGTCCAGGTTTCGCACAAACATCTCCAGTGCCGTGTTAACAATTTCTTTTTTTGTTTTTAACCGGCTAAGCCTTTTGGCTTTGTCCATCAGTTTATTATTTATTTCTATATTGGTTCTCATACACAAAAATAACCAATTTTATACACATAATCAATAATTGAAATTATACTTCCGTTTTAGCAAATACATCCCGGAAATAAAAAACCCATGAATGTTTTCATAGGCATTATAAATAAGTAACAATTAATTTTGGACCCGTTTCCTGTTGAGAAACCTTACTCTAAAGCTGGAAGGTTAACTGCCAATTGTTAACTGGTTCAGTGTTTCGCCTTCTTCTCATCAGTCCTTTCAAGGAATTGCCGCACTATCGGGTCGCTGGTTGCCCTGAGCTCTTGAGGGGTGCCATTGAAGTGTACTTTGCCTTCATACATCATCGCTACACGGTCGCCAATTTCATAAACTGTGAAAATATCATGTGTAACAATAATAGATGTAACTCCAAGTCCTTTTTTTGTAGCAACGGAATCCATAAGCTCGTCAATAGTTTCGCTGGTAATGGGGTCAAGTCCCGTTGTAGGCTCATCATATAAAATATACTGCGGATTTGTTGCCAGCGCTCTTGCCAGACCCACTCGCTTTTTCATACCACCCGAGAGTTCCGAAGGCATAAGTTTTTCAGTGCCGGGCAGATTTACAAGCCCTAGTTTTTCCGTGACCACTTTTTCAATTTCAGCTTTCGGCATAAATGTGTTTTCCCTTAAGGCTATCCCGACGTTATCGCCTACTGACATTGAGTCAAACAGCGCAGCGCTTTGAAAAAGGAAACCGAATTTTTTCCTTATAGCATAGATCTGTTTCTCGTTCATCTCGGTAATATCTTCGCCATCTATAAGTATCTGCCCTTCATCAGGTTTCAGCAATCCCACAATATGCTTAAGCAGAACCGATTTGCCGCATCCGCTTGCGCCGATAATAACGTTCGTTTTGCCCTCTTCAATATTCAGGTTAACACCCCTGAGTACGGGCTTGTTTCCAAAACTTTTTACAAGATTCTTAATTTCTATCATTTCTTTTTATTAACAATTAGCCTTCCTCCAACGGGGTAAGGTTTCGCCGCAAAAAACGCGGCTCAACAATTAATAATGAACAGTAATATTTATGTTTAATTTTATGCTATTTTTAAAGTTCCATCGGGGGCTACTTCGATAATTGTTTCCTCACAATTTCAAGCGCCATCATAGCCATAATATCTTTATTCCTTAAACGGTCTTTTGTGAATATAAAATCCTTTGCAAATGTTGTTTTTTTATCCGAGTACCCTATCCATACAAGCCCAACGGGCTTGCCCGGCCTTGCGCCGCCCGGACCTGCAATTCCGGTTGCCGATATGCCAATATCAGTCTTCGAGCGTTTTCTTATTCCCCGGGCCATTTCAATGGCTGTTTGTTTGCTTACCGCTCCGTATTTTTTTATGGTCTCAGCCTTCACACCCAGCAGCCTGCGCTTTGCTTCGTTGGAATATGCCACGATCGCATCCATCACGTAATCAGAACTTCCGGGTATATCGGTTAATTTACTTGTTATCAGTCCGCCTGTGCATGATTCCGCTGCCGCTATTGTCAGCTTCTTTTTCTTTAATAAGTCGCCCGTTGTTTTTTCAATTGAGCCTTCACTTGATGAGTATATGAACTTCCCGGCTTTACGTTTTATGATCTTTTCCGCATCACCAATAAGCTTTACTGCCCGTGAAACGGTTGCCGCAATTGCTGTAATACGCAGCCTTACTTCGTAATTTGCCGGCAGAAACGCCAGCTTGACTTCGAAATCTTTACCCCGGCGGACAATTTTGTTTATATCTCCAATTTTTTCAGCAAGCAGAGATTCACCAATACCAATAGTATGAAGCGTTTTTTGGCGAATGACCTTTGTTATTTTCTTTTTGTATTTTTTTTCGAGGTAAGGCAGTAATCCCGTTTTGCTTATATACTTCATTTCATAAGGAACGCCCGGCATAACACAGAAAACCTTTCCGGCTTTATCTATCAACAAACCCGGCGCGGTACCGGTTTTGTTTTCCAGCACCCTTGCAATTTCTGGTACAAGCGCCTGTCCTATATTTACCGGAGGCATTGTAATATTCCTTACGGCAAATATGCTTTTTACATGCTTAAGTACTTTTTCGTTGAGTACATATTTGCTTTTAAAGAATTTCGCAACGGTTTTAACTGTTATATCGTCGTGGGTAGGACCCAAGCCGCCGGTAGCAACAATCA
>Ga0138256_10000588_pt1 | contig 40017 bp, 35 predicted proteins | sample KNB2016incub_MG_FD_105486 | JGI IMG/M metagenome (GOLD analysis project Ga0138256, IMG submission 105486) | Active sludge microbial communities from wastewater in Klosterneuburg, Austria - KNB2014incub_MG | ecosystem: Engineered > WWTP > Activated sludge > Unclassified | place: Austria... | reverse complement strand
GGCATCCTGGGCTTGTCGCGGGGGCAGTTTCTTGCCGCACGGTCGCTCGGCATGACAACGGTCCAGATGATGCGCTACATCATCCTGCCGCAGGCCTTCAAGGCCATGTTGCCGATCCTGCTGACGCAGTGCATCGTGATCTTCCAGGACACCTCGCTGGTCTACGTGATTGCGCTCGGCGACTTCTTCCGCAACGCGGTCAGCCTGGGCGAGCGCGACGGCACCCTGGTGCAGATGCTGCTGTTCGCCGGCCTGGTCTACTGGCTGATCTGCTCGACCCTGAGTGCCAGCGTCAAACTGGTCCAGCAACGGATGCAACATGATTGAACTGAAGAACGTGTCCAAGTGGTACGGCAAGTTCCAGGCTCTGCGCGACTGCAGCGTGTCGGTGGCGCAAGGTGAAGTCGTGGTCTTCTGCGGCCCGTCGGGGTCGGGCAAGTCCACCCTGATCAAGCTGATCAACGGACTCGAGGACTTCCAGTCGGGCGACATCCTGTTCAAGTCGAAGTCGATCCGGGGCGGCGAGATGAAGATGTCCGAACTGCGCACCCGTGTCGGCATGGTGTTCCAGAGTTTCGAGCTGTTCCCGCACCTGTCGGTCCTGCGCAACCTGACGATCGCGCAGGAAAAGGTGCTGGGCCGCCCTGCGGCCGAGGCTACAACCAAGGCCCTGGCCCTGCTTGAGCGGGTCGGGCTGACGTCGCAGGCCGAAAAGTACCCCGCGCAGTTGTCAGGCGGGCAGCAGCAACGGGTGGCGATCGCACGATCGCTGTCGATGGACCCCGAGGTGATGCTGTTCGACGAGCCGACCTCGGCGCTTGATCCCGAGATGATCAATGAGGTCTTGTCGGTGATGGTCGAACTGGCGCAGGAAGGCATGACCATGCTGTGCGTGACGCACGAGATGGGTTTTGCCAGGAAGGTTGCCGACAAGGTCGTCTTCATGGACGCTGGGTCCATCGTCGAGATCGGCGCGACGCAGGCCTTCTTCGACGCACCGGCAACCGAGCGGGCGCGCGACTTCCTGCAGAAGATCCTGCACTGAAGCGGGCCCGCGGTGGCCGGTCGGCGCCGGCCCGCGAGCGCGGATCACCGGCCTGCCGCAAGGGCATACTTCGAACAGCTTCGCGCCGCCAACCGACCCGACATGCCTACAGCGCCGGACCCGGCACCGCCGCCCACCCCGGACATCGATCTGCACGATGTCCTGCTCGCGCTGCCGACGGCTGCCGTGGTGCTCGGGCCCGACGGTGGCGTGCGCTGGTGCAATGCTGCTGCTGCCACGCTGCTGGGCGCATCGTGCACGGCACCTGGCGCCTTTCTTGCGGCGGCCTTCGAGGGCGAGGCTGCGCTGACCGATGGCGCGCTGCGGCGGGCCCGGGCGTCAGCGCGCTGGGTGACGTTGCGCATGGCTGCGATGCGTGACGGGGCGCAGATGCTGAACCTCGAAGCTGCCGACGAGCCGGTGCAGCTGCGCGCCGAGTCGCAGCGCCAGCAGGCCCTGCTGGACCTGGCCCAGGGCTTTGGCCGCCTGGGCACCTGGCACCGAGATCCGGTCACCCTGAAGGGTCACTGGGATCGCCATATGTTCCGCTTCTGGGGTCTGCCGCCCAGCAGCGCCACGCCCGATTTCGCGCAGGCGATCGAGGCGATCGACGCCGCTGATCGCGAGGGTGTCGACCGCACCTTCAGAACGTCGCTGCGCACTCCGGGGTCGTATGCGCACCGCTACCGCGTGCGGCGGCCCGACGGCAGCGTGCGCCACCTGCAGTCGCAGTGGGTGGTGGGATCGGTCCAGCCCGACGGTTCGCCGGCCGAGGTGCTGGGCGTGGTGGTCGACGACACCGAGGTCTGGCTGCAGGCCCGCGCACGCAGCGAGATCGAGTCGCAGCTGGCACTGGCCGAGGACATGGCCGGCGTGGTGCGTTGGGTGCGCGATCTGCGAACCCAGCGCATGCTCTACAACGCGCGTGGCAGCGACATGATGGGTGTCGATCTCAAGTCCGACGGCATGTCGGCGGACGATTTCCGCACCATGGTGCACCCGGATGACGTGGCGGCCCTCGAGGTCGCCGCCGAGCACACGATCCGCACCGGTGAACCGACCGACGTGGAGGCGCGCTACCGGCGCCAGGACGGCAGCTGGCGACATGTGCTGTCCAGGCGCTCGCTGCTGCGCGACGAAGACGGCGCACCGCTGGCATTGATCGGCATCGCGATCGACCTGACGGCGCGCCACCAGACCGAGCAGGCGCTGCACCGCGTCACCGAGCGCGCAGCGCTGGCCGCACGTGGCGCCGGCCTGGGCACCTGGGAGGTCGACCTGCAAAGCGGCGAGACCTTCTGGGACGAACAGATGTGGCACTTGCGCGGGCGGGAACCGCAGTCGCAGGTGCCCGATCCCGACGACAAGTTGGCCATGGTCCACCCCGACGACCGCGCGGAAATGGCCCAGGCCGCCAGCGCCGCCGGCATCGCGACCCTGGGCGACGAGATGCGCAACCGCCAGTTCAGGGTGATCTGGCCCGACGGCAGCGTGCGCTGGCTGGCAACACGATCGCAGCCGATCAAGGACCCGAGCGGCCGGGTGCTGCGGCGCATCGGCGTCAATTGGGACATCACGGATGCGCGCCGTGGCGACGACGAACGGATGGCCCGCGAGCGCGCCCAGAGTGCCAGTCAGGCCAAGAGCGAATTCCTGTCGCGCATGAGCCACGAGCTGCGCACGCCGCTGAACGCGGTGCTGGGTTTCACGCAGCTGCTGCTGCAGCGGCATGCCGCACCCGACGACCCCGACCATGGCCAGCTGACGACGCTTCTAGGCGCTGGCCGGCACCTGCTGGCCCTGGTCGACGACGTGCTTGACCTGACCAGCCTGGAAGACGGCCGCATGCGCCTGGCGCGGGAGCCCGTGGACTTGCAGGCGCTGGTGCAGGATGGCCTGGCCTTCGTCGAGCCGCTGCGCGTGACGCACCAGGTGCGGCCCATCGACGTTGACGTGGACGGCGCGGTGCCGCTGGCCGACCCGACGCGGTTGCGCCAGGTGTTGCTCAACGTGCTGACCAACGCCATCAAGTACAACCGCCCGGGGGGTCGCGTCGAGCTGCGTGCACGCAGCCGCGCCGGCAGGGTGCTGGTGCAGGTGACGGACACCGGCCGCGGCCTGGGCCAGGACCAGTTGGCCCACCTCTTCGAACCCTTCAACCGGCTGGGTGTCGAGGCCGGCACCGTCGAGGGCACGGGCATCGGCCTGGCGATCAGCAAGGCGCTGATCGAGCGCATGGGTGGCAGCCTGTCGGTGAGCAGCCAACCGGGCCTGGGCACGGCGTTTTCGATCAACCTGCCGGCGTCCGAGCAGCCGGTCGCTGTGGCCACAGTCGATGCAACACCGGCGCGCCCCGCACTCGACGCAGCCCGGGGCGCGGCGGTGCGCGGCAGCGTGCTCTACATCGAGGACAACCCGGTCAACATGATGCTGATGGTGCAGACCCTGGCCCGTCTGCCCGAGGTGACGCTGCACCAGGCCGTCGACGGTGCGGCCGGGCTTGCGCGGGCGCGCGAGCATCGGCCCGACCTGGTGCTGCTGGACATGCAGTTGCCTGATTTCGACGGCCATGAGGTGTACCGCCGCCTGCAGGCCGACCCGACCACGGCCGGCCTGCGCTGCATCGCGGTCTCGGCCGATGCGATGCCGCAGGGCATCGCGCGTGCACGCCAGGCGGGGTTCGTCGACTACTGGACCAAGCCGCTGGACCTGCAGGCGGTGCTGGGCGCGGTCGAGCAGTTGCTGCAGCGTTGAGGCGAGAGCAGCCGACGCAGCGGGCCGATTTGCAGGCGCGTTGCCGCGTTGTTCTGGCCACTGCCGCGTGGTCGCGGGGCCAAGATGTCCGGTGCCTTCGATGGTCGGGGGTGCGGGGGATCCAAGTGACGTTGCGCAGCCTGTCCTCGTTCGTCGGCCCTGTGCTGGCCGGCATCGTGCTGGGCCTGCCCTTGCCCGGATCGGCTGCGGGTTGCCAGGACGTGGCCTTCGTCGATGTCATTGCCGAATCGGCCTGGGTCAATCTGGACCTGGTACCGGCGCAGGGCACGGCCGGCGTACGGGATGCGTTGCGACAGGCACAGAGCCAGTATGCCGGGCGCCCGGTTCGCATCCGGCTGGCGCCGGGGCACTACACCGACAACCTGGGCAGCGAGATCTTTGCGCAGGCCTTGTGGCGCAGCGACGCGGCACCGCTGTGGCTGACCGCCACCGACCCGCGGCCGAACGCCACCGTGCTGGGCCAGGGCCTGAACCTGCTGGCGGTGTCCTACGTGGCGATCGACGGCCTGACCATCGGGCCGGCCCAGGTTGGCGCCTGGGACGGCCGGCGCCATGCTGCGCCGGGCCCGCTGCAGGCGGCGGCCGGCATCCATGTGGCCGGTGCGGCATTGGACGGCGCCCGTGCCGGCGCGTCGGGCCAGAACCTGAACCTGCAGGTCTACGGCCGCTTTCTGCCGTCGCACCATGTGCTGATGCGGCGCGTCACGGTGCAGAACCTGTTCGGGGACGATGAACGTGACGCCGAGACCGCTGAAGGCCACGACATGGACGGCATGAAGTTCAACCAGGTGCAGGACCTGTGGGTGCTGGACAGCCGTGTCGACCGCACGTCGCGCCACGGCATCGACAACGTGGGCGTGCACCGCGCCGCGTTCTGCCGCAACCTGGTGGCGCGCAACGGCGGCGGCATGGGCATCGAGGCCAAGGGCGGATCGGTCGACGTGCTGTACGACAGCAACAGCTTCTACCGCGTGCGCCGGGTCGAGCTGGGCGGCGAAGAGACCGACGCGGTGTACTACTTTTCGCTCGACGGCCGCTGGGACTACGAGGCCCTTCGCACGGTGGCGCGCAACAACCTGATCGTCGACGCGCGTGAGGCGGCACTCGACTTCTCGGGCTGCAGCGATTGCAGCGCGGTCGGCAACACCATCCTCTTTTCGGCCGCGTACCGGCCCGCGGGCACGGCGATCGAGCCGCTGGGCGGCGATGCCGTGCGCGCCCACGACAGCCGCGTGCTGGGCGCCGATGACGGCGCCGGCAACGACTGCCAGACCTGGGACACGGGGCAGGCCGATCACGTCACGGTCGACCCCTGCTGGGGCGTGGGGTCGCGCGCGCCGGCACCGGTGAACCGCGTGCTGCGCAACCAGCGCCTGCTGCTCGCCAACAACGTGTTCATGAGCGAACGCCCGCTGTTCGGGCAGGGCGGCGGCGCGGTCGTGCCCTGCCCGCTGAACGCCAGCGGTGCGCTGCCCGAGATCAGCTGGACCGGCAACTACTGGTGGAACGGTGGCGCCGCGCTGCCGGCTGCGGGCTGCAGCGTGCTGGCCGAAGGCAGCAGTTCGCGTTTGCCCTTGGCCGGTGCGGTGTCGGCGCCGCTGCGCGGTGGTGCGATCGATGCCAGCACGCTGGACAGGCTGGCCGGCAGCCTGCTGCAGGTGTCGCGCCCGCTGTCCGACGGGTCGCTGCTGCGCCATGCAGTGAGCGCGGCGACCATGGCCAGCCACGACCATCAGGGGGCACCACGCGGCAGCGCGTCGGGTGGGATTGCTGCTGGGTTCGTGGGCGCGCTCGCCGGTCCCGGTCAGGACGCCGACCGCGTGTTCAACTGGGCCCAGCGTCTGTACCCGACGTTGTTGCCCGCCGCCGCCATCAGTCAAACCCTGGGCGACTACTACGCGCGCCACTACCCGCAGACGCAGACTTACCTGGGCGCCTGGAACGGCCACCTGTATGCGCTGGGTCCGTCCTTCGGGTTCGCCGTCGTCGACCTGGGACCGTTGGCAGACTGGATGGCGCTGGCGGCTGCTGCCGGGTATTGAGATCCTGCCTCCGGATCAGCGCGCGAACTGGTAGTCGATCGATTCGACACGGCCACGCCGGTTCGGCCCGCGCCGCCGCGCTGCGAATCGACCAGCCCTTGTTTGGCGACAGGCATGCGCAAGATCACGCCGATATTGCGGTCGTCGCGCTGCCTTGGCGGCTGTCGGATGTCACCTCTTGCACTGCGCGGCGTTCTCGATCTGCCGCAGCAGATCGCCCATCACCACGGGCTTCACTAGAAAGGCGGCGCACCCGGCCGCCATCAGACGCTCGCGCCTGAAGTCATCGGGGAAGGCGGTGATGGCCACGATCGGCAACTCGCGGGTCCTTGGGTCACCTTTGACCCGACGCACGAAATCCAGGCCGTCCATGCCTGGCAGGTTCAGGTCCAGCAGGATGACGTCAGGGTGGTCGCGTTCGAGGTTTTCGATGGCCTGTTCGGCCGTGCAGTTGTCGAGCGCGACATGGCCGCTCAGGCGGATGCGGTCACCGGCCAGCTTGAGGTCGATGCGGTGGTCTTCGACGACCATCACGTTCAAGCGCTGCTGCTCCTTGTGTTTGCCGTCGGCGAGGTACATGGCCACCTGCCGCGGCAGCTGCCGCGTGTCGATCGGTTTGGTGATGTAGCCGTCGCAGCCGGCGTCCAGCGCCTTCTGCTCGTCGCCCTTCATGGCAAATGCAGTCAGCGCCACGATGACCACACCCGCCATCCGTGGCTCGCTGCGCAACTGCCGGGTCAAGGTCAGACCATCCATGCCGGGCAGCGAGATGTCCATCAAGATGAGGTCGGGCAACCCGGCGCCGGCCAGGCATTGCAGCACCTCCTCGGCGTCGTCGCAGGTCGATATCTCGTAGCCCTCGATTTCCAGCAACTCGCTCGCCAACTTGCGATTCAAGGCGTTGTCGTCGACGATCAGGATGCGTGAGTTCATCGAGGTACCTTGGATTCAGGCGGACCTGCTGGGCAGTGCACGAGGCAGCCAGACCGAGAAGACGCTGCCTTTGCCGGGTTCGCTTTGAACCGTGATCCGGCCACCCTGCAGTTCGACCAGTTTGCGTGTCAGCGCCAGCCCCAGGCCAGTGCCGTCGTGGCGGCGCGAGGCGCCACTGTCGAGCTGCACAAAGGCGCCGAACAAGCGGGCCTGGTCGGCCGCCGTGATGCCGATGCCGGTGTCGATCACCCTGATCCGCACACCGGCCTCGCCGTCGAGTTCGAGTTCCAGCGTGACTTGGCCGTTGTCCTCGGTGAACTTGATGGCGTTCGACAGCAGGTTGAACAGGATCTGCTTGACCTTCTGCGCGTCCAGCGTCACCGGCGGCATTGCGGCAGGAACGTCGGTGCCGACCAGGATGTGCTTCTTGCGGGCGATCGGCGCGACCACGGCGCACACGGAGGCGATCGTCGCCAGCATGTCGAAGGTTTCCGCATAGGCCTCCATCTTTCCCGCCTCGACCTTGGACAGATCGAGCACGTCGTTGATCAGCTGCAGCAGGTGGCGCCCACACTGATGAATGTCGGTGATGTATTCGATCTGCTTCTGGTTCAGCGGGCCTATGCGTTGATCGACCAGCAGCTCGGAAAATCCGAGGATGCCGTTCAGGGGCGTGCGCAGTTCATGCGACATGCTGGCCAGGAACTCGCTCTTGAGCCGATTGGCCTCTTCCAGTTTGTGCTCGATGCGCTTGCGGTCGCTGGCGTCGCGGATCGCGCTGGCCACCAACAGGCCATCCTCGGTCTCGATCGGGCTCAGGCTGATTTCCACCGGGAACTCGCTGCCGTCGCGGCGCAGTCCCTGAAGTTCGAGCCCGGCTCCCATCCGGCGCATCTTCGGTCGATCGAAGAAGCCGTTCCGACTCTTGAAATGGTCACCGCGGTAGCGCGGCGGCACCAGGGTCTCGATCGGCTGGCCCAGCAACTCGTCGCGCGCCCAGCCGAACAGACGCACCGCCTGCGAGTTCACCAGCACGATCAGACCCTGACCGTCGACGATCACCATCGCGTCGGGTGCCGATTCGAGCAGGCCGCGAAACTTTCGATCGGCCTTGTTGCGCGCCTCTTCGCGGTCGGTGATGTCGCGAAGCGCGCACATCACCAGCAGGCCTTCCTCGGTCTGCAGCGGGCTCAAACTGATCTCGACCGGGAACTCGCGGCCGTCACTGCGTTGCCCGTGCAGTTCGAGCCCAGCCCCCATCGACCGCTTGCGGGGAAGATCGAAGTAGCGACCGCGATGGCCCAGATGTGCCCTGCGATAGCGTTCGGGCATCAGCAGCTCGACCGGCTGTCCGATCAGTGTTTCATGTGCGTGGCCAAAGAGATGCAGGGCCTGGGCGTTGGCCAGCACGATCAGCCCGGTGATATTGACGATCAAGATCGCATCGGGTGTGTCTTCCAGCAGATCACGGTACCTGGCCTCGACGAGCTGGGTGTGTCGGATGAGCTTGAGGCGGGTCACGTCCTTCGTGGTGACGACGAAGCACTGTGGCTTGCCATCGGCATCGGTCACCGCCTTGGCCGAACCGCTGACGTACAGGCTGCTGCCATCCTTGCGGTGGCGCACCGCCTCGTCGACAGACTGGCCATCGCGCTCAGCGTCGCTCAGCAGGGTTTGAAACTGACCGACCCGATCGGGCGCCACGACGAGATCGGTGAAGGACTCGCCGATCGCCTCGTCGGCGCTGTAGCCGAATATGCTTTCGGCGGCGCGGTTCCAGTGGAGGACCGTGCCTTGCGGGGTAAGCACCGTCACTGCGTCCGGGTTGTGCCCGAGCACTGTGGCATCAAGCGACAGGTTCATCGTGACACACCTACCAGGGAAGTGAAGGTTGCAAGCATCGACGTGAAACCGCCGGCCAGGCACATCCGCTCGGCCGACGGCCTTGGCGAGATATCGTAAACCGGGTTTCACCGTAAGCGCCGAGAGCCGATCGCCGTGCCACACGCTTGCCCGCAAGCGGCACGTGATGGGTCGCGTCGATAGATCTTGGGCTGGTCTAGACTCGGCCGCATCAATCACGATGGAGGTGTGCCGTGCGACTCTGGTTGGCAACGCTGCTGCTGGGCGTCTCGTCCCTGGCCTGGGCGCAGGACAAGTTCCCGCAACGAAATGTTGAAGTCATCCTGCCGTATGCCGCGGGCGGTGGGGTCGATGCCATGGGCCGCGCCTTTGCGCGCGAAGCAGCACGCATCACCGGGCAGAGCTGGGTGGTGGTGAATCGCGATGGCGGCGCCGGTGTGATCGGCTTCTCGGCGTTGACCCGGGCCCCCGCTGACGGCCATACGCTGGTGTTCTCGCCGGCATCGCCGCTGACCAACGCACCTTTTCTGACCAAGACCATGCCGTTTCGCAACGACCAGGTCGAACCGGTGTGCCAGGTGTTCGAGAACGTGTTCTCGATTGCGGTTCGTCCCGATTCGCCGATCCAGTCGATGCAGGACCTGGTGGCACGTGCCAAGGCCGCGCCGGGCAAGCTGTCGTACGGTCATGCCGGTCCAGGGTCGGTGCCGCACATGGGCGTGGCGGCGGTGGCCAAGGCGCTGGGCCTGCAGCTTAACGGCATCCCCTACCGCGGCGACGGCGCCATGCTGCCGCAGCTGATGGGCGGTCAGCTTGATTTCGGCGCACCCGCACTGTCGTCGATCGGCGGCAAGGGCCTGCGCGTGCTGGCGGTGCTGGCCGACAAGCGTCACCCGGCGGCGCCCGACGTGCCGTCGCTGACCGAGCTGGGCTATCCGGCGGTCACGCCGGGCCTGAACGGCGTGTACGCGCCGGCCGGCACGCCGCGCGCCACCCTCGATCAGTTGCAGACCCTGTGTCAGCAGGTGCTGGCGTCCGACGGCTTCAAGCAGGCTGCGAAGACGCTGCAGCAGACACCGGTGTTCCTGAACGCGGCGCAGTTCAAGGCGCGCATCGACAGCACCTACCGCACGCATGCCGAGCTGGTGCCCGACCTCGGTTTGGAGAAAAACTGAGATGGTGCTGCCCCCCATCCGCCGCGTGCTGACCGGGGACGATGCCGGCGGCCGCTCGTCCATCGTCGAGGATGGTCCTTCACCCGCGGTGCGGCTGGTGCCCGAGCGGCCCGGTTACCGCGTCACCAACCTGTGGTGCACGGCGGCCGCACCGGCGCCGGTGGCCGCTGCCGACCGCATTGCCGAGCACCGCGGCGTGCTGCCGCCGGCCGGCGGCACGGTGCTGCGCATCATCGACTTTCCGCCCGAACCGCAAGACCCGGCAGAGCTGCAGCGCCAGCTGCAGGCCACCTTCGGCAGCATGTTCAGCGACGCCAGCCACGCACCGCAACCGGGCCAGCACCCGGGCATGCACCGCACCGCGACGGTGGACTACGCGCTGATGCTGGCGGGTGAACTGGTGGCCATCATGGACGACGGCGAGACCGTGCTGCGCGCCGGCGACGTGCTGGTGCAGCGTGGCACCCACCATGCCTGGGCCAACCGTTCAGGTCAGCCGGCACGCGTCGCTTTCGTATTGATCGACGGCAGCCCGCAGGAAACCGGCTGAGCGCTGGGTCGCGGTGGGCCCGGAGATGGAATCGGTCAAGCGCTGAGTTCAGGCTCCAGGGCGCGGCCTTCGCCGGCCTCTTCGACGGTGCGACCGTCGCGGATGTGATAGATCCGCTTGAAGGTCGGGATGATCTTCTCGTCGTGCGTGACGACGATGATCGCGGTGTCGTATTGCCGGGCCATCTGGTTGAGGATGCGCACCACGGCCAGCGCGCGTTCGCTGTCCAGCGGCGCCGTCGGTTCGTCGGCCAGGATCACCGGCGGGCGATTGGCCAGCGCGCGTGCGATCGACACCCGCTGCTGCTCGCCGCCCGACAGTGCCGATGGCTGGGCTTGCGCGCGGTGCGCCACGTCCAGCGCCTGCAGCAGTTCGAGGGCGCGCGCGCGTGCTTCGCGATTCGGGCTACCGGCCAGCATCGGCAGCAGGGCGACGTTGTCGGTGACGTCGAGAAAAGGGATCAGGTGCGGCGCCTGGAAGACGAAGCCGATGCGGTCGCGGCGCAGCGCGCGCAGGTCCTTGATCTGCCAGCCGTCGTCGTAGATGGTCTGGCCGCCCAGCACCATGCGCCCGGCGGTAGGCTCGATCACCGCGCCCAGGCACTTCAGCAAGGTGCTCTTGCCCGAGCCCGAAGGCCCGATCAGGCCGACCACCTCGCCGGGCGCGACGACCATGTTGACGTCCTTCAGCGCGTCGACCGCGGTGTCGCCGCTGCCGTAGCGCTTGCGCAGATTCTCGATGCGGATGCCGGGTTCGGTCATGGCTTCAGAGGGCTTCAGCCGCCGATGGCTTCGGCCGGATCGACCTTCAGCGCGACGCGGATCGCCAGCGTGCTGGCCAGTGCGCAGATCAGCATCACGGCCAGCAGGCCGCTCAGGGCGTCACCCGATTCCAGCAGCACGTACTTGGGGAACACCGGCGCCCAGACGGTGGCCACCACCTTGCCGACGATGAAGCCGATCAAGCCCAGCCCCAGCGCCTGCTGCAGGATCATGCCGGCGATGGTGGTGTTGCGCGTGCCGATCAGCTTGAGCACCGCGATCTCGCGGATCTTGCCCAACGTCATGGTGTAGATGATGAAGGCCACGATGGCCGCACTGACAAAGGCCAGGATGACGAGGAACATCGCGATCTGGCGCGCCGCGGTGGCGATCAGCTTGGCCACTAGGATCTCTTCCATCTGTACCCTGGTGTAGGCCTCCAGGTGCTTCCAGCGCCGGATCGGTGCCGCCACCTCATCGGCCCGATACCCGGGCTGCACCTGCACCAGCACGGCGTTGACGTTGTGGTTGCTGGACTGCGCGGCCAGCACCGCGTCCAGCAGGCCCGGCACGCCGGGGCGGTTCAGCGCCGGGTTGGCGGCGGTGCGGGCGCGCTCGTTGAGGATGGCGTCGTTGTCCTTCAGGAACTGCGCCTGCTGCGCATCGGGCAGCGGGATGAAGACCATCGGGTCCCCGCCCGACGACACCATGCGTCGTGTCATGCCGACCACGGTGTAGTCGTGGCGCCGGATGCGGATCTGCTGGCCCAGCTTGAAGCCGGTGCGCTCGTCCACCACGGCCTCGTAGTGGCTGCGCGTGATGTGCCGGCCGGCCAGCAGGTGGCCGGGCTCGCCGGGCTGGCCCGACTCGAAGCCGACGACCATCGCCCGCACCTCGTGTGCGCCCTGCGTCACCTGCATCGTCAGGTAGGTGACGTTGGCCGCACGTGCCACGCCGGGCAGGCCAAGCACGCTGCGCACCACGTCGTCGCGCAGGCTCGACGCCTCGGCATAGGGGCCCTGCGTTTCCTGCTGCACCACCCAGAGGTCGGCGCCGCTGTTGACGAGCAAAGCGCGTGCATCGTCGACCATGCCCCGGTAGACGCCGGCCATGGTCAAGGTCACGCCGATCAGCAGACCCAGGCCGATCGCGGTGAGCACGAACTTGCCCCAGCCATGCAGGATGTCGCGGCCCGCCAGACTGATCATGGCGTGTTGGCCGCCAGTGCGGGCACCACCTTGACGCGCATGGCGGCGTTCAGCGCGCGTTCGCTGTGCACCACCACCGCATCGCCGCTGCGCAGGCCTTCGAGCACCTGCACCTGGCCATCCAGGCTGGCCTGCCCGATGCGAACGGGCACGAAGCTCGGGCTGCCGTCGACGAGCCGCCACACGCCCAGTCGATCGCCCTGGCGTTGCAGGCTGGCGTTGGGCAGCACGATCGCGGGTGAGGTCTGGGCCAGTTGCAGCGTCACCTCGGCCAGTTCACCGACCGACACACCTGGCGGCAAGGCATCGAAGGCGACCTGCGCCACCCGCTCCTCGGTGATGCTGTCGCTGACGGCCTCAATGCGGACCAGGCGCCCTGGCAGCGCCCGGCCCGGGTTGGCACGCATCACGATCTGCGCTGGCAGCCCGACAGCCAGCCCCGCGGATCGACCCTGGTCGAGCCGCGTGCGGATCCACAGCGATGACGGGTCGATCAGGCGCAGCACCGGCTGCCCGGCGACCAGCGTCGTCCCGGCTTCGGCGTCGCGGCTGATGACCAGGCCATCGGCCGGCGCCAGCAGGCGCAGCCGGTCGCGCTGCTGCTGCAGGGCGTCGCGCTCGGCGCCCAGGCGCTGCAGGTCCTGCCGTGCTGCCGCCAGGTTGGACTCGGCCGCGCTCAGCGCCGCGTCTGCCGAGGTCTGCTCTTGCAGCTTGGCCTCGACCGCACCGGTGCTGATGAAGTTCTGCCGGCCCAGCTCGATCGTGCGCTGCGTGGCCAGCCGCGTCATCTCGCGCCGAGCCGTGGTATCACGGAGTTGTGCCTGCACGGCGCTGGCGGTGCTGCCGGCGCGCGCCAGCGCGGCCTGCTGCGCGGCCAGCCGCTGGTCCAGGTCGACGGGGTCCATCTCGGCGAGCAACTGGCCGGCCTTGACACGATCGCCAACGTCGACCAGCACGCGCACCACGCGGCCGGCGGCGGTGGGGCCGATCAGCACCGAACGGCGTGCCTCGACCGTGCCGATGCCGAACAGCGACGGCGCGAAGCTGCCGCTGGCCGCTTGGACCACGGTCACGCGGGTCGGCGCCAGCGGGCCGCTGCGCAGTGCGACATAGGCCATCCCGGCCAGCAGCACAAGCAGCATCAGCAGCAGGCCGATGCGGCGACTCAGGGGGGTTGCTCGTTTCATGGTGCCTCGAACGGACCTTGCGGAAACAGGTTCTGGACCGTTGACCACGATGGACGTGACGGTCGATTCAACCGCCGAGGCCACACATCCGGCACCCGATACGGCCAGGGCAAGTATACCCCATACCGTATATGAATCGAAGTGAAATCGAGGCAGCCGCTCAGTGCGGGTAGACCCAGTCGCGCAGCGTCAGCGACAGCGCCGGCACATGGCTGATCACCACCAGGCAGGCCAGCACCACCAGCCGGCCAGGATGAAGTACGGAATGGCCGCCAGCGGAAACTTGTTCAAGGAGTTGAACATTTCCTTGACCGAGGTGGGCATGTGGGCGTTGTTCGACTCGATGCCGAGCACGGCCGACAGGCCGATGGCCACCGCCACCGAGGTGGTGAGCGCAAAGCACAGCACCATCGACACCAGGATGGTCAGGCTCACAGCGCGGTCTCCAGCTCCAGCCCCTGTGGGTCCAGCAGGTTGCCCACGGTGCTGAACACGCTGAACACGCCGCCCACCGGCAGCGCCAGGTAAGCCCAGAACATCGTCACGCCTTCGAGCCCGATCACGCTTTGCACGCTGCCGCGGTTGGCGTAATCCCAGCCCCACCAGATGATGATGCCGACCAGCGTCAGTGCGGCCAGCGCCGCGATCGCGTTCAGGATGCGCCGGCCGGCGGGGCCGCTGCGCCGCCAGGCCATGTCAACGCTGACCATCGCGCCCTGGCGCAAGGCCGGCGCGATGCCCAGGAAAACCATCCACACCAGGCTGAAGCGGATCAGCACCTCGGTCCATTCGGCCGGCGCTTCGAGCACGAAGCGCATGAAGACCTGGAACAGGCCCAGACTGGCGGCGATGACCAGCATGGCGCAGGCGCCCACCAGCGAGACATGCTTTTGCACCTGATCGAACTTGGCCGCCATGATCACCGACAGCGGGTTCTCCTGGACGTCCACGGTGCCCTGCTGCAGCGCGGTGAAGACCTCGGGGAAGGCCATCGGCGTGGGCACGATGCCCAGGCTCTTGAAGGCCGCCACGTGCACCGGATTTTCCAACGTGCGCATCTTCAGACCCTTCAGGTCGTCGGGCACGTTGACGTCCCGCTTGCTGTTGGTCATGTGGCGGATGCCGTTGTCGCACCAGGCCAGCACCTTCAGTCCCTTGGACTCGAACTCCTTGGACATGTCCTGGCCGATCGGACCATCGAGCACGGCGCGCGCATGCGCCTTGTCGCGGAACAGGAAGGGGATGTCGAGGATGCGCGCCTCGGGCACGAAGTTGGGCACCGGGCCGGTGGAGCTGAAGGTGAGCGCCTGCGTGCCCAGCTGCACCGGCTCGATCGACTCGCGCTCGCCGCCCAATGAGCCGGCGTAGAAGATTTCGAACTTGTAGCGGCCTCCAGTGCGTTCGTTCACTTCCTTGGCGAACTGATCGATGGCAACGCCCTGGTGCGAGTCCTTGGCGATCGACATGTTGATGCGCATCACCGACTGTGCGGCTGCGCTGCCCATCCGCCGCACGCTCAAGCCCGGGCTCAGACCCCGGGGCCAGCAGCAGGCGGGTTGATCTGAGCGTCTACCGCTGGTTGGTTGCTGGCGAGGTCAGGGCAAGGGTGTCGATCATGTCGGTCTCCTGTGCGGGTTTGGATGTGGGGTGGGGCTTGGGCGGGTGACGATAGGGCGACCCATTCGCCCGCTGCCCGCTTCCCTTGGGTTGCGCAGCCGTTCAGCCCTTGCCCGCCAATGCCCCGCCGCCGCTGCTTGTGCCCTGCCGGCGCGCCCGTGCGCGCTGCAGCATCACCACCAGGGCCAGCAAAACCAGCGAGGGCAGGAACATCCATTCTTTGACAGGCCGCTCGGTCGGCATCTCGATGCTGGCAATGTCGAAGCCTTGTTCGATGCCCAGCTTCTCGGCGCGCGAGCCGAACTTCACCTGCGCGATCTGCATCTTGTCGCCCAAGGGCACCACGGTCAGCCCGATGCGGCCCAGACGCTCGCGCGCCGTGCCGGCGTCGCCCAGCGGCAGCAGCACGCCCTTGCGGACGTCCTTGCCGTCGAGGTTGGTGCCAGCGATCCAGACCCGTTTGCTGGCACCCGGCTCGGCCTTTTCGACCAGCTGCATCAGCTGCGCTGCCGGCACGTCCTGGTACGGCGGGTAGACCATGTCCCACCAGAAGCCGGGGCGGAACAGCGTGAACGTGACCAGCAGCAAGGCCAGCGATTCCCACCAGCGCGAGCGCACCAGGAAGTAGCCCTGCGTTGCTGCGGCGAAGACCAGCATCGCGGCGGTTGCGCTGGTTACCGTCAGCACCAGATGCCAGGCGCTGTCGATGCCGATCAGCAGCAGCTGCGTGTTGAAGATGAACAGGAACGGCAGGATCGCCGTGCGCATGCTGTAGAAGAACGCGGTGATGCCGGTCTTGATCGGATCGCTGCGCGCGATCGCGGCCGCCGCGAACGAGGCCAGCCCCACCGGCGGCGTGACGTCGGCCATCAACCCGAAGTAGAAGACGAACAGGTGCACTGCGATCAGCGGCACGATGAGGCCGCTCTGCGCCCCCAGTTCGACCACCACCGGCGCCATCAGCGTCGACACCACGATGTAGTTGGCGGTCGTCGGCAGCCCCATGCCCAGCACCAGGCTGACCACGGCCACCAGCATCAGCATCAGGATGAGGTTGCCGCCCGAGAGCAGTTCGACGACCTCGGTCATCACCAGGCCGATGCCGGTCAGCGACACCGTGCCGACGATGATGCCGGCCGCCGCCGTGGCCACGCCGATGCCGATCATGTTGCGTGCGCCGGCCTCCAGGCCCTTGATCAGGTCGACCAGACCCAGCCGTGCGGCCGCGCCGTAGTTGCCACGGCCGCGCAGCGCCGACATCAGCGGCCGCTGCGTCAGCATCACGAAGACCATGAACAGCGTGGCCCAGAAGGCCGACAGTGCCGGTGACAGCTGTTCGATCATCAGGCACCAGATCAGCACCACCACCGACAGCAGATAGTGCAGGCCCGATTTCAACGTGGGTGCGGTTTCTGGCAGCTCGAACACCGGTGCATCGGGATCGTCGAGTTCGAGTTCGGGCTGGCGCGACCCGATCCACAGCAAGGCACCGTAGGCAGCCAGCACCAGCAGGCCGATGACATAGATCGCTGCTGCGCCCAGCGCGCCCTTGACCCAGCCGATGGTGTAGTAGACGGCGCCGGACAGCACAACGAAGCCGGCCACCGTCATCACCAGGTTGCGCAGGCGCTGCAGCGGACTTGCCTGCGAGCGGCGCGGCAGGCCTACCAGGTTGGCCTTCAGCGCTTCGAGGTGCACGATGTAGAACAGCGCCACGTACGAGATGATGGCCGGCAGGAAGGCGTGCTTGATGATTTCGGTGTACGGGATACCCACGTACTCGACCATCAGGAAGGCAGCTGCACCCATCACCGGCGGCATCAGCTGGCCGTTGACCGAGCTCGATACCTCGACCGCACCGGCCTGGTCGGGGCGGTAGCCCACGCGCTTCATGAGCGGGATCGTGAAGGTGCCGGTGGTCACCACGTTGGCGATCGACGAGCCGCTGATGATGCCCGTGGCCGCCGACGACACCACGGCCGCCTTGGCCGGGCCGCCGCGCATGTGGCCCAGCAGGGCAAACGCGCTCTTGATGAAGTAGTTGCCCGCGCCGGCGCGGTCGAGCAAGGAGCCGAACAGCACGAAGAGGAAGATGAAGCCGCTGGACACGCCCAGGGCGACCCCGAACACGCCTTCGGTGGTCAGCCACTGGTGCGAGACCACACGCGACAGCGACGCGCCCTTGTGCGCGATCAGGTCGGGCATGTAGGGCCCGCCGAAGGTGTAGCCCAGGAACACCAGCGCCACCATGACCATGGGCAGGCCCAGCGCGCGCCGTGTGGCCTCGAGCAGCAGCAGAACGCCGACCACGCCCACCACCAGGTCCTGCGTGGTGGGCTGGCCGGGGCGGGTGGCCAGTTCACGGTAGAAGACAAACAGGTAGCTGGCGCAGGCCGCGCCGACGATCGCCAGCAGCCAGTCGATGGCCGGCACGCGGTCGCGTGGTGAACGCGCCAGCGCCGGGTAGGCCAGGTAGGCCAGAAAGACCGCAAAGGCGAGGTGGATCGCGCGCGACTGCGTGTCGTTGAAGACGCCGATGCCCAGTGCAAAGGGCAAGGGCGATGCGATCCACAGCTGGAACAGGCTCCAGGCCAGGCAGATGCCCACGATCAGCAGCGACACCTTGGGCCCGGGCTGGCGCCCGCCCGAATCGTTCTCGGCGACCAGCTTGTTGACGTCGACCTCGGCGACGGAGTCCTTCTTGTTCTTGCCCATGGGTCTCCTCGCGCCGGGTCAGGTCAGGGGTTGGTCGTTCGACTTACAGCCAGCCCTTTTCCTTGTAGTACTTCACCGCGCCCGGGTGCAGCGGCGCCGAGTTGCCGTTCTTCACCATGTCCTTGGGATCGAGGTGCGCAAAGGCCGGGTGCAGCTTCTTGAAGTCGTCGAAGTTCTCGAACATCGCCTTCACCAGTTCGTACACCGTGGCGTCAGGCACCTTGGCCGAGGTGACGAAGGTGGCCAGCACGCCGTAGGTGGGCGTCGGGTTCGGGTTGCCGATGTACAGGCCGCCGGGGATGTTGACCTTGGCGTAGTAGGGCGCGGCAGCAACGATCTTGTCCACCGCGGGGCCGGTCACGGGCACCAGCTTGGCACCGCAGGTGGTGATCGGGTCCTGGATGTTGGCCGAGGGGTGGCCCACGCCGTAGAAGAAGGCGTCGATCTTGTTGTCGCACAGCGCGGCGCCATGCTCGTCGGCCTTGAGCTCGGAGGCGAGCGCGAAGTCGCTCAGCTTCCAGCCCATCGCCGTCATCAACTCGTCCATCGACGCACGCGTGCCCGAACCCGGGTTGCCGACGTTGAAGCGCTTGCCTTTCAGGTCGGCCAGCTTGGTGATGTTGGCTTCCTTGCGGGCCAGCACCGTGAAGGGCTCGGGGTGCAGCGAGAACACGGCACGCAGGTCCTTGAAGGCGCCGTCCTTCTCGAACTGCTTCAGGCCCTTGGCGGCGTTGTACTGCACGTCCGACTGCGCGACGCCGAAGTCGAGCTCGCCGGCGCGAATGGTGTTGACGTTGAAGACCGAGCCGCCGGTCGATTCGACCGAGCAGCGGATGCCGTGCTTGGCACGGTCCTTGTTCATCAGGCGGCAGATCGCGCCGCCAGCGGCGTAGTAGACGCCGGTGACGCCGCCGGTGCCGATGGTGATGAACTTCTGCTGTGCCAGGGCGGTGCTTGCGGGCAGGGCCAGGGCAAGTGCAGCGGTTGCGGCCAGCACGACGCGCAGCGGACGGGGAATGGATCGATTCACGGGAGTGCTCCTTCAGCGTTGGGTTTGGGTTTGGGTTGGGGGCAATTCGCTCAGCGCCGCGTTGATGGCCTGGGCCAGTCGCTCGACGAGGAAGTCGAGTTCAGCGTCGCTGACGATGAACGGGGGCGCCAGCAGCACGTGGTCGCCGCGGCGACCATCGATGGTGCCGCCCATCGGATAGACCATGAGGCCGCGCGCCATGGCCTGCGCCTTGATGCGCGCGTGCAGTTTCAGGGCCGGATCAAAGGGCTCGCGGGTGCTGCGGTCGGCCACCAGTTCGATCGCGCGGAACAAGCCGCGGCCGCGCAGGTCGCCGACATGCGGGTGCATCGCCAGTGCCTGCAGCAGCCGCGCGGCCAGGCCTTCGCCCTGACGGCGCACCGCCGTCAGCAGATCATCGCGTTCGATCACCTGCTGCACGGCCAGGGCAGCGGCGCAAGCCACAGGGTGGCCAAGATAGGTGTGGCCGTGCTGGAACAGGCCGCTGCCGCGCTCGAAGGCGTCGACGATGGGCTTTTGCGCCAACACCGCGCCGATCGGCTGGTAGCCGCCGCCCAGGCCCTTGGCCACGACCAGCAGGTCGGGCACCACGCCCTCGGCCTCGCAGGCGTGCAGGGTGCCGGTGCGGCCCATGCCGCACATCACCTCGTCCAGGATCAGCAGGATGCCGTGCCGCGTGCACAGCTCGCGCACGCCGGCCAGGTAGCCCGGCACCGGGGTCAACGCGCCCGAGGTGGCGCCGACCACGGTCTCGGCGACGAAACCGATCACGTTTTCGGGGCCCAGGCGCTCGAAGGTCTCGGCCAGTTCCTGCACCAGGCGCTGGCCGTACTGCGCGGCGCTTTCGTCGGCGCGACGGTCGCGGTATTCGTAGCAGGGCGAGACATGTTCGACATCGATCAGCAGCGGCGCGAACTGCGCGCGCCGCCAGGCGTTGCCGCCGACCGCCAGCGCACCCAGCGTGTTGCCGTGGTAGCTCTGGCGCCGGGCAACGAATTTCTGCCGCTGCGGCTGGCCGATCTCGACGCAGTACTGGCGCGCCATCTTCAGCGCCGCTTCGACGGCCTCGGAGCCGCCAGACACGAAGTAGGCGTGGCTGGTGCCGGCCGGGGCCGTGGCCACCAGGCGGTCGGCCAGTTGTTCGGCCACTTCGGTGCTGAAAAAACTGGTGTGGGCATAGGCCACGCGGTCGATCTGCGCGTGCATCGCGGCCAGCACGTCGGGGTGGCCGTGGCCCAGGCACGACACGGCCGCACCGCCCGAGGCGTCGAGGTAGCGCTTGCCCTGGTGGTCGATCAGCCAGGCGCCGTCGGTGGCGACGGCCAGCGGCAGCGTGTGCCCCAGGCGGCGGTGCAGGATGTGGGAGTCGGTCACGGGCGGTGTGTCGCGCATTCAGGGTGTGCAGCCGGGCGCGACATCGCGCGGCGCCATTTTCCACGAGCCTTGATCAAGCCTCGAATTGTCAGCGGACGGCGTGGGGAGAAACGGCTGTCGATCGGGATGGTGTTCTCCAGCAGGGCCTGGTAGCAGGAAATTCCGGCGGTGTCTGACCCGCGGCGTCGAGTGTCATTATATTGATAGGAATATATTTACTTATCAAGCATCTTGAGACGAAGGTAGCGGGTTCGTCTGCCGGCCGGCCGGCCGCACGTGCAGGTGCAGGCTCAGGTCAGGACTTGACGACGCCGAGCTCGATCAGGCCACGTGCGCAATCGACAATGCTCTGCGCCACCGGCCGTGGCGTCCAGCCGAGCACGGCCTGCGCATGCGACGCGTCCTGGTGGCGCACCGATCCGAGTTCACCCACCACCGCGCGCGCCAGGGGGTTGAAGCGGGCGGCCACGCGCACCAGCCAGTCGGGCAGCGTGCGCGTGGGCACGCCGTGCGCCTGCGCGCCCAGGCCGTCGCGCAGGATCTCGGCGATCTGGTGCAATTTCAGGAAAGGGCCGGACGCGATGAAGCGCTCGCCGGCCATGCCGGCCGCGGTCAAGGCGCGCACGTGCAGGTCGGCGACGTCGCGCACGTCGACCACGCCGAAGCCGATGTCGGGGCAGGCCATCATGCTGCCGTCGAGCAGCTTCTTCACGATTGTCAGCGACGATGAGTAGTCGCGGCTCCACACCGGGCCCAGCACCACCGATGGGTTGATGCTGCAGAACTCGAGTGCAGCACCCTCGGCCGCCACCCAGTCGCGTGCCGCGCGCTCGGCCAGCGTCTTCGACCGGATGTAGGCCGACAGATCCGTTCGATCGAGCGGCGTCCAGTCGGCCTCGGTGAAGTGGTGCACACCACGCCCGCGGCCGTAGGCGATGGCAGCCACCGACGAGGTCATCACGAAGCGCCGCACGCCCGCGGCGCGCGCGGCACGCAGTGCGCGCAGCACGCCGTCGCGGGCCGGCACGATCACCTCGTCGGCATTCTTGGGCACACGGGCCGGTACGGGTGAGGCCAGGTGCGCCACGTGGCTGCAGCCGGCCATGGCCTGTTGCCAGCCTGCGTCGTCCAAGAGGTCGGCAGCAAAGACCTGCAGCCGCGCGTTGTCGACCGCCAGCCGCTCGCGCAGCGTCGCTTCGTGTGCCAGGCTGCGCACGGTGGTGTGCACGGTCCAGCCTGCGCTCACCAGCTGACGGATCAAGAAGCCGGCGATGTAGCCGCTGCCACCGGAGACGAGAACCTTGTCGGACATGACCCAGTTGCTGCAAGCACTGTCGATGAACGCTGCATTGTGGTCCCCATTCGGCCTTCCATAATGGGCCGGTCCCCACCTTGATTGCCCGCGATGATCGTCGTCCACCATCTCAACGAATCACGCTCGCAGCGCATCCTGTGGTTGCTGGAGGAACTGGGCCTGGCTTACGAGGTGCGCCACTACCAGCGCGATGCGCGCACCCGGCTGGCGCCGCCCGAGTTGGCGGCCGTGCATGCGCTGGGCAAATCGCCGGTGGTCGAGGACGGTGAGTTGCAACTGATCGAATCGGGCGCCATCGTCGACTACCTGATCCGGCACTACGGCGGCGGCCGCCTGCAGCCGGCGCCGGATTCGCGCGACTACGAGCTGTACAACCAGTGGCTGCATTACGCCGAAGGCTCGGCCATGCTGCCACTGCTGCTGAAGCTGTACGTGTCGCGTCTGGGCGATGCCGGCGCGCCGCTGGCACCGCGCATCGACAGCGAGCTGCAGAACCACCTGGGCTATGTCGACCGTGCGCTGCAGGGCCGCGACTGGCTGGTCGGCCAGGACCTCAGCGGTGCCGATGTGCAGATGAGCTTCGTCGGCGAAGCCGCGCGCGGGCTGCGTGCCGACCATCCGGCGCTGGACGCCTGGGTGCGATGCTTCCAGCAGCGTCCGGCCTACCGTCGCGCGCTGGAGCGCGGCGGCCCGTATTCGATGGCCGGCTGAGCCAGACTCAATCCGCCGGCAGCACCGGCTCGCCCAGGTTGTGCATCAGGCGGTTGGCCCAGCCGAAGATGGCCACCGCGTGCAGCAGGTCGATGATCTCCGGGTCCGACAGGCCGACCGCGTGCAGCGCTTGCATGTCGTCGGCGACCAGCGACGCCGGCCGCAGCGTCACCGCCTGCGCGAAGGTCGCGATGGCGCGTTCACGATCGCTCGTGCCGGCGCTGGCCGGGTCGTCGAAGACCTGCTCGACGGTGTCGCTGCGTCGGGCCAGTTGCGCAAAACGTTGGGCGTGAACCGAGGTGCAGTAGACGCAGCCGTTGGTCACCGACACCACCATCGCACCAAGCTCGCGTTCGGCGCGCGGCAGGCCGCCGGGTGCGTACATGATGGCGTTGTAGGCCTCGCTGCGGTGGCGCAGCATCAGCGGCTGGTGCGCCAGCGTCAGGTAGTACTCGGACGTCCTGGCCTGGGCGTGGCTCTGATCCAGCACCTCGAGCTGCTGCACGCTGGCACGCTGCGGGTCGAGCGGCGTCAGCCAGGACCGCCAGTCCAGTGACTCGTTGGTGAAGCCATTTCGGCGGATGACGGTGCTGTCGCTCATGTCTTGTCCCCGGTGCTGCCGCGCAGGGCCTTCAATCCGGCCACCACGCGCGTCTGATACGACAGGAACGCCACCAGCTGGGCCAGCGCGACGATGGCCTCGTCGTCCAGGCCGGCGGCCTTCAGGCTGCCGATGGCGGCGCGGTCGCCGCGCCGCGGGTCGGTGGTGAGTGCCAGTGCAAAGGCCTGCATCGCCGGCCAGGCGGCCGATGCCGGCTCGGCATGCGCCTGCTGCATCTGCCGGTAGTGCGCTGCCAGCTCGGGCGCGGCGGCGGCTTCACAGGCCTGCACCGCCACGCGCAGCCGGTCGGCCACCGACAGCCCGGCCACCGGCTGCAGCAGCAGCGCGTCGTGGCTGGCCTGGGAGGCGTCGACCACCTTGCTGCGAAAGCGCCGCGCGTCGTGCAGGGCGTCGCCCGGGTTCAGGCCCACGGCCTGGTCGATCACGTCGGGAGGGTTCATCTTGGGGTCAGGGTGCATACAAGGTTCAGGTCGAGGCTGGGGGCAGCGGCACGGAGGTCCATTCATCGCCCAGCACCTCGGGCTCGGAAAAGATCTGCATGCGCTCGAAATGATGGTCGATGTCCTCGACGTAGAACAGGCCGGCCAGGCTGCGCGCCAACTGCTGCGCGCCGTCGCTGATGGCCGGGATGTCGCCGGTGATCACGCCCAGCGACAACGCCGCCGGGTAGCAGAAGCAGTGCACCCGCTCCAGCCCCGGGCAGGGGCTGTCGGCGCGCGCGCGGAACTCGAAGGCCGGGCCGAGGTCGGGTGAATCGGTCAGCTCGGCGTCCTCATCGCCGGCCGGCGGTTGGTAGCGGTGCTGCCACAGCCGCACATGCGGCGCGATGTGGCGCAGCATCGGCCGCTGTGCCCAGTCGACGCGAAAGCCAGTGGCGAAGACCAGGAAGTCGAGCTCGATCGGCCCCTGCGAGGTGTGCACGCGCAGGGCGTTGCCGAGCTCGTCGACACCTTCGATCGCGCAGCCCAGGTGAAAGAACGCGTTTTCGTGGCGCGACACGCGCAAGGTGCTGCCGCGCGGGGGTGGCACCTGCTGCACGTTGATGTAGTGGCGGATGCGCCATTTCCAGTCATCGGGCAGCAATGCGTGGCCGTGCACGAAGCCGGGGTGACTGGCGCCCTTGCCCTTGTTGATGCGCGGGATGTCGCGCCGGCGCACCAGCAGGTGCACACGCGCCGCGCCTTCTTCCAGCGCCGTAGCGGCGCTGTCCATCGCCGACGCGCCGGCCCCGATCACGCCCACGCGCAGGCCCTGCAGCGTGGCGTAGTCGAAGGGCTCGGACGAATGCACCCGGCGCGAGGTCGACAGGCCGTGCGCAAACTCGGGCATCCAGGGCCCGCCCAGGCCGGCGCGGCCGGTGGCCAGCACCACACGCCGGGCCCAGGCGCTCTGCGTGCGGTCGCGCACCGCCAGCTTCAGCTGCACCTGCCCATCGGCGCGCGGCAGCACGTCGGTGACCCGATGCTCGTTGTGCACCACCAGGCCCAGCACCTGCCGGTACCAGCGCAGGTAGTCCATCCACTGCAGCCGCGGAATCTTGTCCAGCGCGTCCCAGGCGGCGGCGCCGAACTGCGCCTCGAACCAGGCCCGAAAACTCAGGCTGGCGATGCCCAGCGCCGGCCCCGCCAGATGCTTGGGGCTGCGCAGCGTCTCCATGCGCGCGGTGGTCGCCCACGGCCCTTCCCAGCCGGCCGGCGCCTCGTCGTAGACGGCCACTGCCATGCCCTGGTGCTGCAGCGCTGCCGCCAGCGCCAGCCCGGCCATGCCGCCGCCGATGATCGCCACGTCGGCCACCGCCTGGCCCTCGTGCTGCAACGGTGGGGTCCAGCGCGACAAAGGCAGCTGCAGGCAGGCCAGATCGTGCGCCAGTCGGTCTTCCAGGGCCCGCAGGCCGCTTGCAAGCGGTTGCATCGTGGTCAGCCCGCCGCCAGCATCTGCACGCCGGCGGCTTCACCATGCCGCGTGCAGGCCTCGTCCAGCGCGCTCAGCGCGGTGTCGAGCAGCCGCGTGTGCAGGCCGTGCGATCGCGCCTCGTCGCGCGCCAGACGCAGGTCCTTGCGCAGCAGGCCGAGCGAGAAGCTCACGGGCCCGGCGCCGCCCATCATGCGTGGCAGGTAGGCGTCGAACAGAAAACCGCGTGCGCTGCCGCCGCCCAGCGCGTCCTGCAGCGTGCCGGCATCGATGCCGGCGGCGCGCGCCAGCGTCGCGCCTTCGGCCAGGCCGAGCAGCACGCCGGCGATCATGGTCTGGTTGACCAGCTTGGTGCGGTAGCCCGCGCCGGCTTCACCACAGGGCACGATGCGCTGGCTGAAGGTGGCCAGCAGCGGCCGGCCCAGCGCCAGCGCGTCGGCCGGCCCGCCGACGAAGCAGCTCAGCGTGCCGTTGCCGGCGCCGGCCACACCGCCGCTGACCGGGGCGTCGAGCAGCTGCAGGCCATGCTGGCGCGCCAGCGCAGCCGAGATCTCGGCACTGCGCGGCGCTGCCGTGCTGAGCTCGATGAAGAGCGTGCCCGGCCGTGCCTGCGGCATCAGCCGCGTGTGCAGCTCGGCCACGTCGCCGGGGCCGCCGACACAGGTGCAGACGATGTCGCTGTCGCGGGCCAGCTGCAAGTCGTCGTCACACCAGCCTGCGCCTGCGGCCCGCAAGGCATCGGCGGCATCTTGCCGCCGCGCCCACAGGGACAACGCAAACCCTGCGTCCAGCACCCGCCGCGCCATCGGCGCGCCGATGTGGCCCAGGCCGATCCAGCCCACCTTCATCACGGTGCCGGCGTCACTGCGTCTGGATGCGAGCCTGTTGCACCAGCTGGCCCCATTTGACGGTCTCGGCCGCCAGGTGGTCGGCCAGTAGCTTGCTGCTGCCGCCCAATGTGGTGGCGCCCATCGCCGCCAGGCGCTGGCGCACCGCCGGGTCGGCCAGGATCTCATTGCTGACCTGGTTCAGGCGATCGACGATGGCCGCCGGTGTGCCCTTGGGGGCCAGCAGCGCGAACCAGGTCGACGACAGCAGCGTGGGCTGTCCCAGCTCGACCGTGGTCGGCACGTCGGGCAGCGCCGGCGACCGTTGCGGCGCCATCACCGCCAGTGCGCGCACCTTGCCGGCCTTGACCTGGCCGGCGATGCCGGGAATCAGCTGGAACATCAGCTGGATGTCGCCGGCGATCAGGTTGGTGGTGGCGGTGCCGGGCGCGTTGTAGGGCACGTGCTGCATCTGCGCGCCCGATTCGCGCATGAACAGCTCGCCGGCCAGGTGCATGCTGCTGCCGATGCCGGTGGAGCCGAAGTTCAGCTTGCCCGGGTTGGCCTTGGCATAGCGCGTGAACTCGGCCAGGTCCTTGGCCGGCAGCTCGTTGTTGATGACCAGGATGTTCGGCACGTCGGCCAGCAGCAGCACCGGCACGAAGTCCTTCTGTGCGTCGAAGGGCATGCTCTTGTACAGGCTGCGGTTGACCGCCAGCGTGCCGGCCCAGCTGAACAGGAAGTGATGGCCGTCGGGCGGCGCCGCTGCCGCCGCCGCGGCGCCGATGTTGCCGTTGGCGCCGGCCTTGTTGTCGATCACGAAGGTGGTCTTCAGCCGCTTGCCCAGCTCTTCGGCCAGCACTCGAGCGATGGTGTCGCCCGTACCGCCGCCGCCGGGTGCGGGCACGATGATCTGCACCGTCTTGCCGGCGGCCGGCCAGTCCTGCGCCTGCGCCGCGGTGCACAGGCCGAGGCCCGCCACGGCAGCCCACATCACCAGGGGGGAGAGAAATTTGAGCATCGCTTGTCCTCGACCTTTGCACATCACCCCGCGATCTTGTCATGCCTTGCAGGCGACGCCGGTTGCGCTTTCGGATTGCCCCGACCCCGGGCCCTGCGGCATCATCGTCGGCAGCCGGATGACCCGGAATCAACAGGGGAGCTCGATGAGAACGTTCGCCACCACCGTTTGTGCGGTCGCGCTGCTGGGCGGCTGTGCCATGCACCCACATCACCCAGACGGACCCCGGGGACCGTATCGCGGCGAGGCCCAGCACCAGCAGGTGCGGGTGACGGTCAAGGGCGGCATCATCTCGGTCAGCCCCGAGCCGCTGGTGTTTCTGCGCAGCGAGCGTGAACAGCGCATCCAGTGGCTGCTGCCCCGCGGCCTGAGCTTTGCCGACAACGGCATCACCATCGAGGGCCAGTTGCTCGATCCGGCCACGAAGCGGCCGCTGCGGCCCGTGCCCGACGCGACCAAGACCGAGCGCGCCCTGGTCGACCGGTCGCAGCAGGAGCTCGTCGACTGCAGGCCCGAGGCCGATGGCCAGCGCTATTCCTGCCTGAACCGCAACAGCCGCCCCGGCGTGTACCGCTACACCATCCGCGTGCGCGCCGACGGCAAGCTGCTGGTGTGGGACCCGGCGATCATGAACATGGAGTAGCCGGGCCTGGTGCCGGGCCCATCGCGCTGGCCAACGTGTCGACCAGCGCGTCGGCGGAAAGGGTGCGGCCGCAATGCTCGGCCGCCGCAAAGGCCGCGTCGCCCAGCCTCTGGCGGGCGTGCTGCAACAAGGGCAGCAAGAAGGCATCGTCGTTGGCGTCACGCCGGATGCCGGTGGTTTCGCCCAGCGCTTCAGCAGCGCCGAACAGCCTTGCTGCAGCCTTGTCGTCACCGCGATTCGCGCACAGTCCGGCGCAGACCTCGAGCAGGCTTTTCTCAACCGGCAGTGAGCGGATGCGCGCGGCGATGGCGCGCACCTCGGTCAGCATCGGCACGGCCATCGCCATCTGTTGGCGGCTGATGGCCACCATGGCGCGGTTCAGCTGTGCGATCGCGATGCTCTCGGGGTCGTCGAGTTCGCGTGCGATCTGCAGCACGCGGCAGTACAGGTCTTCGGCATCGTCGAGCGCGCCGTTGGCGTGGTGCAGTTGCGCCAGCGCGTTCAGCGCCGCCGCCAGCTGACGGCGTTCGCCCACATCCTGCGCCAGTGCCACAGCGCTTTCGTAGGTGCTGCGGGCCTGGTCGCGCAGGCCCAGTGCGACATAGGTCATGCCCAGCGGCTGCAGCACTGCGGCCATGCGGCCCTTGTCGCCGATGTCGGCAGCCAGTCGACGGCTTTCCTCGAGGTCGCGTCGCGCCTGCTCGTAGCGGCCGCTGAAATAGGCCAGCTGACCGGCGTCGCACAGCACGCGGCAGCGCGCAAAGCTGAGCTCAGCGGCCGGCACCCGGCCCAGCGCCTCGACGGTGATGCGGTAGCCGACCTCGAGCAGCCCACGCAGACGCCAGTAGGTCTTGAGCACGAAGACCAGCTGCAGCCCGCGGTCGCGGCAGCGCAGGTCGACGCCGCACCAGGCGTGGGCGGCCAGCAGGTTTTCGCGTTCCTCGTCCAGGCGCTGCAGCCAGGCCGCCTGCTCGGGCCCGGCCAGATGCTGGCGCGCGGCTTCAGCCAGCTGCAGGCAGCATTCGACGTGGCGCGCGCGCGTCGCCGCCTCGTCGCCACCTGCGGCCAGCTTTTCCTGCGCGTAGGCGCGCACCGTCTCCAGCATGCGGTAGCGCGCGCCGCCGGCCTCCATCAGCACCAGCGACTTGCCCACCAGCTGCGCCAGCAGGTCGAGCACCTCGTCGGCCTGCAGGTCGTCACCGGCACCGACGGCCTCGGCGGCTTCCAGCGTGCAGCCACCGGCAAACACCGCCAGGCGACGGAACAGCACGCGCTCGGGCTCGCTGAGCAGCTCGAAGCTCCAGTCGATCAGCGCGCGCAGGGTGCGCTGGCGCGGCAGCACCGTGCGGTCGCCGCTGACCAGCAGCCGGAAGCGGTCGTCCAGCCGCGCTGCGATGGCCTGCACCGACATCGCCCGCGTGCGCGCCGCGGCAAGTTCCAGCGCCAGCGGAATGCCGTCCAGCCGCCGGCAGATCTGCGCCACCGCGGCGGCGTTGTCGCGATCGAGCCTGAAGCGCGCCTGCGCCGCGCTGGCGCGCTCGACGAACAGGCGCACCGCTTCGTGGCGACCGAGCCGATCGGCGTCGACCTCGGCGGCATCGGCAGGCACCGACAGCGCGGGCACCGGATAGGTGGTCTCGCCGGCCACCTGCAGCACGTCGCGGCTGCTGGCCAGCACCTTCACGCCGGCGCCGGCCTGCAGCAGCTGCTTGGCCAGCATCGCGCAGGCCTGCAGCACATGCTCGCAGTTGTCCAGGATCAGCAGCAGCGTCTTGTCGCGCACATGGCTCAGCAGTGATGCGGTCACCGTCTGGCCGACCTGTTCCTGCACGCCCAGCACGCTGGCCAGCGCCTGCGGCACCAGGCGGGCGTCGGTCAACGGCGCCAGTTCGACCAGCCAGACGCCGTCGGGGTATTCGTCCAGCAGCTCGGCGCCCAGCTGTACCGAAAGACGTGACTTGCCGATGCCACCCATGCCCAGCAGCGTGAGCAGCCGGCTTCGCGCCAGCAGCGACCGCAGTTCGCCCAGCTCGCGCTCGCGGCCGACGAAGGAATCGAGCTGCTGCGCCAGGTTGTTGGGCGTGGCCTCCAGCGACCGCAGCGGCGGAAACTGCGCGCGCAGCCGCGGGTGCAGCAACTGGTGCACACGTTCGGGTGCCGCCAGGTCGCGCAGCCGCACGCTGCCCAGGTCGCGCAGCGCCAGCTCGGCAGGCAGCCGCGCCGCGACGCGTTCGGCCAGGTCGTGCGACAGCAGCACCTGGCCGCCGTGCGCGATGCCCATGATGCGTGCCGTGCGGTTGAGCACGGGGCCGAAGTAGTCGTCGTCGCGGCGCTCGCAGGGCCCCAGGTGCAGGCCGCAGCGCACCTGCAGCGGCAGCGCGCCGGGGTCTTGTGCCGAGGCGTCGGCCAGCGCCTGCTGCAGCTCAAGCACGGCCAGCACGGCGTCCAGCGGCTCGTCGAACACGGCGTGGATGCCGTCGCCCGTGCGCTTGACCAGCCGCCCGCGATGCGCCTGCACGCTGGCGTGCGACAGCGCGTCGTGCCGGGCCAGCGCGCGCCGCATGCGATCGGGCTCACGCTCCCACCAGCGGGTGCTGCCTTCGATGTCGGTGAAGACAAAGGTGGCGACGAAAGAGTCGGAGGACACGCGGACCAGGTGGTGGATCAAGGTGGACGCGCAGCCATTGTGTCGTGTTTCGGCGCTGCCGCCGAGTCGCGTGCGCCTTTGCACGAGAGGGCTGGATGGCACACCCGGACCGAGTCTTCAGGCGGTCACAATCGCCGCCTTACGTTCGTCGCACCACGTTCGCCGCCTCACGTTCACCCACGCACTTGGCCCTGACCAGACCGCATGCTGCGCATCGTTCGATTCCTGCCCCTGGTGATGCTGGTTGCCTTCGTGGCCTGGTGCAGCGCCAGCAGTGACCGCCGGCGCGAGGCAGCACCGCAGCGCACCGAGCTGACCGAACTCATGCTGCAACAGGGACTGATCAGCACCGGCAGTCCGCGCAGCGAGGCGCTGGCCGACGCCGCCCGCGTGGCTGGCCCCAGCGGCATGAACCAGCTGCTGCACAGCGTGGCCGCCCAGGCCTCACCCGAGGCGCTGCGCTGGATCGTCGCCCATGGTGCCGATCCGGCCAGCGTCGGCACGCCGCAGGGCGTGCCGCTGCTGCAGCAGGCGGCGCGGCAACCCTCGTTCGTGCGCATGGACTACTTTCTCGGGCTGGGTCTGGATGCGCGCCAGCGTGGGCCCGGTGGCGACACCGTGCTGCACGTGGCGGCCCGCGCGGGGCTCGACGCGCGCGTGCTGCAGCTGCTGCTGTCCAAGGGCCTGAAGCTGACCGATGTGAATGACGCCGGGCAGACGGCGGTGCATGTGGCGGCGCTGAAATCACTGGGCCCGCTGGTGCAGGCCGGTGCCGACGTCGACGCCGTCGACGCGCTGGGGCGATCGGCGCTGCACCTGGCGGCGGCCGAAAAACGCGCCGATCTGGTGGTCGAGCTGGTGCGCTTGCGGGCATCGGTGTTCAAGACCGACAACCGGCAGCGCACGCCGCTGCACCTGGCCGCGCAATCCCGTTGCGAGCCCTGCGTCGACGCCCTGCTGGCCGCCGATGCGCCGCGCAGCGCGCGCGACAGCGACGGCCTGACCGCGCGTGACCTGGCGCAGGCCCGGCGCAGCAACAACAGCCGGTATCGGGACTGGACCGAGCGGCTGTAGTCGCTGCCGGGGCCGGGCCTGCGCGCGCCCTATCATCGTCTGCATGGCTGCCACCGCCCCGCCGGCGCGATCACTGCTGCACGCGCTGCTGCACGCGCTGCGGCGGGCGGCACACGTGTCGTGGCAGATGCTGAACCTGGGCGCGCTGGTGCTGGCACTGGCGATCACGCCGTCCAGCTACCGCCAGCCCTGGCGCCACCCGCTGACGCAGCAGGTGCTGCGTGCTGTGCTGCCGCTGCTGCCCTGGTTCACGCTGCTGGCGGCCGTGCTCAGCCTGGTCATCGTTCGCATCGTGCTGGTCACCGCGCTCAGTTACGGGCTGTCGCAGTTTGCGCTGGAGATGGTGATCCGCGTGCTGGTGATCGAGCTGATCCCGCTCACGGCGGCGTTGGCCGTGGCGCTGCGGGTGACCATGCCGATGGCCAGCGAACTGGCGCAGGCGCGGCGCCAGGGCCGGCTGCAACACCAGCGTGCGGGCAGCGCACTGCGCGCCGAGATCGCGCCGCGGGTGCTGGCCGGCATCTTCAGCGTGCTGCTGCTGGCCGCCGTCAGCTCGGCGGTGGCGCTGCTGCTGGCCTATCTGCTGGCGCATGGCTTCACCCCTTGGGCCCTGCCACGTTTCACGCGCATGGTCGGCCATGTGTTCAGCCCGGTGGTGGCGCTGGTCTTCGTGCTCAAGACCGGCGCGCTGGCGCTGGCGGTGTCGGTGGTGCCGATCGGGTCGGTACTGTACGGCGGTGACGGGCCGCCCGACTCGACCGAGCTGGAGCTCAGCGGCCTGGTTCGCATGTTCGTCGTCGTGCTGGCGGTCGAAGTGGCCGCATTGGCCGGAAACTACCTGTAGCCCCATGGTCGATCCCGCAACCGATCCCGCAACCGATCCTGTCCCCGATCCCGCCCCGCCGCCGGAGGTCGATGCCCGCCTGGAGCGCCGCGCCGGGCTGCTGCTGCTGCTGTTCGTGCTGCTGGTCGGCGCGTCGATCGTCTACCTGCTGTATGCACGCGGCGCCTTCGAGGCCACGCAGCGCCTGGTGCTGGTGGCCGACGATTCCGAAGGCGTGCAGGTCGGCATGGACCTGACCTTCTCCGGCTTTGCGGTCGGGCGCGTGAGCCGCATCGAGCTGGCCGCCGATGGCAGCGCGCGCATCCTGGTCGACGTGCCGCTGCGCGATGCGCGCTGGCTGCGCAGCTCGAGCGTGTTCACGATGACGCGCTCGCTGCTGGGCGGCACGGCCATCCGCGCCTACAGCGGCATCCTCAGTGATCCGCCGCTGCCTGACGGTGCCGAACGCAGCGTGCTGCTGGGTGACGCCGCGGCCGACGTGCCGCGCATCATGAACGAGGTGCGTGGCCTGGTGGCCAACCTGACGGCGCTGACCGCGTCCGACTCGGCACTGGCCACCGCACTCGACAAGGTCAACCAGGTGACGACGCGGGTCGAATCGGGCATGGCCGGCAAGCGCGGCGCGCTCGACCTGCTGCTCGGCGCCGAGGCGCCCAAGCTCATTACCACGCTGGAGCGCAGCAACCAGCTGCTGGCCAACCTGGACGCGCTGGTGCGCCGCACCGACGGCGTGGTCGGGCGTGCCGACGAGAAGCTGCTGGGCGATCAGGGCCTGGTGGTCGACGGCCAGGCCACCGTGCGCCAGCTCAATCAGCTGCTGACCGAGGCGCGTGCCAGCCTGGGCAAGGTCGATGCGGTGCTGCGCGAAGCCGAGCTCGTGGCGCGCAACGCCCGTGTCGCCAGCACCGACCTGGGGCAGCTGCGCGCCGAGGTCGAATCCAGCCTGCGCAAGGTCGAACAGCTGGTCAACGAGGTGAATCGCCTGTGGCCGTTCAAACGCGACACCGAGGTGAAGCTGCCATGACCTGGGCCACATCGCCGCGTTTGCTGACCGCGCTGATCATGCTGACCGTGCTGGCCGGCTGTGCCGGCAGCAAGCCACCGCCCGACTGGCAGATGAACGCCCACGGTGCCTTGCAGCGCTCGGTGCAGGCCTATCTGGTCGGCAACGACCGCGTGGCCGGCGCCGAGCTCGACCGCGCGCGCGCCGAGATTTCGACCACCGGGCGCATCGACCTGATGGCGCGTGCCGAGCTGCTGCGCTGCGCGGCGCAGGCGGCGGCGCTGGCCTTCGACGATTGCCCCGGCTTCGAGCGCCTGCGCGCCGACGCGGCGCCGGCCGACCAGGCTTATGCCGACCTTCTGCGCGGTCGGCTGCAGGCCGGGCAGGCGGCACTGCTGCCAGCGCCGCAGCAGGCGCTGGCTCAGGTGCGGCCGGGGTCAGACGGCGAAGCCGCCGCCTTGCAGGCGGTGGCCGATCCGCTGTCGCGCCTGCTCGGTGCGGCCTTGCTGCTGCGCGCCGGCGGCGCCACCGCAGCCAGCGCTGCGCTGGCCGTCGACACCGCGTCGGCGCAGGGCTGGCGGCGGCCGCTGCTGGCCTGGCTGCGCCTGCAGCAGCTGCGTGCCGAACGCGCCGGCGACGCGACCGAGGCGCTGCGACTGGGCCGTCGCATCGAGCTGGTGCTGTCAGCGGGGTCACCCACGGCCGAGCCACGCTGAGGCCCTGTCGGCGCAGGTCAGGCGTGCAGCGCTTAGCATGGCTGCGTCGCCACCGGCAGGAGCCCATTCATGCACTACACGCGTCTCGGCCGCAGCGGCCTGCAGGTCTCGCGCCTGTGCCTGGGCTGCATGACCTATGGCGATCCCGGCCGTGGCCAGCACCCATGGACGTTGGACGAAGCGGCCAGCCGGCCGCTGATCCGGCAGGCGGTGGAAGCGGGGATCAACTTCTTCGACACCGCCAACGCCTACAGCGACGGCAGCTCGGAAGAGATCGTCGGCCGCGCGCTGCGCGACTTCGCGCGCCGCGACGAGATCGTGGTTGCGACCAAGGTCCGCTTTGCCGGCCGCCGCGCGCCCAACGTGGGCGGTTTGTCGCGCAAGGCCATCTTCCACGAGGTCGACGCCAGCCTGCAGCGCCTGGGCATGGACTTCGTCGACCTGTACCAGATCCACCGCTGGGACGCGGCCACACCGATCGAAGAGACGATGGAGGCGTTGCACGACCTGGTCAAGACCGGCAAGGTGCGATACCTGGGTGCGTCGTCGATGCCGGCCTGGCAGTTCGCCAAGGCGCAGCAGGTGGCGGCCGACAAGGGCTGGACACGCTTCATCAGCATGCAGCCTGAGCTGAGTCTGCTGTACCGCGAGGAAGAGCGCGAGATGCTGCCGCTGTGCCTGGACCAGGGCGTGGGCGTGATCCCCTGGAGCCCGCTGGCGCGCGGCCGGCTGGCGCGGCCCTGGGGCGAGAACACACCGCGCATCGGCAGCGACGCCTTCGGTGCCACGCTGTTTGCGCACACCGAAGCCGCCGACCGTGGTGTGGCCGACGCGCTGGCTGCGGTGTGCGCGCAGCGCGGCACGCCGCGGGCGCAGGTGGCGCTGGCCTGGGTGCTGGGCAAGGCCGGCGTGACGGCGCCCATCGTCGGCGTGTCCGGGCCGGCGCAACTGGACGATGCGCTGGCCGCGCTCGAACTGAACTTGACGGCCGACGAGGTGGCCGCGCTGGAAACCCCCTACCTGCCGCATGCGGTGGTGGGGCACTGATGGCAATCGAAGGAGCCGACATGAACACGCCCGCCCTGCCCAGGACCGCGCTGCAGATGCAGTCGCTGATCAGTGCCGATGGCACGTTGACGCTGTCGCTGCACGAGGTGGCGGTGTCGGCACCGGCCGCCGACGAGGTGCTGCTGCGCGTGCAGGCGACGCCGATCAACCCATCCGACATCGGCCTGCTGTTCGGCGCCGCCGACCTGGCCACGCTGAAGGTGGTGGGCAGCGCCGACCGTCCGCAGGCCAGCGCGCAGGTGCCGCCGGCGGCGATGACGGCCATGGCGGCGCGCGTGGGGCAGTCGCTGCCGGTGGGCAATGAAGGCGCCGGCCTGGTGGTGGCTGCCGGCAGCTCGGCCGCGGCGCAGGCGCTGCTGGGGCGTACCGTGGCCGCCATCGGCGGCGCCATGTACGGCCAGTACCGTGCCGTCAAGGCCGCGCAGTGCCTGGCGCTGCCGGCTGGTGCCAGCGCGGAGCAGGGTGCGTCTTGCTTCGTCAATCCGCTGACCGCGCTGGGCATGACCGAAACCATGCGGCGTGAAGGCCACAGCGCGCTGGTGCACACGGCGGCGGCGTCCAATCTGGGGCAGATGCTGAACCGCATCTGCCTGAAGGACGGCATCGGCCTGGTCAACGTGGTGCGCAAGCCGGCACAGGCCGAGCTGCTGCGTTCGCAAGGCGCGTTGCACGTGGTCGACCAGAGCGATCCGCAGTTTGCCGAGCGGCTGACCGACGCCATTTCGGCCACCGGCGCGACGATCGGTTTCGATGCCACCGGCGGCGGCCCGCTGGGCGGGCAGATTCTGTCCAGCATGGAAGACGCCCTGCAGCGCAAGGCCATTGAATACAGCCGTTATGGCAGCAGCACGCACAAGCAGGTCTATCTGTATGGAGGCCTGGACCTGAGGCCGACCGAATTTCGCCGCAACTTCGGCATGGCCTGGGGCATGGGCGGCTGGCTGCTGTTCCCGTTTCTCGGCCGCATCGGCGCCGAGGCCACGCAGGCGCTGAAGCAACGCGTGGCCGACGAATTGCACAGCACCTTTGTCAGCCACTACAGCCACCGCGTCTCGCTGGCGCAGGCACTCAGCGCCGAGGCGATCGCCGGTTACGGCCGCCGCGCCACGGGCGAGAAGTACCTGATCACGCCCTGAGTGAAGGGGTGAATGCATGAAAGTGCAGAGGCCAGCGCTGACCCAGGAAGTGCGCTTTGCGTCAGTGGCTTCCGGCGCCCGCATCGCCTGGGCGCGCAGCGGGCGCACCGGCGCAGCGACTCTGTTGCACGCCGCGCACTGGATGACGCATGTCGAATACGACCTGGGATCGTTGCTGTGGGCGCCCTGGATCGAACGCATGGGCCGCGACCTGCAGTTGGTCCGGTATGACGAGCGCGGCTGCGGCCTGTCATCGCCCGACGAGGTGCCGCTGGGCCTGGACTCGCTGGTCGAGGAACTGGACGCGGTGGTCTGCGCGCAGAGTGCGCCGCGCGTGGCGCTGCTCGGTGCCAGTGGCGCAGCGGCCACCGCCGTGGCCTATGCGGCGCTGCATCCCGAGCGACTGTCGCACCTGGTGCTTCTCGGTGGTTATCAGCGTGGTCTGCTGCGTCGCGATCCCTCGGCCGAGACCCTGGCGTTTTTCGATGCCCAGGAACGGCTCATGGCGCTGGGTTGGGGCCGCAATGATCCGGCGGTGCAGACCTTCTTCAGCACCCGTTTCCTGCCCGATGCGCCGCGCGCCGCGCTCGACGCACTGAACGAGCAGCAGCGGCGAAGCTGCGACGGCCGGCGGGCAGCGGCTGTGATGCGGGCGCGGGCCTCGCTGGACGTCAGCGCGCTGGCGCCACAGGTGCGCGTGCCCACGTTGGTGCTGCACAGCGAGGGTGACTTGGCAGTGCCGATCGCCTTGGGCCTTGAGCTGGCTGCCGCGATCCCGGGCGCTCGCTTCGAGTCGCTGCACTGCCGCAACCACATACCGGTGGCGACGGACGCCGCTTTCGAACGCCTGTGCCTGGCGGTTCACGACTTTGTTTGCGAGCCCGAGCCCGGCCCTGTGCTGACTCGCCGCGAGCGTGAACTGGGCGCTCTGGTCGGACGGGGGCTGGACAACCTGCAGATCGCCGCGCAACTGGGCCTGGCCGAAAAGACCGTGCGCAACATGGTGTCGGCGCTGTACACGAAGCTGGGCGTCGAAGGCCGAGCAATGGCCGTGGTGCGGTCCCGGGACCTGGGGCTGTAGCCCCCGGCAATCGGGACGGCAGTCCCGTTGGCGGCGCAGCCCGGGCGACGTGCAATCGTGGCTCCACCAACCGGAGGCCCGACATGATCAAGATCAGCGTGATGTACCCCAACCCGCCCGGCGCGCGATTCGATCACGCCTACTACAGCAACCACCACATGCCGCTGGTGAAGTCGCTGATGGGCGAATACTGCAGCCACTACACGGTGGACAAGGGCCTGGCCGGTGGCGCCGCCGGTGAGCCAGCCCCCTATATCGGCATGTGCCACCTGTTCTGCGAGTCGGTGCAGGATTTCCAGGCCGGTTTCGTGCCGCACGCGCAGCAGCTCATGGCCGACATGCCGAACTACACCGACCAGGCGCCGGTGCTGCAGATCAGCGAAGTCGTCACCGCCTGAACTGCCCGGTTCCTGCACCGACCGGCTTCAGGTCGGGGGGAAGTTGTGCGCCATCACCGGCAACAGCGCCGGCAAGGCGGCAGCACGCTCGCCGGCCGCCAGCAGCCGCGGTGCATGCTCGGCAAACCAGGCGCGGCGCGGGCGCCAGCGCGTCATCACGGCCAGATAGAAGTCCAGCGCCGACATCCGGTCGCCGAGAAACCAGGGCGCGCCAGCGGTGGCTTCCACCGCCAGCCACAGGCGCTGGGCGTAGGCATTGCATTCGCCTTGAAAGCCTGACTGCGCCGCCTCGAGCTTGACGAAGCGCGACGGGTCGTCGGCGTAGGTGAAGGTCGGGTAGATGTTGGCCACGATGAAGATCAACCAGCGCAGAAAGGCCGCCCGCTGCGGCGACTGCGGGCCGGGCACCACGTCGTCGCGGCCGCACAGGTCGGCCAGGTGCAGCGTGATGGCCGCGCTCTCGGTCATCACCTGGCCATCGGGCAGCACCAGCGTCGGCACCTGGCTGACCGGGTTCAGCGCGCGCAGTTTCGAACGCGCTTCTTCCGACGCGAACAGGTCGCCGCTGGGCTCGAAGCGAAACGGCAGCCCGTACCAGGCCAGTTGGGCTTCGACGATCGCCGATCCCCATCCGGGGTTGCCGTACAGGACATGGTGCTGCATGGTTGCTCCAGATTTGCCGGGGTTCAGATGCCCATCTCCTTGAACACCTCGCGCGCCGTGCGAAAGGCGTCCATCGCCGCCGGCACGCCGCAGTAGATCGCCGTCTGCAGAAAGATCTCGCGGATCTCGTCCTTGCTCAGCCCGTTGGTGATGGCGCCGCGAACGTGGATGCGCAGCTCGTGCGGCCGGTTCAGCGCCACCAGCATGCCCATGTTGACGATGCTGCGCGTTCGCCGGTCCAGCCCCGGGCGGTTCCAGATGCCGTCCCAGGCGTATTCGGTGATCAGCTCTTGCAGCGGGCGGTTGAAGTCGTCGGCGCTGCCGATGGCGTTGTCGACATAGTCGGCACCCAGCACCTCGCGGCGGGTCTTCAGGCCTTTGTCGTAGGCATCCGGGTTCATGGGGGTACTCCGGTGGTTGGGGGTGGTGAGGGGGTGGTGGTGGGTTGTGCTGGGTGGTGCTTGACGGAACAGCGTGGCTCAGACGCCGAGCTGCTCGCACAGCTGCAGCAGATCGTGTGCCTGGTGGTCCACCGGCGTTTCGGCCCGGCGTTCGCCGCGGCCAGGGCCGTGCTCGTCAGGGCGTGCCACATGCGCGGTGCGCAGGCCGCAGGCAGCCGCCGCTGCCAGGTCGGACGAATGGCAGGCCACCATCACCACCTCGGCCGGCGCACAGTCGAAGGCCGCCGCGGCGTTCAGATAGACCTCGGGCTTGGGCTTGTAGTCGCGCGCCAGTTCGGCGCCCAGGATGGCGTCCCAGGGCAGGTCGTTGCGCCGCGCCAGGTCGACCATCAGCGAGATGTTGCCGTTGGAGCAGGGGGCGATGCGAAAGTGCGGGCGCAGCCGGTGCAAGGCCGGCGCCACGTCGGGCCAGGCGTCCAGCCGGTGCCAGGCCAGATTGAGCTGCTGGCGTGTGGCTTCGTCGACATCGTCCAGCTTCAGGTCGGCGAGCACGCGGTCGAGGTTGTGCCGGTGCAGCAGGTCCAGCTTGCAAAAGGGCAGCGCGCCGCTGCGCACCGCCTGCATCGCCGGCTGGTACTGCGCGCGCCAGGCCTCGGCAAAAGCTGCCGGGTCGGACACGCGCGGCCCCAGGATCTGCCGCAGCTCGCGCGCGATCGATCCATGCCAGTCGACCAGGGTGCCGAAGACGTCGAAGATCAGGGCGCGGACGGCAGGCATGGCGGGGCTTCAGGTCGTCAGAGGGGGGTCGTGGAACGCAAGCGGGCCTGCGCCAGCAGCAGCCGCACCGCGCCGAAGGCCAGCAGCAGGCCGCTGACGACGGCGACGATGCCCAGCACCTGCAGCGTGGTCGGCACTTCATCCAGCACCGGGATCGCCAGCAGCGATGCGGCGCCGGGTACCACGGCGCCGAAGAAGGCCGCGCGCCCCGGGCCCAGCAGCGCCACCGCGCGGCTGTAGCCCAGCACCGCCACCAGGCCGGCGCCCAGGCCCTGCGCCAGCACCTGCAAGGCCAGCATGCCGGCGCCGGCGCTGGCCAGGCGGCTGACGTCGCTGAGGATCAGGAACGCCGGCGTGAAGATCAGGCTGGCCAGCACCACCACCACGCCGGTGATGCGCAGCGGGTCGACCTGCCAGCGCCGCGACAGCGCGCCGAACAGGCCCCAGCTGCAGCCGGCGGCGACAAACAGCGCATCACCCAGCAGCGTGAGCCTGCTCTCGCCCTGCAGCAGGCTGTCACCGCCCATGAACATCAGCCCCAGCAAGACGAAGACGGCGCCGCTGAGCGTCTCGCGTGTGATGGGCTGCTGCGCCAGCAGCGCCGACAGCACCAGGCCGGCCAGCATCTGGCAGGCCGGCGCAATCACGGCCCCATGGGCCAGCGGCGCGAACGAGAAGCCGGTCATGAACAGCAGGCTGAAGCCGGGCCCGGCCAGCATCGTCAGCAGCAGACCGCGGCCCCAGCCGATGCCGCCCAGATCGCGCCAGCCCCAGCGCCACAGCAGCGGCGCCATCAGCAGCGCCCCAGGCGCAAAGCGCAGCAGCGTGAGGTCGGCGGGTGACAGCCCGGCCTTGATGGCCAGGCGCGCCAGTACCGAATAGCT
>Ga0138256_10000587_pt1 | contig 40045 bp, 36 predicted proteins | sample KNB2016incub_MG_FD_105486 | JGI IMG/M metagenome (GOLD analysis project Ga0138256, IMG submission 105486) | Active sludge microbial communities from wastewater in Klosterneuburg, Austria - KNB2014incub_MG | ecosystem: Engineered > WWTP > Activated sludge > Unclassified | place: Austria... | reverse complement strand
TGCTAAAACCCATAAAATAAAAATGGCAGAGATGGAAAGGTAGATATTTATTATTTATGGGCAAATGGCACAACAAAAAAAGAGCTACATTTCTGTAACTCTTTATTTTCCTGCTCCCCCTGCTGGACTTTTATTGAACCAAATTAGCTCTGATTTACAGGCAATTGCAAATCTATCGCGCATCCAAGTTTATTAACCAATAAATCCTTTGCTAGCTTCGAATTAATACTGAACACATTAAGTCAAGCACTTTCAAAATGCTTTAGATAATCTTGTACAGCTATTTAATAAGATTTTTTGTCCAGTTAATTAATTAAAAAACTGGACAAATTGCTATATTCGTGATAGATTAAATAATGAACACGACTCAACTTATAACAAGGCGTATCGAAAAACTGCCCACAGGGCAGATATTCAGTTATACGGACTTTTTGAAGGAGCCACGTCAGCGGGAAGCAGTAATCAAAGCCCTCAATCGAATGGTAGAAGCCGGTAAGCTAGCGAAGTTGTCAAAAGGAAAATATTATAAAGCTGAACAAACCGTATTCGGCACATTAGAGCCGGATCAATATCAAGTTGTGAAGGATTTATTGGAAGATAACGGTAAGGTAACCGGATATCTCACGGGATATTCCGTTTATAACAAATTGGGACTTACTACCCAAATTAGCAATATTATACAAATTGGCAAAAGCGACGTTCGCCCTCAATTCATGCGAGGTCGATATACAATAATGTTTGTTCGTCAAAAAAATGTAATTACAAAAGATAATATTACTCTACTGCAAATCCTAGATGCTATCCGCTACATCAAGAAAATTCCCGATGCAACCCTATTTTCGTCAACAGAGAGACTACTCGCTATAGTAAAAGACCTGACACTTACGGATAAAAAGAAAATGGTCGGGCTTTCGATCAAATATCCAGCGAGCACACGTGCGCTTCTCGGAGCGATACTTGACGAACTGGTAAGTACAGATTTGACCATGAAACTGCGCGATACGCTCAACCCTGTAACAGTGTATAAAATGCCTGGGATTTTTACAATTCTTCCGAAAGCAATAAACTGGAATATCAAATGAAATTACACGAAAATGAAGAGCTGTTCAGACAAGCCATACAATTTACGTCACAGGATATTGGCATTCCTGAAATATTTATAGAAAAGGATTATTGGGTAACAGTAGCCCTATTTACAATATTCAATGATAAAATAGGAGAGGAAACCGTATTTAAAGGCGGCACTTCACTACTGAAATGCTATGGTGTCATTAAAAGGTTTTCTGAAGATATCGATTTGGTCGTTCTGCGAAAAGAAGGAGAGTCTAATAATAAATTAAACACTAAAATCCGAACAATAGGCGAAGTAGTTTCAAAGGTGCTTCCCGAGGTGAACTTGCCCAAAGTAACCGTGAAAATGGGAATGAATAGAAAAACTGCACATGAGTATAAAAAGCAGTTCACCGGCGACTACGCACAAGTAAGAGATTTGATTATCGTTGAAGCTACATGGCTGGGATATTTTGAACCGTATAAGGAAATGCCGATAAGCTCATTCATTTATGAAATGATGATGAGACGGGGGCAAGAAAAATTGGCTGAATATTACGGCCTACTCCCATTCAAAGCAAACGTTTTACTTCCGACAAGGACGACTTGTGAGAAAATCATGAGTTTGGTTCGCTTCTCATATGGTGAAAATCCCATTGAAGATTTGCGTTTGAAAATCCGACATACTTACGATCTTCATCAGCTATTACAAATAAAGGAATTCTCTGACTTTTTTGATTCTGATGATTTCACAAAAATGTTGTTAAAAGTCGGACAAGATGATGTAGCCAGCTACAAATCAAATAATCATTGGATTAAGAATCATCCAAATGAAGCGCTTATCTTTAAAAACTTGGAAAAGACTTGGGGGCAGGTACGACCGGCATATGACGCTCAATTCAAGGCGATGGTATTCGGGAGCGAATTTCCAACAGCTGATCAGATTCTCCAAACCTTGAAACGGATACAATTGAGGCTTTCCCTTGTGGAATGGACCGTTACGGTTGAAGAGAAATAGATATGTATCTTAAATATGAAAATAAGTGGCTATTGATATAAATGTCGGCTTATTTATACTTTAAACTGACATTGACAAAAAGTTATCCATTTAAAATACAACCAGAAAATTGAACATGAGCTTTTTAAAAATCTTAGCCAAATATCGTAAGATTTCATTCTCTGAAAGGGATAAGGGTGAACGCTTCGAACGACTGATGCAGGCGTATTTAAAGACTGATCCTAAATACGCATACTTGTTTAAAAATGTTTGGCTTTGGAACGAGTTCCCAGGAAAACTCGATCTAGGTGGAGGAGATACGGGTATTGATTTGGTAGCTCTAACCCAGGAAGGCGATTATTGGGCAATTCAATGTAAATGTTTTCAAGAATATTCTGTTATCGACAAGCCCGCAGTTGACAGTTTTTTAGCAACGTCTAGCAGAGCCTTTAAAAACGAGGAACTCAAGACCACAAAATTTTCTCAGCGGCTTTGGATTTCAACAACTAACAAATGGGGGCCAAATGCGACTGAAGCCATTAAAAATCAAAACCCTCCGGTCACTCGTATTAATTTGTATGATTTAATTGAAGCCCCAGTCGACTGGGAAAGTCTTGAAAAAGGCATTCACGGCGAAGCTTCACGTAATTCGAAAAAATTACTTCGTGCACATCAGATTGAGGCTGTAGACAAAACGCATAGCCATTTTGTGCATCATGACAGGGGTAAACTGATCATGGCCTGCGGAACAGGTAAAACATTTACTGCTTTGCGGATTGCTGAAAAGGAAACTGAAAACAAGGGTTTGGTTCTTTTTCTGGTGCCATCAATTTCACTCCTTGGCCAAACACTTCGGGAATGGAGTTCAGATGCTAAAGAACCGATCAGCGCAATTTGTATTTGCTCTGACCCTGAAGTTTCAAGAAAGCGAAGCAAAAATGAAGACGCCGACACTTTCAGCATAGTCGACCTCGCCCTTCCTGCATCCACTAATCCTGATAATATTCTACATCAATTTAAGCAAATTAAAGAGCACGCTTTGTCGGGAATGACGGTTGTGTTTTCAACCTATCAATCTATAGAAGTTATCAGTAAGGCACAGGGCGTTTGGATGAAAAACGGTTTCCCTGAATTTGATTTAATCATTTGCGATGAGGCACACCGGACTACAGGGGTGACAATGGCGGATGAAGACGAGTCTGCCTTTACGAAGGTTCACGATAATAACTTCATCAAGTCCAAAAAACGCCTATACATGACCGCTACGCCGCGTTTGTACAGTGATGATACAAAGAGCAAAGCGGCACAAGCCGAGGCTGTTTTGTGTTCCATGGATGACGCAAGTCTTTATGGAGAAGAAATTTACAGGATCGGATTTGGTGAAGCCGTAGAACGCGATTTGTTGACGGACTACAAGGTTCTTATCCTTACGTTGAACGATAAAGATGTTCCTCCTGCGGTTCAGAAAATGATTGCCGACGGTGAAAATGAGATTAACACAGATGATGCTTCGAAACTCATTGGAACGATTAACGCTCTTTCGAAGCAATTTCTAGGCGATCATGGTATAACAAAAGAAGCCGATCCTGATCCGATGCGCCGAGCGGTTGCTTTTTGCCAAAGTATAGCCGTGTCGAAGAAAATCTCGGCGACCTATAATACAGCCACCGAAGCATACCTAAACTCTCTTCCTACTGAAAAGAAGGAACAGATGGTATCAGTTTCCGCAAGGCATATCGATGGTAAAAACACAGCACCGGAACGGGATGAGCTGTTAGGATGGCTCAAAGCGCCTATGGAAGGAAATGAATGTCGCGTTCTGACGAATGTCCGTTGTCTCAGTGAAGGTGTGGACGTTCCATCTCTGGATGCTGTGTTGTTTTTATCGGCTCGTAACTCACAAGTCGACGTTGTTCAATCCGTCGGTCGCGTCATGCGCAAAGCACCAGGAAAAAAGTATGGCTATATCATTATCCCTGTTGTCGTACCTACTGATGTTGAAGCGGATAAAGCCCTAGGTGATAATGAACGCTATAAAGTAGTTTGGACGGTGTTAAACGCTTTGCGTGCGCATGATGATCGTTTCAATGCAACAGTAAATAAGATTGAACTCAATAAAAAGAAACCGACAAATATTCTAGTGGGAAGACCTGAATATTCGTTCGATGAAGACGGTAAGCCACAAGAATGGAATGAAGACAGTTCCGTAAATGGAACTGATAAAGACTTTTCTTCGCAGTTGGCTTTACAGTTCGAACAATTACAAGGCGTCGTATTCGCCCGGATGGTTCAAAAGGTTGGCGACCGTCGATATTGGGAACAGTGGGCGAAAGATGTCGCCCATATTGCGGAACGGCAGATCGAACGTATCAAGTATTTAATCGAAAATAGAAAAGACCAAAGAAAAGCGTTTGATAAATTTCTCGGCGGTTTACAAAAAAACATCAACCCGGGCATCAACGAAGATCAGGCCGTAGAAATGCTGGCACAGCATATTATTACACAACCAATTTTTGAAGCGTTATTTGAAGGATACTCCTTCGCTAAAAATAACCCTGTGTCAAGTGCGATGCAGAGTATGATGGATGAATTGGAAGGTCATAGTAATCTAGCAGCTCAGGATGAAACGTTGCAGCGCTTCTATGACTCTGTTCGTAAACGGGCAGAGGGCATTGATAATGCAGAAGGTAAGCAAAGAATTATCATTGAGCTTTATGATAGGTTTTTTAAAGCGGCATTTCCGAAGATGGCTGATCAATTGGGGATTGTTTACACGCCCATAGAAGTAGTGGATTTTATAATTCATTCAGTCAATGAAGTTCTGAATAAAGAGTTTGGCAGAAGTATTTCAGATGAGAACGTACATATCCTTGATCCCTTTACTGGCACGGGGACGTTTATGACGCGTCTTCTACAGAGCGGTTTGATTAAAAGGAAAGACTTGAAACGCAAATACGAAAATGAGCTTCATGCAAATGAAATCGTTTTGCTCGCTTACTACATTGCAGCCGTCAACATTGAAAACGTTTATCATGATTTGACGGATAATTCATCGGAGTATGAACCGTTTGAAGGCATAGTACTGACGGATACGTTTCAGTTGGGTGAAAGCGATGAAAGCCAAAAGATGTTTTCGGAGATGTTTCCGCAAAATTCGGAACGTGTTGCAAGACAGAGGAAAGCCCCGTTGCGAGTAATTATGGGCAACCCGCCTTATTCGGTCGGTCAAAATAACGCTAACGATAACGCACAAAATCAAAAATATTTAAAACTCGATTCCCGAATTGCGGAAACATACGCCAAGGCAACAACGGCAACTAACAAAAATTCATTGTATGATTCATACATTAAAGCCTTCCGTTGGAGTACGGATCGCCTTGATCCGAAGCACGGGGGGGTGGTTGCTTTCGTGAGTAATGGAACTTGGTTGGATGGGAATAGCGCGGATGGTTTCAGAAAAATATTAGAAAATGAATTTACAAGTATTTGGGTATTTAATCTTCGTGGAAATCAAAGAACTAGTGGGGAACTTAGTCGAAAAGAAGGTGGTAAAATATTTGGTTCGGGTTCACGCACACCTATTGCAATAACGCTGCTAGTAAAAAACCCTGAAGCAAAAAATGAAAAAGCCACAATTCAATATCGCGATATTGGTGATTATTTAAGTAGAGAAGAAAAACTTGCTATCATTAAAAAACTTGGCACTATTTCAAATAGTGCTATGGACTGGGAAACGATTACTCCAAATGCTGAAGCCGACTGGATCAGCCAGAGAAGTGGGGTTTTTGAGGCCTTATTGCCCATGGAGCCAAACAAAAAATTCAATTTAAAGTCGGAATCTTTTTTTGTTGTCAATTCAAGAGGGAATGAAACAGGTAGAGATGTATGGAATTACAATTCATCTTCGGGTAAATTGAAAAAGAATTCCGAAAGTGCAGTAAGATTTTACAATAGCCAAAGGCAAGAATTTCAGAAGACTTTGCTGAAGAGCAATAAGGTAAAAGCTCAAGATTTTATCAATGTAGATCAGAAAAATATAAGTTGGACCAGTGGTGTAATATCAAGTCTTGAAAAAAATGAACCGATAGACTTTGAAGGTGATAAAATTAGGTCGGTTCTATATCGTCCTTTTTATAAGCAATATTCGTATTTAGGTGAGAAAATGACTCACCGAAGAGGTCAATTCGAAGATATTTTTCCAAATGATACTGTAAGTAATTCAGTTATTATTGTTTCAGGTGTAGGGGGAAGTAAAGATTTTTCTGCAATAATTTCGTCTTCAATTCCAGACATTCAGTTGCAATTTAACGGACAAAGTTTTCCTCTTTATTATTATAAAGGGAACGAAGGTCATAGCCGAAGTCTTTTTGATAGCGATTCTAGTACGAACCTCGGCCGTCGAGACGGCGTTTCAGATTTTATTTTCGATAGAGCAAAGAAGCAGTATGGTAAAAATGTAACGAAAGAAGACATTTTCTATTATGTTTATGGAGTATTGCATAGCGATGATTATCGGAAAGCCTTTGCGAATGATTTGAAAAAAATGCTTCCTCGAATTCCGCTTGTTGATGACGTAAAGGATTTCTGGAAGTTTAGTAAAGCCGGTCGCGCCTTAGCGGACTTGCATATAAACTATGAGTCCATTCCACCGTTTAAAGACGTTAAAGTTACGGGAACGGATTCTGGACTCTTTACAGTCGATAAAATGCGTTTTCCCAAGAAAAATGAAAAAGACACGATTATCTTTAATAGCAAGATCACGCTTTCGAATATTCCTGCTGTAGCTTATGAATACATCGTTAACGGTAAATCAGCCATTGAATGGGTTATTGAGAGATACCAAGTGACCGTAGATTTGAATAGTAAAGGTGAGGGAAGCGGAATAAAGAATGATCCAAATGATTGGGCTAAGGAAGTTGGTAATCCACGCTATATTCTCGACCTCTTATTGAGTGTAATAAACGTGAGTGTTCAAACCGTTGAAATTGTCGCAAATTTACCGAAACTAAGTTTTGACGGATCCAAATCCGATGAGTAATCCGTTTTTTCTTAAAAATCTAATATGCTGTAAATGAAAATGAAGATTTCTCCTAAGTCAGTCTTTGATAGTCCTGATTTATTCAAGGATTTTCTGTTCGCCACAAGTGACAGGGATTTTGAAGGCCAGTTTTTTGACAGAAAGGAATTGCCAAGAACTACTCAACAAGGGGTTGTAAGAAGCGATGATCTTAAAAAATTCAAATATGAGCATATAGCTACAACACTTTCTGCATTTGCCAATCAAAATATTGAAGGCGGATTATTGGCTGTAGGAGTTTCATCTACAGGACAGTTAATAGGAGTTAATCATCTCAGTGAAGAGCAAATTAATGGACTTGCTCGAATAGATTATTTAGTAGGACACAATTGCCAATTTAAACTTCACAGCTTTCAAATTGAAAATGAGTTGATAGATGTTGCTCTTTACTATGTTGGTTACCAGAGCAATGGAATTTGTGAAACGGTTGTTACCCCGAAGCGGTCTTGGAAAAGAAGCGGTCTGCAAAATATTGAACTCACAGACCAAGAAATACAAGCTTTGAAGAGGGACAAAAAGGTCGTCGATTTTGAGAGGTCGCATTGTTCCAGCTATGATGAGCAAGATGTAGACTCAGGTGTAATGAAGGAATTTTCAAACAGCTATTTGGATAGTTCGTCATACAATTGGACACAGACAGAGCTTTTAAAAAGAATCGGCGGTGTAAATGGTTCTGATAGCGATATGTCGTATACCAACGCCGGTGTCTTATTCTTTTCATCAAATCCTGAAAGGGATATACCTCAAGCTTTCGTTCGTCTTTTGAGATTTGATGTTCCTTTTGCTGAAAGAACTAATCGACCAGCGCAAACCTATGAGAAGAAGTTTTCGGGAAGTTTGACCAAACAAATTAGGGACTTTAGAAATTTTATTGGTGATTCCGCTTTTTTTGAGATCTACCAAAGAAGAAATCTACAAGGTGGATTTGTAGAGGAGCCGGAATATCCTCAAATTGTATTGGACGAAGCTTTGGTCAACGCAATTGCACACAGGGATTACGCAATTACAAGACCGATATTATGCGAAAAGTATCTGGATGCTTATGTAGTAATTAGTCCCGGAGTCATTCTACAAAATGGGAAAGTACCTGAACATTTTTCATTGGATGATACTAGGCTTGAGCACCACTCGCGAAACCCGAAGTTAATGGAGTGGTTGCGTTTAATGAAGGATGCAAAGGGGGCTGCATACGTTCAGGCTCTTCAAGAAGGTACGAGACGTATGCGTGATGAAATGGCAAAATTGGGTTTGCCAGCTCCCATTTACGAAACAAATGCGCTCGAAACACGTCTTATTCTTTATAATAATTCGCATATCCGGAAAGAGGCTGTAGGGGTAGTAGAAACTGTAAACGTACCTGAGTTTACAAATTTATATAGTATAGTTGGTATAATACCTGAAAAGGAATATGAGAAGAGAAATCAACAGCGAAAAGAATTGGCCGCTTCTTTAAGAAATAAATTGATGGCTAATGGCTGGTATATTGACAAATCTGATTTTAGTCAGGTTGTAGCGCACAGAAAAGGGCTGGCTTTAGCTATTCCGCCGGAAGTACAAAAAGTACTTCAGATTTTCCCTTCTTATATATTCCAAATCAAAGAATATTTTGGGAAAATCTATTTAAATGTAGACTTCACTGTAACGCTTCAAAGCGTCATGAATTTGAATGCGGTACTTTCTTACTTGTCAAAGGAAGAACTTGCGGGAGTTAGATGTGTTTGCCAATTTCAAGGGTGGTCTAATGGTAAAATAACGACAATTGAAAATGACAACTGTTCTGTTTTTATTTTTGATACGCAGACGCAGGAGGATATTCCTTTAAATAAAGTTATTCCGAAACTTCCACAAGATATGATTAGAAAGATCTTAGCTGCAAGAGGACTTTATTTTGATTTACCGAAAGAATTGAAAAAAGCCGTTTTTGCGACAGACAAGAATGCTTCCCGTATCAGAGCGCAGAGTACGCAAAATGTCATTAATGATATTGCTGAAACGCTATTCCCATTAGAAATTTCAGGCATCACAACACAGCTTTCTACAACCCCCCTTAGGCTTTCTTCTAAAGGTGATGGAGATAAATTCCTTAGAGTAGATAGCCTTACAGAACCGAAAGTTGAGTTTTCAAAACATCACTCTACTTCGGACGTGCGAGAAGGAATAACACAATACGGCTCCTATGAAAGTCAGCCGAAAGACATTGATATAATCCCTATCTGCGCTGCGGAATATCAATCTCAGATGTCTTCTTTGATTGAAAGATTAAGAACCGGAAAGTTTAAATTCAAAGGAAGTGAACGCACTTTTAGTGCGAAGTTAAAATACAGCACAGTCGTTAATGCAAATGAAGCTGATATTGAAAAAGAGGTTCTTCGATTGCTCAACCAGAATCCCGAGTGGAAGGGCCAGAAAGATTTACCTCGAATATTTTTAGTACACTGTCCTGAATCGGGCCATTCACTGGATGATGAAAAATCTCCATATTACAGAGTAAAAAGAATATTGTTGGAGGCGGGTATCCCTTGTCAGATGATTGATACGCCTACACTATCAAACCCTGATTATAAAGATTTGAATCTTTCTTTAAACATTGCAGCCAAATGCGGACAGACGCCTTGGGTACTTCCAGAGTCGATTCCTGACTGTGATTTTTTTGTGGGTCTTTCCTATACACAGAACTACCGAAAATCCAGCAGCCGAATTATGGCTTTTGCGAATGTATTTAACAACTACGGTAGATGGGAGTTTTTTTCGGGGGGAAGTGAAGTTTTCGGCTACGAGCAAAAAACAGAAAATTATGAGCGCTTGGTGTGTGAGACACTACTCAAGCTGCATCTACCTGAGCAGCCCACAATATGTTTTCATTACACCGCAAAATTTTCACGAGAAGATAGAGAAGCGATATTAAGAGCTGCAAAGTCAGTAAGACCAAATGGAACCTATGTTTTTGTTTGGATAAATTCACATCATAATGTCCGTCTTTATGATGAGCGAGCAGAGACAAATGGTAGCTTAACCCGTGGTAAGTATATAGTAGGCGGGAAAAACCAAATTTATCTTTCTACGACTGGCAATAATCCTTTTAGGAGAGCCTTGGGCACTCCTAAACCCTTAGAGTTAAATGTTTACGTTAGTCGTGGAAATGGTGAGAACATTTCCCCCGATCTTAGAATACTAGCTTCACAAGTATTGAGCTTAACAAAATTAAATTGGGCTTCGACTGACTCTCATTGTGCTGAACCAATCACTACGAAGTATGCAGGTGACATCGCTTATTTAACAGATGCTTTTATGAGGCAGGAAGGTGAATTTCGATTGCATCCAGTATTAGAGCGTACTCCTTGGTTTATTTAGAATAACTTCCTGACATTACAAACCCTCAATAGACTCTGTATAATATGATTACTGATTGGCTTTCACATACTGAAAAATCTCCATCGCCCTATGGCTTATTCAGAGTAATTGATGTGGTTGAGAAGTTATCGGCTGATCAAAAAGTTTGTGAGTACATGGCCGAGGAAATATTATCTGCGTACAGAAATTTTGAAGAGTTGAAATTCCGATTTGAAAGTACCGATGCAGCGACTTTAGAAGCGTATCTAATTTCTAATGTATTTCCAGCTGATCACTACACTTTAGTAAGAAACGTAAGGCAAGGTGACTTCGCGGAGGTGTTATCTAGTTTGATTGTTCAATATTTTCAAGGATTGGTAACACCTCTTCATAAAATGCGTTATAAGTTTAATAAAGACAGATCTGTTTTTTGCACTGACATGATGGCGCATAATGACGGCGCAGTTATTACAGATTTATATTATTACGAAATAAAAAGTCGCCTGGATATACGAAAAGAGACAGAGAAAGTTAGTGGAAACACAGATTATATAACTGTTTTGGCTCACAATAGCCTTTTAAAAGACGAACTAACCCCCAATGAAGCAATTGCAGATTTTCTGTCTTCACGGTACTTCGAACAGGGGGAATATGAGCTATGTGCTAAATACAATGACATCGTACTAAACGCTAACAAGTATAATCGAAAGTTTGAATTATTCTTCATAATAGAAAAAGAGAAATTTAAAGATGATATTTTAACTGCATTACAGAATTTCCCGGCAACATTAGCGCCCTTGTCAGTAACTGTTGTTCTCATAGAAAACCTTAAGAAACTTATTGAGCAAACGTATAAACTTGCATTATCTGTAGCTACTTCTAAAATTTTGGCAACTAAGTCATGAATAGGCAAGAATACATAGATGCTTTACAGTTAACGATGCAGGGTATCCTTGATGACTATCTTTTTAATAATTACAAGAATCAAGTCATAGCACGAAAGCTAAGTGCCGACTTTTCGCCAACATACAAAGAACCTTATCTGTGGAATCGAGCACTTTTTCTTTCTAGCAGTGGTTGTAAGCTATTACATGAATCCGGATATGAGAGAATTGCAATTAGAGCAATAAAAGAGAGCGCAGAAATATTTGAGAACTTTAGCCTTGTTAGTGGTGCTTATGACCGCGAGTACTGCACCATATTATCAGCCTTATGTTATGATTTATCCGGCTATCAAGCAAATGCTTTTTGTCTTGTAAAAGCAAGTCAACATTACGAGTTTACAACAACAGAAACTGAAATTGAACTTTCAGCAGATAATTATATTCTATCTCAAGTAAGGCTTATCCTCCTCAAAGCAATACCGAATGCTCGAGTGAGTTTGTCATTACAAACGAATGATGTCGGCACTACTCTCTTTAATCATGCTTTGAATACCTGGTACGATTCAATTCTTAATGGAGTGGAAGATGAATTTTCTGAAGCAATAGATAAGTCTTACAAGTTCTATTCCAACGACTTTAACATTCATATATCCCACTTGGTTTATCTGTTGCGCGCTAGAATGCTTATTTATCAAAAGCGATCTATATGGAGTAATCTTAGGCGAAGTGATTCCATACGTCAAAGTGCTACTTGGACGAAGTATATTAAGTTGCTTAGTTATGATGCGTATGATCGGAATTTGATTAAACCAATAGAAAAAAGAACTTCAAAATTTGAGTTTTGGACATCGCAACTAAGAGCAATTGAAAAGGGGTTATTGACAGATAATAGCAATTTTATAGTTCAAATGCCGACGAGCGCAGGAAAAACATTCATTGCGGAATTAGCTATTATTGACTCGCTTGCGAAATATCCCAACAAAAAGTGTTTATATATAGCCCCTTTTAGAGCTCTAACAAACGAAAAGGAAGAAGAGCTGGCAACGACAATTTCCAAATTAGGTTATTCTGTATCTGCTTTGTCAGGCAGTTATGAGTTGGATGAATTTCAGGAAATTGTTCTAGAGGATACTGATGTATTAATTGCCACACCTGAAAAGATGGATTTCCTATATAGGCAAAATCCTGACTACTTTAATCAGGTATCCTTAATAGTTGTAGATGAAGGGCACATTGTTGGAGATATTAGCCCGAGGGCAAGCTTACTTGAATTCCTTTTAATAAGATTGAAAATAAAAGTACAGGGATTAAAAACATTATTCATTTCTGCGGTAATGCCACCGGATAACGCGGATGAGTATTCGTTATGGTTAAATGGTGTATCCGATAAAGTAATACGTTCTTTGCTGTATGATAGTTCTACTACTTTAGAAGAATGGGAGCCGACAAGAAAACTGATAGGTAGTTTCGAATGGTCAGGAGCTAATGGGGTAATCACATTCAAAAATATTTCGACAGAAAATGAGGAAACTCGAGCCAGAACATCCGCATTCGTGCCTGCTGTAATCAGAAAAAAGCAATTTGTAAATCAATATCCAAATGGAGATAACAAGGCACAAACCTCTGCTAGTCTTGCTTTCGAACGTTCAAAGGATGGCAATTGCTTGATATTCTGTGCGCAAGTTCGAGATACAGATCGTGTAGGTACGGCATTATTGAATATAATTAGTGCGGTCGAAGCCGATGGGCAACAATTTCCGGCGCATTTCAATCGTAATACTCAGACCGAGTCACATTTTTTTTCAAGAAAATGGTATGGTCACGATTCTTACGTGACACGTTGTATTGAACGAGGCATTGGTGTGCACTATGGCGATATGCCTGAGGCTGTACGAAGGTCCGTAGAATCTGATTACGTTGCTGGTAATCTGAGAATTTTAATTTCTACTAATACTGTCGGACAAGGTCTTAATTTTCCTATCAAACACCTTATTATTCATTCAACAATTATAAGCAATGGCGTATATGTCGGTGTTAGAGATTTTTGGAACATTATAGGTAGAGCCGGTCGGGCTGGCAAAGAAACTGAAGGCGAGATAATTTTTGTTGTCAAAAGTCTAACAGATAAACGTTCGTATGATAAATATACAGATAAATCTAATATAGAAGCTGCTTACAGTATGTTCTTAACAGTGCTAAAAGGCATGATAAGCAATAGAATAAGTATAAACACTTATGAACGATATATGGAAATTATATCTGAATCATATGTTATGAATCTGTTAGCTGAAGAAACTCTAGATACGGAAGATCAGCAACAAATTGAGCTTATAATAAATAATAGCCTTTTCAAAGTGCAAGCCGACAGACAAGAGATCGATTTACAGCCAATTAGGCAATCATTCAGTACCATTTTCAAAAGCATCAGAAATACTGTCCCGCCTGAGCTTTTGCAGGTTTTCGGTCAAACTGGATTTATACTAAAAAGTAATCAGGCTATTAGCTCTTTTATTGATACTAATCTATTAGCTCTGGAGGTGTTAGTTGCAACCGATGATTACCTTGAATATCTCAAAATGATTTTGGCTCTGTTCAGCGAAGATAATATTGAGGAGGTAACCTCTGATAAAATAAGGGCCATAGGGAAAAGCCACTCTGATTTCTATGAGATTGCTAAGTCATGGATTGAAGTCAAAGAAATAAACGAGATACAAGAGCAGTGGAGAAGTATTTCAGATAGCCCTAATCGATTAAATATTTTAATTTCAGATGGTTTTTACTATAGATACACCTGGGGGATTACCGCATTTACGACAATCCTGATTTCAAAACTCTCCATCGGTCGAGAAGATTTGCCAGAGGGAATTAGGAATTTACCTAGCTTTATAAAGTACGGCGTCAATAATGCTACAGCTTGTCTAGCACGTTCGCTAGCTATCAAGAACAGAGATGTTTCCGTAATTTTAGCTCAACAATCCGGTGGTCTAAGAGGAAGAGAATTTATTAAATGGTTAGCAAACCTGACTTTTGAGGAAGTGCAACATTATAATCTAAATACATTCGATCGACGCAATGTTCTTAGTGTTGCTACGAAATTGACAACTAAAAGGTATGATGAACTTCCAACGTCATTTGATTTCTTTATAAAAGGAATATCCTTTGAAGATATTAGGAAGACAACTTCGCTAATTGTAAATGTTGGTGATGAATTGAATAACCGAAGGGAAAATAACAATCAATATGATCCCTACGCCATAAAGCTATTTTTAGGGGAGAATGAACTCGGATATGTTCCCAGGGAATATTCGCGATTGATATCAGTAGAAATGGATATCAATGAGGCCGAGTACGGCACCGAGGTTTTGGAGGTCAATGAAATTGATGAGTACAATTCGATCTTGGTAAGAATGTCTAGAATTTAAGCGATCTTGTATAGATTTTTGAGTATTTAAATTCTGTTCAACCATTCGAACTTTTTCTCGACGGTTGAGCCTTTACCGTGTGTTTCATGGTTAAACTTAAATTTCCTTAGGTCGGTAATATCACTTTACTTCTGTAAATGTCCATTTCAATTTGTTTTTCTGATTTTATATTTCGAATAACAATAATTACAAACAATGATACAATTGAAAAGGCCCGCCCTGGAAAGAGCAGGCCGTTGCTAACCTATGAAAAATCATTACGATCACTTCTAATAATCTCGAACGTTCTGTATTTTATGCTTTTGCAACCATTCTCTGAAACCTTCTTTGCTTTCAGGGAAGAAATGTACGACACTACCGTTTCTCAATAATATAGAAAAAACACCTGCGGCTTCGATGTATTTGGTCAAGTCAGCGGAAGTGTATTCAAAGCCATGATAATAGGCAGCGTCGGTCATTTTATCTTCAAAAGCTAGTGAAAGACAAATCTACAAAATTGATTATACCAAAAAATGGGAAAATTCCCGTTTGAGCTATTGTTAAGCATCATTTTTCTTGTTTTTGTCACTTTTCATTTTTTCTCATCTGTTTCTTAGCCATTAAAGTCAGGAACTTTCCTTCGTCCTTTTTGAAGCGTTGGCGAAGTATTACGGCTCTTTTTTGTAAACGTTCGTCTCGCTTATATGAGAAAATAGAAAGGATATAATGAATTTCTGAAGCCAGCAGGTGCTCGCAAGTGTCTTCCAGGTGTGAGTACTGCCTTGTAAAGAATTCACGCTGTAGACTTCTTCGAATAGTTTTAAAAGCTGCTTGCCTGTCAAAGGGCGCTTTTTCTGGTTCGTGATTTATCTCCTTTATCCCGAAAAAAGCGGAGACTGACGGCATTTTCCAGTTATAGGAAAACTCCTTTCTGTCTACGTATGACCAAGCCACTTCATCCAGTAGATTTACCGAAAACTTGTTCGCGGAAGGATTTTTTTTAAGGATGATTTCTCGGCTTCCACCAGAGAATTCGTAGTACCGGGTATAGTAGTCGTAAGTAAGCTTTTCACGGTTATCGATGAGAAAGTCAGTTATATCTATTTCTATTTCAAAATTTTCCCGTTTCAGAGGGTAGATATATTTCTCGGCAAAAACCTGATATATATTTGCAGCCCATTCAGTGTATCTGAAAATTTCGAAGCATATTGCCAGCGCAACTATTTTTGCCCCTGCGCCTTTATGACCCCAACAAAAATCTTGATCTTTGGAAGCAAGGGCAGGGCGTAGCTTGGCGGCCTGCTTAGGTTTTAGTTCTTTTCCGTTTACCCAGATATGGCCTTTATAACTTTTTTGATGATAGTATATTTCTTTCTTTTCGACGGAGCCTTTATCAAAATCCATCACGTACATATTGTCATGTATCTCATACTCGCCATCATACTCTCCTTTGATGACGTATTTGTTGGCGGTCAGATCGATAGCAGGTGACTTTTTTGCCATGGGTTTTGCATTTTAAAGTCCAGGATAGCTGTAGCTTATTGAATGCAATTTACAAAGCTTTTGGCTAACGACATAAATGGAATGGGGCAAATGACCATGACCTTGTCTTGTTTCGCCGCCAGGCTGTTGAGCAGTGTCTGAAAGACGCTTTTTAGATTTTAAAGGCGTTGACCGATGGAGACGCTCAAGAACTAAGTTTAGGCTCGACCAAATTAGAGTCTTAAGCGGGTTTAATAGAAAGCTTAAAAGCCCTGAATTCTGTCGTTCAGGGCTTTTAAGCAACCGAATCATCGGGCTTAGCCCTATGTCGGATATGGTATTTCAATTAGAGATTGACGGCAGGTGGTTATTTGCTATTCCTTGAATCGTACCCCTCAAGCGATTCAAGAAATCGTATGAAGCAATCGCCTCTTTACTTACGTCTTTTTGAAACCGCGCTTTTGCGCGATTTTACTTTATTGTCCAAAATTATATAACAAACGGGATAATAGAATGAAGCCTGAAACAAAAGAAAAAATACTAGCACATCTGAAGATTAATATTTTTTTCCGATCTTTTTTCTCTATTTTTTTCCTGGCGCTCGCTTTTTCAATTCTAAAGTATTCACTATGGTATTGGGAGTGGCATTCCATTCGAAAATTCGCAGCGATGTCTTTAAGTTACTGTCTTATCTTTTCGATCTTCAGCACATTTTTCTACCTTGTTTTTTATCATTGGTTAAAATGGCCTATTGCATGGGCGATAGTGACAACACTTTTTGCTGTATTGCGTTTTTCCCTTTTTATTGATTATCCGCCTGAAATGTCACTTACCTGGAGTATTCGAGGGCATTTAATTTTTGAGCATAGCCGTGTTACAGCCTGGGGCGTTGCATATGGCTTAACCGACATCACAGTAGTGCAAGCGCTTATTGCAATTTTCACTACAACAAAAGAAAGAAATAATTCATGACCGATACATTTGCTCAAAATGGTTTTACTGTCACAACCACTTCTAAAGCGTAATGGTTTTGAGGTCTACACCGGCGTTAAATATGATCCTAAGATAGATAGAAACGTACCGCCATATGACGAGCAAATTATCGCTAAACGTAATTTATCACCAATTCACTTATACATCTGGAAGACTTGTAGAGTATATATCTACATGAAGAATGGAAAAGTATATCATGTTCTTGCGCATTCTTTTGTTGACGGTCTTTAACTCCTATGAAAAACTCAAATGGTTGAATCAATCGAAGTACGTTATGCACAGCTAATAAATCTTTCTTCATCGATATTGATAATGATTGCAAGAATGAAGAGCTAAAATATTTTAATACGCGGGCTTATATTAGTACGTCAGAAATTGTTGATGGTGTAAGAGTTGGTCTTCCATCACCAGGGGATGGACAGGGCATTGAGAATTACAGTGGAGTTTCATTCATTAAAGTAAATGGAAAGATTTTGGCTTTGCACTTTGAAAATGGTCCTTTGGAGTTGCAGGAACTTCGAGAGCTAACACCAAAGGAGATAATTCAGAGAGAAAATTCCACTACAAAATATTACGACGTGGGTCGCAAGAGATATGATGTAAAAGTTCTGTGCCGCTACTACGACAACAAATAATTTGGGAGAAAACGTTATGATGCTTTCTAAAAATAAACGTATCGCGATAGCAACTGTAGTAGGGGCTACCTTGTTATGGTTTTTTTGCTTTTTAGCGATGACCATATGGCCGATAAATGTATTTTCAAGACCAGGTAGCCCAGTTTTTGTTCGTCATCTCTTTGCTCTTGAAAACTATAACAATTATGATCAAAGACTCAAAAACGATCTAGCGTTGCTACTCCCATCGGGTACTTCTGAACAAGAAGTGGATGATTTGTTGATTGGTATAGCTGGAATGAAGAAAACAGAGCGAACTGGCTATCAGGGTGTGCGAATAGCTTCATATAGTAGAAAATTGAGCGGTCCTGCTTATCAATTTAGAGCCTTGGCGTCACCGCCTTCAAACCGAGCTATCGGCGTTGAGTATAATAAGAATAATCAAGTTCAAAAGATTTCATCTAATTGAGATTGTTAATTGCTGTAACTGCACTTTACCAAATCGTGAGGGAAGAATGACATCCAAGATTTTTATCGCCACCGACTCGGCAGGCTTAATTTGGGAGCACCTATATCTTGTTTATGATGTTGATGGAGATACAGCGACTGTAACCTAGCTTATTTATTAATTTCAAAAGCGGTCTCGTTTTGAGGCCGCTTTTATTTTGTAACAAAAATTTGAGTTAACGCGTGACAAGAGTGGATAGATTGTCATGCATGGTATTTTGTTTTCTTGCGACTTAACGACGCAATTAGCTATTGCAGAACTTTAGGGAGGGAAATGTATGCAAAAGGACAGAACTGAATTTGGTGTTTCACTTTCGGATTTGGAACAATGCTATAAGATTGCAGCTCGTGTAGTTTCTGCTTTTGGAGATGCGTACTTACCTACTTTTCAAAGGTTACATGAAGAGATAGCGACTCGTTACAAGCAAGTATCTTTAAAACAAATCGCTTTGGATATTGTCAATAATTCAAAGGGTTGCCATCGCTAATTTAATGCTTGCCTTTGTTTGCCGTTGTGTTTAAGTTTTCCCTCGCTGAAGCGAGAAAGATCGAACCCAAGCCTATACCCAAAACAATACCCAAGGTTATAGACGGAAGTTTTATCTGATTGTTATCAAAGACTTTTTGCAACGGTATAATGAATATGGCAATCCCTTCGAGTGCGCCATTTCTTCCTGGATAGGAAGATCATACCCAGCTTGATAGTCATTGATAACAACGAAAATTTGCCTCTTTAGGCAATCTTTCGGGCATTTTGCCGTCCTCGTTTCACCCGAATTCGAACCCAAAATCGAACCCAACGAGGGGACTAGTGCAATACGTTATCAACCTTGGTGGTCGCTATTATTTCAGCCGCCGTGTACCAACCGAACTAAGCGAATACGATAAGCGCAAGAAGGTGCGCTTCGCTCTGAAAACTGATAGCAAGAGGGATGCCCTTCGCCTTGCGGGCATAAAAAACGCCGAGCTTGAAGGCTACTGGCATAAGCTTGTTCAGACCGGGAAAAAACACAGTCATGATCTTTACGAGGCGACGGTAAAACGCGCATCGCTTTGGGGTGCCCAATACCTGACAAATCAAGAACTTTCTGAGGAACCGCTTTCAGTATTGTTGCAAAGATACCAGCAAGTCGACCAGCAGAAAGACAATCCGCTTTATGTCGAAGCCCTATTGGGGGGTATCCCTAAGCCCGTTATTAAACTTGAAGATGCGCTAAAAAAGTATTGGGAGTATTCGCGTGAGAAAACACTCGATAAATCACCTAACCAGGTTCGCAAATGGAAAAATCCACGGAAATTGGCAATCCGTCATTTTATCAATTGCGTAGGAAACAAACCTATCACTGAACTGACGCGAGACGATATTCTAAAATTCAAAGATTGGTGGATTGTTCGCATTGAAGAGGAAAATTATGCGATCAACAGCGCGAACAAAAATTTCATTCATGTGAAATCGATCATATCTACCGTTAGCAAAAATCTGAAATTGGGCATCGACATCGGTCATCTCTTTATGGAACTTGTGCTTGAAGATGATGATCAACGTCAGCGCCGTTCATTTGAAACCGATTATATCCTGAAGACGCTTTTACATTCTGATAATTTAGAAGGTTTAGATGATCAGGAGATGTGCGCCGTTTACGGTATCGCAGAATTGGGAGTAGGCCTTACAGAACAGGTAAACCTTGATCCTTGTAATATTATTCTTGACGATCCAATTCCGCGATTGGTCATTATTCCGAAAAAACAAAAAGGGTTGAAAACAAAGTATCGCCGCCGTGAAATCCCTCTTATAGGCTTCGCGCTCGAAGCTTACAAGAAATGCCCGAACGGCCTTACTGATTATAACGACGCGCCTGATCGCCTCTCAGGCGTTATCGGAAAACATTTTAGAGAGAGGGGGCTTTACCCCTCCGATCGGCATACCCTTTATTCTTTGCGGCATAGCTTCCAAGATCGCCTATTGGAAGTGAACGCACCTGATCGTGTTCAGGCCGATCTTATGGGGCATAAGTTTACGCGGGAGTCATACGGAAAGGGCGCGACTTTGGAAAAGAAACTGGAATGGTTGGAAAAGATAAAACTCAAACCTTAATCTTTTTTCGCAACATATTGTGAGATGATACATACAATGTTGTTAACTCTACTGAATGCTCATGTAACGAAGGCATTAAGCGAGATGGATAGTGATGGATAGGCATAATATTGTTTGACTTTCGAAGAGGCGTTTTGATATCACCCTTGGTCTCGCGCTATGAAAAACCTTTCATAGTAGTTTTAAGAAACAACATTTGGAGCCGCAATAAATGTTAGACAATCCGACTATTGGTAATGTAGATATATCCAAACCATCCGTCTTTATTACACCTGATATCGCAAAAGCTATTAATAATAAGAAGCTGAGCAAATCCATAAAAACCTGTTGCCCGAAATGTCAGACCGACTTTTTAGTTGATGATCCTTGGTTGCATACGAAAGAAGCCGCTGCCATTGTCGGGTTTGAACCTGATACGCTCGTAAAACATAGACATCTTGATAAACGACGTATTCCATTTCTAAGGATCGGAAGAACGATCCGATACCCGCTTTCCGGCTTGATCGATTACAAGGCGCAAGTACGAAAAGAAATGGAAGAGCAATTAATGCCGTAACTTGTAAATCGGGAAAGGTGTTGCGCTAACAACATCCTTCCCCCAAGCGCATTCAAAATAACAATTTAATCTATCGGAGATCGCATGAACATCGAACAGGCGAAAAGCATTCCGCTTGCGCAAATTTTAGATAAACTAGGTTGCCAGCCGACGCAACAGAAAAATAATGAGGCATGGTATCGTTTTCGTGATGAGAAGACGGCCAGCTTCAAAGTGAACATACCCCTGAATGTCTGGTATGATTTCGGGGTCGGTAGAGGTGGCGACAGTATATCGCTTGTCCAGTATCATTTGGAACTATCGGGGGAGGACTGTAACGTTCCTGATGCCCTGCGTTGGCTAAAGGGAATGACAGATACACCTAAGATCATACCTGTCATACGAAAAAAAGAAGAGCAGGCAAATTCATCGCTTCTTTACATCGATAATGTTTCGACCATCAAGCACGAATTATTGATAGAATACCTTGAAAAACGCGGCATACCGATACAGGTAGCACGACGTTACATGAAGGAAGTGAAAATATGCAACCGTGAAACAAAAAAATATTTCAAAGCATTAGGAATGCGTAATGAAGACGGTGGATGGGAAGTGCGAAATGAGTACTTTAAGGGATGCATCGGTAAGAAAAACATCACGGTCATTCGCGGATCAGATTCCACTTCAAACGGGTTTCATGTTTTTGAAGGAAGCCTGGACTATTTGTCGGCAATGATCCGACAGGAAAACGGGCGGCATTTTAAAGAGGATGTTTATGTCTGTCATTCCGTTGCCATCTTATCAAAGGTGACACCATTCATAAATGGCTATGAAAGATACAAAGTCGGATATACATGGATGGATAATGATGAAGCAGGTAAAAAAGCAACGGCAGCCCTGGGTGATTTTATCAGAACCCAAGACCAGCTTTTACACAAGCCACAGAACAAACTTTATTCTCCCTACAAAGACGTGAATGCCTGGCACATGGTTGAACTCGGCATGACTTAAATTCAACTTCACGCACAAACCCTCACATCAAAGAAGGATGATTGCTTTGTACTTGTTCTCAGAACCCGAACTCGTTCGGCTTGCTCAAAATTTCCAATCCTCTACCGACAAGATGGATCATATACCCGGTGCAAAATTGTACATTCCTATGTCTGGTCTTACGTGGCTGGTAACGGAACTCAATCCAAACAATCCGACAAAAGGTTTTGCGTTGATCGACGACGGTAACGGTGTTGTGACCTTCGATGAAATCGATATAGACGATATCATCCGTTTAGCTGTCAGCAAAGCCAACCACGTCAAACGCGATCCGTATTTTTCAGGGAAGTATCCAATTCGTACTTATCTAAATGCAGCTTTGACTTATGGATTTATAACTGATCAAGAAGTTTTACTTTCAAAATGGATGCCGAAAATGCCGCCCGGTCTTTCGCCTATTTAGTCTTTTAGCGTTTTTAATCTGTATTGCCACGGTGAGTAAAAGCCAGGCGTTACGAACCGCACAAAGATGTTAATGCCGAATCCATCGCAAACCTTGAAATTAGGGGCTAGAATGTCATTACCCACACAAACGCTTTTTTCCGTCTCTGAAGTTGACCTTGTCTACCGAAATAAAATCAATCCTGTGGATCGGCCTAAAGTAACAACCTCATCTGCGGCCTATGACATTCTATTACAATGCTGGGATATGAATAAGATAGAATTGCTCGAACAGTTTGCTATTTTGCTACTTGATAGGTCTAAAAATTGTTTAGGCGTATCGTATGTGTCAACTGGCAGCGTTTCCGCGTGTATCGTAGATCCTAAAGTAATCTTCGCCACAGCATTAAATGCCAGAGCCTCGAGCCTTATATTGGCTCACAATCATCCATCGGGAAATCTAACACCCAGCAAGGCCGATGAGTTTCTGACCAATAAACTCCTTCAAGGCGGCTATATCCTTGATATTTCTGTCGTAGATCATCTCATAGTTACACCCAGGTCATACTATTCGTTTTCGGACGATGGTGCTCTTACGCCGTTCTAAGAACCGTTAAAAGACTGCCGTTTGTCAATCGTTTTAGTATCCCGGTAATCTTTCTGTTGAAGTCCTGATGACTTCAACGGGAATACTGCCCGAACCGCTCCCTTGCTTCCGACAATAATTTTCCCCGTCCTTCGGGCTTCCTCGCGCAGCAAAATTTTTGCCGGATGGTCGCTTGAATTCGTGCGTGCGTTTCCCGTCGTCATCAACCCCAACGAAAGGAAATCCGATGACCGATTTATTCACTCCTGAACAATACCAACGGCTTATCAACAATGGTATGCCTGAAAACTATTCCAAAGACCATTGCCCGGTAGTAAGACTACATATTCTTTTTACAGGATGCCAATGGCTATTGACAGAGCTTGATCCCGAAAATCCTAACATAGCATTTGGTTTATGCGATCTTGGCTTGGGCTTCCCGGAACTTGGCTATGTTGATTTGGAAGAGGTCAAAGCTGTTAAGACTGTTCCGTTTCCTGTTATGCGGGACTTCTTCTTTGAAGCCAAATATCCCATCAGCGTATATGCCGATGCTGCACGATATCATTCACACATTACCATTGAGGACGAGGATTTACAGCATTTAGCTAACGTTAATAAGCCGAGTGACTTTTCGCCTCAATAATAAAAAAAACGCCCCGAGCCAGGGCGTTTTTTTATGGCTCGATCACGGCCTGCGTAACGATAAACTGATCCTCTGCTTCAATAGGTCTATATCGTTCCGAGACTACTGCAATAATGTAAGGTTCGTCAGTAAGGAACCTGTCAAACAATAGGTCGAACCTATACCCGAGTAACGTCACTTTGTGCGATATGAAGTAAAGCGTAATAACTTGCGGATCGCGGCCTGTATTAAGTATTGAGGCTTGCATATCAGAATAGACAAAACTTGCTTTGCGCCCGTCTGCCCAGATGATGACAAGTTTTTTGGTAATGTTATGGGGCGCATGAAAGCGGTTCTCGACGAGCGTGGGATGGCCTGTAGGATTACTTTCTTTGATTTCCCGCAGAATGTCATCAGAGTGTGAGTTTCGGCGCATGGTGCTTGATCCTGAGCTGAGAAACGGGCTTTTCGGATATTGTGTTTACGATAGTGTCTGTATGACGTTTACGACGTGTAGAGGCATTGGATAGGCCATTGCTTAAAGAGGTGGTCAGCTCTATGGCGCTAAGGCGATCACCCTCATGACTGACCTGATCCAACAGCGATTGAGCGTCATCGGTATAAATCAGCACGCTCTCTCGACCACGCGATACGGAAACATAAAATTGTTTCATGTCGCTTGCCGCGAAAGTTGCTGAAGGTTGGGCGATCAATACGATATCACAGGTCTTGCCCTGGGATGCGTGTGACGTCATGCAATAAGCATGATTAAAATGTCCGTAATCCATCGGAAGCGTATAGGTTGTTTTGCTGATAGGATTAATGGTGATGATTTCGCCGTTTTTATTAAGCCGTTTGACTATGAGAGATTGTCCGTTATTCAGGCGTTTTCCGTCACTATCATTCCCATTGCGTGTAATGACAAGTTGATCCCCTTCGGCAAGCGGTAACTCTGCGGTGTAAAAGACATCAAAAGCATTGTTTTTCTTTTCACAGCAAAATTCTTGTAACTCTCCTTCGTCATTCTGCAAGGTGAGGGTATTTCCATCCGTGGCCACCACTTCCCAACGGGTGCCGCGTCCGATCCTTGTTTGGTTCTGATTGAACTGGATGACTGAGCCGATATCTATATTACGTCCATCGTGCTTTTCCGCATCTGTAAGATTGCGGTTAATAAGGCGTTTTACCGTAGTATCCCGATCCTTGATGGTTCCGCATTCTTTTAGGCGTTTCCGTATCGCGAGGGTGACTGCCTGTCCTTGCTCATGGGTAGGCGACACGGCAAGGGCCGTCTTGCCCGCTTGAAGGGCTTGTAAATAGTCACCCGCTATTCTATCGGCCAGCTTCTCCGTATCAATGCTTAAGATAGCACCCATAGCGCTTAAGTGGCCAAAGCCTTTCTGAACCATGCCCTGGGAAATCGCTTCAACGGCTTTGCGATAGTCTTCTCTGGTTTGACGATAGATGCGGTCGACCTGGGCTGACTTGATGCCTGCGACGGTATTGAGAATACGTAAAGCATCTCCCTTGACGACGCTGGCGTGTTGACGGGTGTCCCCGCTTAAAATAAGACGGACGTTATATTCGGTCGCTATCCGAAGCAGAGCGGTCATGTCGCTTGTACCGAGCAATCCTGCCTCATCTACCCAAAGCACCTGCCCATTCAGTTGTTTTTGCAAAGAGGATGAACTAATAAGTTTGGCAACGGTTTCGGCATCGGAAAAACCTTCTTCCCGTAATACGCCCCGTGATGCCTGGGCCGTGGGGGCAACGACAAAGACCTGCTTACCTTTATTGCGGATCATGGCGACTGCCTCTTTCATAAGAGTTGTTTTGCCCGTTCCCGCACGTCCCGAGATAATTGAAATACGATCCGAGGTTGTCAGCACATGGCAAATAGCATCGGCTTGCTGTCCCTTCGATACCAGCTTCGGAGCATGACGGTAAAGCGGTATGAGCTTACCCTTGCCATGACAGGCAAGAGCTACCATTTCTTTTTCTTCGGCAAGGGCGCCCCGTGTCGTACAAACGATTTTGTTTTTGTCTTTAATTCTCAAAATTCGCTCGTCGACTTTGAAACGTTTTTCAATGTCGTTAGCGGTGATATGGTCTTTTCCTAAACCGAAACGGAATGCCGTTTCCAGTATGCGCCTATCCTGCATGACGGATGCTCGTTCGAAACGATATCCTAATGCGTGGTCAATGCAGTCCTCAGCAGTCGTTTTATCATGTAGGCGAAGCGGTGCATGACGGATGGGGTCACCGGAACCGTCACCGTCTTTCAACCCTGCATCTTCGATCTGCTTTCGCCAGTTATTTTTTAATTGAGTGAGCGGTATATCTTTTTGCTTCTTTTCTCGATGACGAGTACCCAATGCGTCCAGTTCTTTCGCATCAGTGATTTTGTAGTCCTTCGCAAGTTGGCCGAGTTCATTAGTACGTTTCGAAAAAAGCTTTATGACCTGATCCGGTACGCCGACAACTTCAAAGGCGTTTTTAGTGGTTCGAATGGCGTAACCCGAAGTAATCAATTTGTCGGATAGGTTCTTATGAAACATGGCCTGATAATACGGCATATCTCGTTTGATATCTCGAAACTGTCCTGCTTTGAATTGGCGATCAATGGGACACCAGGTCAGGTTCATGACCAAACAATGGGCGTGTAAGTGCGGATCGCTTACCAGATTTTTCACGGGCCTAGCTGTTTGATGAACGAACTCACCCCAAAGCAATTGCCCCGTTGGACTGTCACTGTCTTGCCCCTTTTTCCTTAGGCGTGTTATGGCATCGGCCTGGATGCGTAACATGGTGTCATGAACGCTGTCGCGGAATGCTTCAATGATGTGAGAATCTTTCGACAGTACGTTTAAAACTGATACCGATTTCGGCACATGAAAATTAATATCGTAGGCGACGGTGCGGTTTTGTTTGGTACGCGGGGTGAGGGGCTTCCCCGTGACGGGATGACGATTATCGCAAAGCAAACGAAATGCCTTGCTTGTAATGTCATCTTTCAGACCTAGCTTTGTTTTTAGCTTACCATGAAACCGTCCCGGAAGTTCCTGATCGTTCACATAGTAATGCGTGCGACCGTCTGAAAGTTCCTCTACTAGTTCGTCTTTGAAATAATTTTTAGCTTGTGCTGCCGATTGGCATTGGTAAATGCGGATCATGCCGCTTGCTTATCAAAGTCCTGCGGCTGTTTTCAAAACAATCCGCACACGTCCATAACAATCCATGTAATCGAAGCTTTGTTTAATCGGCTTATGATACCGTCTGTTTCTGATTGATTGTCATGGATCGTGTCATGTATCGGTCTTCTCCCGTCATAAGTCGTGTCATGGTCGGCGTACAGGTGATTAACCGAAGCCGCTCCCGTCCCCAAGCATAATTTTCCTCTGCGCTTACAGCGCATTCACCCGCCCATCCAAAATTAGACTTGGGTTGTTCGCTAGTCCTTCGGTTGTCGATCCCCTGTAACCAGCCACTCTTACAGGAGAAAACAAACATGACACAAGTTCTCACACAACAGGAACAGCCGAAAGCTTTCAAACGCCGTGATCTGCACCAACAAGTTACCGATACCATTATCGGGCAATTGGAGGCGGGTGTCGTTCCGTGGAAACAATGCTGGCAGGGAAATAAAACACGCTTGTTCGATATACCTGCAAATTTCAGCACAGGGAAAAAGTACAGAGGTATCAATATCGTCCTGCTCTGGTGTTCTATGCTGGAAAAGCAGTACCCATCAAACGAATGGGGTAGCTTCAAACAATGGCAGTCAAAAAAGGAAGGCATTCGAAAAGGCGAGAAGGGAAGCCTGATCGTTTATTATGATACGATCGACAAAGAGGTAGACGGGGAAATCAAGAAAATACCTTTCCTGAAATCATCTGTCGTCTTCAACCGTTGTCAGCTTGCAAGTTACGTACCCGAAGAACAGCAACCGGAAAACATTAATCAAATTTCACTTGTAGAACGATTGGATCGCGTCGAGGAGTTTGTTGCTAATACAAAAGCAAACATCGAGCATAAGGATACAAACCCTTGCTATATACCTTCGCAAGATAAAATCCTAATGCCTTTCGGTCACAGCTTTAAGGACACGGAGACCGCAACCGCCACAGAAGGGTATTATTCGACCCTCATGCACGAACTGACGCATTGGACGGGAAGCAAATCCCGCATGAAGCGCGAAGGCGGCAAGAAATTCGGCGATCAAAACTATGCTGCCGAAGAACTCGTTGCCGAGCTTGGAGCCGCTTTTCTTTGTTCCGAGTTTAAGATTAATAACGTCGAGAAGGGCGACCAAGCTAGCTATATTGCCAGTTGGCTGAAAGTCCTAAAGGACAATAAGAACTATATCGTTCTGGCCGCATCCGAAGCTTCAAAAGCTGTAGATTATTTACAGACCTTGCAGCCTCAATAACCACGTTAAGCCCTGGCTTCGGTCAGGGCTTTTCTCTTTGGAGATTTATCGACCAAACCTGTAGAGCGTTGCCCCTGTAATTGAAAGACATCTTCCCTAAGCATAGCTTAGGCAGATTCGATCGTCCTTATATTCGCGTGAATGAGTTGACTATTGCGGTTATACCAAGACCGCTCGTTTTGCCAATCAACGATTTTCGCCTACCCGCCCCACCCAAAATCCTAGTTGGCGCTCTCGCTTTCTCTTGGTCTTTGAACCGCCTTATTCATTAACTCGAAACAAGGAGATCAAAATGCCTATCATCTATCGCTTTATGTGGAACAATAGGGAAGTCTTCATCAAGTACAAACCCAAAACCTTTGACGCATACGAGCGTATCTATGGAACTCCGCTAAGCCATATCGCCATCGAGTGCGAACAGCCATTACCTATTTCTGATACAGGGTTCAAATCGTACTACATCGCCAATAGTGCATTACTTGAGTACGGCGGACCACTTGAATTCGTAAAGGACTGGCTGAATGAGGAGGCCGAGAAGCCGGCTTGGAAAGCTTTTGATGCTAAGCACCGTCAATTATCTCTGTTTTGATCCTTTCAATGAAAAAGGTGCCTGATATCATCAGGCACCTTTAATATTAAAATGGGCGTAGCGCTAAAGTTAGTTCTTTCTAGGCTTTTTCCCGAACCTGAAAAATATACCAGCTTGAAAACCGTTAAACTTTATATCGTCGGACAAGGACGCAATTAGAGGTTTTATCGTCTCAAAATCTTTATAATCGGATCGAAAGTTCGTTAACCCGAATTGGTAACGGGCATCTATGCCGAACCGATATTTAAATACCCATTCCACGCCTATAACGCCTGACAGGGTGAAGTTTGAATAGCTTTTACCTTTGATATCACCACTCTTGAAGTAGTAGTTATAATCGGGGTCACTCTCGGGTGCTTTTTCAAGAAACCAGCCTTTGGCCTCTAATAAGAAATCTGCTTGCGGCCCCGCCATCAGGCTGACTTTCCCGAATTTGTATTTAAAAAGGACGGGGACAAATAAGTTTTTAAAGAGGTCCATATAAAGCCCGCCTATATAGGCGTCATTCGAGGATTGAGCATATATGACTTCAGGAGCAATAGACACCCTTTCGCTTAAAGGAATGTCGGCTTGTAGTCCGCCATAGAATGAATCATCCCCTTCGGGATTTTTTTGACCGTCAGGCAGATTGTTAAACACGTAGCGGGAGCCAAATATACCCGTCCTTACTGCAAGTCTTACGGGTGGTTTGGTCGGTTCCATTTCAGTTTGTGCCTTTAGTGCCAAAGACACGAACAGGCATATCGCAGTCAGAATGTAAATCCGTTTCACAGTATAAGTTTTAGTATGAAGTAATATTTAGTAGAAGAGAATTGCTTAGCTGCTTAGTATTTGTTGCCGAAAATCTGTACGGAAAAGGGTTGGTTGCCTGGCGTATCGGGATCGTAGTCATTAAAAATACCCGCACCCTTTGAAACCAAGGACATCAGAGCAGGCAGATCAGAGGCATATTTTGCACTAAAATCTTTCCACAATTCCGCTTGAACATAGAATTCAGTCTGGGGCGTTATGCGTATGTTTATCTTTTTGAACTCTTTTGAGTTGCACGGCATTTTATTTCCTGTCGGCCCTACCGTACCGCACATAAAGTCATTTCCTGTAAAAAACGCACCTGTTATTTCAAACGTGATCGTATTCGGTATCGTTGGCTGACTGACCTTTATAGCTACATCTTCTTTTGAAAGGGCACTATTGGCCGAAACCATATTTGTGTTGCTTATTGTGGCAATACCATTGTCGTCACCTGTCAAGATCGGCCTTCTTGCCCTAAAGCTATAACGCGCATTGTTGTAAGTGAATGCAACGCTTAGTTCGTCTGCCTTTCTCCCTTCTGAAAGAATGATCGTAAAACCCGTAGCATCTACTGTTATTTCAATTGGATTGACTACTTCTTTCTTTTTACACGCAGATAAAAAAAGTGCTCCAAAAATGGTGAAAGCAGTTATAAATGATTTCATTGTGATAAGTTTAAATTTTGAGATTATATGAGGCAGTAACCGCAATAAATTTCCATGATTTGAAAACTATTCGTACACGAGAATCAAAACGGAAATCAGCCAGCCGATACAGATACCCCAGGTTATTTTGTTCCTTGCTTTGAGTAAGAACAATAGGAGCAGATAAAACGGGATGAATAATACGGCGATTGCACCGATTGCCTGAAGGCTGCTAAAAGTTGCTCGTTCATGAGTTAATTCGGCTCCTATCGTAAATGCCGATATATAGGCAAGAGACAGCGCAACGCCGCCGATAACCCCGTCAGTGCCTGCAAATGAGCCATGATCCATATAACCCGTTACGTGGGTGCCGCTATACGTTCTACCGTCAACTCGTATCTTTTTTCGCAAACCCCGCATCCCCAATAAAAAACAAATAATGGCTGGCCACCAAAGCCAGTTATTTGAAATCGGGTGATCTCTCATGTAGTAAAATTGAATAGTATCGCTACCGATTTTGGAAAGCAGAAACAAGAAAAAGGCATAAACCCCTAGAATGATCCATTTTTCATTTTTAATCATATAGAACAATTTTAAGTGTGCTTGGTCCGTATGGCGTTTCATCAATGGCAAGGTTTTAATCGAAGTTGGTCTGCTCTTAAACACATTCCTTGGCCGTCATCAGTCAGGGGTTGACATATATGTTTACCACACGTGCAAACTTAAAACATAATCTTGACATTAATGTCAATAGATGCTCAGGAATATCAAAAAAAGTTTGGTCAACGTATCAAGCAGTTGCGAATTAGTATCAATTTTTCGCAATTGGATTTAGCAGTAGCTTGTGGATTGGAAAAGACGGCGATATCTCGGATAGAGAATGGCAGAACGAATATCACTCTAAAAACAGCACTTATTCTGCGTGCAGCTTTGAATGTAGAGTTAAAAGATTTGTTTGATTTGGATTAATAGGCAAGATTATCTGGTCTTCTTCATGGGCTGAAAAATACTACCACATTCCACACATTTAATTTTTAATCCAAATTTACCCCAGACGCGATAGTCGCAGGGACAAGTATATGTTATTTTTACTCCCGATAATCCCTTCATATTTGAATTGCCGTCACTAAATCTGCCTGCTAATTTGGCATTGGGGAGGCACGGGAGTTTGGCATCAATGTCGTTGTCTTGTTTGATTTGTTTAAAGGAGGCTTCGAATAAACCGCCTTTGATGATGTAATGCGATACCCTCTGTCCGGTTCTCTTACCGCCTGGGCGACCCGTGTTTGACGGCATCAGTCCGATTGATTCCATCTTATTCGCCCAAATTTTGTTGTGGTATGCGTATCTTGATGCCGTACCATTAACCTTTTCCCAAAGATGTGCCATTTCATGCACAAGAGTGGAGTGCCATTCTTTAATATCCCGCTTCAACAAATTCGGGTTTAAAGAGATTTCATGTACGATTTTCTTTTTCTTATCCTGCCAACGTTCGGCAGCGAAAAAACCAAGAGCGCCTCTGCGACGTGAAAGATTTATAAGACATTGCGGAAGCTCACCAACAAATAAATTCAGATTGTAATAGTCAAAAATTTCTTCAAGGGTGTTGAACTGTTGCGATGTAATAGCCATCTTGTATATTTGTAAGGTACATTACAAATATACAATTTAAGCACATGATATTTATCGAGACAAAAAGATGAATTAACTGTTTTATCCTTGTAAATGGGCTTGTGATATGTTAACTAAAATAATCGATAGGAGATGAGAATGCCGATTTTTAAAGATTTTGCTGAGAATGGCGAATTGCTGCAAATCAGACAAGAGCCGTTAAACAACGTCAACTTAAATCGTTACATTAGAGTTCACGGAATTGAAAGTGCGTTTGGATACATCGATGCACTTTCGCATACAACTGAAACATTGGATAATATACTCTGGGTTCAGTTTAATAATGGCAGCTACCCCAATCCTCAGGCGCAGATAAAATACGATGTAGTCAAAGTAAACGACAAAAATACCGCATTTATTGAATTCATGAAAAACCGAACCAATAGCGGGGTGGAACAAAATAAGGACAGTATTTATTCAATTGGACAATCTGTGAATGAAGCCAATTTAGATGAATACACAAGGCAATACGGTGGACAACGTCTAAGGGGCTATATTGATGCTTTATCAGATATAACCATCGCATTAGGCAATATTATCTACCAGAAAAACCTCGAAGATGTTCTACGGACTGCTCGGGAAATAAAACATGATACTCAGAGATTGCTTGAGGAAAGAAGTAAATTTTTGGAAGTCGCTAGAAGAAAACTATTAAATTTATAATTAGTAATTTTTTTTTCATGGAAGTTCCTGTAAGTGAATACCGAATTTTTTATGCTGCCTTGTACGACAAGTTTATTGAAGTTGAATTCTCTGGCAAATCGCCTTCCAGCAAACCCGATGTATGGGAACGGAGAGTTATATATAACGGCGTAAAAAGATATGCCACAGAGGTTTATTTTGGTGCATCACACGTCTATTTCAAAAAATTATTGCCAGCTGAGAGCGTTAAGAAAGGCCACGTAAAAGTACACAGTACCAAACTGGCTAAGGCCCTAAGATATATTATCAATGATGGGAGCGTAAATCCCAACGAAACGGATTCCGACTGGGAGAGTACTGCCAAGGCACTATTAAAAACATTTCTGGGACGGAAAAAAATGAAAGATAATAACGTACCGGAAACTTTTTGGGAATTTAGGGCTGCTCACAAAATTGTGATGGACTTTTTTCGATGTCTACATGAGTGTGAACTGGAAGAAGCATGGACGTTTTTAACAGATGACCTCAAACGAAATGAACTATGGAGTTCTTGCATTGATTCTTTCAAACATACTTTTTTGTTTTGCGAAGTAGAGCAACCCAAAATATACAAGTATATATTTTCATATGAGTATCCGGCCCAGGTGATAGAACTTCATCTCAAATATTCCGAAAGAAGATATTTGCTAAATCTGGCAACTTTAATTTGGAAGATTAAAACCGATAGCGTCTTTGTAAGGCAGAATAAAGAAAAGCTTGACGTACTGAACGAAAAATCATTAATGTTTTATAGAAGGCCTTTAAAAAAATTATCCTCTTGGGACATCAATAATTTTAATTTTCAAACATTTTTAATTTGTCAATGTCTTCATATAAAAAGCTGGATCAGAGAATTAGATGTTCCCCGAAACGATTTTAGTAAAACTGAATATATTACAACCGTGGTTACGCTTTCTTATGAGAATAATGGGTGGATGATAAATGACTTCTCACATCTTAAATATTTGATGCCTACAAGGAATGCCTAGCCTTATAGTTTCCTTTAATATGGTTTTTGGGAAAAACTGTATTTCCCATTTCATCCAAACCACTACCTGCCATTATTATTTTTGTATTGCAAAAGCCAGTAAGCGTATTCGATGATCTAAGTAGCTGCGATAAGAATTAGCCAATTGGGTTTGCACTTAGTGGCCACTAAGTTTTGAAAAATTTATTGTTTAATTTTTTAAAAACTGACATTTATCATGAGTAATACAAATAGAGCCGCCGAAGAAGCAGCAAAACGCGCCCGACGGGAAGCTGAAGAGGCCCAAAAGCATCAAAAGCGGGCTGAAGACGCTGCTGAGAAAGCTAGGAAAGCTGCCGAAGAAGCAAGACGCCTTGCGAACAGACGTTAGGATTAACAATAAATAGTCCACCTCGATCATAGCGCGGCCGCGCGGTGGACTATTTTTCTCCTTATTCCCGTTGCGGGAATATATTTCATCACCACATAATTAAATAGTAATGCAGAATAGCAATAAATCTGCGGGTTTACGGGATGTGAGCCTGTGGGAACTCTTTGACCTGTTCAAAGACCTGAAACAACCTGAAGCACCTGTAAAAGTGTTTCTTTTTATTATCGGTATGGTGTTGACCCCGATAAGCCTGTGCGGTGCTCTCATGGGATATAAAAAAGCATATTTGCGTTTTGGGCTGCCGAACGAAGAAAAGCCGATCTTAAAAAACCTAAAGCGTATTTATTGGACGGCAATGTTCATCGGCATCATAGTCGTATGGTTATTGGTGGCCGTCGGAGTAGCTCTTTTGATACAGCTATCCGATGTATTAATGGGCGGAGATGTGGGCGTTTGGGCCACTTTCGGATTTATGTTCATTAACCTGATTTTGTCAGCATATATTTTTAGTTATTTCAAACGCTGGCAATTATCGATACTCAACCATCTAAATGAAATAAGCCGCTTCGGATCGGCAACGTGGGGTTCTGACGAGGTTATAGCTGATCTTGAAAGACAGGATGGTATTTATATCGGTGGCGGTACTTTCGCGTATAATAAAAATGGACATATTTTAACTTTAGGGGGAACAAGAGGCGGGAAGGGAGTTAATCTTATCCTGCCAAATTTATTGGGGCTTAGTGGTTATCAAGGCTCATGGGTAATTATCGATGTGAAATCAGAGTTGACGGCGATTTCGTCTAGGTTTCAGCAGGACAACGGTCAAAACGTTTATATCTTAGACCCTTGGGGCATACATACGAAAGACGGATCAACTTATAACCCTCTTGATCTGGTAGCAAACCAAACAGACCCGGATAACCAAATCGATGATATCAGCATTATTGCCGAGATGATCGTACCGAGAGATTCCAAAGGTGATCAGTTTTGGGACAACAAAGCTCGCTCCTTAATCGGGGGAATGATCTTGCACCTGACAATAACGGAGGAAAAGCAAAACCAAACTCTTACTAAAATATGGGAGTGGCTGAGGTTGCCTATGGTAGGTGATGATAGCTTAGAAGAACTGATTGCAGAAATGGTTGTAAGCGATAGCGCCATAGTGCGAGCAACAGGGAACGAGTACGCCAATATAATGCATACATCAGAAAAAGTTTTTCAGAGTATACTTGCTACGGCGCAGGAAAAAACGGACTTCCTAAAATCGCCTGCTTTGCAGAAGTCTTTGGCGGCATCCAATTTCAATATAAATAATATTACAAATGGCAAGACTACTCTGTACGTCATTATTCCACCCGACAAGCTGGATTCGCATTATCAATGGTTGCGGCTTGTCATGACAACCGCTTTACGGAGTGCGGTAAGAAATCATGACAAACGCATTACGTTTTTATGTGATGAATTCGCGGCATTGGGGTATTTGCCTGAGATGAAAACCGCCCTTAGCACTTATGCAGGTTATAATATCACCATGTGGCCTATTGTTCAGGATTTAGGGCAGTTAAAATCCATCTATGGTGACGTATGGGAAACCTTCATTAGTAATACGGCGGTGCGTCATTTCTTATCTGTGTCGGATGTTTTTTCCTTGGAATACATATCCAAATTGATGGGGACTAAAACCACTGTTACTTATGATGCGAATGATAAGAGCGGCAAACCTCATGTTACTGCAAGGGCATTGGCAACCGAGGATGAAATACGCCGAGCATCCGCGAACGCCATATTTACTTTGGTGGAAAATCGACCGCCGTTAGTATTTTCCAAGCTGCCGTATTACGAGATGCCAACATTAGATGGTTTGCACGACCCTAATCCTTATTACAAATCATAAAAATATTTTGTATGTCAAACGATGATATAATTAGCCGACATTCTAAAGAGAGGTTCGCCTCCAAGACTCGGCGTAAAAAAGATTGGGGTGAATTGTTGAAGAAACAAAAGGAGGATGCGCTTACTGGCAAGCAACCTGAAAACTTAGCGGAACGTTTTGCCAAAGAGCAGGATGCTTTCAACAAACAACGAGACAAACAAATGGCTGAGTTGCTAAAACGCCAACAGGAAGAACTAGAAGAGCTCAGCAAAACAAAAGGCCAGGATAAAACTAAGGATAGGGAGAGAGATTAATGAACATTGGGGTACCCGCAAGACGTGGTTTGTCATGACAATCCCTGTCTTGCAAGGGGGAAGGAAATTTCCTTCCCCGCTTGACCCCCTTCCTAAAAACTAAACAACATGACACAAGAAAAAATAAAAACTGAAAGAAATAATCTTCAGTTCAGAGTTACAAAAGAATTTAAAACCGAGTATATAGCCGACGCTAAAGAAGCAGGAATGACTGCGACTGATTATTTCAAATGGCTTGCGAAAAAAGAAAAGCCGCGCACGATAAAAGCCACTCCTTATCAAGAAGCGATGTTCAGCTTACTGGCAGAGTTTAAGTGCGTCGCATCAAACGTTAATCAGATAGCTAAAGTAATGAACACGGAAAAAAAGACTTTCTATACTGTAACGGTCAAGGAAGATTTGATCGCGCGAACTTTGGCGACCGTTCAAACCGTTTCTTCAGATATCATCAAACAGATTAACTATGGTAGTCCTTGGCAAGATCAGGGGGAACGGCAGTCAGCTAGCCAATTACCTGATGAAGAAGGGGGACAATGATAATGTCCGGCTCCTGGAAATAAAAGGCGCAAGCCAGCAGGGCAATTTGCATGAAGCCCTGCTGGAAATGTCTATAACAAGCCTGCTCACCAAAACCGACAAAGGTCTTTATCACGTACAGATTTGTCCTGCTTATGGAGAGGATCGACTTATGAGCGATGAGGACTGGATAAGGGCTGCGGACATAATGGAAGAGGAGACGGGGTTTAGTGGTCAAAAGCGCACGATTATCCTGCATGACAAAAAATCTAAAAACCATGCCCACGTTGTTTGGGAGAGGTACGATCATGAGAATGGTATTATGATTCCAAATAAGTTTTCACGATTGGCGCAAGACAGGGCGCGTATTCGTATGGAAATGGAATTGGAGCATAATAGAACGCCGCTACGAAATCCTCATAGACCTGAAATGAAAAAGTATCTAACGGAGGTGTGGAACAAAACCCATAACGGGGAAAGCTTTACAAAGGTAATAGCGGAAAACGGTTACATCATATCGGAAGGAACGAAACGCCCTTATATGGTGGTCGATGAAACGGGCAGGTCGTTTGATTTGGTGCGACAATTGGATAAGGTAAAGACGAAAGAGGTACTTGAACGTTTTAAAGATACCAAGCTGATTAAAGAAAAAGAGGCGATCACCCGCGTCAGAGCAAGGCAAAAGACTGATAAGAAAAAGATCGGGCAGAAACTGACGATTAAGCGGGAGACTTTGAAGGAGATCGCTAATGACAATATCAAGCAGATAGAACAAGTAACCCCACCGAAGGCTAAACGCTATTCCATGTCAATGAATTTTACCATGAAGCTTTCAGAGCAGGACGTCAATTCCATACAGGAAAATACATTCATTAAGGCGATGACAAAGGAAGAACGAAAAGCCGTAGAGAAACAAAAGGCTTTGGACAAGTTTAAAGAAGAGCGGCTACAGAAGGCCAAAGAGTTCAGGGAAAACGAGCGAGACTTGTAGCATCGATGGATAATAGCGGCTCATTGACAAGCAGCGTCGGATTTACGTTTAAAGCTAATGCCATCTCATAAAGTTGAAAAGATCGCTGTGCGGCGTGCGCTACAGGTCTGTCAAGGATCATGCATAATTCGTATTCGAGAAAGGCGTAATCCGAATGTTCCCGCGAATGCTTATAGGCGGCATTTGAATGATTTTTTATGAGTGTTCTGGCTAAAGGAATATGCTTTATCAACCGCGTCAAAGAGCCGTCTTCGTCGCTTCTGTTATAGAATAGTCGACGGCTATAAGAGTTGTCATTACAGGCTTTAGCTTTCTTATGAGACATATCGGAAATATATCATATCAAATTAAAAACAGCAAGTATGGATTGGATTGAATTAGAACAAAAACATAAAAAGGAATGGGAAAAATTTGATGAATTCAAAAATGCCGCTCTTGAAAAAATAGAAAAAACTAAAAGAGAAATGTATGCGGCCTTCGGCGATCATGAAGCCAAAATCCCAATGAGCGTCTATGAAAAGGTTCGGCAGAACCATGAACAATGGCGAGAGGCATGGGGCGACGATGGATACAAGACAAAATACCTGTCAGCAATCCAGGAGAGCGAAAGGAAGGCGCTGAAACACCAAGTTAAAAACAAAACCCTGGAATACATTCGGCAGGGTAAAGATAAACAAAGGCAAAAATCAAGAGACCGTGAGCGAGACGATTAAACATTTAATGTTAACTGACGATGAGTTGAATGCGTTTGAATGGACGCATCAACTTTCATCGGAAAAGAAATTAGAGTTAACTTTGTTGGTCTACGAATTATCCCTTGCATTGTATAATCTCCAATTTCCTAGTGATGAATGACATTAACTACTTCCACCGCTTTGTATCTAAAAAAGACGAAACCAAGATAAAACCCAATCTCTCCGTATGGTCTTATACCCGCGTTAGTTCAAAAGACCAGTATGACAAGAATTCCAGTGTCGAACGCCAAATGGAAGCCAACCACGAATATGCTTCGGATAACAATTATTGTATAACTGATTCATTTGGAGGGAACTATGAAAGTGGTAAAAGCGATTTTACACGGAAGGAGTTTACCAGACTTATAGAAAAAGTAAAATCAAGCAGGCAAAAACCACTTGCTATTCTTGTTTATAAAATGAGCCGTTTCTCGCGCACCGGAGGTTCTGCCATTGGTTTGGTGAATACGCTTGTAGAAGATTTAGGCGTTCACCTGATAGAAGTTTGTAGCGGTCACACAACCATGTCAGAGAGAGGTAAGATTGCTATTTACGAAAGTCTCTTCCATGCAGCCAAAGAGAATTTGGAGAAGAAAGAAATCGTTATCCCCAGTATGATCGCTTCTTTGAAGGCCGGTATATGGATAGGCAATTGTCCGTCAGGATACGATCAATACGGACGCAAGGTAACCAATGAAAGATTTTTCGCTTTCAAACAGCGCTTAGTTATTAATAAAGAAGGAGAATTGCTAAGAGAGGCTTGGGAATGGAAAGCAACGGGTATGTTTAGCGATACTCAGATCATAGCTAAACTGGCGGCCAGAGGTTTGAAGGTGAGCAAGCAGCGTCTTAGTATTATGTGGCGAACCCCTTTCTACTGTGGAATTCTAATAAATCGACTTTTAGATGAACCCGTAAAAGGCGCATGGCCGCCATTAGTGAGCAAGGAGACTTTTATACGTGTCCAACAGGTAATCGAGAACAACCCGTCAGGTTTCCAGCATAACCATGAAGAGGAAGCAAGGCCTCTAAATCGTCTGCTTAGATGTAATGATTGCAGTTGTTATATGGTCGGGTACGTAAACAAGAAAAAGCAGCTTCATTATTATCGTTGTCTAAAATGTAACGGGGTAAGCGTAAATGCTCTAACAACGCTTAGGGCTAAGAGAAGGGGAGCAAATGATTTATTTGTGGACTTTTTGAAAAAATATAGCCTACCGGATCATATTGCTCCGTTGGTAAAACTACAGATCAGTAAAATATTCAATCATCATAATGAGGATAGTTCTGCCAAAGAGGATGTTTTGACATCGCGGTTGGCCGAATTGAATAAGAAGCTAAAAGCGCTGAAAATTCGCCACGGGCTAGGTGAGCTGGACAAGGAAACCTATGATCTTACGTTCAATCATCTGAACGACGAAATGCGTATTGTTACTAAAGAAATGAATACCCTTAGCCCCAAAATATCTAACCTAGAAAAATTACTGTCATCGGCTATGGAGATTCTGTCGAAACTCAGTCACATATGGGATTCCAGCAATTTGGAGGGTAAGAGAAGGATACAAAAAACGTTGTTTCCTGATGGTATTTTGTATGATGTCAAAAATCATGAATATCTAACCAAAAAAACAAACAGTTTTATTTACCTAACCGATTATCTATCAAGGAGTTTGAAGGAGGAGGGCATAAAAAAATCCCGCCATTTAGGCGGGATGTCAAGTGGTGCTCCCCCTGCCCGACTTGAACGGGCGACCCTCTGATTAACAGTCAGATGCTCTAACCAACTGAGCTAAGGAGGAATTTGATTTCCCTTTCGGAGCGCAAAAATAAGGGTTTTTATCACTTA
>Ga0138256_10000586_pt1 | contig 40102 bp, 31 predicted proteins | sample KNB2016incub_MG_FD_105486 | JGI IMG/M metagenome (GOLD analysis project Ga0138256, IMG submission 105486) | Active sludge microbial communities from wastewater in Klosterneuburg, Austria - KNB2014incub_MG | ecosystem: Engineered > WWTP > Activated sludge > Unclassified | place: Austria... | reverse complement strand
GGTTCCGCCGCTGCCACCGGTCGCACCGGTTCCGCCGCTGCCACCGGTCGCACCGGTTCCGCCGCTGCCACCGGTCGCACCGGTTCCGCCGCTGCCACCGGTCGCACCGGTTCCGCCGCTGCCGCCGGTCGCACCGGTTCCGCCGCTGCCACCGGTCGCACCGGTTCCGCCGCCGCCACTCGTCGAGCCGGTGCCACCGCTGCCACCGGTCGCACCGGTTCCGCCGCTGCCACCGGTCGCACCGGTTCCGCCGCTGGCGCCGGCGCCGCCTGTTCCAGAGCCGCCGTCGATCCCGCCGATACCACCCGTGCCGCCCACGCCACCCGTGCCGCCCGTGCCGGCGTCGGAGCTGGTCGTGCACTGAGAGCAGCCGCTGGCTTGCAGGCAAGCTGCCACCGCAGCACCCGGTCCGCCCGACGACTGGAGACCGCCGAAGCAGGCGAGCCCACCGCCCCCGGTGTTGCACGACGCCCACTGCCAGAACGCGGACTTGCACTGGGTGTCCTGGTAGCAACCCGAAATCTCGGCGCAGCACACCTGCTTGGTCACCGCGCACGACCCGCAGAGGTTACCCCCGGTGTCGATGGCGCAGTTGGGACCGTCGGTGCCCGCGTCGCTGGGCCCGCAATACGACGGTCCGGTCCCGGTCTGGTATTGCAGGAACAGATCAGCGTCGCCCAGCTGGCACTCGGTCGAACCAGGCAGCGCGCAGCAATGCGCGTTGATCTTCAGGCAGTAGGCGTGATCCGTGCATCCGAATCCCACATAGGTGCTCTTTGCGCCGAAAGCCTGGCACTCGACCGCGCCGTTGATGACCTCCCAACCGCTGTTCGTGTTGCACGACGAGCCCGGTGGAACCACCACCAACGTCGAGAAGTGGGACAGCTCCAGCGCGTCGCCGGACGCAGCGAGCGGCAAGCCCTCGCCCGCGCTCTTGCTGGCCTGGTTCGGGAAGCTGAGCAGCAGCAGGTTCTTCTTCGAGGGCTTCACTCGCACCGGATCCGCGAACTGGGTGCCATCGGGCTCCATGCGGATCACGTCGTCGAACTGCTTGCCCCAACCGATGCTGGTTGCCGTGCTGGGCGTGAGCGTCAGCGTCTTGCCGGCAGCGCTGGCAGGAAACTCGAAGGTGAGCACGTTGCCGCTGGCCGTCTTGACGTCGACCGAGCCCCCTCCCTCGGGCACCGAGTAGGTCACGCCGCCGCCGGGGCCGGCGCCCCCGCCGCCGCCGTCGTTTCCGCCATCATCCCCGCACCCCGCCCCGAACCCGGCCCCCACCAGCAATGCAAATGACGAGACCACGAATCGACGACGGACGTTTGGCATACTCGACCTCCAAACTCGCCAAGCTAGCTCGGCGGGGATCGACGCCGCATCAGGTCGTTTCTCGACGCATGACAGTGGTCATGGGCGCCACAGCTACCGTCGGCACAAGTTCGGAGCTGCGTGCGTCCCAGTTCGAGACGGCGTCCACGATTCACGGGACGTTCTTGCAGTACCGCGTGGACGGGTTCACCAGGTACTTGCAGTCGTAGAACACCGGCAGCTGGCCGACTTTGTACTTGCCCTTGGCGAAGGTGGCCGTCTGCAGGTGCACGTGCGGGCCCGTGGCGCAACCCGAGTCACCCACGAACGCGATGATGTCGCCCTTCTTCACCACGCTGCCCACCTTGATCCCCGACTTGATCCCGTCGATGTGGTGGTATCGCACGTAGAAGTCGTTGCCCGGCTTCAGCGGATCTCCGCACGTGGATTTGAGCATGATGAAGTCACCGCTCGCCAGGCAGGCGGTCGTGCACGACTCGGTCGCTGCGTCGTAGCACTTCGGGTCGTTCTGGTTTCGGACGTACTGGACCACGCCGTCCATACCCGCGGGGATGGGCGTCCCCTTCTTGCTCGAGTAATCGATGGCCGCGTGCTGCCGGCCCGAGCCGCTGTACGGGCAATCGTTCCACCCCCCGTTGGTCGGGATCGTCCCGGGTGGCTTGGTGAGGCAGCACGGGGCGTTGCCGGCGTCGCCAGCGCTCGCGTCCGGGCTGGTGCCGTCCGGCGAGGCATCGGCGGGGCCTCCGCCGTCCGGGGTGCCGCCGTCGTTCCCTGCGCCCGACGCGCCGCCAGCGCCGCTCGTCCCGGCTGCGCCTGCCACCCCGCCGCCGCCGCCGGCCATGCCGGCCGCACCTCCGGTCGACGCGCTCGCGTCGACGCCGCCGGAGCCACCGACCGGATCCGGGTCGGCGTCGTCGTTGCCCCCGCACGCCGAGAGGCCCACGAGCCCAAGTCCGAACGCCGCGATCAGAGCACGGAGGTGCATGCGTGCCCTGATGCAACATCGTGGCCGAGCCTGGGCTCACGGCCGTTCCCGGGTTTGCTGCGTGGGCTGCCAACCGCCGCTTGGCACCCGCTACTTCGGGTTGGCGTCTTGTCCGGTGTCGGTTTCCACGCAACGATGTACCGATGCGGCCTCGTGCGGACGTTTGCCTTTCGGTGGTGCTCGCCCTGTCTGGGTGCGGCAAGGACAACGCCTACGACCCGCATGCGCCGATCGCTTCGGGCGGCACCGGCGCAAAGAGCGGCGGCGGCGGCTCCGGGGGCGGTTCGGGCGCGGCGGGCGCGGCGGGTGCGGCGGGTGCAGCGGGTGCAGCGGGGTTCGGAGGCGAGGCTGGCTGGCCCGGAGCGGACGGCGGAGCAGTCCCGAGCGACGACGCCGGCATCGTCGACTCGGACTTCCCCGGCTGCGGCGATGCGGTGTGCTCGGCGGGTGAGAGCTGCGCGAGCTGCGCTGCGGACTGCGGCGCGTGCCCACCGAGCTGCGGGGACGGCACCTGCAACGCGGGCGAGGGCTGCTCGGGGTGTCCGGTCGACTGCGGCGCGTGCCCGCCCGCCTGCGGCGATGGCGCGTGCAACGGCACCGAGGGTTGCACCAGCTGTCCTGGCGATTGTGGTGCGTGCCCGCCCAGCTGCGGCAACGGGTCGTGCGAGCCGGGGGAGACCTGCGCCACCTGCGTTGCCGACTGCGCTGTGACGGTGTGTCCCACTCCGAGCGGTGTGAAGACCGGCGGTGGGCTCGTGCCGGTGAACGTGTGCGCGTTCCCGATGACCGACGCGGGCGTCTGGGCCGCGAACGACGCGGCGATTTCTGGCCTGGCGGCCGTGCTGTCGAAGCGCAGCGTGGCCGGCATCTTGGGCGATCTGAACCGAAAGGGCGCCTCGGTCGCGTCGGTCCCGGGCCTGTCGAGCGTGCATCGGGCCATGCGCTGGCAGTCCGGCGACATGCACGTCACGTCCTGGGTGCCACAAGGCATCAGCGGGAGCGGGGATGCATTTGCGGGGCCCATCGCGGGCAAGCGCGTGCTTCTGGTCAGCTGGTATTACGACGGCACCTCGCCTGACAAGGGCGTCCGGATCGCGATCGTCAACGCCGCGACCAAGCGCTACCGCTTCGCGCTGTTGGTCGAGCCGTACATGAACGGCTCGCGGCCGGACTTCAAGCCGGTGGTCTCCCACGCCGGGGGCATCGCGTGGTACGGCAACTACCTCTACGTCGCAGAGACCTCGCAGGGATTCCGCGTGTTCGACATGTCGCGCATCTTGCAGGTCGCAACCGACGCGGACACGATCGGTTACTCCGCGGGCGCCAAGGTGTACCGGGCCCACAAGTACAAGTACGTCATCCCGCAGATCGGGAGGTACCAGCACGCCTCGGCGTGCGTCCCGGTCTTCTCGTTCACCGCGCTCGATCGCGCGACCACCCCGCCCAGTCTGGTTTCCGGCGAGTACGTCCTGGGCCAACCCACGGGGCGGCTCTTCCGATGGTCGCTCGATCCGGCCACGGGGCGCCTCGCCGGTGGTAGCAAATTCGTGCCGAAAGAAGCCTACTACTCGGGCCAGACCAACAACCAGGGCACGGTGCCCGCGTATGGTCGCTGGCTCTTGTCCTCGAGCGCGCCGGCCAACGGCAAGGGCGCGCTGTATCGCGCAGAGGTCGGGAGCTCGTCGACCTTCCCGTGGAGCAACTCGCCGGAAGATCTGTATCTCGATCCGTCGACCGGCGAGCTCTGGGGGCTGAGCGAAGCGACCGGCGCGCGGTACGTGTATTCGACCTTGGCGTCCAAGTACAAGTGACTCACTGTTTCGCTTCGAACTCGCGGAAGCGGCGCTCGAGCTCCCACTGCATCGCGGCCTTGGCGCTCGCGCTCAAGTGGGCCTGGCAGGCTGCCGGCGGCGGGTCGTCCCCGAAATAGCTGCTGGCGGTGGGCGCACAAGCGGCGACAGCTTGCAGCGAATCGAGCGAGGCCCACAGGCTCGCTCCAGGAAGAAACGCCTTCTCCAGGCTGGTGCGCGCCATCTTCTTCAGCGTCTTGTAGTCGAGCTTCTGGTCTTGCACGGCGCGCAGGTACTCGCCGGCCATGCTGGACCGCGATACGCCCTGGTCATCGGTGGCGAGCGCCACCGGGACGCCGCTCTTCAAGTAGCTGCCGAGCGGATGGGTCGAACCGCTCACCTCCAGGATCTGGATGTTGCTGCTCAGGCCGATCTCGACCATCACGCCGAGCTTCTTCATCTGCGCCATCAGGCCCGTGGGGTCGGTCTCGCCAAGCACGTCGACCCCGTGCCCGATGCGCTCCGCGTGAGCCACCTCTACCGCCTTGCGGATGTGATTGATGCTCTCGATCTTGTAGCTGGGTGGCAGGTACTTGGTCGTGATCTCCCCCGCGTGCAGCGTGACATGAAGCGGACTCTTGCCGGCGTAGGCGGTGTGCAGGTAGCCCAGCATCTCCATCTGGCGATCGTAGGCGCCCAGGGCCGTCGACCCATCTTCGGGCCCCACCAGGTTGAGCGCCACCAGTCGGGGCTCGGTCTTGGCCGCCTCGAAAGCCGCCACCATCTGCGCAAACACCCCGGGCGCGCCGCCGCTTCGCGAGATGTACGCCATGTAGCGCGCGCCGACGCGGCACGCGCTGGAAGGGTTCGCGCCGCTGCATCCGAGTTGCTGTCGCGCACCCGTCTCGGTGTTCTGAACGTCGTTCACCACGGACTGAACGGCCGCGTTCCACCCGCCATAGGCCAAGAGCGCCGTGTGGAACGCAGGGAGGTCCGCCGTGTTCAGCGTTCCGCCGGTCCACACGGCGCTTCCGACGTTGCTCGCCGTCGAGTTCGAATGGAGCATTGGCTCCACGTACAGCGCATTCTCGCTGTCGGCGCGCAGCATCACGTCGGCCAGCCCCTTGGCATGGTGGCCCACGCCCGAGATCGCTCCGAACTTGCCGAAGGTCGCGAAGAAGTGGTCGTGGCCGCTCTCGGCGCCCGGTACGAAGTCTTGCATGGACCACGCTCGGACCACCTGGATGAACAACCCGTCGGAGGCCGTCGGCACCGGTGAGGTCGTCGAGGTGTTGCTGCACGAGGTCGACAGCGCGAGCGAGCTGTTGTTGATGCAGTAGCCCCCCTCGGTCTTGGCCCAGCCCAGATACGTCTCGGCGTAGACCGCGCCCGAAAGATGGTTGTGCAGATCGCCGCCCTTCGGTACGCCCGTGAGGAACTTCCGGAGCGCCACCGGATCGTTCTCGAGCGCATCCATCGCGTCCGATGCAGCCTGCTCGTCGCTCAGAGCGCACTCGGCCGCCGAGCCGCAATTGGCATCGGGAGGCGGAGCATCGACCGGCGCGTCCGCGGGTGCATCCGAGCCTGCGTCGCCGCCCGTGCCCGTGTCCGGGGCGCCGTCTTCGCCGGCATCCGGGGACGTCTGCCCGGGCGAGTCGTCGCCACTACCACCGCAGGCTTGCGCCAGACTGAGAACGAAGAGGGCGATGCCAAGACGACTCATGCGCTGACCTCGATTGGGCGAGAAGGAAGCTGCCAGCATAGCCCAGCTTGGGGCGCGCGCCCCTACTTGCAGCAAACCGTGCTCAGGTCGCCCAGCGCCGGCGTCGCCGTTTTCGGCCCAGCCGCGCCGCAACTCTGCTGAAGCGTGGCCGAGTACGTGAAATGGTTCGCGCTCGCGCCCGCGTTCTGGTTGGCGTTGCACTGGCCGTTGACCGGCCCCGTGGTGACCAGCTTGGTGCACGCCGCGTCCGAGTAGTAGCTGAGCGTGGCGCCGGTGCACTTCGAGGCGCCGTTCACGTCGCACGAGCACGCCGAGCAGCCCAGCGTGAAGCTCTTGCCGACCACGGTGCGCTTCGTGTCGAAGCCGGTCGGACAGGTGGGCTCGTTGCCGGCCTTGATGACGCAGGCCGAGAAGCCCGCCTCGACCTCGCCCTTGCACACGCTTTCCGCACAGGCCGGCGAGGCGCACGCGCGCAGCACTTGTTTGTCGACCTTGGTCGCGTCCTCGATCGCGGTGGCGGTACAGGCGCCGCCGCTCGGGCCCGGCGGGGCGCCCTTGGCGTAGGCCGAGAGGGTGATGGGAGAGATCGCGGTGCAGCCCGCACCGTTGACGGTCAGCACGACGCCCGTGTTCCCGCAGCTTGCGTCGTTCGAGATGTAGCGCTGGATGGTTCCCACGTCACAGGCGGGGCTCTTGGTCACGCTGCACCCGCAATCGCAGGCCCCAGCCGCGGCGCTGACCTTCGCGAGCAGGTCGCTGGGCGACAGACCCGCGCTGCACGCCGCGGCCGGATCGCCCGGGACGGCGACGGGTGACCACCCGGGCGGCAGCGCCGCCGTGCAGGCACCCGTGCTCTGGCAGGTGGACGGCGCGTCGCTCGGCGCATCCGCGGCAGCGTCGGCGGCGTCGGCGGCGTCGGCAGCGTCGGCGGCGGCATCGCCAGCGGCATCGGGCAAGGGAGCGTCGACCCACCCGGCGTCCGGAAGAGCATCGGCGGCTCCGCCGTCCGTGAGGGCGGCCCCGTGCTCTTCGAGCGAGCAGGCGCACAGCAGCAGCGCAATTCCAGTCCAGCGGACCGCGACGGCCATCCCCTTCCATGTTAGCAGACACGCCGACGCCCGGGGCTTCGGCTCGACTTGCCGACCCACTCTCATCAGGATGTCCCGCTTCACCGCTCGTTTGGCTCACCGTGAGCGCATGCCGCGCGCCCACGCCGCATTGGCGCTCTTGGCCGCGGCCTTGCCGCTGGTCGGAGCGTGCCGAGCGCTGTTCGGACGCGACACCATCGATCTCGACGGGGTCGAGGTGAAGAGCATGGGTGTCGACATCCGCAGACGGCAGAAGACGATCTGCCCGCGTCAGCGCGTACAGATGGCGGTGTTCGCCGACATCGTGAAGGCCGCGGGCAAGCCGCCGATCCAAGTCGAGACGTGGGAAGGCAATGGTTCTCGCAACGGCAAGCTCGACTTCGCGGACTTCGCGTTCCGCAGCCCGGACGGCAGCTTCGACGGTGAAGGTTGGTTCCGTCCGCGATCGGATCTGCGTGCGACGCTCTCTCGCGAGATCGTGATCACCACCGCTTACCGACGACAGCCGACCAAGTTCACCTTCGAGACACGCTTCAAACCCGACTACGACTGCATCTCGGAGACCGGCGCCGATGGCGCGACGGGCACCTCGGGGACGGACGGCGCGCAGGGCTCCGCGGGTACGCCGGGCACGGCGGGCGTCACCACCTACGGTTCGAGCACGGGCGGGTCGGGCTCGCAGTCGCACCAGGGCCCCGGTGGGAAGGGGGGCGACGGCGGGCGCGGCCAGCCGGGTGGGCCGGGCGGACCGGGCAGCGCGGGACCACGCATCACGATCCACCTGGCCATGGTGAAGACTCCGTTTTACGAGCGGCTGATCGCCGCGCGCATCAGCGGCGACGTGACCGACTTCTTGCTCTACCCGCCCGAGCGCAAGCTGGCGGTGCACGCGAACGGTGGCCCCGGTGGGCGCGGGGGCAACGGTGGCGAGGGCGGGCCGGGTGGGCCGGGCGGTTCGGGCAGCCCCCCCGGAGCCCAAGGCGCGAAGGGGGCGCAGGGGCAGGGCGGTGCGGGCGGGCCGGGCGGGCGCGGGGGCCGGGTCGAGGTGTTCTTCGATCAGCGATTCGAGGCAGAGCTTCTGGCGGGGGTCGCCGCGCAGGCGAATGGCGGTGCGGGCGGGCCGGGGGGCAGCGGCGGCGGGGCGAGCGGTGCCTCGGGCGAGCCCGGGCAGGTCGAGCGGAAGCCCGCCGACGTTCGGGGAAGCTTCGCGGACATCTCGGGTATCACGGTGCTCGAATGACGAAGAGCGCGCGCGACCTGCTGCGGCTCGACCGACGCGAGCTGATGGCGGCGCTCGGGGTGGCGTTGTTCGCCGGCCCCGGCTGTGGTCGCCAGCCCGAGACGCCGCTGCCACGGTTGAAGGGGCGCGCTTGGGTCCAAGGCGTGTACGAGCTTCACGCCCAACGCTACTTGGACGTGCAGATGGGCGCCGAGACGTCGAGCCACGGCGCTTATCGCGTGCTGGCGCAGAAGGGCGTCACGGCGCTCGACGGCCTGCAGTCTCGAGAGGTCCCGTTTCACATGCGGGTCGATGCTGCCAGCAGCAGGGTGCAGATCGAACGCACCGTACCCGAGCGCTTGACGTTCACTGCCGACATGAGCGTGGCCGACCGCGAGCGCGCTACGGAGGCGTACCACGCGGCGCGCCAGCATCTGCATACCGACTACTACGAGATCCACCGCCTCGACTGGGCCATGTCGACGCTGCTGGGTCAGTTGCTCGCCATCCACTCGGCGATGGAACAGGCCGAAATCGAGCAGTTCAAGATCGTGCGCGACCTGGCGGGGCTCCGCGGCGGGGGCGCAACGCCTTACCAACTGCCCGAGCGCGTGACCCGTGACGACTACGTCGAGGTGTTGGTCCTTCTGCTGGCACGCCTCGAACAAGACCGCGCTCGGCTCGCCAGCATCGAGGCCTCGATTGCCACGGTCGGCCTGACCGCCCGCTCGACCGATGCCGGCAGCGGCAGCCTGACCAAGAACCTTCACAAGGTCATGCTGTCCGTGATCCACGACGCCGAGGCCACCACGCCGACACCGGCACGGTTCCCGGCGTCGACCAAGCAGGCACGGGTCGCCGCGGGGCGCGAGCTCGCGTCGCAGATCGAGGCGAGCACCGCGTACCAAGAGTGGAAGCGCGCCGAGGACGCCCGGGCTCTCGAGAGCGCCGGCATGCTGTTCGAAGCCATCGACGCGGTCACCCACCTGCCGACGTCGGCCCTGTTCCGGACGGTGATCGGTATCTGGCGCGGTGAGGGCGACTACCTCACTTACCTTCAAGTCCTGGCGCGCATCGTCCCGGGGGGCGGCCGCCTCGCCGGCGTGGTCCGGACCGGCATCGACACGTCGAAGCGGGCTCGCGACGTGATCGCTCGCGCGCAAGGCGCTCGCGAGCGGCTGAAGCGTGGTGACTGGGACCAGGCGCTCGAGTCCGAGCTCGCCGGGCGTGCCAATGCCGTGCTCAACACGCGGACGGCGTTCGCGCGCAAGCGCATCGAGCGGCAAGTGACCTTCTTCTCGGAAGAGAAGGAGCTGGGCGAGGTGGCGAGCGCGGTGGCAGCCAGCCCCTTGATGACCCGGTCGATGCCGCCCGTGCCACCGCCGCCCGCTCCCCCGCGCTGACTTGCCATCGGCATTCGCCCGGGCCGCGCTCGCTACATTCCGCGGGAGTCCGTTCGACACGGCTCGAGAGCTGCGGCGTCCAAGACCCAGCGCGCGGTCTTCTCTGGCATGAGCCAGGGTTGGGACGGCAGGTCGATGGCCCGAAACCCTGACGTGTCGGTGGCGCTCTTGGGGGTGAACTGGAAGCCCGAGCCGGCCCGGATCACTCCGACCTTCACCCGCTCCGAGCCCAGCTCGACGAACAGCCCCAGATCGGCGGGGCAACGCGTGAGGAAGAGCTCGTGTATCCCGAAGCCCGGCGCCCCACCCCCTCCGCCCCTTCCGATGGTGCCGGTGATCAACGGCGGTCCCAGATCCTTCACCGCCACCCAGCCCGATACCACGTAGTACGACTCGTCGATCAAGATGCGCGCTCGCCCGCCCCGCGTCTCGAGCAGCTCCACCACCACGTCCTGCCTCAGCTCCGCCACCGCTGCCGCCCCAGGGCTCGGCGAGAGCGGCGCGCCGTCCGTGATCACGCCGCGCTTCGCCAGCTTGGAGCGTCGAGTGACGGACGCGCGGGCATCGTAGCCTGCAGGGACGAGCGCGAGCTCGCCGCAGCCGACGTCCGCGACGAACGGCGCGGGCGAGCGCAAGACGTTCTGGGTGTCGATCCCGACGCGCACGCTGCCGGAAGTCGAGCTGGTCCACGAGAGGTCCAGATCCGCCGCGGGCGTGACGATGCCCAGGAGCGGCGCCGGCTTGGAGGCGTACAGGTGCACGTCTGCCACCGCGAGCACCGCCCGCACCAGGACGTGGCCATCGTCCATTACCGCGACGGCCTCGGTCGGGCTCGAGACCACCGGTAAGAGCACGCTCGCCGGCGCGCCCGAAACCCTCGCGAAGCGCGGGCCGCCGGCCCGAAGTCGGAGCTGGTCCGAGCTCCAATCCGGGCTCGAGAGCTTGCAGGCGAGCTGGGTCGGCTCGCGGACTTCGGCGGGCGGCGGCGCGGCGGGCTTTTCCGCCGGGGGCAGCGAGGCGACCGGCGTGCTCGCGGGTGGCACCGCCACCACCGGCGCGGGCGGCTCGGCGACCGGTGGGCGAGGGGACCCGCACCCGACCGCCAGCGCCACGGCGAGGCGGACACCACGCCGCGCGAGCGTCACCCGCCGTTCCCGTTGTCGTGCAGGGTCCCGAGCTTCAGCACGCGGAACTTGCTCAGCGGCAGCTGGTCCTTCACCTCGTAGGTATCGAGCAGGCCTGCGTCCCACTTCGCCTGCGCGCTCGGCGAGCCATCGGCGTAGACGTTCACGGCCCCGGAGTAGTCACCGACGTAGGCGCCGTAGATCTGGAGCGCCTTGGCAACGATCTTGCCCGACGGTGTGAGTCCGAGGGTGTCGAGATCGAGCGTGGGGTCGAGCTGGACGCGGCCGCCGCAGGGGATCCCGCGCGTCTTGATGGCGTCGGTGCCGACCTTCGCTTGCGCGGTGCTCGCCGGTGGCGTGTAGAGCCCGGCGCGGATGTGGGGGTACGCGAGGATCAACGCGTGGCGGATCTCGCCCGCCTCCATCTCTTCGACCCGGATCAGTCCCGCGATCAGGGGGAAGCCGCACGCGCGGGAGCCGTGCGAGGTCCACCAAGTCGGGTTGCCCTCGGCCAAGGGGCGCACGCCGCTCCCGGTCAGGTTGCTGGTGGCGCACAGACCGCAGCTCCACTTCTTCCCGTCGAAGCTCGCGTCCCAGAAGTCCCAGGCGATGGCCCGGTTCTCGTGGACGAGCAGCATGTGGTGATCGCTCTCTGGGTCGGGCGCGGCGGCCGGCGGCACCGGCACCATGGCCGTGCCATTCATGCCGTTCGTGCCTGGAAAGCCCTCGCCGCCCACGGCGCTGTCCACCTGCACCTTCGGCTGGCTGTCGTTGGTCCAGTGGAGGGGGATGGAGTAGCCCTTGATGTTGATGCCCAGGAACGGCCACTGCGATGACACGCCGAGGTCGTCGACCATCGCTTGGTTGTCCGGATCGACGCTGGCCGACGCGGGGATGGGGGTGTTCCAGGGGCTCTGATCGTCGAACGGGCGCCACGGTCCGCTCGACGAGCCGCCGGTCGACGCGGCGCCGCTGCCGCCACCGCCACCGCTACCGCCGCCGGCGATCGCGCCGCTGCCTCCGCTGCCGCCGCCGGCGATCGCGCCGCTGCCACCACCGCCGCCCGTCGCGCTGGTGCCCGAGCTCTCGCTCGAGCCGCAGCCCCAAGCCGCCAGGGCGAGACACGCGAACGCCGTCCGGGTGAGCATCACCGCGTCAAGGTACGAGTCGTCGTCGCGATGCGCAACAGTCGCAGCTCGTCGCGGGCGCACTCCCGGGCGGCGGCGCGCAAGGAATGACCATTCTCAGGGGCGCTGCCGGCACCTAGAGTTGGCACTCCGAGGTGTGGGCCAAGATGCGGTGCCGTGCACGACGAAGCTGGGCATGCGTGGTCTTCTCCGGTTCGCTCGCTGTCGCCTGCCACCGCGATCGGGTCCGAACCGAGACGACGCTCGCTCTTCGCCGCGAGGTCGAGCCTCCGGGCAACTGCCCCTCTCGCCCACGTCGCGTTGACCTGTCGAAGCGCCGCGTCCAGAGAGTGCGCGCTCGACTTGGAAGCGTACGAAGCTGGGCGGGACGGCGCCTCACACGCCGAAGGAGTAGAGCGCCAACGTGACGATGCCCATGAGCAATCCCATCGCCAAGATCACCGCGGCGACGCCGATAGAAATCCTCCTGAGCGCCGCACCGAGGGAGTCGCCCCGGGTCGCAGGATCAGCGCCGGTCAGAAGTCGATAGCCGCCGACGATGATACAAACGTAGGCTGCCAGGATCGGCGCGAGCGCGAGCTTCTGGATCATCTCAGGGAGGTCTGCACGGTGCGCGACGAGCATGACCGCGCCGGCGACCGCGAAGCCGAGTAGTCCGACCACCACCGTGACGGCTCCGTTGACTCGAATCGCCCGCGCGCTCGCCCCGGGCGGCGGCGCGAACGTCTCGAGCACAGCGTGACGCGCGCGCGCGAGCGGCTCTGTCAACCAGCGCACGTCGCCAGTCTAGCAGCACGAGCCGCGCCGATGGGAGTCGCCGCCGAAGTGACCAGGGCGCGGAGGACCTTGGGAGCCACGCCGGCGATCGCGCCGCCGTCGCCCGTCGCGCTGTCACCGCTTCCACGGTTCGTCGTCGCGATGCGCCCCAGTCACAGCCCAAGGACGCGCCCGGAGCCGAATAGTCATTTGTTCCATGCATGCTGAGCGCCGTTGACCGAAGCATTCGTCTTTGGAAAATTCGAAAGCAAATGGGAAGGGCACGGGGTTGGCTCGGGGTGCTGCTGCTGACGTCCATCGTCGGTTGCAGCGGTGAGGACGGTGGCGACGCGACCGGAACCGGAGGCTCGGCCACCGGGGGTCAGGGCGGAAGCGGCGGAACTGGCGGAACCGCCGGAGCTGCCGGGAGCGGGGGCCTGGCCGGCGCCGCGGGCCAGGCGGGCTCCGGCGGCCAGGGCGGGCTCGAGGTGAGCTTCTACGCCTGCGCGGCAGCGAGCGGCTTCAACTTCGAGTGCGCAAAGCCCGAGCTTCCGCTCGACCCCCAGAAGCCCAGTGGGAAGAAGGTCACCGTCTTCATCCGCAAGGCACTGGCGAAGAAGACCCCGGTGCGCGGCCAGCTCTGGGTGCTGCAGGGCGGACCCGGAGTCTCGACCACCAAGACCCTCGCGCCTCAAGTCCCGGGCTTCGCCGGGCTCGCGCCGGATCTCGACGTCTACTTCATCGATCACCGCGGCACTGGCCTGTCGAGCCCGCTCGACTGCGCGGCGCTCGACGCGACGGGCGGCAATGTCGACACCAAGCCGCTCACCGAGTTCACCGGCGACGTGACGGCCTGCCTGAAGACTCTCGGTGCGACCTGGTCCGACGCCGAGCTGGCTCACTTCTCGGCCGAAGATGCCGGGCGCGACCTGGGCGAGTTGATCGATGCCACCCGCAAGCCCGGCGAGCAGGTTTTCGTCATGGGCCTGTCCTACGGGACACGCTGGGCGCAGCGCTACCTGCGTGCGTTCCCCACGCAGGCGAGCGGCGTGGTGCTCGACGGCATCGTAGCGGACGACCTCGACTTCGCGAGCTACCACAAGGACCACGAAGAGGTCGCCAAGACGTTGTTCTCGGCCTGCGACGCCGATGCGTTCTGCAAGGGCAAGCTCCCGGGCGGCGCCTACGCCAACCTCGCGGCGCTGATCCCCAAGCTCGAGGCCGGCCACTGCCCGACCAGCGCCAAGCTGACGGCGCGGGACTATCGCCACCTCTTTCGACGGGTGTTCCAGATCCGCGCGGCGCTGCTGCCGCCCTTGGTCTACCGCGTCGCCCGCTGCGATGCGGCCGATCAGGACGTGATCCTGAAGACCACAAAGCTCTCCCCGTCGATTCCCGGCTACTCCGTCGCGCTCCACTACAACGTCGCGCTCTCGGAGCTGAACCCGAGCGGGATCGCGTCGGACGCCGCGCTCGACGCCGAAGACAAGCTGCTGTTCTCGACCACCAACAACGAGCACAAGTACTACCGCGCGGCCCGCGACCTCTGGCCGGAGTACGCGCCCAAGACCGGCTACCCGGTGACGCAGACGCCGATGCTGCTCTTGAACGGAACGCTGGACGGTCAGACCACCCTCGCCAAGGCCCAGGCCGTGAAGGCCGTGTTCACAGCGCCGAAGCAGACCTTCGTCGCGGTGCAGAACGCCGGTCACGGTGTCGGCCCGACCCCCTGCGGCTCGACGCTGATCACGGCGTTTCTGGCGGCGCCCGACGCCGCCGTCGACGCCAGCTGCGCCGCGACCGGAGTCCCCCTCGACTTCGAGAAGGCCGGCCAAGGCATCTGGTACGGGCCCACCGGCAACACCTGGGAGAACCCATGACTCACGCACGCACCCTCCGCCACGCCGCCGCCTTCGCCTTCCTCGGCCTCATCACGCTGCCCGTCGCCTGCGGCAGCGACGATGACGAGAAGGCCAGCCCCTCGACCGGGGGAACCGGCGGCAGCGACGCGGGCGGCACCGGTGGAACCGGTGGCAGCGGCGCCACCGACGGAGGCGACGCCGCCTGCACCTTCGGCGAGCCTCAGGTGAAGACCTGCAACCTGCTCGACAACGACTGCCCCTGCGGGGCGAAGTGCTCGGTGATCGAGACCAACGCGAACCCAGTCAAGAACGAACGCGCCTGCGTGGCACTGAAGGGGACCAAGGCCAAGAGCGAGGAGTGTACACGCGAGAAGCGCGGCATCGACGACTGCGGTCAGGGGCTGTTCTGCAACACGCATGGCCTCGGTGCCGGCGCCACGGGCAAGTGGGCGTGCCTGTCGCTGTGCGTGAAGACGGCGGACTGCGCCGAGAGCGAGGTCTGTATCGACACCTTGCCCAGCGACAAGAGCCCGGACAAGGTGTTCTCGGGGCTCTGCCAGGCGAAGTGCGACCCGTTCAACGTCGCGGCCACTTGCGCCCCCGGCGCCAACTGCGTCGTCTTCGCCGCGGCAGGGGGGTCTGATTCCGTGGTCTGCTCCTTCGGCTTCGGCTCGGCTGCCGAAGGATCTCCTTGTGTCAACGCCGTCGGCGACTGCGGGCCGGGCCTGCTCTGCGTCAAGGCGCCGTGGGAAGACTCCTCGACTTGCCGCGCATTCTGCGACTCGACGCACGGCTGCCCGGCGGACCGGGACTGCGTACCACTCACCCTGGAAAGCTACGGGACCTGCGTACCGCACGGCACCGACGCAGCGAGCGACGCGGGCACCGACGGCTCGACGGACGCGTCCCTCGACTGAGCTCCCCGAGGAGAACCCATGATCCCCGCACGCACCCTCCGCCACGCCGCCGCCTTCGTCTTCCTCGGCCTCATCACGCTGCCCGTCGCCTGCGGCAGCGACGACGACGAGAAGGCCAGCACCTCGACCGGAGGAGCTGGCGGCAGCGACGCGGGGGGCACCGGCGGAACCGGGGGCGGCGGCGCCACCGACGCGGGCGACGCCGCCTGCACCTTCGGCGAGCCTCAGGTGAAGACCTGCAACCTGCTCGACAACGACTGCCCCTGCGGGGCGAAGTGCAGTCCGCTCTGGACGAGCGAGAGCCCCCCAAAGGTCGAGCGCGCGTGCGTGGCGCTGAAGGGGACCAAGGCCAAAGGTGAGGAGTGCACCTGGGGGGAGGACGGGATCGACGACTGCGATCCCGGGCTGATGTGTTTCAGTAGCGGACCGGACGCGCCCCGAAAGTGTATCGCGCTGTGCGAGAAGACGTCGCAGTGCGCAAGCAATGAGTTCTGCTACGACCTGACGGCGTTCGACACGAGCCCCGGCAAGGTGTTGATGGGCTTCTGCCTTGCGAAGTGTGACCCGTTCAACGTGGCGGCAGCGTGCGGCGCCGGACAAGAGTGTTCATCGTTCGCCACAACCGAAGGGACGAAGTCTCTTGGCTGCATCAAGGCGACGGGCTCCGCCCCCGAAGGCACTCCGTGCGCGAATGCCCCGGAACAATGCGGACAGGGGCTCGCGTGTTTCAAGTCGAGCTGGGAGAGCGTTTATCGCTGCCGGCCGTTCTGCGACCAGGCTCACTCTTGCCCGAGCGGTCTTGCCTGCACCCCGGATTCCAAGTGGGACTTCATGGCGTGCCTGCCCTTGCCCCCCGACGCAGGCACCGACGCGGGCACCGACGCAGCGACCGACGCGGGCACCGACGCAACGACGGACGCCTCTCTCGACTGACCGCCCCCTGGAGGACCCATGATCCCCTCACGCACCCTCCGCCACGCCGCCGCTTTCGTCTTCCTCGGCCTCATCACGCTGCCCGTCGCCTGCGGCAGCGACGACGACGAGAAGGCCAGCCCCTCGACCGGGGGAACCGGCGGCAGCGACGCGGGCGGCACCGGTGGAACCGGTGGCAGTGGCGCCACCGACGCGGGCGACGCCGCGTGCACCTTCGGCGAGCCTCAGGTGAAGACCTGCAACCTGCTCGACAACGACTGCCCCTGCGGGGCGAAGTGCAGTCTACTTCTGACGAGCGAGAGCCCCCCCAAGGTCGAGCGCGCCTGCGTGGCGTTGAAGGGCACGAAGGCCAAGGGTGAGGAGTGCACGCGGGAGGAAGTCGGGATCGATGACTGCGGTCCCGGGCTGATGTGCTTCAGGGACGGCCCGGACGCGGTCCGAAAGTGCCAACCGCTGTGCGAGAAGACGTCGGACTGCGGGGCAAATGCAAGCTGTGTCAGCCTGGTCCCCCCGGACCCGAGCCCGGATAGTGTGCTGTCGGGCGGATGTTGGGCGAAGTGCGACCCGTTCAACGTCGCCGCGAATTGCCCCGCGGGCTCGAAGTGTTTGCCTGTGCCGATGGTCGAGGGAAAGGCCTCGCTTTTCTGCTACTCCGGGCCGGGCACAACGCCCGAAGGGACACCGTGCGCGAACGCGCCCGAACAATGCGCGCCGGGGCTGGCGTGTTTGAAGTCGAGCTGGGAGAGCGTTCACCGCTGCTGGCCGTATTGCGACATGTCTCACGCATGCCCGAGTGGGTTGTCATGCGCCGCGATCCCCGAGGCCGACTTCATGGGCTGCCTCCCCTTGCCCCCCGACGCCGGAACCGACGCAGGTACCGACGCAGCGAGCGACGCGGGCACCGACGCAGCGACGGACGCCTCTCTCGACTGACCGCCCCCCTGGAGAACCCATGATCCCCGCACGCACCCTCCGCCACGCCGCCGCCTTCGTCTTCCTCGGCCTCATCACGCTGCCCGTCGCCTGCGGCAGCGACGACGACGAGAAGGCCAGCGCTTCGACCGGGGGAACTGGCGGCAGCGACGCGGGCGGCACCGGGGGAACCGGGGGCGGCGGCGCCACCGACGCGGGCGACGCCGCCTGCACCTTCGGCGAGCCTCAGGTGAAGACCTGCAACCTGCTCGACAACGACTGCCCCTGCGGGGCGAAGTGCAGCTTGATCCAGACCAGCGCGAACCCAGTCAAGAACGAGCGCGCCTGCGTGGCGCTGAAGGGCACCAAAGCCAAGGGTGAGGCGTGCACCCGGGAGAAGATCGGGATCGACGATTGCGGTCCCCGGTTGCTGTGCCTCATGGACGGGCCGGACACGGCCCTGAAATGTCGCTCGACCTGCGACAAGACGTCGCAGTGCGCGAGCAATGAGTTCTGCAACGACCTGACCTTGTTCGACACGAGCCACGACAAGGTGCTGTCGGGCTTCTGCGATGCGAAGTGTGACCCGTTCAACGTGGCTGCAGTCTGCGAGGCCGGGCAAGAGTGCGAAGCGTTCCCGACAGCCGAAGGGACGTTCACTCTTGGGTGCTTCAAGGCGACGGGATCTGTCCCCGAGGGCACTCCGTGCGCGCCCGCCCCTGAACAATGCGCGCCGGGGCTGGCGTGCATGAAGTCGAGCTGGGAGAGCGTTCCCCGCTGCTGGCCGTATTGCGACGCTTCTCACCCCTGCCCGAGTGGCTTGGCCTGCACCGCGGACGCCAATCGGGACTTCACGGCGTGCCTCCCCTTGCCCCCCGACGCCGGCACCGACGCAGCGAGCGACGCCGGCACCGACGCAGCGACCGACGCTTCCCTCGACTGAAGCTCACTTCGCGAGCTCGCTCACCAGCGCGTCGAAATACGGCGGCAGGCTGTCCCACGGGTTCGGCAGATCGTCGTCCGTGGCGTAGTGGTAGCCGACCCACTGCTTCGCGCTCTGGACGAACGCCGCGTCGAGCTTCGCCACGCCGTAGGGGATGATCCCGAAGTTCTTGCGGTCGTGCTTGGCGTGCCAGCCCCCAAGTGACGCGGCGGTCGGGTTGCCCTTGCTCTCGTAGATCAACATCATGTCCACCGTGCCGACGTAGCTCTCCGCCACGTCCGCGCCCGGGTTTCCCACCGTCATGGTGTGGCCCTTGCTCTTCGCGTACTGCGACAGCTGGGAATAGTAGGCCTCCTTGCCGGTATCCGATGCCTGCTCGTCGAAGAAGATCCCGGTCACCGCCGGGTACCAGGCGACGTACTTGTCGATGGCCGGCTGGACGATCGACGTCGCGCTGGTCGCGCCCCAACCCGTCGCGACGTAGCCGAGCACGATCACGCCCGCGTCCTTCAACGCCTGCGTGCCCGAGACGTAGCTCGCGTCCTTCGCGCTCCCGGGTCCGTCGTTCGGGTTGATCACCGCGATCACGGACACCGCTGGGTGACTCTTCTTCGCGCTGGCGACCGCGGCCCAGGTCGGGCTCGACGGATCGGTGTAGAGCGGCACCAGGGTCCCCGAGGGTGACCCGCCGCCACCCGAGCCCCCGCCGCCACCCGCACCGCCGCTGGTGCCACCGGTTGCCGCGCTGCCGCCGCTACCTGCGCTGCCGCCGCTGCCGCCGGTTGCTGCGCTGCCGCCGCTGCCGGCGCCGCCACCCGTCGCCGCGCTGCCGCCGCTGCCGCCACCGCTCGTGCCGCCCGTGCCCCCGCCGGCGCTCGAGCCGCCCGAGTCGCCGTCGCCCCCGCAGGCGCTGGTCCAGATCAGCACGCCGGCCGCGATCCACTTCCGCATTGGGGCACAGCCTACCGGAAGTGCTTCGCCGCGCGCTATGCTCGCGGGCGATGAGCCCTCCCGACGATCGTGCGGTCATCCTGCGGCGGCGCGCGCTGCTCTTGGGCTCCGCGCTGGCAGCCTTCTCCGGCTGCCAGAAGACCAGCCCGCCACCGGAGACCGCGGGCGGCCCGGTGGTGGCGGTCCCCGAGTCCCAGCCCGACGACGCAGGCGCAGCCGAGCCCGCGCTGCCCACGCGCGACGCCGGCTCACGGCCGCGCTCGCACGGCAACATGCCCTCCCTCGAGATCCCGACCGGTATCGGTGATCGGGCGCGGAGCAACTACGAGAGCCTCGTGGCGCGGATGAAGCGGGTGCACGACGTGCTCGACGAGATCGAGCGCATCGCACCCAAGTGCAACATCGGCGCGTGCGAAGACCAGTGGGCGCCCGTCGCCAAGAAGCTCTTCGAGCTCGAAGACGCGTTCCAGTTCTCGTACACCTGCCCAGGCTCCAGCGCCGACGCCAAGGCCTTCGAAGAGCGGCGTCGCGAGCACATGGAGTTCTACGAAGCGCGCCGCAAGGCGGTCGAGGCGTGGCTCACCGGTCTGGCCGGCGACTGGGCAAAGCTCCAGGCCGAGGTCGACAAAGAGCGCCTCGCGAACCCGCGGCCGTGCCTGAGCTACGCCTGCATGGATTGGTGAGGGGCGTGGGCTCGCACGCTTCGCCCCGTCGCCAGCGTGCGGGTCACTTCAGCGTGCGAGCCAGTCCGCGTTTGAGAAACGCCGGCAGGTTCTTCTGCTTCTTGATGGCCGGGATGAAGTCGGGATCGTCCGCCACGGTGAGCGGATCGAGCCGCAGTGCAACCAGCGGCTTCTTGGGCGCTGCTGCCAGTCGGGGACTCGTGAAGCCCGTGGAAGCGCCGTGCAGCCCCAGGCGCGGTCGAAGGTCGAAGCCGCTGTCTTCTTGCTCGTCCAGGACCAGCCGCACCTTGGGCGCCGCGCTGAGCAAAGACATGCGCGCCCCGAGGCCTTTCGCCTCGTTCGCCCGCAGCTTCGGCAGCTTGCGGAGCACTTCCGTGAGCACCGCCTTGGCTTCCGCCAAGGTATAGCGTTCCACGTCAGGGTCGCCGGCGGGGTCGTTCCAATCGGCCATGCGCGCCTTGCCGCCGACCTTGAAGCGCTCGCCCCGCACCCCCAGGGTCTTCATCAGCGCGGCCGTTCCGAACCGCGGCGTGCCCCCGATGACCACCAGGGCGATGTCCGTCTCTTTCGCGGTGAAGAAGTGCCCCCAGGGGTCGCCGGTCTTGCCGCTCACCACCACGAGATCGGCCAGCTTGCCCGGCTCGAGCGAGCCCAGGTGTTCGCCCCACCCCAAGATGTCCGCGGCCGTTCGGGTCGCCATGGCCAGCACGTCTCGGTCGGCCAGACCGAGCTTCTTCTCGGCTGCCACGAGCCGCGCAACCTTCAGCTCACCGAACAGGTTCTTGCTGCCGGTTGGGGACCAGTCGGAGCCAATGCCGACGCGAACGCCGCCGTCGAGCGCCGCAGCGATGTTCGCCGTGTCTCCGTACAGCAAGTAGTTGCTGAGCGGGGACCACACCATCGACGCCCCGTGCTTGCCCAGCTGGGCGAAGTCCTTGGCCGTGAGCGCCGCGCAGTGGATCCCGGCGAGGCCCTTGCCGAGCGCCCATTTCTTGCCCGACTTCAGCGCCAAGAAGTGCTTGCGCGCGGGCTCGTCCAGGCCCTCTGACAGGTGCAGCAAGAGGCATGCGCCTCGCTTGCTGGCCTTGTCGAGCGCGGCCTTGAACTTCGCCCAGTCGCGCGCCGACACGTCGGCGATGCGCGAGGCTGCCGGCAAGAGCCCGGAGTCCGACTTCGACTCGACGTTCCGGACGATCCCGCGGTAGTAGCGGACGATCCTCGGCCCGCTCGCGAGGCGGATCCCTTGTGAGGTCGTCACACCCGCCACCAGGCACTTCGCTTCGACCCACCTCACCAGCGAGGGCAGGATCTGAGGGTCTTTCGAGCCGGCCAGCGCCGCCATCGGCCCCGTGACCAGCTGGTGGTAGTCCTCGTGCCCCGGCCACTGGCCGCGATTGCCGAACTTCTTCGGCACCTGCCACAGCCGCAGCGCGTCGTAAGACAGGTGGTTGTGGAGCTCGATCAGCCCGGGGTAGAGCGTGCCCTGGGTATTCACCACGGCCACGCGGGCGAACCCGCTCGGGGGGGCGGCCTTGGCAGCCTGGATGGCGGCGATCTCGTCGCCGTCGATGTAGACGATGCCATCGGCAAGCACGTCGTCGTTCGCGTTCATGGTGACGACGCGACCGCGTAGTGCCTTCTTGGTCTTGGCCATGATCAATGCTCCGGTTGGGGAAGGCGAACAGATGGGGGGATGGCGACGACCAGGGTGCGACGCTTCTCGCCGGTCGTGGCGCCAGCCCGCACCGCCCAGCCGTCTTCGCCACGCATCCAGGCGGGGCAGCCCGCGGGCAAATCAAAGGCCGGGATCTCGGGAAGCTCGGCTGCGGTGAAGCTTCGCCCGTAGGCCCTGAGCCCGCGTACCGAGTCGGGGGTCTTCAGTGCCGCGCGCAGGGCCCTGAGTCCGCCGTTCCAAGCGTCGAGCATCTCGGCCGTGAGCGCGCGCTCTTTCGCATCGTCGCCACCGGATGCGCTGTCCGGGTACGTCGGGTGCGGCACGTGGATGAACGGAAGCTTCTTCGCCTTCGAGGCCTGGTCCGCGCTGCTCTTCCGGTAGAGCTTCCACGCGTGGGCTGCCAGGCTGCCGAACGCAACCACGGCTTCGATTGGGCTGACGACGAGCAGTGCGTCGAACCACTGGTCCCGGTAGGCCGCGATCTTCGGGTCGCTCTTGTAACGCGAGCCCGCGCTGCGACCGTAGACGCTGTAGAGGAAGGTGTTGAGCAGGGTGTAGCTGCGGTCGATCCCGGCCTTGGCCAGGAACCCCTGGACGCGATGCCCTGCGGTGCCGACCAAGATGCGGCGCGCGGCCGCCTCGTGCGCCGCCGGATCCTGCCCGATCACCAGAACGCGGCTGGTTCCGTCCAGGCGGCCGCGGTGGAAGATCGGTCCCCACTCGATACGGAAGTCCTTCGGGGGGTAGACCGTCTTTCCCGGGTACCTCGCACACAACGAAGCGAAGGGCTCGCTGCCGTATCCTGGATCGAACTCGACCTTCGCCATCTCTCCTCCCGGGCCCGACCGTGCGGCCGGGTGTGCGGCCCGCCTGCGGGCGCGCATCCTACACGCCCAGGGCTTTGGGACAAGAAGTGGAGCCCGCGGCCGCGCGGCCGAGGTAGCCGCCGCGCCCCGCCAGCTTCGTGGCAACGCGGTCAGCGGTCGACTGGTTCGCGATGATGCGCACCGAGACCCAACGTAACAACTGACCATGGAGCGACGGCGTCGGGATCCGTACGGTGGCATCACGGAGGTTCGACATGGTTGCGAAGATGTATGTGTGGGGAGTGTCGGCGGTGGTGCTGGGAGCGCTGGCGGGCGTGGCGTGCTCGGGAGCGGATGGTGAGCGCGGTCCCGCGGGATCAGCCGGTCCTGCGGGGTCGGCCGGTCCCACGGGGTCAGCCGGTCCGCCGGGCGAGGCAGGCCCCCCGGGCGATGCTGGCGAACCCGGCGACCCCGGCGAAGCCGGTCCGGCGACGCCCATGGAGCCGCCTCGGCTGCTCGATGCCAAGATCGGCGGCTGGGTCCAGGCGAACCGCGACGCCATCAACGCCATGCTCGCCAAGCACGGCATTGCGAGTGGCACCTTCGACCCCGCCAAGCGGCCCGTGGCGGTCTTCGATTGGGACAACACCGTGCTCAAGAACGATATCGGCGACGCCACCTTCGCCTGGATGGTGAAGCACGACGTGATCTTGCAACCGCCGAACAAGGACTGGGGCCTCACGAGCCCCGAGCTCACGGCGGACGCCAAGGCAGCATTGAAAGCGGCTTGTGATGCCGCGGCGGCAGCCGGAAGCCCCCTGCCGACCAGCACGAACGCCGGCTGCGCCGCCGAGATCATGAGCATCTACTACAACGGCAAGACGACGATCAGCAACGATGCCTGGCCCAGCAAGGGTGTGACGACCACCACCAACTACGCCTACGGCTGGGCGTCGCAACTTCAAGCCGGCCACAGCCCGTCGGAGGTGCGAAGCTGGGCGGTGGCGGCCTTCGAGGAGAACGTAGGCAACCCCGTCGGCTCGAAGCAGATCGTGGGCGGCGTGGAGATGGCGGGCTACGTGCGCGTTTACGATCAGATCCGTGATCTGGCCGAAACTCTCACCGAGAACGGCTTCGACGTGTGGATTCTGACCGCATCGCCCCAGTACGTGGTCGAGGCCATCTCCGAGGAGATCGGCGTACCGCCCCACCGGGTGGTCGGCATTCGCCCGACCCTCACGGGGGGCAAGATCACCTACGGCTTCCAGGGCTGCGGAACGCTCACCGACGGGCAGACCTCGCTCATCACCTTCTACAATGGCAAGCGCTGCTGGATCAACAAGGTCATCTTCGGCGAGCCACCGGCTTCTCAGCTCGCACCCAACCCCGATCCGAGCAAGCGACCGGTGTTCGTCGCGGGCGATTCGGACACCGACCTTGCGATGCTCAAGGACGCCACGGTGCTGAAGCTGGTCATCGAGCGCAACAAGATCGAAGTTTCGTGTAACGCCTACGCGAACCATCAGAACAAGTGGCTGCACCAACCGATGTTCATCGAGCCCAAGCCGGCACCCACCGCCGGCGCGTTCGACTGCCCGGCCGCCAAAGATCCAGAGGGGAACCCCATCGTGGACGAGGCCGGGCAGACGTTCCCCAAGAAGCTGCCTTAGGTCGTCGGCTGTCATTCGGTCCGCCGCGAAGCCGGTGCGTCCCTCTCCGGGGAAGCGCCGGCTTCGACGCGTCCGGACGCGAAACCGTCTTCGCAGGCGCGAAGCGCGAAGCGCGAACTGGTAGAGCCACTTGCCGGAGCTGCTGGCGGATCTCGCGGCTTGAAGAGGCTGTGCATTGCCAATACTCCGAGCAACTGAGGGCACTATTGTTGCAACTGGTTAATCCACTATGGATGACGAACCGGTGGGTACGGGTGCGCGGGGGTGGGCGGGCGGGGTGGCGCCGCCGGACCTTCAGGTGCGGCGCATGGAGCTGTCGGGGGATCCGGTGCTGGTGCTGACCTTCCCGGTGCCGTCGCGGCAAGAGACCGCGCCGTTGACCGACGCGGAACGCGACGTCGTTCGGCGCGCGCTCGAGGGCGCGACGACCACGGCCATCGCGGCAGCACGACGGACGTCGCCGCGCACGGTGGCCAACCAGCTGCAGTCGATCTTTCGCAAGCTCGGCATCGCCTCGCGGGCCGAGCTGGCGCGTTGCTATGCCGGCATGCCCGCTTCGAGACGGTAAAATCCAAGGAGGTGACCATGGTGGATGAAGCATCCGTTTGGGGAGCAGATGCAGATCGATCGGACGAAGTGAAGACGTGGGACGAGTTGATGAGTGGGCGCTGGCGGATCGTCGAACTGTTCGACGTGGAAGGGCGGCGCCACGTGGTGGCACAGCGGCGCAACGGCGCCCCGCTGTCTCGGCTGGAACGCCAGGTGCTCGAGCGGCGTGCGCGGGGTGAGGCACTGAAAGTGATCGCCATGGACCTGGGCGTCAGCGTAGCCACGGCTTCGCGGCGCTTGCGAGCTGGCATGCACAAGCTGGGCCTCGGCACGCTCGCAGATCTGTCGCGCCTGATGGCGCGCTGAGTGGGGAATTCCGAGTGCCGCCGAGGCGCTTCGTCACGCCCCCAGCTCACGACACAGCGCGAGCAGCTCGGCGTTCTCGGGCACGCGACTGAGGAAGCTCTCGCGATGCCCCGGGTCGCTGATGCGCTCGGCGCGAGCCGACAGCGACGCGACCGATTCGCGCGCAAGCTTCAGGGCCCGGGGATCTTCCGCTGCGCGCAGCGCCTCGAGGTGCGCCAGGCGTACGATGGTCTCTTGGTCGCCGCTGAGCGAGCCCGACTCGACCTGGCGCATGGCCTGGGAAGTGACGTCGAGCGCCCCCGAGAGGTCGCCGCGCGCCCGCGCCACACGCCCGAGCACTGCCAGCGCCACGGCGTGCAGGGGCGCCTTGTCGCTCAGCGACGCGAGCGCGTGCCGCGCCTCGGCCTCGGCACGCCCGAGATCGCCGCGGCGCAGCCACAGCCCGGCCAGCGTGGTGCGTGCGCGCCCCTCGGCCCAACGCGCGCCGTGCTCGACGCACTCGCGCGCTCCGCGCTCGCAGAGCTCGAGCGCCTGGTCGAGCTGACCCTGGCGCGCCAGGGCGAGCCCCAAGAGGTCGCGCGCGTCTGAGGCGTTGTCATGAAGGCCCAGCCGCTCGGCCTCGACCAGCGCAAGGCGCACGGACGCTTCGGCCTCACGATCGAGACCGAGACCGAGAGCGGCGATGGCCACGCTCTTGCGCTGAACGCACAGGTTGCGAAGCATGCCCGCCTCTTCGAAGCTCTGGGCGGCGGCCTGGCCCAGACGCAGCGATTCGCCCAGGTCGCCTTCGGTCGCAGCGCGATTGGCCCGCGCGTAGTGGGCGCGTGCCATCACCAGCGGGTCCGAGCCCGGAAGCTCGCCCATGGCCTGTTCGATCGCAGTGAACAACCGCTCGGCCAGATCGCGGCGCCCGTGTCGCAAGAGCCAGACCGTGGCGCGCGACCAGGCCACCACGCGCTGGCCCAGCGCGGGGTCGCCGCCGGTGGCTCCGAGCGCGGCCAGCTCTTCGCTGACCGCCACCAGGCGCTCGATGTTGCCCCGCAGGCTGGCAGCGATCACCACGCTGCCGGCGGCGTTCAGCCACCCCTCGTGGCCGTGCGGCAGGTTCTGCATCGCCATCACGCCCTGCTCTTCGGCGTGCTGGTAGTCCGCCACCCAGCGGTACGCTTCGGCCTGGAGCAAGTGCAGGGCGCCCAGCTCGTCGCCCGTGGCGCCGCATCCGATGGCCAAGGCGGCGCGCTTCAGCACCGCCGGGTATTCGTTGCCCTCGAGTGCTTCTTCGGCGGCGCGGTGATACCAGACCCGCGCACGCTCGGGGTACTTGGCGCGCTCGAAGTGCTCGGCGAGGGTGGTGGCAGGCGTGTCGCCCTGTGCCTCGAGCCACTCGCCGGCCAGCCGGTGCCCGAGCACGCGGTCTTCGTCGAGCAGCAGGGCATAGCTGGCTTGCTGCACCAGGGCGTGTCGGAAGACGTACTCGCGCGCGCCGCCGAGCTCACCGGCGTCGCGATGGAACACCAGCTCGCGGTCGACCAGATCGGCCAGCCACTCGCCGACCCGGGGATCGCCCGCGCCGCCCCCGAGCAGGGCGCGCACGCCCGCCTCGCTGAACACCCGGCCGTAGATGCTGGCGCCCCGCAGCACGCGCCGCGCATCCGTCGGCAGCGCCGAGAGGCGCGCCTGCACCATCGCCAGAACCGTGTCGGGCAGACGGTCGTGCCCCTCGGCTTCGGCGCGGATCAACTCTTCGAGGAAGAATGCATTGCCCGCTGCGCGGGTCACCAGCTCTTCGGCGCGCGCTTCACTGATCGTGTCGAGCACGCTCCGAACCAGCGTGGTGGCCGCCTTCTTGGGCAGCTCGGCCAGCTGCAGGCGCGTGACCACCCGACCGCTCCAGAGTGAGGGGAACAGCTGATGCACCTCGGGCCGGGCCAGCGCCAGAACCAAGAACGGACTGTCGGCGAGATTGCGGAGCACGACGTCGATCAGCTGTACCGTCGGCAGGTCGCCCCACTGCAGGTCGTCGAGCACCAGCACCAGCGGTTGCGTGCGGCACTCGGCTTCGAGCAGGTTCTCGAACGCGCGCCGCATCTGGTCGCCCATCAGCACGCCGTCCTGGCGCGCGGCTTGCAGCTGCACGTTGCCTTCGTCGGGGAAGCTCACTCCGACCAGCTCGCCGATGAACGCGGTCACTCGATCGAGCTCACGGTCCGAGAAGTGCCGCGAGAGCCGAGCGCGCAGCTTGGCGCGCCGCAGAGGCATGGGTTCGTGATCCGCCAGGCCAAGGCCCCGGCGGACGGCCTGCGACACGATGTGAAACGGCGCTCCCGAGCTCATCGGATCGCCGTGGCCGACCCAGATCTGCTTCGGGGTACCTCGCTGCTCGAGGCGAGCCAAGAACTCCTGGCGAAGCCGGCTCTTGCCCAGGCCTGGCACCCCTTCGACCAGCACCGCTTGCGCGATCGCTTCGCCGGCGCACTCGTCGAACGCGGCGGACAGCATTCCGAGCTCGCGCGTTCGCCCGACGCACGGCGTCGGCTTGCCAAGCAGCGTACGCGCCCCGGCAGCGAAGCCCTTGACCCCACGCAGCGTGCGAGCCGAGCCGCCGGCGGCGATCTCGAAGCGGTCGTCGAGCAGCCCGGCGCTGAGCTCGTCCACGAACACGGGTCGGTCGCTGGCGTCGCTGGGCGCCGGCTCGACCTCTGCCAGAGCGAGCAAGCCCGAGGCGCGGTCGATCACCTCGCCGACCGGCAGGCGCGACGAAGAGTCCCCGCGGCCGGTTGCGAGGGCGATGGCGGCGTCGGGGAAGAGCGCGCGCAAGCCCAAGGCGCAGCGGGCTGCCCGGGCTGCCTGATCGGTGGCCGCACCGCTGCCCTGCAGCGGCAAGACCATCGAGCCGCCAGCGATGGCCTCGGCTTCCGCCCCGAACGTCCTGGCCAGCTCGCGCAGCGCGAAGAGCCGGCCGCCGAGGTCGTCTTGAGCAACGGTCGCAGCGTCTTGCGCGACGGACTCGCGCATCGCGCCGAAAAGCCGCGCGATCACCACCGAGTAGAGGCGCTGTTCGCCGCTGCCGAGCTGGCCCGACGCGCCGCTCCCGGGGATGCCGGTGACCCGTGGCTCGATGGACGCCACCGAGGCCTTGGAGAGCGCCGCGAGCTCGGCGGCCAGCGCGGCACCGCCCTCTGGCCGCTCGCTCGGTGCCTTGTCCAGCATGCGCGCGATCAGCCGATCGAGCGAGCGCGGCACGTCGGGCCGAACCTCGGCCAGGTTGGGCGCCTTCTCGAGCACGATCTTCAGCTGCAGGGCCACCACGTCGCGGCCGACGAACAGCGGCGCTCCGGCGAGGCACTCGTAGAGCACGCATCCCAGCGAGAAGACGTCGCTTGCCGGGCCGACCTCGGGCAGCCCCCGGGCCTGCTCGGGGGACATGTAGCCCGGCGTGCCCATCACCACGCCCGCGCGCGTCGCGCGCTCGCCGTGGATCGCGCGCACGACCCCGAAGTCGAGCACCTTGACGGCGGAGCTGTCTGCCTTGGGCAGGAAGATGTTGCTCGGTTTGATGTCGCGGTGCACCAGGCCGCGGGCGTGGGCCACGGCCAGAGCTTCGGCGACGCGCAGGCCCAGCGAGATGCTTTCGTCGATGCCGAGCGGGCCGCGATCGAGCCGATCTTGCAGGTCCTCGCCGTCGAGCCACTCCATCGCCAGATAGAGCTCGCCAGTTGGCATGCTGCCGTGGGCAACGTAGCGAACGATGGCCGGGTGCCGCAGCGCGGAGAGTGCGACCGCCTCGCGCGCGAAGCGATCGCCGTGAGCTGCGTCGAGCGCAGTCTTGATGGCGACCTGTTGGCCACTCAGCTTGTCGCGTGCGCGATAGACCGAGCCCATCCCGCCCGAGCGAGCGAGGGCTTCAATCTCGAACCGGTCGGCGATGACCATCCCGGGCCGCATCGCCCCCGAGTGTAGGCCAGGCGCGGGCCGGAGGGCGACGAGTCTGATTTGGCTGTTTGCGGGCGAACGCTCTAGGATGCCGCCGCGGAGGAGGAGCCATGCCAGGCGACGAGGTCCCGGAACCGTACGTGCTCAGCAAAAACGCGCCGATTGCGAAGAAGTGGGAGAGCCCGCTCCGCGAAGTGGCGACGGTTCCACCCCTGGCGGCCACGGCGCAAGAGAAAGAGCGCCACCGGATCTATTCGCTGCTCCTTCTGTCGCTCATGCGACGTTACTTCAACGGCAACCGCAACGGTCCGCGCGGCGTGTATCCCTGGCGCACGGGGCAACGCGAGGACGACGGTCGCTATGCCGGTGGCGACTACCTGGGCCACAACATCGGTGCGCTGGCGGTCGATGGGTCGGGGGACGTCATCGACTTCGATTTCAACCACAACCAGATCTTCAACAGTTCGGCCGAGCACGCCGAGGCACGGCTGATCCGCCGCGTCTTCAGCCTGACCCAGATCTACGACGACTGGCAGACACGCAAGCCGACCGACCCGCCGCGCAGCAAGGGGTACTCGACCATCCTGAGCGACGTCACGGTCTACACTTCGCTCGAGTCGTGCGCGCAGTGCTCGGGCGTCATGGCGCTGGGCCAGGTCGGGCAGGTCGTCTACCTGCAGCGCGACCCTGGCACGTACCACATCGGCAACATCATGTGGAACCTCACCGCGCGCGAGGCCGGGGGCGGGGAGAAGGCGCAGATCAAGGCCACGGCGCCCAGGCCCATCCCGGGCAGTGAGATCGACCTCCCCTATTTCGACGAGCTGAACGAGCTCTACCGCGAGTACTACCAGGCGGTTCGGACCAAGCCCTTCCACGAATGGAAGGGGAAGAAGGACAAGACCGGCGCGCTCACCGCGTTTCTCTGCACCGACGACGCGCTGGGGGTCTTCGAGCGCGCCCGAAAAGAGTTCGCCGGGCTGACCAAGGCGAAGCTCACCTATCCGAAGTACAGGCCCAAGAAGGCGGGGGCAAAGACCAACCAAGAAGTGCTGGCGGTTGCCGAGCGCTTCCTTCAGTACGCCACGGAAGTCGGCCGCCGCGGCACGCCGCACAACCTCTGAGGCGCATGCCCAAGCAGCGTTTCGTCCCGCCGAATGCCCTTCCGATCCCGATCATCGCGCAAGATCCGTCGATTCGCGTCGGCGGAAACGTGCTCTTGGGCGAGGTCGAGATCCCGTTCGAGGTCACGGCGCCGGGGCCTCGCGGCGCGCGCGTCTGCGTGGTCGACTACGACGCCAGCGACCGGCGACTCTACCGCCCGGCGCGCATGCCTGCGCTCGACAGCCCGCGCGCGATCGCGACGTATCGCAAGCGGCTGGCCGACCCCCGTGCGCTGGCGCGTGACCCGGCGCTGCATGCCGTCAACGCGTATGCGACTTCCATGGCGGTGCTCGGGCGCTTCGAGCGCGCGCTGGGGCGGCGCATCGGCTGGGGCTTCGGCGGCCACCAGATCTACCTGGTGCCCCACGCCTTCGAAGAGGCGAACGCCTACTATTCCGAGGGCGATCACGCGCTGCTCTTCGGGTATCTGCGGGGCGAGAAGAAGACGGTCTTCTCGTGCCTGTCGCACGACGCCGTCGCGCACGAGGTGGGCCATGCGCTGCTCGATGGCCTGCGGGATCGCTACACGTACTTCTCGTCGCCCGACCAGGCGGCGTTCCACGAGGCGTTCGCCGACCTGGTGGCAATCTTCTCGGTGTTCACCATGGTCCCCGTGGTCCAGCGCCTGCTCGGCAGGACGTGGCGCAGGCCGGTCGTCGCTCGAGAGCTGGACAGAGAGTGGCTGAAGCGTACGCCGCTCACGAGCATGGCCGAAGAGCTCGGCCATGCGACGAGCATCGCGCCCCGGCGGGGCGCGCTCAGGGTTGCGCTGCGGCTGCCGCCGTCACCCACCTACTACCGTGACCTGGAGGCTTTCGGAGAGTGCCACGCGCGCGCCGAGATCCTGGTCGCGGCCGTCTTGCACGCCTTCTTGGCGATGTGGAAGCACGCGCTCTTCGGAGCCGGCGCTCGGCCCCGGCAAACCGTGCCGGTCGACGTGGTGGCCAGCGAGGGTGCGGCCCTGGCCGAGCGCGTCCTGATGATGGTGATTCGCGCCATCGACTACGCCCCCGTCCAGGACCTTCAATTCTCCGACTTCTTGACCGCGCTCTGCACCGCCGATCGCGAGGTCTACCCCGGTGACGAGAAGTACCGCGCGCGGGAGTGCTTCACCGAGGCGTTTGCCAGCTTCGGCATCACCGCGGGTCGGCGCGGGCTGTATTGGGAGACCCCCGACGCACCGCTGAGCTACGACCACATTCATCCCTCGGCGCTGCGCCACGACCCCAACGAGGTGTTCCGCTTCTTGTGGCAAAACCGCCGGTTGCTGGGGCTGTACGAGCCCGCGTACACGCGGGTCACCTCGGTGCGGCCCTGCATTCGTCGCGGCTCCGACGGCTTCTTGGTGAACGAAACCGTGTGCGAGTACGTGCAGTCGCTGACGCTCACGGGCCGCGAGCTGGGTCGCGTCCGACTCGAGACGGGCAAGCCCGGGCGCCGCGCGAAGCTGGAGCCGCCGCCCGGGCTCGGCAAGGACGACGAAGTGACGCTGCGCGGGGGCGGAGTGTTGCTCTTCGACGAGGCCGGTCGGCTCAAGTATCACGTGCAGAACCGGATCCTCAGCCCGCGCCAAAGTGAGCGGCTGGCGTCGTTGGCTGCCGCCGGCCAGCTCGGGCCCGGGGCCGGACCGGAGCACGTCTTTGCGCGGTTGCACCTGGCCGCAGGGACCCGCTGGGCGCGTTCGCCCGCGGTGCGAAAGGGGCGGTGATGGCTGCGAAAGGTCCGACGAACGCCAAGCTCTGGGTCTATGACGTCGGCTTCGGCGACTGCCTCTTGCTCGAGCTCACGTACCCGGGTCAGACGCGCTTCGTGCTGTTCGACTTCGGCACCAAGGGCCTGCCGTCGGGCGCAGGCCCTCGCCACATGCAAGCCGTCGCGGACGCGCTCAAGGGAAAGCTTGCCGAAGGGGAGCTAGTGGCGGTGGTGGCGACCCACCGGCACCGCGACCACATTGCGAGCTTTCCGCTGTTGCCGAGGTTGGCGCCTCGTGTGGTCGTGCAGCCGTGGACGGACAAGCCCTCGGCCAGGCGAGACTGGACCGGCCCCGGTCCCGGCCCTGGCGTCCGTCTGCGCCGCCTTCAAGACCCGCTGGGCTTCATGCCGGGGACGCTCGCTGCGGCCCAATCCGCATCGGAACACGCCTTTGCCTTGCTCGGGGACGATCACCCGATGGCCGCCGCCGCCAAGAACAACCAAGAGAACCCGCGGGCGCGCGCGTTTCTCGAGAAGCTGTGCCCCGCCAGTCGCCACGACTACGTGTTTGCGGGCGGGCGCGCGAAGAACCTCGAGCGCAGCCTGCCGGGCGTGAAGATCAGCGTGCTCGGCCCCCCCACGGTCAAGCAGTATGCGTCGATCCTTCGGCCGCCCAAGCGCTCGTCTGCAGACGATGACGAGCACTGGCTGTGGCTCGCCGGCCTCACCGACGAGTGGGCATTCTGGCATCGCGCCGAGCGCGCGCTGGCGTCGGCTGCCGAGGCGCACCAAGGGCGGGGTCGGCCCCTGTTCCCTCGGGCACCCTCGCGGCGTGCCATCCCGCCCGAGGGCCGCTGGCTGGTCGAGCGCATGAGCCGTGAGCGCCGGGACGCCGCGTCGGCGCTCGTGCAAGTGGTGGACTCGGCCCTGAACAACACGAGCGTGATCTTGCTGCTGACGATCGGCAAGACGCGCCTGCTGTTCTCTGGAGATGCAGAGGTCGAGGCGTGGAAGTGGGCGCTCTGCGACGCGCCCGATCACCGGCAGACGCGCGCCGCCGTGGGAGCCACCGACCTCTACAAGGTGGGCCACCACGGCAGCTGGAACGCGACGCCGCGCGGCACGCTCTGGCCAGCCTTCGGCAAGAAGGGCGGCCCGGGGCGGCGCGGGCGCATGGTGAGCGTGCTCTCGACCAAGCCCGGAACTCACCCCAGCGTCCCGGCACCGGCGCTGCTCAGAGAGCTCAAACAGAGCACCTCGCTCTACTCCACCCGGGCGCGCCGGCCGAAGGGTCAGCTCTGCATCGAAGTTCCGATCCGGCTCCGAAAGTGAGGCGCGGGGGCATGGCGGCCGCTCGGCCACGGGCGGGTTGCCAGATCGCGGGCCGACGTGCGACGCCTCGCTGCCGGCGGCACTTTCACCGCGACTTCGACCCCCTGCGACAAGAACAACGTGATCGGACGCTGCAAGCGCTCCTCGTCCGGAAGCTGCTCCGAGGGCTTCTACTACTCGGACGGCCTGCCGGTGTCGTCGGCCAAGATGCAGTGCCAGTACAGCGCCGGGACCTGGGCAGACCCGTGAGCCCCACCCGGTCAGCTTGGGTTTGGCGCGGCCAGCTCGCAGCTGGGCGCTGATTGCGAGCACATCCCGAGCTCGAACACCGAGCCCGGGGCGGCGAGCAGGAAGTTGTCGTGGCCTTGCGGCGGCCTCTGCATGGTGTAGGGCGCCGTGCCCTCGGCGATACCACCCGGGAACTTCTGTCGGATGTACTGGCTCTGCGACTGCACCTGCGCACCCACGGCGTGCACGAACATCATGTTGGCGACGCCGATTGCGTTCTTGGGGCTGAGGGGCCCCGCGCCGGGGGCGGCGAAGACGTAGCCCCACGCCTGGCCCATCAAGACGGTGGTCTGCGGGGGCTTCACCGCCGACAGCGGCACCACCACGGCGCGCTCGTTGCCGTTCAGAGTGGCGAGTGGAACGACTTCGGGTGGGACCTTGGTGTCGTCGCTCGGGGGTGTCCAGAACAGCACCAGGCGCGAAGGTCCGATGGGGCCGGGCGCCTTCGGCACGATGTTGAAACACACCGAGCCGGCGGCGCACTTGCCTGGCGGAATGCTCCCTGCGACGTGCGCCGGCGCCGGCGGTGCAGTGCCGGGAGGCGGCAGCGGCGCAGGCGGCGCGCCGGGCGGGGGCCCGCCGGGAGGTGCGCCGTAGCCGGGGCCGGGGCGCCCCGCGTTCGGCGGCGGCCCGCTGGTGGTTTCGATTTCGCACGCTGCCAGCGCAAGCATGGCTGCCGCACCCAGGACACACTTCACCGCTGAGGACATCTTCACCCGTCGCCGTTGATCGAGAACCGACGATACTTGCCCGTGTCCGGAGAGAACTCGACGCTGAAGAAGCAATCCCCGCCGTCGTCGACGCTGACGATCTTCTTCCGCCAGGCGTCGCTGCCGACACGGCCTGGGTTCTGGCACATGAAGTTGCCCCAGATCCACCGCGTCCCGTTCGCGTCCACGAACGGCAGGTACTGGCGGCGATAACCCTTCACGCGCTCCCACAACGGCGGCGTGATGACCGGCTCGCCGCGCAGCGCCTCGCGCAGCATGTCGGGGAGCCCGGACTCCAGCTTCTCGATCTCGGCCCGGGTCGGAACGAACGAAGCCTTGGGGCTCTCGTTGCCACCGCGCATGCGGAGGTACTCGGCGGTCTGATCCCGTGGCAGCAAGACGCGAAGGTCGTCGCTCTCCATCGGTGGCGATTCAGGCGCCTTGTCAGCGGCCGAGGCAGCCGGTCTGGATTCTGGCGCCGAGGCCTTCGGACCTTCGGCAGGGCGGGCCTCGCCGCCGCAGGCGAGGGCCAGCACCGGGAGCAACAGGGGCAGAGATCCGAGGCGCATGCACCTGGAACCATATCCGATCGGTCTGGCTCTGGGCTCACTCACGTCCGGCTGGCCCCTTGGCTGGCCGCGGCAGGCGTCGACCACGACGTCCAGGGCCTCGACGCAGGGGCCCCGCGAGCGGCCACCTCAGAAAACGAAGCCCAGCCGCGCGCTCACGCTCTTCTTGCCGGGGTCGGCGCCCACGTCCACGCGGACGCTCCGGGCCGCCTTCCTCTTCTGACCCACTGCGATCGTCCGGATCTCTTTCTTCGACGGTTCGATCAGCTCGGACACGACGTAACCCACGACGGCCGTCGTGAGGCCGAGGCCGATCCCGATGGCGGCGATGTTCGCCTCTTCGCGGAGGCACGTCGCCTTCGAGTCGAGTTGGGCCTCGGTCTCTTCGGGCATATCGTCGCACTTCTTGCTCTTGGCGACAGCCACGCCCGCGCTCGTCAAGCCGCCCGCGGCAGCCAGCGACACGTACCAGACGGTGTCGGCGGTCGCCTGCTTCTTCTCGAGCTTCGCCACGGCGGGTGCCAGCGCCCGGTACCGGCCGGGTTCGCGCTGCTTCAGCTCTTCGACCTGCGTGCGAAGCTCGGGCACGGTCGACGGGGTTTCCTCGGCTTTGGCCGCTCCGCACAGGGTCGAGAGGGCGACGGCAGCCAGCAGCGTGGTCAGGGTCTTGGGCATCGGGGCTCTCCTTGGAGGCCCTCATCGGCCCCCCCCCGCGTCCGGTTGCGTGATTTCTTCCCGCTGCGTCGCGTCACGCTCGGCAACCGCGGCCGGGCCTAAGAGCCGGACGTGCCGCATTTCACCAGCGGAGCGACGGGCGAGAACTTCCACGGGGTCAGGTTCTGGTTGTCGTAGGACTGGAGCTCCGTCGAGAGCACGTTCACGATGTCGGCGTAGCTCTGACCGAGCTTGTTCGAGGCCGTCCCGCCGGTTTCGGCGACGCAGACGAACTTGTTCGCGCCGCAGATCGCCAGAGGCTCGCAGGCCGGGCCGCTGGGGGCGAGCGCGCCGATTGCCGAGTCGCCGTAGAGCGTGCGACCACCGACCATGACCATCCGGACGCTCTTGGGCTCGGCCTGGAGCAGTGCGTCGTAGGGCGCGGCCGAGTTGCCGCCGATCACCATCAGATCGGCCTTCATGCCCACCGCGATCGCGCCGATGACGTTGGAAAGCCCGAGGTTCTTGGCGGGGTTGATCGTCACCATCTCGAACAGCTCCTTGGCCGTCAGGACGTTGCCGAAGGCGCCGTCGTCCACGCTCTGGGCGAAGCGCAGCTCGTCGAGCAGGTTCTGGCTGCCGCCGATGGACCAGTCGGGAGCCAGGCTCACGTTGATGCCCTTGGCGAGCGCGAGCGGGATGTTGGTGGTCTTCGTCAGGTCGGCCCCGGCGCCGTAGAGGAACACGTTGGAGCGCGGCGACCAGACCAGGCCCATGCCGTGCTGCGCCATGCTCGTGAACTCGGTGTCGCCGAACGCCGTGCCGTGCACGATCGAGGTCCTGGGCGAGTGCAGACAACCGTCCGTGGTCGGGACCGTCCAGAGCTTGTTGAACTCGTTCAGGGACGTCGCGTCCACGCCCTCACCGACGTGGATCAGGAAGGCGTCGGTCTTTCCCGTCGAGAAGTTGCTGCAGATGCCGTCCGCGCTCGAGGTGTTGGGGAACAGCGTCGAGGCCTGCACCTTGTCGTAGCCCAGGTCGTTCGAGGTCTGGTCGATGGTGCGCGCCAGCGAGCCGTAGCACGCCTTGTTGGCGGGGTTCGCGGCCCCCGCGATGCTGGTGGTGCCGGCGATCAGGCCCTTGAGCTCGCCGTACTTGTTGAGCTCGCAGTTCACGTTGACGGGTGAGCTGTACTCGCCGTTCAGGTACTGCTTGGCGTCGACCATCGCCCCGTAGCGGGCGTCGTTCGGCCACTGGTCGTGGTTCGTGTAGCTCTTGGTCGGCGACCAGTCGGACTCGTCGAAGATGTCGAAGAGGATGTGGTTGTGGGTGTCGATCAGGCCCGGCATGATGATGCCGTTCGTGGCGACGATGGTGGCGTCGATCGCGCCCGTCGCCGCCGCGCAGCTTGCCGCGACGCAGGTGATGGTGTCGCCCTCGACCAGCACTTCGCCGGTGAAGAAGGTGCTCGCCGTGACCACAGTGCCCCGAAGCAGCACGTTGGCCGACGTGCCCTGACGCACGATCTGGGCGTCGCCGCCGGGCGGCGGGTCGGACACGCAGATGCCGGCGGAGCAGCTCATCGCCGCGCCGCACGTGGTTCCGTCCGCCACGTTCGTGTGGCCGCAGCCCGCGGCTGCGTCGCAGCTGTCAGCCGTGCAGGGGTTGGCGTCGTCGCACGAGACGGCAGCGCCCCCGCCGCAAACGCACGTTGCGGAGTAGGTCTCACCCGTCGTGCAGGCATTGCCGTCGTTGCAGGCGCTGCCCGGGGTGCATGCCCCGGCACCGTTCGACGTCCCCTTGCTGCACGTGATCGGTGAGGCGGACCACGCGCCGCCGGACGGCATCCGGCCGAAGCACTGGCCGGCGCTCGTCGACTGGGTGGCGGTGAGCGGCCCCTCATCGAAGAGTGTCCCACAGGTCCCCCCTGACTTCGTTGTGGCGAGCAGGCGGCACTGGTCGGCCGTGGTCGCGTTCACGTAGGCGTACGGCACCCACACGTGCTCGCCCGGACCGACCAGACCGCACGTCGCTGAGCGCCCCGCCGCCGCACACGTAGTGGAGGTCGCAGCGTGGCTGACCCTGGTATCGTCGATCTTCTTCGGTGCTCCGCCACCGTTGATGTCGTCGACGTACCAGCAGAATGATGGGTCGTTGGTGACGTCGATCGCAACCGACCCCGAGTTGTAGAGCTCGATGTATCCCGCGCTGCCGGTCTGGCACTCGTTTACCACCAGCGGCGTGTTGATCAGGGCTTCGGCTCCACCCTGCGCGGGCTCCGCCTCCGGAGAGCCAGTCCCGGCGGCACATGCCGCCAGGCCGAGCACCAGCGGCAGGGAAAACGGGCTGAGCGAGCGGGTACGCATCATGGGGTGTCTCCTGACGACGTCGCCGCTTACGCAGACTCCATGCCAGAGCTTCCCCCGCCGGAAATGGCCAAGAAACCCGGGCCTGGGCGAAGGACGATGTTGCTCTGATGCAACTGAAGATGCTCTGATGCATCTCACAGATGGTATCCGGCAACTCGCTCGAGGAGCGGTTCCACGCCGCCGCCGAGGAGCGGATCGAGCGCGTCGTGCTCGAAACGGCCATGGAGCAAACGGGCGCGCGCTACGGGGCGCTCTTCGTCTGGGACGCCAGCGCGAAGGCCCTGCGTCTCGACTTTCACGTGGTCGACGGCGTGGTGATGACGGTCCCCGGGCTCTTGCTGCGTCATCGAAAGGATGGGCGCCCTGACGGCATCGCGCTCTGGGTGTTCCACCATCATCAGCCCTATCGCTCGGACGACACGTCGCGCGACCCGCACTACGCGAAGTACCTGGTCGATGTCCGCTCGATCGTCGCCGTGCCCATCTTGTATCAGCGCCGGTCCATCGGCGTGCTCAGCGTGTCGAGCGCGCAGGCGCGGGCCTTTGCACCGGACACCGAAGGCAAGCTCGGAGAGATTGCCAAGAGCGCCGCCAAGTTCCTGCGTCGCGCCCAGATGTACCGAGCCGGAGCGCACGCCAAGCGTCGCCCGTTCTTGCTCAAGGGGCTGTCCCCAGAGTGGCTGTGGCTCGAGCACCAGATCGAGCAGGTCGCCGGCACGGACATCCCCGTCCTGATCCAGGGTGAGAGCGGCACGGGCAAAGAACTGGTGGCACACTCCATCCACTTCAACAGCCGCAGGAGCGAGGCCCCGTTCGTCTCGGTGAACTGCGCGGCCATTCCCGAGCAGTTGCTCGAGAGCATGCTGTTCGGTCACGTGAAGGGGGCGTTCACCGGCGCCAGCTTCAACAAGGTTGGCGAGCTGGAGAAGGCCAACGGCGGGACGCTGTTCCTCGACGAGGTCGGAGACCTGGCGCCGGCGCTGCAAGCGAAGCTGCTCCGAGTGCTCGAGGCCCGGGAAATTCTACCGGTGGGCAGCAACGCCGCCCCCAAGCCCATCGACGTGCGCCTGATCTGCGCCACCCACCGCAACCTGCCGGGCATGGTGCGTGCCGGAACCTTTCGCGAGGACCTGTACTACCGCGTGGGCGTCGTCACGCTCGAGCTCCCAGCGCTCCGGTCTTACAAGAACAACCTCGAGGTCATCGCCGAGACCTTCCTCCGACGAGCAGCGCAAGACCTGGGCCGCGGAGACCTCCGCCTGTCCACCGACGCGCTGGCGGCCCTCGAAGCGCACGACTTCCCCGGCAATCTGCGCGAGCTCCGGAACTGCATGGAGTACGCCGCGGCGATGGCGCCCGGAGACGAGATCCGCTCCGAAGATCTGCCCGGCCAGCTGCGACGGCAGGTTTCGCCGAGCCCGCTCGGAGCGCCGGCGGCGAAGACCTTGCTCGAGCTCAGGGAAGAGTGGCTGGCGCCGCTGGAACGCCGCTATCTGCTCGACCTCTTGAACCAGTGCGGGGGCAACGTGCGGCAAGCCGCGCAGCGAGCGGGCGTGAACACGGTCACGCTGTACCGGCTGCTCAAGCGCCGCGGGTTGGTCGTCGGCCGCGAGGCGAAGGTCGTGGCTGCTCGTTGAGGGTCGGGTTGACGAGTTGCCTGCAGGCCACTATGCGGCGTCGATGACTACCTCCGAAGTCGTCGAAACCCGCCGGCCCGTCGATCTCGTGCGCGACGTGTTCGAGCGGGTGCTGAACCAGCGCGACGCCGACGCGCTGCTTCCATACTGGGCCGAGGACCTCGTCGAGGAGTTCCCGGTCGGCATCTATCGCGGGCGAAAGGCGGTCCGCGACTACTTCGCCGAGACCTTCGCAGCCATCCCGGACTTCCACATCGAGGTTCGGACCATCGTGGGCGAAGGCGAGAAGGTGTTCGTGCGCTGGCACGTCAGCGGCACCTTCAGCGGCGCCCGGTGGATGGGAATCGACGCGACCGGCGCCAAGATCGAGCTCGATGGAATCGACTGCTTCACCATCCGCAACGGGCAGGTCGTGGAGAACTTCGTCGTCTTCGATCAGCTGTCTTTCGCACGCCAGATCGGCATGATGCCTCCGCATCGCTCGGCCATGGACCGCGCGATGACCGCGGCATTCAACCTGCGTACCCGCCTCAAGCGCCGCGTAGCCGTCGGCTGACCCCGCTGGCTATCGGCAGCTGTCTCCCCCTGCGCGCGGGGCTGCGGGCGTGGCCGCCCGCCGAGGGCAGCGGCGGCGCTGCGGGCGCCTCGGGAGGGACGGGCGGCGGCGATACAACCGTGCGCAGGCGCGGCACCGCGACAAGCTCAGCGTGCTCATGAGCTGAGCTCCGCTCGCGCGACGCGCTCAGTACTCCCAGGTGACACCTCCGAAGCGCGCGCGAGCCTCGCGTTCCAGGTAGTCACAATGCGTGCTGCGCGCCATCGTGATCACCGATTACGGAGCATCGTGATCACCTCTTTCGGGGCATCGTGATCACCCATTCCGGGAACTTGATCGCCCGTTTCGACGGGCGTGATCACCGCTGAG
>Ga0138256_10000585_pt1 | contig 40113 bp, 36 predicted proteins | sample KNB2016incub_MG_FD_105486 | JGI IMG/M metagenome (GOLD analysis project Ga0138256, IMG submission 105486) | Active sludge microbial communities from wastewater in Klosterneuburg, Austria - KNB2014incub_MG | ecosystem: Engineered > WWTP > Activated sludge > Unclassified | place: Austria... | reverse complement strand
GCGAGTTTCGTCGGCGCGAGGAATCTCGGGCGCGAAGGCCGGGTTTCTGCTAGGTTCCGCGCCCTCGCGTCCCCCCGGCTCTTCCGAGGGCGCCACTTCGAGCGCCTCCGATCCGGGTCGCACGCCCACTGACCAGCCGGTTCAGCGACCCGCCGCGGCCCGCGGAACCCCAGGTGTACGAGCATGATCACCACACAAGAGATCTCGATGAGCTTCGGAGGGCGCGTGCTCTTCGATCACGTGAACGTCACCTTCAACGACGGCGAGCGTTACGGCCTCACGGGCCCCAACGGCGCCGGCAAGTCGACGTTCATGAAGATCTTGTCACGCGAGATCGAGCCGACCAACGGAAGCGTTTCTGTACGAGGCAGGCTCGGAGTCCTGGAACAGGACCATTCGACCTATGCCCACCAGCGCATCTTGGACGTGGTCCTCTCGGGGCACCAGACCTTGTGGGCCGCTCTCGAGAAGAAAGCCGAGCTCCTGGCCAAGGGCTCCGACCTCGATGACGAGGACGGCATGCTGCTCGGCGAGCTCGAGATGACCATCGCCGAAGAGGACGGCTACACCGCCGAGGGCGAAGCCACTGCGCTCTTGGTGGGTCTGGGCATCCCGGCTCACCTGCACGAAGAGAAGCTCGAGGTGCTTCAAGGCGGCGACCGCGTGCGCGTGCTCTTGGCCAAGGCCCTGTTCGGCAAGCCCGACAGCCTGCTCTTGGACGAACCGACCAACAGCCTCGACATCTCGAGCATCCGCTGGCTCGAGAGCTTCCTGATCGAGTACAGCGGCGCGCTGGTGGTGATCAGCCACGATCGCCACTTCTTGAACACGGTCTGCACCAAGATCGCCGACGTCGACTACGAGAGCATCATCATCTACTCCGGGGACTACGACGACATGGTCCGGGCCAAGGCCGAAGCCCGCTCCGGGCTCGAGCTGGCCAACTCGGCTCGCCAAGAGAAGATCGAGCAGCTGCAAGAGTTCGTGCGGCGCTTCGGCGCCGGAACGCGTGCCTCGCAGGTGAAGTCCCGCGAGAAGCAGGCGCAGCGCGAGAAGCAGGCCATGGTGGACCTCAAGCGCTCCAACATCCAGCGGCCGTTCATCCGCTTCGATCAGGCGCGCCCCAGCGGCCGCAGCGTCCTCAGCGTGCAGAACCTGTGCAAGCGGTTCGAGACAATCAGCATCTGCAAGGGCTTCAACCTGAGTGTGATGCGGGGCGACAAGATCGCGCTGGTGGGACCCAACGGCATCGGCAAGACCAGCATGCTGCGGATGTTCAAGGGCGATCTGCGCCCCGATGACGGCGAGGTCGGGTGGGGCTTCGAGGCGCGCGTCGAGTACATGCCGCAAGAGCACTCGGAGGTCTTGCAGCGCTCGGATCAGACCGCACACGCCTGGCTCTGGAGCTTCAACGGCCGCGCGGACGAAGAGAGCCTGCGCGCACTGTTCGGGCGACTCTTGTTCAAGAAAGAAGAGCCGCTGAAGCCCACCAAGGTGCTGTCGGGTGGCGAGACGGTGCGCCTGCTCTTGGCCAAGCTGATGCTGGCCGAGCCGAACGTGCTCTTGCTCGACGAGCCCACCAACCACCTGGATCTCGAGTCGATCCGCGCGCTCACCGAGGCGCTCAGCGTGTACGAGGGCACGTGCATCTTCGTGACGCACGACCGCAACATGGTCGAGCGCGTGGCCACGCGCATTCTGGAGATGAGCGTCGAGGGGATCCGTGAGCTCAGCCCCAGCGCCTTCCACGACGGGCAATTCCTGGTGAAGCACGGCACCTACCAGCAGCGCGAAGGCGCACCCAAGCCCGGCAGCATGCGGCTCTAGGCGCCGGCTCGCTCGGGGGGGCCCCCCGGCTCGAGCGCGGCCGGTGTCATCCCTGCGATCGCATTGAATTCGCCGACAGGCACTGCCCTCGGCTGGAAATCCATTCGATCGCAGTGATTTCTTGCGCCGGCGCCCTGGAAGCCCCAGAATCCCTGCGTTCGCATGGGTACGGCAAAGGGAGCGCAGCGCGCTCGCGCAAAGACGCGCGCGTCGTCACCGGCGTCCCCTGCGCTGGCGCTCGGTCGCGCCATCCGGCTGCGGCGCAAGAAGCTGGGGCTGACCCAGGCCGCGCTCGCGAGGTACGCGGGGTGCGGACTGGCGTTCCTCTACGAGCTGGAGTCGGGCAAGCCCACCGTGCGATTGGACAAGGTGCTCGCGGTGCTCCAGGTGCTGGGCCTGACGCTCACGCTGGAGCTGGGCCGGGAACCCTTCGCGGTGGCGATCTCGAAGTCGGAGGATGCGTGACGCGCAGGGGCGCGGTCGACCGCGTGCAAGTGCTCCGCGGTAGCGAGCGGGCAGGCTTCCTGGAACGCACGGCCCGCGGCGCGGTCTTCGCCTACGACGTCGCCTACCTCGAGCACCATCGCTCGGACAGAGGACCGCTTGGCGGCGCCATCGCCCTTCACCTTCCGCTGCAGCGCGAACCCCACGAGGTGGCTGGCACGAACCTCCATCCCTTCTTCGCAGGCCTCTTGCCCGAGGGAGCGCGCTACTCGGCGTTGCTGCGAGCGGTCAAGACGTCACCGGAGGATCTGCTCTCGCTGCTCGCGGCCGTGGGTGCGGACTGCGTCGGTGACATCGCGGTCGTTGGCGAGGGAGGGCGGACGGGTCACGCGACGCCGATGCTGGACCTTGCCCACATCGCCGAAGCATCGTTCCAGGAGGTTCTCGCTGCGAGCCTCGACTATGCGGGGCGCGGCGAGCAAATGAACGCCGCGGGCGTGCAGTCCAAAATCTCCGCGGCCATGATCTCGCTGCCGCTCGAGACGCCCGCGGGCGCCTACTTGCTCAAGCTCGAGCCGGCGGACTACCCGCGGATCATCCAGAACGAGGCCTTCTTCATGGCCGCCGCGCGCGACGCGGGCCTGCCGACGGCGGACGTGAGCGTCGTCACGGATCGCGAGGGTGCAGCGGGGCTTCTAGTTCGGCGCTTCGATCGAAAGGCCACCACGAAGAGCCGACCGGCGGAGAAGCTGCATGTCGAAGACGGCTGCCAGCTCCTGGATCGCTACCCTGCCGACAAGTACGCGGTGTCCATGTCGGACCTCGCGCGGGTCGTGTCGGAGCACAGCTCGACGCCCATCCTCGACGTCGCGATGTTGGTCCGTCTGACGGCGTTCTCCTACGCGGTTGCCAACGGCGATCTGCACGCCAAGAACGTCAGCCTACTGCTCGCCGAAGACCGCGAGAGCCTCGCGATGTCGCCCATCTACGGCGCGGGCCCCGGGGTGGCAGCTACTTCGGCACCGGCGGAACGACGACCTTGTTGATCGGCACGATGTTCATTCCGGCGGGGTAGCCGTACGAGACGTTGCTGGTGAAGGTGGTGGTCTCGGGCGTGCCCCAGCCCCACACCGTGACGCCGAACGGGCCGTCGCTCGAAATCTCGTGGCGACCCGTGGAGCAGTTGCCGACGGGCTGGAAGTTCCCAGTCATCAGATCCACCCGCGACCACTCGTAGTCGCCGATGGGCTGCCAACCCGAGACCTTGCCAGCGCAGTCCAGGTTCACGTCGGCGAAGGCGCCGTTCACCTTGGCGCGCACCAAGACCAGGTTGGTCTCGGGGTAGGTCGGGTCGGCGAAGAACACGTAGCGCGGCATGTATTGCTGGGGCGGCACCATCAGCACGAAGTCCGCGTCGCCATAGCCGTTCATGGCGGGCAAGAACGTCGAACCCGTCATCAGCTGGAAGAGCATGAACGGGTGCTTGTCGTCCTGACTCTTCACCACGAACGGGGTGCCGGTCTGAATCTCGGCGACCTCACCCCGATTGAGCGTTGCCGGCCCAGTCACCCCGCCGGTCCAGCTGAGCGCGGTGCCGTCCACCGCGCCCACCAGGCGCCACACCGCCGGCTCGGTCTTGCGCGGGCGGTGCATCACGCCCACGTACTCGCTGCCCATGGCGCGCACCGGAGGGATCATCTGCTCGGCGTGGTCGGCATACGAGACGCCGACCGGAACGTTGAGCGCCTTCTGCCCGCCCATCAGCCCGACCGGCTTGTTCGACGAGATCACGCTGCCGGTGAGCTCGGCATTCTGGGAAAACTGCGCCATCTCGCCGGCGTTCAGGCTGAAGGTCAGCGGGGCGTTGGCCGGGCCGCTGGGCAGCCCGCCGCCGCCGGTGACCGCGGCCACGGGGACCAGAGTCACGTCGGTACTGTTCTCGAGCGCAATCACGTTCATGGTCGGCGGCGCGATGCCGTACTTGTAGGCGTTGACCGCGATGTAGTTCACGTCCCAGGCGCTGGTCGGGATGAGCAATGACGAGCCGGTGACCGCCGCGTTGCCGCCGCCATAGGGCGCAACCTGATAGGCCACGACGGGAACGTTGGTCTTCAGGTGGAACGAGTGGCCCTTGCCCGTGCCGGCGACCATCGGCCCGGCGACCATGGCAGCGGGCACCGGGCAGTGCGCCTTCTCGGTGCCCTGAAGCCCAGCCAAGAACAGGATCGCCACGCCGCCGGGCGCGATGCCCTGGGTCACGCTGGTGGGTTGAAGCTTGAGGCTGGGCCCCGAGCCCTGGGGCACGTAAGCGTACTTGTCGATGTCGATGGCCGCGCCGCTGAGCTCGACGCTGACCTTGGCCGGGGTGTCCCAGGTGTTGGCCACGATCACCGCGAAGCAGATCTGGTTGCTCTTCCAGAAGCTGGACTCGCTCATCTCCATGAACGTGGGGTAGTACTCGCAGCCCACGCTCTGCTTGGTCTTGTCGGCGACGCTGCAGGCGTTCTCGCACTTGCCGGTGGTCGGGTCGCAACCGCTCTCGCCGCTGCAAGTGGCGACGACCGCGCCCGAGCAGCTCAGGACCTTGTGGAAATCGCTGGAGCACTTGGCTGCGCAGCCGTCGCCGGTGGGCGAATCGATCAGGATGCCGCCATCGCCGGCGCTGCCCCCGATGGCCCCGCTGCCGCCGCCGCCCCCGCTGCCCCCCAGGCTGGCGTCACCGCCCCCCGCAGCGCCCGTGCCCCCGCCACCCGGCGCCCCGCTGCCGCCGTCGGCCGAGCAACTGGTGACGAGCGCGAACGACGTCACGCAAGAGAGACAAGCGCCTGCAAGCAGGCGAAACCCGACTCGAGCCATGGCGCATGGTAGCGCCGAGCCCCTGCGCCGCAAACCCTCAGGGCATGCGCGCGGGCTTGCCCACGTCGCCACCGCTGCGCACGTGCGCAACGATGGCATCCGAGAGGGCGGTGTCGAGCTTGACGCACTTGTCGCTCACCGTGCCCATGGTGGCGCCTTTGCACTCTTTCTGGCGGTCCTTGTAGGCCTTGTCGAGCTTCGCGTCGTTGCGCATGGCTTCGCGCATTGGGTCGTCGATCAGGCGCCACTCGACCCGGGCGTTCTTCGCCTTGGGGGGGTTCTTGAGGGTCAGCTCTTCTTTGGCCAGGGTCACACAGGACCCGTTCCAGCGCAGGGCGTCGTAGCCGCCGCCGGCCCCGCTCACCTGCATGCCACCCAGATCGTCAGAGCGGTGGCGGAGCACCAGGACTTCCTCGTCGAACTCCAGCTCGTCACTCGACGCGGCCCCGCCCGAGGCGTTCCACGCCTTGGTCTTGCGCGTCATGTAGCCGCGGGTCCACGGCGTCTCTTTCTTGAACATCGAGAGCGCAATGCTGGGGAAGTTGCCCTGGCACAGCCGCTTCACGAAGCCCACCGGCGGCAGACACATGTCGCCCTTCTTCGTGCACTCGGTCGGAAGCTCTTTCGAGTCGGCCTCTTCCTTCTCGCCCTTGTCCGTGGCGGCGGGCTTGGGCTGCACCGAAGCGGGCTCGGACGACTTTGCTTCGACCGGGGTTGCCCCCGATACAGGCTCGCGCTTGTGCCCCCCGCAGGCGACGATCAGGGCGAGGACGAGCGGGGCCATTTGGAAACGCAGGGCCATGGGACCCCCGAGAAAACCGAAGGTGGCCGACGGCGTCAAGGTGCTCGCGTGCGAGCGACGATCGAAGTCGCCACCGCGACCACCACGCTGACGATGAACAGCGCGAAGGCCACGCCAGCGACTGCGAACAGGCCCTCCTTCTTGGCGACCTCGGCGAAAGGTCGGTCCGACACGCACACCGGCCGACCCGAGATCAGGCTGACGCGGGGCCCCCCTTGGATCACCTCACCGCTCACGTAGAGCAAGTCCCCGGTGCCGATCGTCTTGACCGCCAGCTCGACGGGCGCCGCCGGGGACAGGCGCTCGCGCTCGATGAAGGCGTTCTTGGCCGCGACCAGCTTCTGGCACAGCGCTGGCGAGAGACCGGGAGGTGGGGCGGACTCGAGGACACCGCGCCACGCCTCGCGCCGCTCGATCGCGAGCTCGGCCGTCGACATCGGAAGCTCGAGCTCGCCCGAGCCGTCGCGCACCACGCACGGCAGGGCCTGCCGCTCGGAGTAGCACCGCCGGCCATCCGCCGAGAGCTCGAGCTCGTAGGCCAGACACGGCCGCCCGCTCACCGGACCGGTGAGCAACGCCTCGCGCTCGCTCTGCGAGGCCGCGAGACCCACGAAGCCCTGCATGCGCCGCGGGCCCGAGGTGAGCTCGCCGATGGGCCGACCCGGACGGAGCGAGTGTCGCACCATGCCGAGTGACCGCCGCAGCGCAGCACCGGCGACCTGGCTCACCAGCAGCACGCCGGCAAACAGCGCCAGCGCCACCACGCCGAGCAACACCACGAGCGACAGCTGCACCGGGGCAGTATACTCGCCCCATGCGCTTCGAAGCTCGGGTCGCGCTCGGGGTCTTGCTGACCGGCAGCGTGGTGATGCTCGCGTGTGGCAGCAAACGCGATGGCGGGTACTCGCCGAACAACCCCGGCGTGGGGGGCAGCAGCGGCGGCGGCACGGGCGGCCAGAGCGGCACGGGCAGCACGGGCAACGGCGGCAGCGGCAACGGCTCGGGCACCGGCGGGCTCAGCAACTTCGGCGGCGGCGGGCCGGGGTGCGACGGCAAGAAGACGCCGTTCGAAGACGCCTGCGTGATCCACGAGAGCTTCGCGGTGTTCGTGTCACCCAAGGGCGATGACCTGTACGGCGACGGCTCGCGAGCGAAGCCCTACAAGACCTTCGATCAAGCCATCAGCACGGCGGCGCTGGACGACAAGCGCGTGTATGCCTGTGCCACCGCCGGCGCGTTCGACACGCAGATCACCATCGACTCGAACTCGGACGGCGTCGAGCTGTATGGCGGCTTCGACTGCGCGACCTGGGACTACGCGAAGGGCACCCGCACCCTGCTGACCGGCCCGTCGAGCGGCGTGATCGAGCTGGCGGATCTGATCACGGGAACGCGCATCGAGGACTTCGAGATCACCGCAGGCGCTGCCACCTCGCCGGGGACCGCCAGCATCGGCATCGTGGTGGGCGGGTCGAAGAACGTGCGCCTGGCGCGGTTGAAGGTGACCGCTGGAACCGGCGCGAACGGCGTGGCGGGGTACAGCACGCCGGGCGTGGCCGATGCGGGCAAGAGCGGCAACCCCGGGAAGAACGCATGCAGCAAAGACGCCCTGGGCGGCGCCGAGACCGTGACTGGCTGCGGCTTCCCCGAGAGCAAGGGCGGCTTCGGCGGCGTGGCGGGCGTCGGTGTCGGCAGCGCGGGCTCGGGCACCGACGGCGCACCGAGCATGGCGGGCGGCCTGGGTGGCCTCGGCCAGAACGACGCCCTCCCCGGCGGCTGGAGCTGCGCGACGGTCGGCAAGGGCGCGAATGGCGCAGCGGGCGCGAACGGTGACGACGGCGAAGGCAGCACCAGCGCGGGCATGCTCTCGTCCGGCGGTTGGAGCTCGAGCTCGGGCGGCTATGGACAGAACGGCGGCAACGGGCAGGGCGGCGGCGGGGGCGGCTCGTTGAAGGCGCCGTCGAGTTGCGGCCCGACGGGACCGAATCCGCCGATCGGCGCTTCCGGCGGCGGCGGCGGCAGCGGCGGCTGCGGGGGAATCGGCGGCGAAGGCGGCAAGGGCGGCGGCGCGAGCATCGCCATCACCGTGCACCAGTCGGGCGTGACGATTACCGACTGCGATCTGTTTGCGAAAGCTGGCGGCAAGGGCGGCAACGGCGGCAAGGGGCAACCCGGCGGCAACGGCGCGCCGGGCGCGGCCGGGGGCACCGGCGCGTGCGCGGGCGGTGCCGGCGCGAAGGGCGGCAGCGGCGGACAGGGGGGCGGCGGCGCGGGCGGGCCCAGCATTGGGCTGGCGTTCAAGGGCGACAAGCCCACGGTCACCGGGGGCAGCATCCAGATCGCAAGCAGCGCAGCCCCGGGCGGAGCCGACGGCGCCGGTCAAAGCACAGGCGCGGGCGCCGGCAGCCCGGGCATGCTGGCCAAAGAGCACGAGTTCAAGTAGCGGGGCCTGCCGCGATCGCTGCCCGTGCCGCCGCGAGCAGCGCGTCGGCAGTGCCAATTTCTTCATTGACGTCGTCGAGCGTCGCTTCGAACGAGTACGAATAGTCCGCCGCCTGGCGGTAGGCCTGGAGCCGAGTCAGCGCGAGCCCGAACTTCGGATCGAGCCGCCCCGGGCGGACCCAACGTTCGCCAAGCATTCGTGCCACGCCGCCGTGAGTCTTCGGTTCCAGGCCGTCGAGCAACAGAAGCGCCCGCGCCGCATGAAACGCGGCGTAGTAAACCCGGCTCATCGCGTCGCGAAGAGTCCCGAGCTCAGTGCAGGCACGCGCCACGCGCAGCGCATCTTCGCCAGCCTGAAGCTCGCTCTGGGCGTTCAGTAAGCAATTGTCTTTGGTCACGCTTCAACCCCATCGCGCTCGACCTCGAGCGGGAAGCGCCGCTCGCGTGCCAAGAGCTCGTTCCATTGGTCCAGTGACTGCACCACCGGCGCGAGGGGGACACCGGTCTCGAGCGCGATCTCGCCGGCAAGGTCGAGCGCGCGCCGGCGTTCAAGCCGATCAGGGGCGTCGAGCAGCACCAACACGTCCACGTCCGAGTCTTCGTGAGCCTGACCGCGAGCGGCCGATCCGAAGACCACAACGCGAACCAACTTCGATCTCAGCTCGGAGGAGAGCCGGCTCCGGTAGCGACCGACAACGTTGCGCAGCTCGGGCGAAAGCATCCGCAATCGAGCATAGCTCAAGGTCACCATCCCCGGCCATCGGCGCCCGCGTCACTCCAGCCTCGACCGGAAGTCCTGAGGCCATGCGCGGTCGCCGCCACCCGGGAGAGGTGTCGGTGTCAGGGGCGGGGGCAGTGACGACGGCGGCGACCGTGCATCGCACACCGGTGCGCCAGCCAACGCGGGGGCGGTGGCAGCGGCGGCGGTCGTGGCGGGATCTGTGCCGCGCAGCCCCCCCCAGTACCTCGCCGGTGCAGGGGGGCGCGTCACTCCACGGTCACGGTCTTGGCCAGGTTACGGGGCTGATCGACGTCCGTGCCCTTCAGATCGGCGATGTAATAGGCCAACAGCTGGAGCGGAACCACGGCGGCCACCGGCTGGGTGAGCTCGGGCATCTTCGGTAGCTCGAGCACCCACTGCGCCAGCTTCTTCGCCTCGGCGTCGCCTTCGGTCACCACAGCGATCACCTGACCATCGCGCGCGCGCACCTCTTGCAGGTTGGACAGGGTCTTCTCGTACTGACGATCGCGCGGCATCACCACCACCACCGGCATGTTCTCGTCGATCAGCGCGATGGGGCCGTGCTTCATCTCGCCGGCGGCGTAGCCCTCGGCGTGGGAGTAGCTGATCTCTTTGAGCTTCAGCGCCCCCTCGAGCGCGATCGGGTACCCCAGGCCGCGCCCCAAGAAGAGCATGTGGGGCGCGTTGTGCCAGTGCCGCGCCACCTGGTGAATGTCGGCCTTGCGTGCCAGCGTCCAGCGCAGCTCGTTCGGCAACTCGAGCAGCGCCTGCAAGATCTCGCGCCCGCGCTCGGCATCCAGGGCGCCGCGGCGCCGGCCCAGGTGCACCGCGAGCAAGAGCAGCGCCACCAGCTGTGTGGTGAAACACTTGGTCGACGCCACCCCGATCTCGGGCCCCGCGTGGGTGTAGAGCGAGCCATGGCTGGCCCGCGGAATGGCGCTGTCGAGCACGTTGGCAATGGCCAGCACGCGCGCGCCACCCTCGCGCGCGGCCTTGACCGCGGCCAGCGTATCGGCGGTCTCGCCGGACTGGCTCACCGCCACGACCAGATCTTTCGGCCCGAACACCGGGTCGCGATAGCGCACCTCGCTGGCCAGCTCGGTGTGGGCAGCCACGCGCGCCAGCTGCTCGATCCAGTAGCGGCCCACCAGCGCGGCGTGGTGACTGGTGCCGCACGCCACCAGCACCACACGCTCGATGCTGCGCGCCGCCTGGGCGTCGAGCCCCAGCTCGGCCTCGACCACGTCGCCTTCGTCCAGGTTGATGCGCCCGCGCAGCGTGTCTTCGACTGCTCGTGGCTGCTCGAAGATCTCCTTGAGCATGAAGTGCTTGTAGCCGCCCTTCTCGGCCTGCACCGCGCTCCAGTCGATGCGCCTCGGCGCGCGCTCCACGGGCTTGCCCTCTACCGTCTCGATGCGCACCCCGCTGGCGGTGAGCTCGGCCATCTCGCCATCTTCCAGGAACAGCATGTTGCGCGTGCTGCCGAGCAGCGCAGGAATGTCGCTACCGCAAAGCGTTTCACCCTCGCCCACGCCGACCACCAGCGGCGACGCATTCTTGGCGATCACCAGCCGGTCGGGCTCGCGCCGGCTGATGGCAGCCAGTGCGTACGCGCCGCGCAGGCGGCCCAGCGCCTGGCGCATGGCCCCGAACAAGTTGGGCGCCCCCTGCTCGAGCGCGCGGTGGATCAGATGCGCGACGATCTCGGTGTCGGTGTCGCTGGCGAAGCGCACCCCGCTGGCTTGAAGCTCGTGCTTGAGCTCCAGGTAGTTCTCGATGATCCCGTTGTGCACCACCGCCACGTCGCCCGCTGCGTGCGGGTGCGCGTTCTGCTCGCTCGGGCGCCCGTGGGTGGCCCAGCGCGTGTGACCGAGCCCGGTGCTTCCGCAGAGCGGCCGTTGCTCCAGCGCGTTCGCCAGGTTCTCGAGCTTGCCCGCGGCGCGCACCACCTCGATCTCGCGACCGTCGTGCACGGCCAGCCCAGCCGAGTCGTAGCCGCGGTACTCGAGGCGGCGGAGGCCGTCGAGCAGAATGGGAGCCGCCTTCTTGGGTCCGACGTAACCGACGATGCCGCACATGCTGGTGGTTCCTCTGTTTCCGCGGGGGCCGCGCCGGTTCAAGCCCGGGGCCTCCGGTATTTCCCACTCGGCCGGCGAGATGGCCAGTTTTTCGCGGGGTCAGCAAGAAGGACGCAACTCGGGCCGCGCCCGGCCCGATGGGGGTCGCATGACCGAACCGATTGGAACCGACCCGCGCCGCCGGCAAATCGAGGAACCCGGCGGCGGCTACTGTGCACCGGACGGCACCATCCAGTATGCGTCCGGGCCGCAGATCGCCCCGCCCGCAGATAAGTCGAAGGCGTCGCCTTCGGCGGCGACCACCGAGCCGCTCACGCCGGCGGTCGAGCAGCTCGCTGCGCGTTACCAGAAGAAGCCGAAGCCGTTCCGCGCGGTCGCATTCGAGAAGAAGCGCGGCGACTCCGAATTCGCCGTGGGGGTCGCGACGCAGTCCGATGGTCGGGCTCGCGGCGGCCGTGCCAGCGTGGTCGAAGCCAAGGTGGGCGTCTCTGCCACCAGCGAAGTCAGGGCTTTTGGCGTCAGCGGGAAAGGAGCCGTCGGCATCGACAACCCCGATGGCAGCACGGGGTTTCACGCCGGAGGTGGGGGCGCGTTGGCGAGCGTCGAGTGGTCGTATTCGTCGGGGGGGGACTCGATGTCGATCGGGCTCGACGTGGGAGTGAGCATGGGGGCGAGCGTGGGCGTGCGCGACGCCAACGGCAACGGCGTCCCCGAAACGTGCTGGAGCGTGGATGGCCTGGGACCGCTGTCGATCGGGGCGTGCACGGAAGATGCGGCTCCCCCTCAGAACGATGGACCGCAAAACGGATCGCGCGGCACGGGCTCGAAGGCGAGCTCCACGGGTTCTGGCGGCACCTCGGGCTGGTGACCAAGGAGCAATCACATGGACCAACTTCTCGCTTTCAGTCTCCCGGCCGCATTCGCCGCGGAGTGGCTGGTGTACCTGCTGGGGCCCAGGGTGCTCGGTCGCCTTGCATTCATCCCGATCGGTGACGAGGAGCGGCTAGAGCTCTCGGCACGCGAGCAAGAGGTGCTCGGGGCGTTACCCGACGCCGAAATCAGAGCCGACGCCTACACCACGTGGCTCAGACCAGCGGCACGGGAAATCGTCAGTGCCGGCCGCTGGCAGCTCTCGCGCCACAGAATGGGCATCGCCACCACGCACTTCCGGCTCGAAGGTCCCGTCGTCGTCGCGCGCACGCGGCTCTTCCCGTTCCCGTCGGCACTCTGGCTTCTGGGGCTGGTGGCCGTGGTGACCAACCCTGCGTTCGTGCTGCTGGTGGCTCCACTGTTGTTCTTCGCCGTGCTCGGCCCGCGACACGCCCTGCTGCACGCTCGAGCGGTCGCCTTCGACGAGCTCGCCGACATGATCGCAGAGCGCGCAGACGCCGCCGCTGGCTCGAGCCTGGAGAGCCCCCCAAAATGTTGACGTGATCGCCTGGCGGCTTCAGCCCTTCAGAGCTTCAGCGCCACCGATGATCTCCATCAGCTCGGTGGTGATGGCCGCCTGGCGAGCGCGGTTGTAGCTCAAGGTCAGACGGTCGATCATTTCGGCCGCGTTCTTGGTGGCCGAGTCCATGGCCGTCATCCGAGCGCCCAGCTCGCTGGCCATGCTCTCGAGCAGCGCACGCAGCACGCTGATCTCGACGTACATCGGGACCAGGCGCTCGAGCAGCGCCTCTTTGTTGGGCTCGAAGATGAACTCGCGCTCGTAGCTGGGCTCGGCTGCCTCTTCCACCGCCGCCACCGGCAGAGGGAACAGCGGCTCGCCCACCACCCGCTGGGTCATGGCGCTCTTGAACTCGTTGTACACGACCAAGATGGCGTCGACCTCGCCGGCCAGGAACGGCCTCAGCACCACGCGGGCCACCGAACGCGCCTGCTCGAGGTCGAGGCGGTCCCAGATCCCCGAGAAGACGTGCATCACCGGCGCGTTGCGGCGCTTGAAGAAATCACGCCCCTTGCGACCGATGACCGCGATCTGCACCTTCTGGCCCTGCGCCTCGCGCTCGCGCCACTGGCGCTCGGCCAGACGAAGGATGTTGGTGTTGAATGCGCCGCACAGCCCACGGTCGCTGGTGATGACCAGCAAGAGCACGTTGTTCTCGGGCCGGCGCGCCAAGAGCGGGTGCTCGGCATCCACGCCACCGCCGCCCTCTTCCAGGCGGCGATTGGCGGCGGCCGTCACCTCGGCCAGCACGTGGCCCGTCTTCACGGCATAGGGGCGAAGCGCCAAGATCCGCTGCTGAGCGCGGTTCAGCCGAGCACCGGCCACCATCTTCATGGCGCGGGTGATCTTCTGAGTGCTCTTGACCGAGACGATGCGCTTGCGGATCGCTTTGAGGTTGGCCATCAGACCTCACTCGTCTTCGGCGCTCGCGACGAAGTTCTTGACGAACTTCTTCAGGACCTTGTCGAGCTTCTTCTTGATCTCGTCGGTGATCTCGCGCTTCTCGCGGATGTCCGACCACAGGTCGGGGTGCTTCTCGTCCACGTGGCGGTAGAGCTCTTGCTCGAACTCCTTGAGGGACTCGACCGGCAGCTTGTCGACGAAACCATTGGTGCCGGCGTAGATGATGAGCACCTGCTTCTCGACCGGAAGCGGGACGTACTGCCCCTGCTTGAGCAGCTCGGTGAGGCGCTGGCCGCGCTCGAGCTGAGCGCGCGTCGAGGCGTCCAGGTCGCTGGCGAACTGGGCAAACGCAGCCATCTCGCGGTACTGGGCAAGATCGAGGCGCAGGGTGCCGGCGATCTTCTTCATCGCCTTGATCTGGGCGTTGCCGCCCACGCGGCTCACGCTGATGCCGACGTTGATGGCCGGGCGAACGCCGGAATAGAACAGGTCGCCTTCCAGGAAGATCTGGCCGTCGGTGATGGAGATCACGTTGGTCGGGATGTAGGCCGACACGTCGCCGGCCTGAGTCTCGATGATCGGCAGTGCGGTCAGCGAGCCGCCCGAGTGCGGATCGTGGGCGATCTCCAGCTCGTCTTTGTTCGGCATCGTGGCCAGAGACTTCTCGGCCTCGTGCTTGGCTTCTTCTCCGAGATGCGCCTTCTTGTCCGCGCCCAGGAAGGTCCAGTCACCCGCCGGGACGGTCTGCCCCTTCTTCACGACGAACCAGCGGTGGGCCAGCTTGGCGGCGCGCTCGAGCAGGCGCGAGTGGATGTAGAACACGTCGCCCGGATACGCCTCGCGCCCCGGCGGGCGGCGCAAGAGCAGCGACATCTGACGGTAGGCGACGGCCTGCTTCGAGAGATCGTCGTAGATGCAGAGCGCGTGGCGACCGGTGTCGCGGAAGTACTCGCCGATGGTCACACCGGTGTACGGGGCAAGGAACTGGAGCGGCGCCGTCTCGGTCGCCGAGGCCATGACCACCGCGGTGTAGTCCATGGCGCCGTGGGCCTTCAGCTTCTCGACCACCTGCGCCACGGTCGATGCCTTCTGGCCGATCGCCACGTAGACACAGAAGACGTCTTTGCCCTTCTGGTTGATGATGGTGTCGATGGCGATGGCGGTCTTGCCGGTCTGGCGGTCGCCGATGATCAGCTCGCGCTGGCCGCGGCCGATGGGGATCATGCCGTCGATGGCCTTGAGCCCGGTCTGCAGCGGCTCCCGCACCGGCTGCCGGCCGATGATGCCGGGCGCCTTCACCTCGATGCGGCGGCGCTGATTGCTCTCGATGGGGCCCTTGCCGTCGATGGGCTGCCCGAGAGCGTTCACCACGCGGCCCATGACCGCCTCGCCCACCGGCACGTCGGCGATGCGGCCGGTGCGCTTGACGACGTCGCCTTCTTTCACCGACGTGGCGTCACCGAGGACGGCGATGCCGACGTTGTCTTGCTCCAGGTTCAGGACCAAGCCGTAGACCCCACCCGCGAACTCGACGAGCTCGCCGGACATGGCGCCTTCGAGGCCGTACACGCGGGCGATGCCGTCACCGCTGGTCAGAACGGTGCCGGTCTCGGTGACCACGGCGGCGCGATCGAAGTTCTGGATCTGCTTCTTGATGATTTGGCTGATTTCGTCGGCGCTGAGCTGCATGGTTCTCTATTTCCTGAAAAAGAATCCTCAAACCTGAAGCAGACTCCGCTCCAGTGCCTGGAGCCTTCCCTTCAGACTCCCATCGATCGTGTTGTCGCCGAGCTTGGTCACCACGCCCGAGATCAAGCTCGGGTCGTGCTCGCGCTCGATGACCACCTTCTTGAGGGTCTTGGCTTCCAGCTTCTGTGCGAGCTTCACGTAGAAGTCTTCGGAGAGGGGGGCGGCGCTCGTCACCTTGGCGCGAACCACACCCGCCTTCTCGTCGGCGAGGCTGCCGAGGCGCTTGGCCACGTCGGGCAAGGCCGCCAGGCGACGCCGGGCGGCCAGCACCCGGACGGAGTTGATGGCGTGCTCGCCCAGACCGAGCCGCGACCCGATCTCTTTCAAGATTCCGTCCCGCTGGTCTTCGGGAACAAGGGGGTTTTCGGCCACCATGCGCAGCTCTTTGCTGCTGGCGAACACGGCGGCGAAGCTTCGCACCTGCTCGGTGAGCTGGCTGAGCTGACCGGTCTCGACCCCGAGCTCGAAGATGGCGCGAGCGTAGCGGTCGACGATGGCTGAGCTGATCACGCCTGGCCTCCCTTGGTGACCACGGCCTGGTCGAGCGCGGACAGGTACTCGTCGGCCATGCGGGCGTGATCGGCAGCGCCGATTTCTTTCGCCAGGATCGAGCCGGCGCTCTTGACGGCGCCCTCGACGGCCTCGCGCACCAGCGCCTGGCGAGCAGCCTTCAGCTCTTGCTCGATCAGCAAGCGCGAGTCGCGTTCCATCCGCAGGCTGCGTTCCTTCGCCTCGGCCAAGATGCGGGCGCGCTCGGCTTCACCGGCCTCGCGCATCTCGCGCTTCAGTCGCTCGATCTCTTCGTCCACGTGCTCGAGCTTCTCTTCGTACTCGGCCAGACGATCGGCAGCCTCTTCCTTCATGCGGGCAGCGTCGTCCATGCCCTGCATGATGGTGGCCTTGCGCTTCCGCACCGCCTCGCCCAGGGGGCGCTTGCCGAAGCGATAGATGACGTAGAACAGGATGCCGGTGTTGAGCAGCATCGCGCCGAGCGGCGGCTGCATGCCCTTGGGGCGAAACAGCAGGTTCGGCTCGTGGGTGTCGGTCTCGGCCAGCATCCCGTAAAACCAGTTGATCGGGCCGGGACCGTGATCGGCGCCGTGGCCCCCGCCGGGCGCGTCGGTCTCGCCGCCCGCCGGTGCGTGGGCGCCCGGCGCGGCGTGGGGCGCCGACTTCTCGGCCCAGGCCGGGCCGGTCAAGAACAGGGCGACGGCAGCCAGCAGCGCCGGCAGGGCGTGGGTGCGGCTCATCGGCTCACCTCGCGCCCCAGCACCCGCGCCGCGACCTCGCGCGAGATCTGCTCGGTCTGCCGCCCCAGATCGAAGCGGATCGCGCTGACCTCGGTCTCGACCTTCTTGCGACCCTCGTCGACGATCCGGGTCGAGACCACCCGCGCGTCGCGCAGGATCTGAGCTTCGAGCTTGGTGGTTTCGGCGCGCAGATGGTCGCGCTCTTCAGCGGCGACGCGGTGCACCCGCTCCAGCTCGGACTCGTACCGCCGAAGGAGCTGGCCAGCTTCTTCTTGCATCGAGCGAGCTTCGGCCCGGGCGCCTTCGGTGCGCTTCTCGCGCTCTTCGAACACCCGCAAGATGGGGTCGAACAAGAGGGGTTTGAGGACGACGATGAGCAGCGCAAAGATGCCCATCTGCAAGACGAAGGTCTTGTCGAAGTCGATGCTGATTCCCCCGCTCATCGCGGCACCGAGCATGGGATGGTCGATCACGGTGGTCACCTGGCAAGGCCCGAGTCGGGCTCGGGAGCTTTCGGGAGTCCGAGTGCGCCGGACCGGACGAGGGGCCGAGAGGGCTGTGCGCCACACACGATTCCTCGCCGACGGCGCGCGCGACGTACCACCTCGCGTTCGGCGTGTCTAGCGCAGTGCGTGATGGGCGCTCTGGCCCGGATCACCCCCAGTGGTCGGGCTCGAAAACCCGCGTGAGCACTGGCGCCGTGAGCCGCTGCAAGGCTTCGGCGTACGGCGGCCCGCCCGGCGGTGGGCGGGCGTCCGGGGCCACGTCGAGGAGCGGCCGCAGCGCGAAGCTCCGCTCGGCCAAGCGCTCGTGAGGAATACGGAGGCCCGGGGTGTCGACCACCACGCCGTCGGCCCACAAGAGGTCCAGGTCGATGGTTCTGGGCCCCCAGCGCTCCCGGCGCTGTCGGCCGAGGTCGCGCTCGATCTCGAGCAGCGCCTCGAGCAGCGCCGCCGGGGCGAGCGCGGCCTCGAGGGCGAGCGCGGCGTTCAAGAAGGGCCCCTGCTCGGGTCCGCCCCACGCCGCCGACTCGTAGACCGCCGAAAACGCGAGGACGCGGCCCAGCCCGCGGATCTGGTCGGCGGCCCGCACCAGGTGAACGAGGCGGTCACCCAGGTTCGAACCGAGCCCGATGACGTAGCGCACCGGCAGGGGCATTGCGGGCGCCAGGCTAGCGCGATATCGATGGCTGATGCTGGGGCTCACGCCCGGTGAGGCATTCGTCGTGGGTTTCGTGGTGGTCGCGGTGCTCACCGCCGGCTGGTGGCCCCGGCTCGGCGCGGCGGCCGGCGCGGCCCTGTCGGGCAAGCGGGGCGAACGCTGAGATTGGCCAAGAGGTCGCGAAGCCGACCGCATCTGCCGTAGACTGCTCCCATCGTGGGTTCCGAAGGCTCGGGCGGCGAATCGAGCGCGCCGCGCGACGAACAGCTCATCTTCATGAGTGATGCTTCGGCAGAGGCCGAGCGCCTGATGAGCGCGCTTCGCAGCCGCGGGTACAACGTGGTCGAGGTCCCCCTCGCCCTGCTCGTCGGCCGCGTGTCGGTGCAGAAGCCTGCCCTCATCTTGTGCGACGTGGACGCGGCTCCGGCCCTGGACCAGGTGCGTCGCTTGCGCGAGGTGCCGGGCGGTGGGCAGGTCGACATCGTGTTCTTCGGCCAGCCCAGCCGCTCGCTGGACGAGCTGCGCGACGATGTCTTCCACGAGTCGAGCGGGTTCTTCGTGCGGCCCGTGGACACCTTCGGCCTGCTCCGAAAGGTCGAAGCGTTGATCGGCCCGCCGTCGGAGCCCGATCCGTCGCGCCGGGCCGGCACCGGACCGTCGAGCCGGCCGCCGGCTGCGCTGCCGCGATCCGCGGACTCGGGTCGACCCGCCTCGCGACCCGAGACGATCTCTTCGACGCCTCCGACGCCACCTGCGTCACCCGGCGCCCGCGCTGCGTCGACCACGCCACCCAAGGTGAGGCGACCGTCTCCGATACCAGAGTCGGGGCCGAGCTCGCTGCCTCCGGCCCATGCCTCGGTGCCGCCCGAGCTCACCAGCTCGATCCCTGCCCCCGAGCCCAGCCTGCCGCGGCCGATCCCGCTGGGGTTCGGCGTCGATCCCGACGGGCTCGGCTCGCCCATGGGCCGGCACGTGGTCAAGTCCGAGATCAGCGCCGAGCTGGAAGGCATCTTGGCTCGCGCCGAGCGGCGCATTGGTGGGTCGGACGGCTCGCAGCGCGCGCCGGCGTCACTGCGGCTCACGCCGGAAGACGAAGTGGACGCGGTGTTGCCCGCCGACGTCCTCTCGGCGCTGGATGAACCGCTGGACATCGACGACGACGACGACGACGACGGCGGCGGGACGGGCACCGGCGGCGGCTCGGGCTCCGGCGGAAGCGCACGAACGGGCTTGCTCACGGCCTCGGGCACCGCCGCGGGGCGCACCGGCGTGGGAGCGCTCGGACCGGTGCCGACGGGTGGCGGCGACTCGCAGGGCGGGGCCGGCCCCACGGCACCGCCGCCGGCGCGCGAGCGCGAGTCGCCGATGCTTCCTTTCGACGAGCCGCCGAAGACGCCGCCGGCCCTGCCCTCCCGACCTCCCGAGCCGCCGAGCCAATCGCCACAATCCGTGAGCGCGCTCAGCGCGATGACCAGTATCGAACCGCGATCGCTCGGGCCACGCGACGTGGAGCCCCACACCTCGGTGCTTCGGCCGACTCCGTTGCCGCCCGCACCCACCCCCGATGGGATCCGACTGGGTCGTGTCACGCAGGTCGAAGCACCGCCGGGCGAGTCGGTCTTGCCCGAGCCGCCGAGGCCAGGGCCGATCGAGATCCCGCAAGCGCTCGGGCGCGGCGACAGCGCGGTAGGCCTGGCACGCGCGATTCGCTCGCGCTTCACCGGCGCCGTCGCGTTCGAATCCGATGCTGGGATCCGGCGTATCGTGTTGCGTGACGGAGACTTCGTAACGGCCGCGTCGGGCATCGCCACGGAGTCGCTGGTCGCGTTTCTGACCGAACGCGGGACCCTGGCGCCGGACGTGCAGAAGGCACTGGGGCACAAGCTTCCGCCGTTCGGGCGTCACGCGGGCGCGGCGCTGATTGCCCACGGCCACCTGCGGCAAGACGAGCTCTGGCCCGTGCTCAGGGCCCACGCCGAGTGGTTGGTCGGGCGCGCGCTGGAGATGACCGCCGGCTCTGCCGGGCTGGAGCGCGACATCCCGGCTCGCCTGCAGGCCGAGCCGGCAGTGTTCGGCGGTGCCACGGGGGCAGAGGTCTACGTAGAGATCGTACGCCGCGTGGTTGCACCGGAAGAAGCCGAGTCGCGGCTGGGCGGCGCCCGCGCGCGCCTGATCGACGGACCGAACCCGGCGCTTCTGACGGAGTGCGCCCTGTCGCCGGAAGAAGCCGCCTGGGTCGGGCGGGCAAAGGCCGCAACGCTGGGCGAAGTCGCGGGCGCTGGCGCGCCGCGGGACCTCTTGGCCGTGGTGTATGCGCTGGTGCAACTCGGAGTGCTGGAGGCACTGTCGCCCGCGCAGACGCCGCCCGAGAAGAAGGCCGACTCTCCGCGGGTGTACGACGCGCTGGACGAGCAGGCCCTGCGCGCGCGCATCCAGGCCCGCAAGGCCCTGGTCGAAGAGGGCGACTACTTCGCGCTGCTGGGCGTCACCAAGGGCGCCACGAGCTACGACGTACAGCGCGCGTACGGCGACCTGCGGCGAGAGTTCGAGCCGAGTCGCATCCTGACCGCCAGCACGGCAGGCCTGCGAGAAGACGTGGACTTGATCCTCGAAGTGCTCGACGAGGCCTACGAGATCCTGTCCGACCAGCTGCGGCGCGAGCGGTATCGCCGCGCGCTCGAGGCCACGCCGAGCTGAGGTGCTCGCAGCTCAGTGCGAGCACGCGGGCGAATGCACGTGTGCCCGAGCAATGGCACGGTGGTTCAGCACGTGCGCCGCGACCAGCACGCTTCCGCCCAGCGCGGTGGCGGCCGACTCGAGCGTCACCGACAGCCCCGGCGCGAAGGCTGCGCCGGCGAGCATGAACACACCCACGGCCCCGAGGAGCGGCACGCGCCGCGAATGGTGCACGCGGTAGCCCGGAACGAAGGCCAACACCGCCACCAGCAGCACCACCACCGCCAGCACCTGGTGCAATGCGTCGTTGGCCAGGAACGAGAGCCCGAGCGCAGGCAACAGGCCGAGCGCGAGTGGGACCGCGACACAGTGGGCCACGCAGGCGATCGAGACGATCATGCCCAACGTGTCCATGCGGCGGACGCGGGCCTCGATTTCGGCTTCGGAGCTGGCCACGGAAGGGGGAACCCATAGCCCACGCGGCGCCCTCGTTCAACGCGCGCCACGGAAATCCGTGGTAGCATCCACGGCGTGCGCGGGTTCGTTCGGGCGCTGACCCTGGGTTCGGTCGCGGCAGCGACCTGGATCTCGCCGGCTTTCGCCGACGCGGGCACCGACCCCTGGGACGTGCTGGCGGCCTACTGCAGCGAGACGGATCTGGAGTGCACGACAGCCAAGCTCTCGTACGCCAAGACCATCTCGCTACCGGTTGCGTTCGACTTCGACACGGGCTGGGTGCCCCAGGGCAGCGACCTGCAGGTGCGCTTCTTCCTGAAGATCCCCGCAAGCACCACCGTCGAGCTCGACGGCGCGCTCGAGACGACTTGGCCCGAGGCGATGACCCTGGCCACCCCGGGCGGGACCCACGGTCTCTTGAAGTTCGACTACGGGCTCGAGCTGGGTGCGAAGGCCAAGCTCGACGTGGCGGTGGTCGGCGTGCCGGTCAAGTGGGAAGGGGACATCCCCTACGTTCCCAAGGTCAAGTTCCACCTCGCCGCCGAGACGACCTTCGCCCCCTGGGCCTTCGCGCCGAACGTGGCCTCGGCCACGGGTAAGAGCGACAAGCTTCGTCTGTTCGAGGTCAACCTGCTCGACATGCTCGGCATCCCCAAGCAGCTCAGCAAGGGCGGGGTCGCGGTGGACGTGTCCGGTGACCTGACCGCGAAGTATCAGACCGAGCGCATTCGCATCGAGCCCGCGAAGGTGACCGAGACGCCAATCACCAGCGCCAGCGGCACCACCACCCGAGCGTTCCCGGGCGGCGCGTTCGTCGAGTACGACGTGTTCCCCGAAGGGCGCGTCGACTATGCGGGGACCTTGCACCTGATCCCGACGTTCTTCGTCGAGGTGCTGGGCAAGGACTTCAACATCCCAGTCGTCGACATCCCGGTGTCGTTCGACATCGGCAAGCAAGACTTCGTGTTCGACCCGGTCCGGGTACACGTGCCGCTTCCAGATCTGGACGACGTGGTCACCGAGCTGGATTTCGGCACCGTGGCCATCGGCGACTCGAAGACGCTGACCGTGACGCTGAAGAACGTGGGCGAGGCCAAGGCGCGCGCCACCGGGTTCTTCGACGCCGCCGCCCCCAAGGCCTTCTCGACGGTGAAGCCCGAGGTGCTGGTCGCTTCGCAAGGGGCCGAGGCGTACGGGGTGAAATTCACGCCGGACAAGCGGGGGAAGGTCACCACCGTGCTGACCCTGGTCACCAACGACCCGGACGAACGCTTCATCAAGGTGGCGCTCTCGGGTCAGGGTCTCGGAAACGCTCCGGCCGACGCCGGCGTCCCGGCCGACGGCGAAGCCGGCGACGACGGGGGCTGCGGCTGTCGGGCCGCCCGCCCGAGGCCGGCCGCCGGACTCTGGTTCTTCGCCCTGGCGGTGCTGGGCCTCCGCCGCCGGCGTTCGTAGAAATTATCTGCAAGCTCGCCCGCCGCCGGGGTCAGACCCTCGATGGCGGCGATCAAGACACGGACGCCGGCAGCCGCCGTCTTCGCGAGCCTGGTGCTCGCCGCATGCGCACAGGCGACGGGCGTCGGAGAGGAGGACGAAAGCGCAATCGGGGCGGGCGGCGGGGTGGCCAGCCCGGGCTGCAGACCAGAGAGCGGGTGCTCGTCGTGCACCGGCTGCATCGCCGCGTGCATCTGCGCGACCGGCGACAAAGTCGGCTGCGTCGAGAGCTGCGGCCCGCCCGGTGGTCCTCCCCCGCCCCCGGACCCACCGCCACCCCCCGGTGGCGGTGGCAGCGACGGCCAAGGCGGCGGAAGCAGCGGCGGCGGCAGCCCCGGCGGCGGTGGGTGGGGCGGCAGCCCAGCCGGCGGCGGCGGCGGCGCCGGCAACTCCGGCGGTGGGGGCGGCAGCGGAGGCACCGTCAACCCGGGCGGCGGCGGCGGCAGCGGCGGCGGCAGCATCTGCCCCTATCCGAGCGGGCCTTACGGGACCTCGGTGGGGAAGGTACTCGACCCGAACCTGAGCTGGCAGGGGTTCGTGGACGGATCCACCTCGCCCTCGACCATCTCGGTCAAGGACTACTTCGACTGCGACGGCAAACGCGGGATCCACGCCGTCTTCTTCTCGGAAGCGGCCGTCTGGTGTGGGGCCTGTCAGACCGAAGCGTCCGAGCTGAACGCACAGATGGCGGGCGGCTGGGAGAAGAAAGGCATCGAGGTCTTGATGCTGATCATCCAAGACAAGACCGGCGCTCCGGCGCAGCTGAAGCACGCCGAATCCTGGAAGAACACGTTCAAGGCACAGAAGTGGAGCTGCGCCGCCGACCCCTCCTTCACCTTCAAAGGGCCCGGCTCGAACGGCCTGCCGCTCGGTGTGGTGGTCGACCCGCGAACGATGAAGGTGGTGGCACGAGACGAAGGTTACGACCCCAACGCCACGGCGCTGGTCCAACTCGCGGCCAAGAACGCCAAGTAGCCCGCCCGCCGTGCTAGGGTCGCGTCCCATGGACGCTACCGAGGTCGCAGCGCTGCGAGCCGAGGTCGAGCGGCTGCACCAGCGCGTGGCAGAGCTGGAGCAGAGGTCGAGCCACGACCTGGCGACCTTCTTCGCCTCGCTCTTGCAGGCGTTGCCGGCGGTCGTGGTCTGGTTCGACTCCGAGTTGAAGATCCGCTTCGTCAGCCACTTGGTTCCCGGGCTGCGAGAAGAAGACGTCGTGGGCAAGCCGGCGCTGGACTTCATCAATGCCGAAGACCGGGAGCGCGCCCTGGCCACCACGCGGCAGGCACTGCGCACGGGCGAGACCGGGTCGTACGAAACCACCGGGCCCGGACCCCACGGCCAGCTCCGCCGCTATCGCGTGTTCGTCACTCCGGCGCCCAGCTCGGACGGCAGCGTTGGTGGGTGCTTCGTGGCGCTCGACATCTCGCGCCTGATCGAGCAAGAGCGCGCGCTGGCCGAGGTCGAGCAGAAGCTGCGCATCGCCCTGTCGTCCACCGGAGTGGGCCTGTGGACCTGGGACATCGCCAGTGGCGAGGTGCTCTGGGACGACGGCATGCGTCGAGTGATGGGCCGAACCGAGCCCCTGGACTTGCCCGCCTACCTGGAGCATGCCGCGCACCCCGACGATCGCGAAGCGATCCGGCTCTCGGGCGAGCACGCCCTGGCGAGCGGGCGCTTCGAGCCGGTCACGCACCGCATCGTGCGCCCGGACGGCGAAGTGCGCTGGGTGCTGGCCATGGGCGAGGTCCAGTGCGACCCCAGCGGGCGCCCGCTGCGCTTCATGGGGGGCAACCTGGACATCACCGCTCAGCGTGACCTCGAAGAGCAGCTGCGGCTCGCCCACAAGATGGAGGCGGTAGGGCGGCTGACCGCCGGCGTCGCGCACAACTTCAACAACATGCTGATGGTCGTGATGCCCAGCCTCGACCTCTTGCGCAGAGTCGTCCCCGAGTCGCATGCCGCCCTCCTCGACCACGCCGCGGGGGCTTCCGAGCGCGCAGCCGACATGGTGCGCAAGCTGATGACGTTTGCGGGTCAGCGCCGCCGGGTCGACCCCGGCATCTGCGACGCGGGCGACCTTGCCGTGCGCATCACGGCGATGTGCGAGCGCACGTTCGACCGGCACATCGCCCTGAGCTGCGAAATCGCTGACAGCGAGCTGCGCGTCCGCGCCGACGAAGGCGACCTCGAGCAGGTCGTGATGAACCTCTTGCTCAACGCGCGGGACGCCGTGCTCGACGCGAACCGCGAGCACCCACGGATCGAAACCTGGGTCACGCGGCACGAAGACGACCCACGCCTGCCCGGCGCCGGCCCGCTCGTCGTGATCGTGGTCAAGGACAACGGCTCGGGGATGAGCGAGCAGGCGAAGAGCCATGCGTTCGAGCCGTTCTTCACCAGCAAAGACGTCGGGCGAGGCACGGGGCTCGGCCTGGCAACCAGCTACGCCATCGCCCGCGACCTGGGCGGGCTGATCGAGCTCGAGTCGACTCTCGGCGCGGGCACGACCGTCACCGTGCTGCTCCCCGCCAGCGGTCCCGTGCTGCGACAGCTGCCTTCCGATCCGCTCCCGCCGCCGGCACCCGCCAACGCCAGCGTGCTGGTGATCGACGACGAGCCCCTGATCTTGCGCCTGGTGGCGCAGGCGCTGACGGACCTCGGATACCGCGTGCAGACCGCCGGCGACGACTCCACGGCTCTTGCCCTGCTCGAGCACGAGCGCGTCGACGTCATCCTGCTCGATCGCTCGATGCCGGGGACGCCCGGCACGGCCTTGCTCGGGTCGCTCCGCGCGCTCGCGCCAAGCGCCAAGATCGCCTACTTCACCGGGCAAGAGGTGTCGCCAGAAGCGCTTGCCGAGGTGGACGCAGTGATCCAGAAGCCGGTTCGGGTGACCGAGCTGGCCCGCGCGCTGGCCGAGCTCTCGGGCTAGCGCTTGGTGCGCACGCGCGCGCCTGCCGGAAGGCCGCGAACCTCGACGTGCGAGTCGTCGGCCGCTCCGAGGTCGACGGCCGTCTCGCGGAAACCGAGGGTGGTCGCGACATCTACCGTGGCGCGACCGTTTCGAACTCGAACCGCGCTGCGCGGAACACGGGCCGTGACCCTGCGCGGCGGCAGCTGGGCGACCACCTCGACCCGTTGCCCCAGAGGCATCGCCTGCCCGGCCTCCCAGTGGGCGTCGATCCAGCCCACCCGAACCCAACCTTCGCCGCGCTCTCGGGCGTCGAACGCGCCAATGCTTCGACGCTGCAGCTGCGCCCCCACGCGCGACACCGTCCCCGAGCCGAGCGTCTCGGGCCTTCCTGGCGGTGTCACCCGCACGGCCAGGCCAGGGACCAGCCGCGACGAATCGACCTCTTCGACCTCCATCTGGAGCTCGACGTTCGAGACGTTCGCGATCTCGAAGACCGGGGCTCCGACGCCGGCGGTGCTCCCGGCGATCACGTCGCCGGGGTCGATGCGGCGCGAGAGCACGACCCCATCGATCGGCGCGAGCAGACGGGTCTTGCCCAGCTCTTGCTTGGCCTGCGACACCGCGGCCCTTGCGGCTCGCACCCGGGCATTGGCCGAGGTGACCTCGCTCTTGCGCCCGCCGGCCTTGGCAAGCCGCACACGGGCCTCGGAGGCCTCGACCCGCGCGCGGGCCACGCCCAGCGCGCGCTTGGCTTCGTCCGCCGCGGCTGGCGCGCTCACGCCCCGCTCGGCCAGCTTCTGCTCGCGAAGCGCCCGCGACTCGGCGAGCGCCAGCTCTTCTCGGGTGGCGCGCAGCTCGGCCTCGGCGGCCGAGAGCTCTTCGGGGCGTGCGCCCTGCGCCACCGCGGCGGCGCTGCCGCGCAGGCTGTCGAGCTCGGCCTCACGCCGGGCCACCTCGCTCTCCACCGTCTCGGGCTCGATCTCGGCGAGCAAGTCCCCAGACTTCACGCTCTGGCCTTCGCGCACCAGCACCTTGACGACCTTGCCGTCGGTCCGCGGCCGCACCTCGGCGATACCGTCTTTCGGCACGACCACCGCGCGAGCCACGATGCGCTCTCCCACGTCACCGGCATCGACCGCGGTGGTCTCTGCCGTGGCGCCGCCATGCAGCCACAGGGCGCCGATGAGGGCGACCAGCGCGCTCACGGCAACGAGCCCCCAGCGGCGACGCTTCCTCATGCTGCGGCTCCGGTGCCGGCGCCGCCGGGAAGCACGCGCGAGATCTGCCCATCTTCGATCTCGATGACGCGGTCGGCGAACTGCTCCAGGCGCTTGTCGTGGGTCACGAGCAAGATCCCTCGCTCGGCGCTGACTTGACCGCGCAAGATCTCGAGCACGTGCAGCGCGGTGTGGGTGTCGAGCGCGGCGGTGACCTCGTCACCCATGATCAGCGCCGGATCGCCCGCCAGCGCCCGGGCGATGGCGACCCGCTGCTTCTGCCCACCCGACAGCTCGCCGGGTCGATGGTGCAGACGTTCGCCCAGACCCACGTCGGTCAGAGCCCGCGTCGCGCGCTCGCGCGCCTCGCGAGCCGGGAGCCCTTTGAGCTTCAAGACCTCGGCAATGTTGTCGAGCGCGGTCAAGGCGGGGAAGAGATTGTAGCTCTGAAACACGAAGCCCAGGTGGCGACGCCTGACACGCGTCACTTCGGCCTCGTGCAACTCGGAGATGACCGAGCCGCACAGCTCGACGTTGCCGGCGGTGGGCCGGAGCAACCCAGCCAGGATCGAGATCAGCGTGGTCTTGCCCGAGCCCGATGGTCCCATCAGGAGCACCAGCTCGCCAGCCGCCACTTCCACCGAGACGCCCTTGAGCACCGGCGTCTCGAGCTCGCCCTCGCCGAAGGTCTTCTCGAGTGCCTCGGACCGCACCAGCACCCGCTTCATCGGAACACCTCGGCGGCCTCGAGGGCGAGCACCGCGCGCACGCTCCACAAGCTTGCCACGGCACACATCATGAGCACCGCTCCGCACCCGACGCCCAGCACTGGCCCCGAAAGCACGATGGTCAGCCCAGCGTCCACGGCCAGGTTTCGCACCCCGAACGCCATGCCCAAGCCAAGGCCGCCGCCCACCAGCGCCAAGAACGCCGCCTGCCACGCCACGAAGCTGACGATCTCGGCGGGCGAGGCGCCGATGGCCTTGAGCGTGGCGAGCTCGCGCATGTGCTCTTTGGTGACCGCGTACAGGGTCTGGCCCACGATCACCACGCCCACGACCAGCCCAAGCAAGGCGCTGAAGCCCAGGGCAGCGCCCGCTCCCGACCCGGCGACCCAGTAGGTCTCGGTCATCTCTCGGAAGTCGTCGGTACGCCTCGCCACCAGATCGGGGTGACGGTCGACGGCCGCGACCACGTCGGTAGCGCACTCGGGGCGGGCCAGGTCGAGCACCCAGTAGAAGGCCTGATCGGCACCCAGCAGCGCGAGGCGCCGGGCTGTGTCGAGCTCGGCGAACACATAGGGCGCCAGGGTGAAGGCGCGAATGCCGTCCGTGACCGCAGCGACGCGCACCGACTCACGCCCGATGCCCAGCTCGGCACCGATTGGATCGCCGTCGATGGCGAGCTTCTCGACGTCGAGGCGATCCACCGCGACGCGCATCGGCGCGTGCAAGTCCTGCGGCAACCCCCGCGCCATGGCCCAGGGCACCACCCTCTTCGGGCTCGGCTCGAAGCCGACGATCTGCACGGCCTCGAGGCTGCCGTTGGGTTTGCGCAAGGCCTGGAACGAGAGCACCAGCCCGCGCACGCGCTCGACGCACGGATGGGCCGCAGCAATCTCGCGGCTGCCTGCGCTCAGGCGCTCGCCGTTGTCGACCACGACCGTGCCCCGGGCCATCACCCAGACGTCACCGCCGACGTGACGAATCACCGCGCTCGAGCTCTGGAGGAACCCGGCGTAGAGCCCCACCTGCGCAAATACCAGCGTCGCCGCGAACGCGACGCCGGCGATGGAAGCGACCAGCTTCCCGCGATCGTGCGCTAGCGACTGGAGGGCGATGCGGAGCACGACCCGCAGTCTAGCCCCCAAATGACACTGCGGCGCCCCGAAGGACGCCGCAGTGAGATTGCCATCACGGCAAGACCTGCTCGCCGCGACCGATTCCGGCCGAGCTCAGTCGGTGCCGGAGTCGCTGGGCGAGCCGCCGGTGCCGCTGCCGCCGGTGCCGCTGCCGCCCGTGCCGCTGCCGCCCGTGCCGGCGGTGCCGCCGGAGCCTGCGGTGCCGCCGCCGGAGCCTGCGGTGCCGCCACCGGAGCCTGCAGTGCCGCCGGTGCTGCTGCCACCGGTGCCGCTGCCGCCCGTGCCGGCGGTGCCGCCGGTGCTGCTGCCGCCGCTGCTGTCGTCGTCATCGCCGCAGCCCGCCTGCACGGCGGCCAGGGCGGTGAGACATGCCAAGCCGAAAGCGAGATTCCTAAAACGCATATCTAACTGACCTCCGAAACGCCCGTTTCGAGCCCCCGTGGCCCGACTAGCCGGGCACGGGGAAGACTGTGGCGAGCACTCCGAAGCATAGCAGTCGCAAAAACCGTGCGCCGCTTTTTTGCACCGGTTTTCACGGGCGGAGCACCGTGACACGGATGTCATGCCGCCCCGAGCCCTGACATCGTTGTCGCACTCTGCGAAGCAGCTTGCCGAGGGCCGCGTTCGAGCTAGAGAAATCTAGTGCAAATGTTTCCGCTCTTCATCACACGCGGGGCAGCCCGATGAAGATCGCGGTGGTGTCGGATCTGCATCTCGGCGCGGGCGGCCGAGCGGACGCTTTCGGCCATGACGACGGAGATTTCCTGCGTTTTCTCTCGTTTTTGGAGGGCAGCTTCGAGCGCATCGTGCTGCTCGGCGACATCTGGGAAACCCTCACCGGTCGGCTGCCGGGCAGCCCGCTGGGCGAGTTCGCTGCCGCGCGCAGCGCGCACGCAGCGATCGCTCGCCGCTTCGATAAGTCCATCTACCAATACGTGCACGGCAACCACGACATCGCGGCTGCCGCGCTGGGTGTACCGGCCGAGCTGAGCGTGTCGGCCGACGGGGTCCGCCTGCTCTTCACGCACGGCCACCAGAACGACCTGGTGGTGAGCCACGCGCGCTGGCTGTCCGAGCTGGGGGTTTGGGTCGGCGCCTGGGTGCGGCGCTTCGGCTTCGCAGCGGCCTATCGACTGCTGCGCCGACTGGACAGCGCCCGCGGCGGCGCGAGCCTGGATCCACGAAGGTGCAGCTTCCAGCGGTGGGCGGTGAACGAGGCGCGCCTGCGACAGGCCGACGTGGTGGTCACGGGCCACACGCACATCGCGACACGCGCCGAGCACGGCGAGCGTCTGTTCTTGAACAGCGGCTCGTGCTCCCACGGCGAGATCTCGTTTCTGGCGATCGACACCCGCGCGGGGAAGTACTCGGTTCACCGGGGCTGGTGAGGCTCGCGCCGGCGGCGCCGCACCGCTGCAGCTTCCTGCCCGCGGCCCAGAGCGTCGAGCGCGCGGGCGTACAACAAGAGCGACTCGTCGAGAGCGTCGGGCCGCCGCGCTTCGACCTCGAGTCGCGCCACCGCACCCGCCGGGTCGCCCCGAGCGAGCAGGGCCGCAGCGATGTTGTGGCTCAATTTGCGCCGGCCGAGCCCGTCGGGCGTCTGCGCCAGGGCGGCCTCGAAGGCGTTCAGGGCTTCATCGTAGCGGCGCGCGTCGAACAACTCGCGTCCGTAGTTGGTGAGGGCCGCGTCGCGATCCACGAACGCGAGCATGCGGGGGTCCGCGTTCAGCGCAGCCTCATAGTGCACCAGCGCCGCCGTTCGGTCGCCGCGCTGACGCGCCGTCTCTGCCAGGAAGAAATGACCCTCGCGACACGCCGGCTCGCGCGCGACCTCCGGACGCCAGAGGGTGTCGTCGTTCAGGTAGCGCCGGCCGTCGTGCCACGAGAGCGCAGCGAGCAGGGCGCTCACCGCCAGCGCCAGTGAGAGCGCACCCGCGCCACGACGCTCGATGCGCCGGGCGACCAGCACGAGGAACCAGCCTGCGGCGACGTACACGTAGTGCGGAGACCACCAGCGCAGCGTCGGGGCCAGCTGCAGCGAGGGCAGCACGGCGAGCGCCGTGAGAAGCCCGAGCGCGCGCCCGCGCCACGCCAGTGCCAGCAGGCCGGCCGCGAGGACGCCGCCGACCAGCGCCAGCGGCGCGTGGGCGGCAGTGACCGGAAACGCATCGCAGATGGTGCGTTCCGCCGGCACCAGCAGCAGGGCGGCGCTCTTCGCAAGGGCCGCGAGCCGCGTCCCCAGCGCCTCGCCGAAGCCGAGGTCCGGGAAGCCTCCGGGCAGACGCGGCGCATACGCCTGGCGCAGCCCCAACGCCAAGACCAGGGCGGCGCCCTCTGCCCCGAGCAGCAGCCAGCGGCGCGACCCGCGGCGCTCGACCTCGAGCGCCAGCACCACCAGCGGGGCGAGCACCAATCCGGTCTCTTTCGAGAGCGCGGCCACCAGCAAGGCCAGCACCGCCCAGCCGGCTCGCCCGTGAAGGTGAGCAGCCACCAGTCCGAACAGGCCACAGGCGACCAGCGACTCGGACCGAAACGCGATGGCCCCCGCCACCAGCGACCCGACCGGATGGGCGGCGAACAGCAGCGCGCCGAGGGTGGCCGAGCGCTGCGATGCGCCCAGCGCTTGGGCCGAGACGAGCAAGAGCATCGCGGCCGCAGCGTGGAGCCCGAGGTTCACGGCGTGAAAGAAGGCCGGCGTGCCGACCAGGGCATCGATCGAGAGCGAGAGCGACACCAGGGGCCGGTAGTAGTCGGTGCCCGCGAACGGCTGGCGGAACAACGTGAGCCACTCGGAGGGCTGCCGCACGGCCAGACCGGCGGTGAGGTGGGCGTGGTCGAGCCAGACGAACCGCGCGCGAAGCACGGTGGCGTGGGCAGCAATGGCCAGCGCCGCCACCCAGGTCAGGCGGGCGGCGAGGCCGGCACGCTCGAAGCGGTCCCAAATCAGGGACGGCGAGGCTCAGTCCTTGGTGATGTCGAACTCGTCGACGAGCTTGTTCTGAACGTTCTTGAAGTACGCCTTGGCCTTCTTCGGATCGCCGCTCACGTAGAAGTCGAGGAACATCGCGCCGAAGGTGGCGCCCTGGTTGCTGGTGTAGATGTGCGCCCACTCTTGCTTGCAGCCATACGGGTACGTCGCCGGCAAGCAGCGAGCCTGAACGCGCACGTCGTTGCCGCCCAAGCCAGAAACCATGGCGAACGTGCGGCCGGGACCGACGCAGATCTTCTTCGGATCGGAGCACGTGGCATCCACCACCTGGTTGGTCATGTCGGTCAGCGTCTTGGTACGGTGGTACGAGTGCTCGTGCGCCGTCAGGACGATGGCCCCGGCCGCTCGGCAGTTCTCGTAGACCCCCCAGCCCATCTCGTCGCCTTTGCCGCCGACCTGCATCTTGTTCTGGTTCTTGTGCCACACGCACAGGCGCCAGATGTGATCGTCGGTGGCGAACTGCTGCTGGATGAAGTCGGCAAACTCGGTGTTCTTCCCGTTCTGCCCCACGAACACGATCTTGATGCCGTGATAGACGATCGAGAACTTCTCGTCGGTGAAGTCGGGGCTGTCGGGGACGACCCCTACCTTCTGCATGCGCTTCTTGAACTCGGTGGCATAGGGCTCCCAGTTCGAGGGGAAGACGTCGTGATTGCCGACGGCGCCGAAGATCGGGTAGTCGGCGCCGACCACGCTGTTCATGGCGGTGAGCCAGGCGCTCGGGTTGAGGCTGTAGTCGTAGTCGCCGCCACCCAGGATGAAGTCCGCCTTCTCGTTGACCGCGAGGGTCAGCACGCTCTTGAAATCCGTGCCGCTCTTGGTGTCGCCGAAGAACGCGACGCGCAGGTTCTGCTTGTCGGGCGGGATGCCCGCGCCGGACCCGCCGGTGCCCGCGCCGCCGGTGCCCGCGCCGCCGGTGCCCGTGCCGCCGGTGCCCGTGCCGCCGCTGCCCCCGCCGCCAGTGCCCGCACCGCCGCTGCCCGACGTGCCACCACCGCCCGACGCGCCACCGCTGCTCGCCCCGCCACTGCCGGAGCTGCCTCCGCTGGCCGCCCCGCCGCTGCTCGAGGTGCCGCCGCTGCTCGCCCCACCGCTGCCGCCGCCGTCGTCATCCGAGCCACACGAGACCGCGACGCTGCTCAGGCCGATGGCGAGCACCACGGCCGGAATGATGAAGTCCACGCGGGCTTTCATGCCCAAACTATCGCCCCGGTCGGCGCGCGATGCAAAGCACTTGGGCGTTTCCAAGGGGTCAGGCCAGGGAAAAAGTGCGAAACTTCCGCCAAGAGGCACCCATGGCTTTGTCCGCAGTGTGCATGGCCGCCGCCATCGGCATGAACGTCCACTTGCCGCCCAGCGACACCCTCGACCTGGCGAAAGAGCTCGGCGGCCAGTGGATCCGCATCGACTTCAACTGGGACATCGGCGAGCCGCAGAAGGGCAAGTACGACTGGAGCGCGTTCGACACGGTGGTGGACGCCGCGAAGGCGCGCAACCTGAAGGTGTTCGCCACCATCGGCTACACCCCCCAGTGGGCCAGCCAGGGCAACACCAAGGGTGATGGGTTCAACAACGACGTCCCGGATGCCGCCGCGTACAAGGCATTCGTGCTGGCCGCAGCCCAGCGCTATGCGGACGGTCGCGTGGCTGCCTGGGGCACGTGGAACGAGCCCAACCTCGGGGACTTCTTCGAGGGCACCAAGCAACAGTGGATCGACAATGCCTTCGTCCCCGCAGTGGACGCCATCAAGCAGGGTTGTCCCAGCTGCATCCTGGTGGGGCCCGAGCTGGCGACCATCGGCGACAAGTACGCCGAGTACTTGGAGGCGGCGCTGGCAGCCCGTGGCAGCGATCTGGATGCCGTGAGCTGGCACATCTATGCCTCGTTCCCGGAAGACGACACCCAGGCCGGCGTCAGCAAGGACAGCTTCTACAACAAGCTGGACGCGCATCGCGTGCTGAAGGTCGGCAACACCGTGGTGTGGCAGGGCCCGCTCAGCGTCCGCGAGGTGCTGGTCGCCAAGGGCTTCTCCAATCTGCCCGTGTGGGTCACCGAGACGGGTCGCGAAGCAATCGTGAGCAACACCGCAGAGCTCGAGACCCAGCGCAAGTACGTCGAGCGCGTGATGCAGGCGCAGAACAAGCGCACCTGGTGGCAGAAGACTTTCATCTACGAGCTGAGTGAAGAGCACCCGAACGGCATGTGGCCGGACATCCATTGGGGCCTGGCCCTGCGGACCCACGATCCGGACGGCAGCTACGCCGACAACTGGCAGCGCAAGCCCGCGTTCGACGAGCTCGCAGCCTGCATCACCGCCAGCCCCGCTTCGGGCGGACAGGGCGGCGGCGGCGGTGCGGCGGGTTCGCCGAGCGGCGGCGGGTCGAGCGGCGGCGGCACGGCAGGCATGGGCGGAGTGGCCGGCGGAGCCGGCGCGGCCTCGGGTGGCAGCGCCGGTGGCGGCACAGGGGGCGCGGGCGGCTCTGGCAGCACGAGCAACGGCACGACGCCCAGCGAAGACGAGGGCGGGTGCGGCTGCCGCGTGCCACGGGCGAACCCACCCGGCGCGTGGGCGTCGTTGCTGGGCGCGCTGGCGTTCTTCGCTCGCCGCCGGCGCCGCTGACGTCACACTGCCGCGCCACGAAGGTGTACGCCGAAGTTGACCGTCGGGGCGAAAGCCACGTACATGCCGCGCGGTGAACGTGAGCCAAGCCTCGGTACGGGTGCGCGAGCTAGAGAGCGCTCTGGTGGCCGGTGCGGGAAGCGCGCTGGGGCTGGTGGTCGACGTGACGAGCTCGAGCGCTCGAAACCCGGTTCACCGGGCCTTCAGCGCGCTCCGCGCGATCGGCGTCCAGATCGCCCATGCGCGCATTCGCCTGGAGCCGGGCACCACCGTGCAGGTCCTCGAGCTGAGAGAGGCCGACGACCGGATCCTGGCTGCGCACCGCGTGCCGCAGGTGGTCGCGGCGCTGCGTGACGCCTTCGGGCTCCCGAGCCGCGAGTCGGCGGCGCTCGCGACGCCGACTGGCTGAGCTGGCCCCCCCCCCTCACTCTGCGGCGCTGACGCGACCAGCGAGCACGTCGATGCCGATCTCGCCGTCGTCGGCGGTCAAGAGTGCCACGTCGCCAGAGCCGAGCTTGCCCTGCAAGATCAGCTCGGCCAGCGGCGCCTCGACCAGCCGCGCGATGGTGCGCTTCATCGGTCGAGCGCCCAGCGCTGGGTCGAAGCCGCCGGCATCGAGCAACAGGTCGATGGCCGCGGCCTCCACCTCGAGCCGGACACCCCGCTGCCCCAAGAGGGTGCGCCCCACGCCGTCCAGCAAGCGCCGGGCGATCTCGCGCACGTCGCTGCGGCTGAGCGGGCTCATCACCAGAACCTCGTCGATCCGGTTGTACAGCTCGGGGGCCAGCGCCGCGCGCGCCGCGGCGACCACGCGCTGTTCCGCCTCGCCGGCTTCGGCCCCGGCGTCGGCGCCGAAGCCCACGCGACGCCTGGGTGCGCTCCCCACCTCGTTCGCGCCGAGGTTCGAGGTCATCAGGATCACGGTGTTGGTGAAGTCGACGGTTCTCCCTCGCCCGTCGGTCAGGCGCCCTTCGTCGAACACCGCCAAGAAGCTGATCAGCACCTCGGGGTGCGCCTTCTCGATCTCGTCGAGCAGCACCACCTGGTAGGGGCGACGCCGCACCGCTTCGGTCAGGTACCCGCCGGCGTCGTGGCCAACGTACCCCGGAGGGGCTCCGATCAACCGCGCGATGGAGTGGGGTTCGCTGAACTCCGAGAGGTCGAGCCGGGTCATGGCCGAATCCGAGTGGAACAGCACCTCGGCCACCGCCTTGGCGGTCTCGGTCTTTCCCACCCCGGTGGGGCCGAGCAGCAAGAAGGTCCCGATGGGGCGCTTCGACCCCAGGCCCGCCGCGTTGCGCCGCAAGATGCGGGCGATGCGCCGGATCACCGCGCCGTGGCCGACCACGCGCTCGGCCAGGATCTCTTCCATGCGAAGGAACCGATCGCCGTCGGTCTCGAGCAGGCGCTCCACCGGCATGTCGGCCAGCTCGGCCACGATCTCGGCCACCGCTTCGGGGCTCACGACCGCAAGGCCCCTGCGGTGCGCGCGTGCTCCGGCCAGATCCACGATGCTCACCGCCTTGTCGGGCAGCGCGCGGCCCGGCAAGTAGCGCACGCTCCAGCCGATGGTGAGCGCCAGGGCCGCCTCGTCGTAGGGCAGCCCGTGGTGCAGTGAGAGCTTCTCGGCCACGGCTTCGAGCACCAGATAGGCGTCCTCACGGCTGGGCTCGTCGATCTCGACCAGGCTGAAGCGCCGCGCCAGGGCCGCGTCGCTCTCGATCGCCTTGGCGTAGTCCTCGCGCGTGGTGGCCCCGATGCACGGCAGCTCGCCCTTGGCCAGCGCGAGCTTGAGCTCCGCGCCGATCTCTTCGGCGGCATCTCCGGCGAACAGCTGGTGCACCTCGTCGAAGAACAACACGACGCGATTTCCCGAGGCTGCGACCTCTTTCCGGATGGCGCCCAGGCGCGAGGCCAGCGCCCCGCGCACGCCCGTGCCGGCGATCAGCTCGCTCAGCGGGATTTCCACGATGATTCGGTCGTCGAGTGAGGCCACCGCGTCGGCCAGCGCGATGCGCTGTGCGATGCCGCGCACCACGCTGGTCTTGCCGACCCCCGCTGCGCCGACCAGGCACGGGTTGTTGCCGTGGCGTTTGGCCAGCACGTCGAGCGCCTGCTCGATCTCGGTCCGCCGCCCGACCACCGGATCCAGCTCGCCCCGCGCAGCCGCGAGCGTGAGGTTCTTCCCCAGGCTGCACAGCGTCGGGAACCGCTGCGGGTCCAGCAAGAACCTCTCGCCGCCGCCCTGCCGGGGGCGCTTCTTGCTGCTCGTGCGCGGCGGGGTCGCGGGCTCTGCCGGCATGAGCTCGGGCCCCACAGTCGGGTCCGCCACCAGCGTCGCGGTGCCCCTGGGGGTCGGCTTCTTCTCCGACGGCGGGAACAGCGGAATGGTCGTCCTGCTGGGCATCCGGTGCGCAGCCGTGGTCGCTTGCTTCGGCTCGTCTTCCACCTCGCGGCGGGCGGCGATGCGCCGGCGCCCCACCAGACCGAGCCCCACGCTCATGGCCGCCGCCCGCAATCGCGCCAGGTCGACCCCATGTTGGTCGAGCGCGCGGTGGGCCGCGGTGTGGCGATCGCTGATCAGCGCGATCAAGAGGTGCAATGCGCCTGCTTCCGCCCCGCCCATGCGCACGGCGATCTCTCGCGCCCGCTGGACGGCCCGCCGCACGGCATCGTTCTGGTCGTCGGTTGCGGCGCGCGCCGCGCGCAGCAGCGTCTCGTCGCTGAGCCGCCGCTCGGTGAGCAGCTCGGCGGCCACGCTGGGGCGCGAGGCGATGGCCGCCAGCAAATGGGCGGTCGTGACCCGCTCTTTACGGCTCTGGGCGGCTTCTTCGGCCAGCTTGCGCAGCGCTACCAGCTCGGGCTCGATACGGGTGCTCATGGGGACACGCGGGCCAAGTCCTCTACTTCCAGGTCCCCGGCAAATCGGCCAAGTTTTGGACCCTGTGATAATCGAGGGTTCGAGCCCGCACCGTGTCCCCCTCCCCCGCCTCCGAGCTGTTCCCCGCGTCCGTGCGCTCGGTCATGGCGCGCCCCGAGGCCTCCCGGGACCTGGTCACGGGCTTCCACGACGACATCCGCGCCCTGATCTTCCGGCGACTCCGCATCGCCGGCGCGGTCTATGCGGCGATCCACTGCCTGGCCCTGGCGGTGCTCGTGGCCTTCGGCGTCGGCTCGGTCAAGGACGCCGCCATCCAGCGCGCCATCGCCGGGGCTTTCGCCCTGGCCTTCGCCGCCCTCAGCTACGCCCGCCAGCTCGAGCGCTGGGCCTTTCCTCTGTCGGTCGGGCTGACCATCGGGAACGCGGCGTACACCGTGCTGCCCATGCTGCGCTACGGCGTGGCGGGCGGCTCCGACGTCGGCATGCTGGTGCTGTTCATCGTGTTCACGGGCTGGGCCTTTCCCTACACGCTCAAACAGATCCTGAGTGTGCTCGGGGTGGTGCTGGCCATGTACCTGGCGGCAGGCCTGGCCCGGGTCAGCCGCGAAGACGCGGGGTGGCTGGTCGAGGGCCTGTTCCTGGTCACCACCGCCGCGGTCATCACCTCGGTGGGTACGCACATCGCCGACCAGCTTCGGCGGCGCGAGCATCGCGCGCGCTGGGAGCTGTCGCGCGAGCGCGAGGCGGCCGAGCATCTGCTGCTCAACATCTTGCCCGCGTCCATCGTCGAACGGCTGAAGCGCGAGCAGGCCGCCATCGCCGAGGGCTTCCTGGACGCGACGGTGCTGTTCGTCGATCTGGTCGGCTTCACGCCGCTGGCCAGCAAGATGGCGCCGACCAAGCTGGTCGAGATGCTGAACGAGATCTTCTCGAAGCTCGATGCGCTGACCGAGAAGTACGGTCTGGAGAAGATCAAGACCATCGGCGACGCCTACATGGCCGTGGCGGGCGTGCCCACCCCGAGGAAGGACCACGCGGTCGCCGTGGCCAGCATGGCGCTCGAGCTCCGCGACGTGGCAGCCAGCTTCCGCGCACCGACCGGCGAGCCCATCCGCGTGCGGATCGGCATCAACAGCGGCCCGGTCGTGGCCGGCGTCATCGGCACCAAGAAGTTCTCGTACGACCTGTGGGGCGACACCGTGAACACCGCCGCCCGCATGGAAGCCCACGCCGAGCCCGACACCATTCAGGTCACCGAGCGCACCTACGAGCGCATCCGCACACAGTTCCACCTCGAGCCCCGCGGCACCATCGAGGTGAAGGGCAAGGGCGAGATGAAGACCTACGTGCTGATCGGAGCGCGCGCGAGCCTCAGGCCGCCGGCGAAGGCGTGAGCGCCGCTGCTGACTCTTGGGCAAGCGGCCTGAGCGTCACCTGGGAGCGGCGCTGACGGTTCCGTCGCGAGCGCTCCAGTAGACGCATTCATCGTCGAGGACCATTGCATTCGGGCGCGTGATGCCGCCGGCGACGACCTTTCTCGGGCTGCCGTCCTTGGGGACTCCGATCAAACGACCACCGTGCTTTGACACTCCGTTTTCGAGCACGTAGAGGTTTCCGTCCCTGGAGAGGAGGCCCTCCGGACCATCAAAGCCATCGCCAGGGATCGCTTCGACCGCTCCTCCGTCTTTGGGGATGCGGACGAGACAACTGAGCATCGAGGGTGCACCACACGCCTCCAGAGCATAGACGAAGCCGTCGGCGTCATCCGTGGCGAGAAACGCGTAGGAGCGGTCTTGCGAACTCGTCAGCGTCGTGCGCGAGAGGTCCGATTTCCCCATGCGAACGACCTCGTAAGGAGGCGTCGCGAGCACTCTCGTCTCCCACCCCCATTGTTCCGCTTCCAGGCTCGACTGCGCCCAGAAGAGCGAGTGCGCGTCGGCGGCCAGCCACCGGATCGCTGGTGCCGATGCGATCTCCGTCACGTCAGCACGCTTCGGCGTCGTTCGGGTGAGCGTACCCCGCCGTGTGAAGTACACATGTCTGTCGTCCGCGTGCAGATTGGAAGCCTTGCCGCCCTGCTTCGCCGAGAAAACCGTCGTCCACTCGAGCGTCGCGGGCGAGACCGATCGGACGCTCGCGTAGTTCTGGCCGAAAGCATCACCGTCCGATGCATAGACATCTTGGGCCGCCACGATCGAGGGAAGCCAACCGACATCCCCGATCCACTCTGCAGAATCGCCCCCGTCTTTGCGAACCCTCATCAATCGACCGCGTTCCGTCGCGTACCAGACGAAGGCTCGCGTCGCCGCGATGCTGGTGGGGCGGTCCTCGGCGACGTCTTCGTGCGCCAAGACAACGGGGGCGTCTGCTCGGCAGAGAACCACGGGCTCGGTCGGTTCATCCGCGACCTGCGACGGGTGGTCGGTGTCGGCGCTCCCACCGCACGCGTGAAGCGCGATGGCGAGCAGCAGCGCTCCGGTCCTCATGAGTCCGAACTGAACCTAACACGGACTGCCAGCCGGGCACGGAACTGCAACTCGCCGAGCAAAGCCGCCGCGGGCGTTGCGGCACAATAGTGAGCAGGCCGCCATACGCGCCGCGGCGAGCAACGACCGGGGGAGGCAGGACGGGGAGACGACGCTCTGGTCGGTCCGCGTGCGAGATCGAGGCCTTCGCCGCTGGCGTGATCAGCACCCGAGCGCCTCCCGCAGCCGCGCGATGGCGACCTCCGGATCCCGAAGCACGCGTTCGGCTTCGTGCCGCAGCACCCGCCACCCGGGCCGCGCGAGCCTCTTGTCGCGGCGCGCATCGGCGGCAGTTCGGCCGGCGTGACTGCCGCCGTCGACTTCGATGACGAGCTTTGCGCTTGCCAGCGCGAAGTCCGCCACGAATCGTCCGGTTGATCACCTGGCTGCGGACCGCCACACCGGGCTCCCCGGCGCAGTGAGCCGGGGGAAGGCTTTCTCGCTCCACGTGGGCGCGCTACGCATTGCAGAAGCTCGAGCGAGAAGGAGCTGATGGCGCGTCGGTGAGCAGTGCTGCCGCTCGCGGCGTCAGTTCGCACAGACGGAAACAACCTCGGACTGACGCGCCCCCTCCATCTGCGCGCAGCGCCGGCCTCGGCTCGTGCTCGATCACGATCCCGTCCTGGACCCACCCACCGCGCCCCATCCCGCGACGCCGGCGCGAGCACAGATCGGGAGGGGGCAGGCGGCGCGCAGCCGCGCGAAGCGCGGCGAGCAACGACCGGGGGAGGCAGCAACACCACCTCGAGCCCCGCGGCACCATCGAGGTGAAGGG
>Ga0138256_10000583_pt1 | contig 40229 bp, 34 predicted proteins | sample KNB2016incub_MG_FD_105486 | JGI IMG/M metagenome (GOLD analysis project Ga0138256, IMG submission 105486) | Active sludge microbial communities from wastewater in Klosterneuburg, Austria - KNB2014incub_MG | ecosystem: Engineered > WWTP > Activated sludge > Unclassified | place: Austria... | reverse complement strand
TCGTACAAGGACGTGCAGAAGGAGATGAAAGGGCGATATCCGCGGCATCCGTGGCCGGATGAGCCGTGGAAGGCGGAGCCGACTCGGAGAGTGAAAGGGAAATAGGAGTGGGGACGGGGGACGGGAGACGGGAGGGGTGCCACTCGGCTTGCCTTGAATTTCGAGCGTACTACGCCTGCGGCACGATCCAGCGGCGCATGATGGGCGATTGCCGCAGCACGGCCAGCGCGGGATCGACGTGGAAGTACAGCACATCGAGCGGATGCGCGCCCTTGGGCAACGTCTCGAGCGCGGCGCGCGCGGCGCTGGTGTCGCCGCGTGCCGCAGCGATCTCGGCACGATAGAGCGTCGGGAGGCCGAGCGGAAAGCGCGGCGGGCGCACCGACAGCCACTGGTCCACGCGCTTCGCCGTCGCGAGGTCTCCCATGTGGGCGGCGATCACTCCAAGCGTTCCGTGCGCCTCAATCGAGGTGCCATCGCGTGCCACGAGTGCGTCGGCCTCGGCGCGCGCGTCCTCGAACCTCCCCAGTGCGTCGAGCACGAGTGCGAAGTTCACGGCATGCCCGAACGACAGCGGCGGTGCCTTGCGCCGTACGGACTCGTGCCATTGGGCGGCGCGCTCCATGGCGGCGCGTCCCCGCGTGGTGTCGCCGTGGGCGGAGAGCTCCAAGCCCGTCTGGAGCATGACCCAACCGGGCGATGCCACCTGCACGGGGACGAGTTGGCCCGATCTCCCCGCCACGAGCAGCGGATCGGGCCCGAACTCCCCGATGCCATCAAGGACGGCCAGCGCGCTATCTCCCGCTCCCAATCCGGCCAATGCGCGCGCGCGCACGTACGCAGTGGCGAGGGGCGACGCCGAGGCCTGCCGCATGCGCTCGGCCACGCCACGCTCGGCGCGGAAGTCGCGCAGCAGGTGATGGTCGGTGGCGAGCTCGTACCAGTAGAGCGTTCGCCCCCGATGGGGAAGCCAGCCGAGATCGCGGGCGGGATCGAGGTCATTGAGAATCGCCACAGCCTCGCCGGGGCGATTGAGGCCGTGGAGGCCGATGGCAATGATGAAGGAGACGAAGCGCGACCCCGGCATGAGGGCGAGCCGCTCCCGTGCCGCGCGGTTGTGCTCCGCGTGATCGCTGGCGCAACGCGCAGTGCTCACCTGTACCGTGAGCCAGTCGGCGTCGGTGGGGGACGGGCGCAGCGCGCCGTAGTCCTGTCGCACGCTGTCGACCAGCGCACAGCGTCCGAGCCCCGCCGCGGCCACGCTCACGTACGCCAGCGCCGCCATGAAGGTGGAGTCGAGCGCGACCGCGCGCCGGAAGTGCGGCAGCGCATCGGCCCAGTCGCCGCGCCAGTAGATTTCCTGCCCGGCGGCAAACTCGTTGTAGGCGTCGTAGCGTGGCGGGACGAGGGGCGGCACGGTGATCTGCCGCAGCCGTGGATCGAGGTACGTGGCGAGCGCCGAGGCGACGCGCTGCCGCACCTCCTCCATCGCGGCACGCGGTTCTGCCGCGTCGCCCTCCACCGGCTCCAGCGACCGGAGCACACGCCCTGAGCCAACGTCCAGGAGCTGCACGCTGAAGGTGATGCGTGCGCCGTCGCCGTAGTAGTTGCCCGCCACGACCAGCCCGGCGCCGTTGGCCCGGGCCATCTCCCGTGGCGCGACCGGTACACCGTCAGCTGCACGCCCTTCGACAAAGAGCCCCCCCTCGTCGAACACTTCGGCCCCGGGCGTGCGCACCAGGCCGCGCGTGACCCAGTCGGCAACCATCGTCCCCAGCACATCGCGCGCGGGATCGCCGGTGCGGTTGACGAAGACGGAGACGGCCACGCGGTTGGCAACGAGTGCCGGCAGCCCCGGGCGCGGCGTGTTCGCGCCCGCCCAGGGTCGCGCCACGAGCGCGACCGCTGCGACGATGCTCGCGGCGGCTACCATTGCGCCCGCCACGTGCCGCGTCCGGCGCCAGTGAGGCGAGGGCCGCGCGTCCGGAGCGCCGTCCAGGCGCGGTGTACTCGTCACCTCGTTCGGCGCATGTGCAGCTGACGGCGTCGGCACGTCCGACGGGACGGGAGTGCCGCCGCGCTGCGGGGCTGTGTGTGGTCCGCTGGCATGTCCGTCGGCATGTCCATCGGCGCGCAACGCGTCGGCGAAGCGCACGACCGACGGATCTGGGGGCAGCTCCAGCTCCGCGCGCACCAGCGCCTCGTATGCCCGGGCATGCAGCAGGGCGCCGTCGCGGTCACCAGCGTCGGCCAACGCCTGCATCAGGCGCAACGAGGTTGGGGCGTGCAACGGCTCCGCGGCGTACCGGGCGCGCCACCAGCGCACCGCCTCAGCGTGCAGGCCGCCACGCGTCGCGGCCGTGGCCAGTCGCTCGAGCGCGTCCCGGTGTTCGCCCGCCAACCGCGAGCGCTCCTCGTCGATCCACCGATCGAACTCGGGAGCGCCGTCGACGTAGGTGCCGTCCAAAAAGGGTCCGGTATACGCCGACACCGCGCCGCGATCGTCGCCGGCAGCGATCGCGGCACGAAAGCGTTCAACGTCGCTGCCGATCTCGGCCGGGCCGAGTTGCAACTCGGCGACGCCGGTAATCGCCTCGCTCCCGAGTTGTCGACGGAGCGAGTGCACCATGGTCTTCAAGGCCCCGCGGGCGCGCTCGGAGTCGCTGTCGGGCCAGAGCAGCATCAGGAGCCGGTCGCGTCCAACACCGTGCGTTCCGGCGACCGCGAGAATCGCCAACAGGGCCAGCGCCTTCCGCTGGCCTGCCACCGCGATCGTGGCGATCGAGGCTGGCTCCTGCTCGCCCGTCGGCGAGGGCCCGCGCGACGCAGGACCGAGCGAGAGCCCGCCGAGCGTTCGCAAGTGCCACGATGTCATCACCATTTCCCTCGAAGTGCCACCCGAATCGTGTACCTGACCGCGCCCTGTCCCCCACCTCACCGGGCGCTGACCTCAAGTCCGTACATAGCGCCCCGAGCCACGTACCGGGCAAGGGGTCCGGAGCACGGGCGGCCCTCTGAACTGGAGCGCGAACAATGTCAGGACGAATCCAACGATGGACGGCAGGCGTGTCGGCGACCTGCGTCACCACCCTCATCGCGATGTCCGGGTGCGGCGACAGCGCCACCGCGCCCCGTGAGGAAACCTTCCGTGGCCCGCAGGTGGCGGTCGGAGCGGGCATGGCGTGGAGCGAAATGGTCTTCGACACGTCGCACGAGCTGGCAGGGCTGAGTGTCGTCTTCACGGAAGGGGCGCTCAGCAACCTTCCCCCGACGCTCCCCGCCACCGAGTTCATCATCCCCATGCCATCGCAGGCGCCGGCGACGGTCTACAACCACATCGGCATCAACTGGCAGCCCCAGGGACATCCGCCGCCGATGGTGTACACCGTGCCGCACTTCGACGTCCACTTCTACCTGATTTCTATGTCGGCCCGCGACGCCATCGTCCCCGCCGATCCGGCCTACGTCGCCAAGCTCCTGCGGGCGCCGACCGCCGAGGAGACGCCGGCGGGGTACAGCCCCGACGCCATGGGCATCCCGCGGATGGGAAACCACTGGGCCGACCTGAGCGCCCACGAGTTTCATGGTTCGCCGTTCACGAGCACCATGATCTACGGCTTCTACGACGGGAAGATGGTCTTCATCGAGCCGATGACGTCGAAGGCATTCCTGGAGTCGAAGCCCGACGAAACGATCGCCCTCAAGGTCCCCGCGAAGTATCCCCAGCCCGGCCGCTATCCCACGAACTACCGCGTCGCGTACGATGCGACGACGAAAGAGTATCGAGTAACGCTCCAGTCATTTCAGACGCGGAGTTGAGTCGCTGGACGAGGGACGGGAGACGGGGGACGGGAGTAGCTGTCCCTCCCGTCCCCCGTCTCCCGTCCCCCGTCCCTACTTCACTTCGATATACCGCTCAAGCCGCGCCACCTCCGGCGGATTCACGTACTTGCCCATCTCGCGACGGAACTGCTCGATCGCCTTGTACGGCCGGTATTCCTTGAACTCGCGCAGCATCCGGCTGCCCAAGCCGGGGATCGTGAGCAGGTCTTCGTCGCTGGCGGTGTTGATGTCCATCGGCACGAACACATAGCCGGCCAGGCGATCGACCTCGTCAGGCTTCACGTACTTCCCCATCTCGCGCTTGAACACCGCCAGCCCCTTGTACGGGCGGTACTCCTTGAACTCGCGCAGCATGCGGCTACCGATGTTGGGGATCATGAGGATCTCCGCGTCGGTGACGTCGTTCAGGTTGAGGTGCACGAAGGCCTTGGCGTATACCTGCGCGCGCTGCTCCGCCGTCAGGGCGCTCAGCGCGGCATCGAACTCCGCCTGGCGCAGGAACGGACGCTTGGCCACGAGGCTCCGGGCCAGGTCGGCGGTGATGTTTGGCACCGTCACCAACTCGGCTTCGGTCGCAAGGTTGGGATCGAGCATGCCGGCGGTGCGCCCGACCTGGGCGTGCGCGGCGGCGGCCAGCGAGACGGCGGCAAGCGCCGTGGTGAACAGGATTGTCGTACGACGCATGGCGGATCTCCAGTGAAGGGTCATCGGATGCAACGGCGGCCCTGCATCGAGTCGCTTGGCAATCGTCACTCGGACGGCCCGCTGCCAAGGGCGGGGTGGCGAAAGGCCCAGGCGAGCCCGATCAGCCCGATCGGAATCAGCGAACCTGGGGCAAGTGCAGGCGTGGCACCGGTGATCGACTCCCGGAACAGCTCCCATCCGGCCATGGCGGGAGTCATCTCCAGCTCGAACTCCTTGTTGCCGCGAAAATGCAGGATGACGCCGACCCCACCGCTGACAATACACAGCCACATCCCGATGCGCAGCGCGCGAACGCTGCGCGCCGAGCGGGACACCACATACCATCCTTGGACCAGGATCGCCACGGCGAGCACGACTAGCGGCGTGTACTGTTTCCAGTCCTCAAAGTGACCGAGCAGGAGTAGCTCTGTCGTCGTCCCGATCAGGCCGGCGGCAAGCGAGAAGAAGAGTATACGTCGGATGGTGGCGAGCGTTCCGTAGGTCATGCCCTCGAGATCTGGTCTGCGACACGATGTCCGGCGTCGACGAGGCGGGTCAAGCGCGATGGGCGGAATCCGTCGACTAATCGTGAGATGATGTCTAAACTGCCCGCTTGGCCTCGACTTCTACACCGAGGGATACTCGCATGGCGCTCGTTCAACGAGACTTCATCCTGCGCATGATCGAGGCGCTCGCCGCCGCGATCGCCAGCATCCGCAAGCGAAAGTCGGAGGGCGACCTCGTCGGCGCTCGGCAGGACGTGCAGCACGCCACGCGCGAACTGCTCGGCCCGGCCGCGGCCATGGCGGCGATGGTCGACTCGCGCACCGCCGCCAACCTGGTCAGCGACCCGCGCCGCCTGCGCCTCTGGAGCCAGCTGCTCGCCGAGGACAGTGCCACGCTGTTGGCGATGGGGAAGGCGCGGGAGTCGGCCGCGGTGGACCGGCGGATTCTCGAACTCCTGCTCGAAGCCTGGCAGCGCGAACGGGAGTGGGACGAACGCACGCGCGAGATCTTCGCCGACGCCCGCACGCGCGGCGGTGCCGACCAGCTCGACCCCGCCTTTCGCGCCGCGCTGAGCGCATGGGACGAGGAGCACCGTTAGGCTCGGCGACCGCACGCCGTCACCTCGGGCCGACCTCAACCCTTCACGCCCTCGCGTCGTCCATAGCCGGTCGCCACCGCGAAGACGATCGTCACCACCAACGCCCACGCATACATGTTCATCATGCCCGCGGCCAGCGGCGAGATCCGCGGCATGCCATACGGCACCCCCGACGCACTGGCGCTCGACGCCAGGATTGTGGGAATGAAGTAGGGAAGCAGGAACGGATACGTGCACACGGTCATGTCCAGCAGGTTGGCGCGCCGGTAGGCGCTGAGTCCCGCGCGCGCCCCAAGCTCCCGCGTGAAGGCGCCGACCGACAGCATCGCCACCACCGAATGGGTGGTGAGCAGCACGGTCATCGACACCGCCGCCACGATCCACACCTCGGCGCGGCGCGGCGACACGGTGCTGGTGCGCGCCCACGCCAGCACCCGCTCCACCGCGCTGGACGCCTGCAGTGCGCCCACGAGCCCGATCAGCAGGATGGTGAAGATCGACACGCCCACCCCGCGCGAAATCCCGTCGATGATGAGCCCCTTGGCGCCGTACGCCGCGGTGTCGATGTACAGCACCCTGGCGGGGACGATGAGCCCCAGCCCCAGGCCGAGTACGAGCGCGAGCACGATCCCGGCGAAGAGCCCCTCTAGCAGGTGACGCTTGCGCACCAGGAGGACGATCACCACCAGCGGGACGAGCAGCATCGGCAGCGCGGCGGGCGAGGCCTCGATGACCGCCGCCCCTAACGAGCCGGTCACGCTCGGCCCCGCCCGCGCGGCCAGCAGCATGCTCACCAGCAGCGCCACCAGTCCCGCCGGCACCACGTACTTGAGGCGCGCCCGCACCGTCCCGGGAATGTCCGTATGCTGCGACCCGGCGCTGGCGATGGTCGTGTCCGAGACTGGCGAGATCGAGTCGCCGAACGTTGCGCCCGCGAGGATCGCTCCCATCAGGATGGTCGGCGGCGCCGCCAGCTCTCCGCCAGCGGGATACAGCAGCGGTCCGGCGAGAATGATCGTCCCGAAGCTCGTCCCGGTGGAGGTGGAGACGATGCTGCAGATGACGAAGGCCGCACCAACGTACGCCGCCCCTGAGAGCTGCAGCGCGCGCGCCCCCCACACCAGCGCCTGAACGAACCCCGACTCGTTGAGCAGCACACCGAGCACCCCGGCCAGCAGCCACGCCATGATCATCAGCATCACCACCGGCTGCCCCATCGCCGCGATCACCGCCTCGCTGTACTGGGTGCGATCGCGCGCGAGCGCGAGGCCGAGTGCCAGGGCGGCGAGCAGGATCGGCCAGAACCCCTTTTCGTCGGGGGCACCATTGAGGGCCAGCCAGCCCACGCCGGCGAGGAAGAGCACAAACGGGGCGAGGGCGCCCGCCAAACGGCCGCGGAATTCGAGGGGAGGTTGCACGGCGGTTATCATACATCGCGTCCCACCCCCGGGAAGGAGCCGGCCATGACTCACCCCGAGTCGCAGCGCGATACGCACGGAGATACGCACGGCGACCTGCACGGCGACCTGCACGGCGACGACCGCTTCACGCTGTACGACCTGCGCGTGGACGTCATCGCCACGGACCGTCCCATGGTCTGCAATCATCGCGCGGGCGACTACTTCGAGCTGTCGGGCGAGATGCTGCGCTTCCCTGACGGACAGGGCTTCCCGCTGTACTCGCTCGCGGGGCTCCTCCCCATCCTCCCGGCCAAGCAGCGCGAGACGCACCCGGCCGACTGGATGACGACCGACACCGACATCGCCTGCGTCGACCCGCACTGCGGGGGGCGCTTCCGCATCACCCGCACCGCCAGGCGCACCTTTCGCCACGGCGACGTGACGGTCGTCCCGATGCCCTCCATCCCGTCCGACCGGTGAGCCAGCGTTCGATGACGCATGTGGAGCTCGCCCCCGGCTACCGCATCTCGCGCATCATCAAGGGGGGATGGCAGCTGGCGGGAGGGCACGGCGCGATCGAGCGGGCCCAGGCCGTCGCCGACATGGCAGCCTTCGCCGAGGCGGGGATCACCACCTTCGACTGCGCCGACATCTACGCCGGAGTCGAGGAGCGAATCGGCGACTTCCTGCGCCAATGGCGGCCGTCGCACCAGCACGCCACCGAACACGTGCGTGTGCACACGAAATTCGTCCCCGACCTCGACGCGCTTGCCGCGCTCACGGCGCACGAGATTCGCCGCACCATCGACCGGTCGCGCGAGCGCCTGGGGGTGCGCACCGTGGACCTCGTGCAGTTCCACTGGTGGGACTACGCCATCCCCGGTGTCGTGGAGGCCGCCCGCTACCTCGCCACGCTGCGCGAGGAAGGGAAGATCCGGCAACTCGGGGTGACGAACTTCGACACCCCGCACCTCGCACGCCTGCTCGACGCCGGGATCCCGATCATCTCGCACCAGGTGCAGTACTCGCTGCTCGACCGGCGGGCGGCTGGTGACATGGCGGCGCTGTGTGCGGCGCGCGAGGTCGGCATCTTCGCCTTCGGCGCCGTGGCCGGCGGCTTCATCTCGGACCGGTGGCTCGGTGCCCCCGAGCCGTCCGAGCCGCTGGAGAATCGCTCGCTCACCAAGTACAAGCTGGTCATCGACGAGTTCGGGGGGTGGGCGCGCTTCCAGTCGCTGCTTCGCACCCTGGCCGAGATCGGTGACCGGCACGGCGTGAAGCTCGGCACCGTGGCCATCCGCTGGGTCCTCGACCAGCCCGCCGTCGCGGCGGTGATCGTGGGGGCGCGCCACGCCGGCCACCTGGACGATACGCGCCGCGCACTGGCATTGCAGCTCACGGATGCCGACCGGACGGCGATCGACGATGTGCTGGCGCTCGCCACCGGGCCACTCGGCGACGTGTACGACCTCGAGCGCGACCGCGAGGGAGCGCACGGACGCATCATGCGCTACAACCTGAATGCGGCCCGGTAGCACCCTTTCGGCGCCCCCGCGCGCACCCTACAATCAAGCCATGACCCGTCGTTTCCTCGTCGTTGCGCTCGCAGTGCTCACTCTCGGCTGCCAGCAGGAGCCCAACGTCCCGAAGATCGGGACCCCGATCATCGCGCTGTCGATGGCGTTCAAGTCGACGACCTTCCAGGTCGGTCGTCCCGACACCATCACCGTCACCGCCACCAGCAGCTTCGGCGAGACCGCGCGCCTGACCTTCGACACCGACTGCCAGATCCTGCTGACGATCCGCTCGACCGCCGGCGAGGCCGTCGTCCCGCCGAACGGTCGGCCCACCTGCCTGCAGGTCGCCACCACGCTCGACGTCCCGGCCAACGGCACCGTCACCCGCCGGTTCGTCTGGTCGGGCACGACGGAGTTCATCCCCCCGGGCTCCGCCACCGCACTCCCCGCCGGCTCGTACTTCGTCTCGGCGTCCATCAACGCCACGAACTACTCCACCTTCGCGCCCGCTGTCCGGGTCGAACTCACCACGCCATGACCATGCTCGCACGTTGCACCGCCACCACCCTCGCGCTCGTCTGCGTCGCCGCGTCGCTCGCGCAGGCGCAGGCGGCGCAGCCGTCGCCGAGCGATGCCGCTCACATCACCAAGGTGCGTCGCATTCTCGCGACCACGCCGTTGGTCGATGGGCACAACGACCTGCCGTGGTACATCCGCGAGGAGGTGAAGGACGCGCCACGCGACGTCGACGCATACGACCTGCGCAAGCCCACATCGGGCAACACCGACATCGCGCGCCTGAGGAAGGGCATGGTCGGCGGGCAGTTCTGGTCGGTCTACGTTCCGGGCGAGGTGAAGGACTCCGGCTACGCGCGCATCCAGCTGGAGCAGATCGACATCGCCCGGCGGATCTTCGCGAAGTATCCCGACGTCTTCACGCCCGCCCTTACCGCCGCCGACGTGCGACGGGCCAAGGCGTCGGGGAAGATCGGCTCGCTGCTTGGCATGGAAGGGGGGCACGCGATCGAGAATTCGCTGGGTGCATTGCGCGCCTACTTCGACCTCGGCGCGCGCTACATGACGCTCACGCACAACGTCACGCTCGACTGGGCCGACGCCGCGGCCGACGTGGCGCGCCACGGCGGGCTCTCGAAGTTCGGCGAAGAGGTCGTGCGCGAGATGAACCGACTCGGGATGATCGTCGACCTGTCGCACGTGTCGCCGGGGACCATGAGCGATGCCCTCACCGTCACCGAGTCCCCGGTCATCTTCTCCCACTCCGGCGCGCGCGCGCTGACCGATGTCCCGCGCAACGTCCCCGACTCGATCCTCGCCCGGCTGCCGAAGAACGGCGGCGTGGTGATGGTCCCGTTCGTCCCCGGCTTCGTCTCACAGAAAGTCGCCGACTGGTCGCGCGCGGTGGACGCCGAAGTCGACCGGACACGGAAGCAGTTCCCGAACGACAGCGCCGCGGCCCGGCGGGCGATGGAAGCGTGGGCGCGCGAACACCCGCCCGTGCGGGCCACCCTCGCCGACGTGGCCGACCAGATCGAACACGTCCGTAAGGTGGCGGGCGTCGACCACGTCGGCATCGGCAGCGACTTCGACGGCACCGGCAACAACCTGCCGGTCGGGCTGCACGACGTCTCCACCTTCCCCGCCCTGCTCGTCGAACTTTCCAAGCGCGGCTGGTCGGAGCGCGACCTGCGCAAGGTGGCGGGCGAGAATGCGCTGCGGGTGATGGCCGCCAACGAGAAGGTGGCGGCGAGACTGCGTCGCGAGCGCGTCGCCTCGAACAAGACCATCGAGGAACTCGACGGTCGCCCGCCGAAGATGTAGACGGCGCTGGACTTCGTTAGCGAGCGCCCGTCCATGTTGAGCCCGTCCCTGGTGCACCCATTCACGCTGCGCCCGTTCACGCTGCGCCCGTTCGGGCGTCTCGCGCGCGTCCGTGCAGCCATTTCGACGTGGGCCGTCGTGGGCGCCGCCGTCTTCGGGAGCGCCTGCGATCGTCCGGGTCCGTCCCCCGCGCCCACTCGCGACGTGATCGACTCCCTCTTCGCGCGCTTCGCGCAGCCGGGAGCACCGGGGGCCAGCGTGCTGGTCGTGCGCCACGACTCCGTGCTGCTGCGCGCATCGTTCGGTCTCGCCGACGTGGAAGCGCAGGTCGCCGCCACGCCCGCGACGAACTATCGCCTGGCCTCGCTGAGCAAGCAGTTCACCGCCACGGCCATCGTCCTGCTCGCGCGCGACGGGATGCTCGCCCTCGATGCACCCGTCCGCGACTTCCTCCCGGCGCTCCCCGCCTACGCGTCGGCAGTGACGATCCGGCACCTGCTCACGCACACCTCTGGCCTGTGGGACTACGAGGACTTCGTCCCCGATACGCAGGTCGTGCAGGTCCACGATGCCGACGCGCTGGCGTTGCTGCGCGCGCATTCCGATCGCCTGTACTTCGCGCCGGGAAGTGAATGGCGCTACTCGAACACCGGGTATGCGCTGCTGGCGCTCGTGGTCGAGCGTGTGAGCGGGGCGCGGTTCGCCGATGTCCTGCGCGCGCGCATCTTCGTCCCCCTCGAGATGCACGACACCTTCGCCCACGAGGAGGGGCGCACGACCATCCCGCGCCGGGCCTGGGGTTACACCGTGCGGAACGGCGCGGTCGTGCGCACCGACCAGAGCAGCACATCGGCGGTCCTCGGCGATGGCGGCGTCTACTCGTCGCTCGATGACCTGGCCCGGTGGCATGCGTCGCTCGATCGTGCTCCGCTCGTGGGCGACTCGCTGTGGCGTGCGACGTCCACCGCGTTCACGCTGACCAACCGTACGCCGACCGAGTATGGGTTCGGCTGGTTCGTGGACCGGCTTCACGGACGGCGGCGACTCCGCCATCATGGCGAGACCCGCGGCTTCACCAACGCCGTCTCGCGATTTCCCGACGACGGGGTAACCATCGTCGTCCTCACCAACCGGACCGGTTCCGAGCCGTGGGACATCGTGGACGCGCTCGCCGACCTGTATCTCCCCTAGGGAAAACCGTCACCTGCAACGTACGGACGTACCGCGGCTGCGCTGGCCGAGTGGCCGCCGCCCACCCTGCCATCGGGCCCGCGCGGTCGCCATCCCAGTCCGTCGGCTCCATGCGCTTCGGCTCCATGGGCCGCCGACCCGGCATCACCCGCCCGCGTGGCGCAAAGCCTTGATTGCCGGCTTCGGGAGGGCATGCGAACCGATGCGAACGCGGAACTCGGCCACTGCGGGGGTGCGCGCGCGCACACACGAAGTCGCACGTGGGACTCGCGCATTGGCGAGGAGTCTCTTACAATTACGCAAGCGGGCAGGTCAACCGCCCGCCCGAACGTATGCGGCACCAGGATCTCCGGGGATCCTGGTGCCGCGTCGTTTTGGGGAAGGCCGCCAGCAGCAACAGGCCGCCTAACGTCGATTCCCCTAGGGAAATGACCGCCTAACGCTGATTGGCGTGTCGCCCGCCTGGCCTGCGTTGCACCCGCATGCCACCCCCGATTCCGGCGGACGAGCGCTGCGGGCGACCGAGCGCCCGCACGCGATCCGGACCGGCGACGCCGCACGGCGGGACGGATTTCCGGCATTTTTTTTCGGGAGCGGCCCAATGTTGGGTGACCCTCATCCTCCGCGAGGCAGGCGCTCGCCCGACGCGTCGCTGCCGGTCACGACGATTCGCGCGACCGCATCCGTGGAGACTGCGCACGTCAGCGTTCGACGGCGCGCCGAGTCGGGAGGAGTGCCGGACCTTCGGACACCGGCGGGGCACCCGCATGCCGCGGCGCACGGCGCATGATGGACTGCACGATGCGCTGCGCCGCCAGCCCATCACCAAACGGGTTCTCTTCCAGCGTCATCGCCTCGATCTCACGGTAGTCATCGAGCAGGCGCGTCGCCGTGTCGACGATCGCCAGCGTCTCCGTTCCCACCATGCACCCGAATCCCGACGCGATCACCTCGGGACGATCGGTGTTTCGACGCAGCACCAGGACCGGCTTCCCCAGCGACGCGCATTCCTCCTGGATCCCACCCGAGTCGGTCATCGCGAACTCGGAGCGACGCAGCAGCTCGACGAGGTCGGAGTAGCCGAGCGGGTCCAGCAGCTCCACGCGCGGCAGTCCCGAGAGTTCGTCGTGGATCGTCTCGTGCACCCTGGGATTGGGGTGCACGGGGAGCACGAAGTGCGTCTCGGAATGCATCGTCGCCAGCTCGGCGATCGCCCGACACACGTTGGCCAACGGCTCGCCGATGTTCTCTCGGCGGTGCACGGTGCAGAGGACGACCCGGCGCTTTTCCCACGGCAATGCGGCCAGGCGCGATTCATCGAACGTTCCCTTGCGAGGCATGCGCCGCAGGGCGTCGACAATCGTATTGCCGGTCACGATCACGCGGTCGTCGGCCACCCCTTCGCGGCGCAGGTTCTCTCGCGCGGTCTCGGTCGGGGCGAAATGCAGGTCGGCGACGACCGAGGCCAGGCGCCGGTTCAACTCCTCGGGGAACGGGTTGCGCATGTTCCCGCTCCGCAGCCCCGCCTCGATGTGCCCGACCGGAATGCCGAGATAGTGTGCGGCGAGCGCAGCACTCAGGACCGTTGTCGTGTCGCCCTGCACGAGCACAAGATCGGGGCGCAGCTCGGAGAAGCAGCTCGACAGCGCCAGCATTGCCCGGGCCGTGAAGTCGGCAAGCGCCTGTTTGTTGGGCACGGCCAGGCCCAGGTCCACGTGCGGCTTGATCCCGAAGGCGTCGAGGCCCTGGGACAGCATGTCCCGGTGCTGCGCCGTGGTGACGACAAGCGTCTCCACCGCCTGCCGGTGCTGCCCCAGCTCGAGGATGACCGGCGCCAGCTTGATCGCCTCGGCGCGTGTGCCCACGATCACGCACACACGGTACTTGCCACCGTGTCCCACGGCAGCCAGGTCTCGTGGGGTCGGTCGCGTACCGTGACGCCGATTCATCGGCGGGGTGCGGCGTGGTGGGCGGCCCGTCGCCATGCTGTGCGTCATTCCTGCGAAAGTGGCGTGGTACGAACAAGGCGATGACGCGCACGTGGCGTCGTGTCACGCAAGGACCGCTGACGCGGCGCGTTGGCAACACGCAGTCGGCGGTCGCCCACGGGAGAATGCTTCTCCCGCGAACGACCGCCGCACATTCCGGGCGCAGATCACCACACGCGCCCGCCCACGATCACGAATCGCTCATCGCGTGCGCCGCAAAGAGGCCCCCCTGCGGATCATTCGCCATGATGATGATCCCTCCGGGAATCGGCTGCGGCGGCACGAGAATGGTGCCGCCACCCGCAGTCACGCGCGCCGCCGCCTCATGTATGTCCGGGACGAAGATGTAGAACGTCCACGAGGGCGACATCGCGATCGGCATCTTCGGCGAGATGTTGTACATGCCACCCATCATCACGCCATCGCGCGCGAACATGCGATAGATGCCGTCCGATCCCATGTCCATGTCGGAATCCTTCGTCCAGCCAAACAGCGCTCCGTAGAACTCGAGCGCGCCATCGATGTCGGTCGTGGCGAGTTCGCACCACGAGAAATCGCCCGGCGAAGGGGCGCCCGAGCGACCGGGCGTTTCCCCCTCGGGGGTGAACACCGCGAACGTGGCCGAGTACGGATCGGTGAGGATGGCGAACGTGCCGACCGTGGGAATCGGCGTTGGTGGCATCAGCACCGTCGCGCCGAGCGATGTGGCGGCAGCCACGGTCGCCGCCACGTCGGGGGTCCCGATGTAGCCCAGCCAGTGGGGCGGCGCGTTGTTCGCCACCTGGTCGGCCGGGAGCTGCATCATCCCGCCGATGCTCGTCCCATCCACAGTCCACATGCGATACGGCGTCCCTTCCATGTCCCACTCGTCGGTCCCCCAGCCAGCAATGGACGTGTAGAACTTCTGGGCCGCGACCTGGTCGGTGGTCATGAGGTCGTACCAGACGAAACGACCGGCGTAGGGATGGGAAGTGTCAGTCATGGCAGCACCGGTGGGGTGGGATGGACGAGGGACGGCGCGCGCGAGTCGCGACGCGGCAGGCGGGTCCCCAACCTGTGGCCCGACCACAAACTTGTCGACCCTCGTGGGATGGGCCGTCGGTCTCCTCGCGATCATCCCCAACCGCCGATACCTTCCGACACTGGCTCCTGACCGGTTCCGGGTCGCATCAGCGTCCCACGTTTGAACTCCCCTCCGCTTCGCCGTGTCCCCTTCCCGCATTCCCGAGCACGCGTCCCGCGGCTTCATCATCCCGATCGGCGGCAGGATCGGCAACTCCGATATCCTCGCCCAGTTCGTTTCGCTCTGTGGTGGGCGGAAGGCGCGCATCGTGATCATCCCGACCGCGAGTTCGGACCCCGACACCGGGCGCGAGTACGAACAGCTCTTTCGGGGCATGGGGGCACACGATGCCAAGGCGATACGCATCGAGCGACGAAGTGATGCCGACGACGCGGACTACCTCGCCCTGCTCGAACGCGCCGACGGTGTCTTCCTGACCGGGGGCAACCAGCTCAAGCTCTCCACCACCTTAGGCGGAACGCCGGTCGCCAAGCTCCTGCGCCTGCGCAACGCGCGCGGACAGCACGTCGCCGGAACAAGCGCAGGCGCGGCCTTTCTCTCCGAACACATGATCGCCTTCGGCGAGGAAGGACCGACGCCCAAGGTCGGGATGGCGACGCTCGCCCCGGGGCTCGGACTCACCAATCGCGTGGTGATCGACCAGCATTTCCGCCAGCGTGACCGCCTCGGTCGGCTCCTCATGGCGGTCGCCCTCAACCCGTTCGCCGTCGGCCTCGGCCTCGACGAGGACACCGCGGCCTTCATCGGACCGGATGAGGTGGTCGAGATCCACGGCTCGGGCGCGATCACCTGCATCGATCCGTCGAAGGTGGAATACTCCTCGGCCGACCACATGGACCGCGGCCAGCCGATCTCCCTGGTCGGCGTGCAGCTGCACATCCTCACCCGCGGACTCACCTACAACCTGCACACCCGCGAGGTCTGCGTCGACGCCGTGTCGTCGAGCGCTAACTAGCCCGTGCCTGCCAGCGCGCCGAGCGCCGCGCCGAGCATCGCGCCAACCACCACGCCACCGTGATCGCCTCGCGGGACGGCGGCTCCGGAATCCGTCGCCAACGCCCCTCCCGTCTCCCGTCTCCCGTCCCCCGTCCCATGTTCATCTCCGACCGCCGCGTCTTCGTCGGCCCCAGCACCTACGCCCTCTTCCCGGTCATCCGTCTCGAGCTCGACCTCGGCGCGCTGGAGGAATGGCCCACGATGCGGCTCGGACACCCGTTCATCGACGCCCTCCTCGAGCGCCTCCCCGGTCTCAGGGAACACGGCTGCTCCTACGGCGAGCCCGGAGGCTTCGTCCGGCGCATGACCGACGACGAGGGCACATGGCTCGGCCACGTGCTCGAACACGTGGCAATCGAGCTGCAGAACATCGCCGGCGAGGACGTCTCCTTCGGCAAGACGCGCTCAATCGACGACCGCCCCGGCGTCTACGACGTGGTCTTCGAGTATGAGCAGGCCGAGGTGGGGAACGAGGCCGCCGACCTCGCCCTCGCCCTCCTGCACTCGCTCCTCCCCGCCGAGCTGCGCCCCGACGAGTTCGCCGCCGACTGGAGCTGGGAGACGGCGCGCGACGAGTACATCCGCTACGCACAGCGCCGCGCCCTCGGGCCATCGACCGCGTCCATCGTGCACGAGGCCGCGCGTCGCGGCATCCCGTTCATCCGGCTCAACCAGGCCTCGTTGATCCAGCTCGGCTACGGCAAGCACCAGCGGCGCATCCAGGCCACGGTCACCTCGCACACGTCGCACATCGCCGTCGAGCTGGCCTCGGACAAGGAGGAGACGAACAAGATCCTGTCGTCGCTCGGGCTCCCGACGCCTCAGCAACGCTTGGTGCAGACCGAGGACAGCGCGGCGCAGGCGGCGCGGCGCATCGGCTATCCGGTGGTAGTCAAGCCGTACAACGGCAACCATGGACGCGGGGTGTCGATCCACCTGCTGGATGAGGCCGCGGTGCGCATCGCCTTCGCCAAGGCGCGGGAGCACTCACGATCGGTCATCGTGGAGAGCTTCATTACTGGCGCCGACCACCGGATGCTCGTGATCAACGGCGAACTCATCGCTGCCTCCAAGCGACTCCCCGGCCACGTGGTCGGCGACGGGGTGCGCTCCATCGAGGCGCTGGTCGCCGAAGTCAATGCCGACCCGCGACGGGGCATCGGGCACGAAAAGGTCCTGACGCGCATCGAACTGGACCACGAGGCGCAGCGGCTCATGGAGACGAAGGGGTACACCCACGACTCCGTCCCCCCCGCCGGGGAAGTCGTGATGTTGCGCTTGACGGCGAACCTGTCGACGGGGGGCACCGCGGCCGACGTCACCGACGCGGTCCACCCCGACAACGTCGAGATGGCGGTGCGGGCGATCAAGGCGATCGGGCTCGATGTCGGCGGCGTCGACTTCCTCTCCCCCGACATCACCCAGTCCTACAAGGAGATCGGGGGCGCCATCTGCGAGGTGAACGCCGCCCCCGGCTTCCGCATGCACATGGCCCCGAGCGAGGGAAAGCCGCGCGACGTGGCCGGCAAGACGGTGGACATGCTCTTTCCGTCGGGGAGCCCGAGCTGGATCCCGATCGCCGCGGTCACGGGGACCAACGGCAAGACGACCACCGCACGCATGCTGGCCCACATCCACAAGCTCGCCGGACGCATCGTCGGGCTCACCAGCACCGACGGCGTGTACGTCGATGGACAGCGCACGGTCCAGGGCGACATGACCGGACCGGTGGCGACGCGCATGGTGCTCAGCGACCCCTCGGTCGACGTCGCCGTGCTCGAGGTGGCCCGCGGCGGGCTGCTGCGCGCGGGGATGGGGGTGCGGCACGTCGATGTCGGGGCGGTGCTCAACGTGCAGAGCGACCACCTCGGGCTGCGCGGGGTGAACACGCTCGACGAACTCGCCGAGGTCAAGCGCATCATCGCCGAGGTCGCGCGCGACACCGCGGTCCTCAACGCCGACGACCCGCGCGTGCTGCGCATGGCCGGCTACACCGAGGCCAAGTACGTCTGCTACGTGACGCTCAATCCGCAACACGAACTGGTCCGCGAGCACATTCGCGCCGGCGGGCGCGCGATCGCCCTCGAGGCGGGGATCAACGGGCAGATGATCACGATCTACGATCGCGGCGCCCACATCCCGCTGCTCTGGACACACCTGGTCCCGGCGACCATGGAAGGCAAGGCGACGTTCAACGTGCAGAACGCAATGTTCGCCGCCGCAATGGCCTTCTCGATGGGGGTCCGCCTCGAGGACATCCGCAACGGGCTGCGCACCTTTCACACGACCTTCTACCAGGCACCGGGGCGGCTGAACGTCTTCGACGAGCACCCGTTCAAGGTGATCATGGACTATGGCCACAACGCCGCCGCGGTCGACGCGGTCTGCCAGCTGGCCCGCCGGCTGGACGTGAAGGGGCGGCGCATCTGCGTGGTTGCCGCCCCGGGCGATCGCCGCGACGATGACGTCGTCGAGATCGGACAGGCGGCCGCGCGCGGGAACTTCGACCACTACCTCTGCCGCCGCGACGACGACCCGCGCGGCCGGGCAGTCGACGAAGTGCCGCGCCTGCTCCGTGACACCCTGCTCGCCGCCGGCATTGCCGACGAGCGCATCACGCTCGTTCCGGATGAGCAGGAGGCCATCGATACCGCGCTGCGCATGGCACGCATCAACGACCTCGTGCTGCTCTTCGCCGATGCCCTGGCCCGGAGCTGGAAGCAGGTGGTGCACTTCCGCGTCGATGGACAGGACGATGCCGCCGCCGATACCCCCGACAACGTGGCGCCCGCTACCATGTTGCAGCCGCCGCCAGCGCTCCCCCAGCAGGATTCCCGCGCCGACCGGCTCCTGGGCGACGACGTCGTGATCGTGCGCGATGAACGCGGCGTCCACATCGCCCGCGACGTCGAAGACTGACACCCTCGCGCCGCCAGTCACACACTCCCCCCTGCATCAATCGGTTAGGCACCTGTCCCACCGCATCCTCGACTCGCGTCGGCTCATGGGGCCGAACCTCTTCGCCCGGCGGGCGGGGGCGCTGCTGCACGTCGCCTTCGCCCCGGAAGAGGGCACCGCGCTCCTGCTCGCCTGGCGCACCACGGCGCGCTACTTCTCCGCCCGCCTGGGCTGGCCAGACCCCGAGATCGTGGTCACGCGCCACCCCGGCGGGGCCCAGTGCTTCCTCGGCGCCCCGCTCGATGCCCTGCTCGCTGCGACCGAGGTAAGCGAACGGAGTTGGATCGACGGGGAACGCATCGTCGCAGGGCACGAACGCGGCGACCTGCACGACGACCTGGCACGATTGCGCGTGCATGCGCAGCACGAACGCGCACCGCTGCTCGAGGCCTTGCAGGGGGCGGCGGTCGAACACGGCGTGACCTTCGCCTGGGACGACGACGTGGTCTCGCTTGGCGCGGGGGCGGGGAGCCTGACCCTGTCGCGCTCGGCGCTGCCGGCACCGGACGAGATCGATTGGGACACAGTGCACGACATCCCCGTCGCACTCGTGACCGGCTCCAACGGCAAGACGACGACCACCCGCCTGCTCTCGGCGATCCTCGCGACTCACGGGCAGGTGACCGGCTTCAGCTGCACCGACGGTGTCTGGTGCGCCGGCGAGCAGGTGGATGCGGGCGACTACTCCGGCCCTGTCGGCGCGCGCCTGGTCCTGCGCGACCGCCGGGTGTCGGCCGCCGTGCTGGAAACCGCGCGCGGCGGCATGCTGCGCCGCGGCCTCGCGACCGATCGCGCCATGGTGGCCATCGTCACGCGCGTCTCTGCCGATCACTTCGGCGAGTACGGCGTGCACGACCTCGACGACCTGGGGCGCGCCAAGCTCGTCGTCGCACGGGCGCTCGTGGACGGTGGGCGGCTGGTGCTCAACGCAGAGGATGCCACGCTCGTGCGGCTCGCCCCCGCCGTGAAGGCGCCGATCACCTGGTTTGCCCTCGACCCGGCGTCGCCGGTCGTGGCCGCGCACCGTGCCCGCGGCGGCGACGCCTGCATCCTGCGCGACGGTGAGGTGCGGTACCTGATGGGTGACGATGAGATTTCGTTAGGCGCCGTCGCCGCCATGCCGCTCACGCTCGGCGGGACGGCGCGCTACAACATCGCCAACGTGCTCGCGGCCTCGGCGGCGGCCATGGCGCTGCACGTGCCGGTCGCGGCGATCCGTGCCACGCTCGCCGGCTTCGGCGCCGCTCCCGAGGACAACCCGGGGCGCCTTACCCTGCTGGAGTACCGCGGCGCGCGCATCGTCGTCGACTTCGTCCACAACCCCGACGGCTGGTACGCCCTCTATGGGGTGCTCAGCGCGATCCCCGCCCGGCGGCGCATCGTCGTCGTGGGACAAGGGGGTGATCGCGACGACCACGCGCTCGATGAACTGGCTGCCGCCGTGTGGAGCGATCGCCCCGCGCTGGTGATCCTGAAGGAAATGCCCAAGTACCTGCGCGGGCGCCCGCTCGGCGAAGTCACCGCCCGACTGGCGACGGCGCTCCTGGCACTTGGCGCCCCGGCGTCGGCAGTGCGACGCGTCGACAGCGAGGAGGAGGCGATCCAGCTCGCGCTCGCCGAAGTGACCCCTGGCGACCTGCTGGCGCTCTCGGTCCACACCGACTACGACCGCGCCATGCAGCTGCTACGCGACGCGGGAGCCACGCGCGTCACGGCGCTGACGTAGACCGCCTACGGTCGCGGCTTCTTCGGCGCGCCCTTCGCCGCAGCCGCCTTCGCCGCGGCCGCCTTTGCCGCGGCCGCCTTTGCCGCGGCCGCCTTTGCCGCGGCCGCCTTCTCGGCGGCGGCTCGCCGTTCCAGGTCGTACAGCCACCACTCCAGGTGGCTCCCGACGATCGGCAGCGGCAGCGACCCTAACGAGAGCATCTCGTTGTGCCAGGCGCGCAGGTCGAATGCGGCGTCCAGCTCACCGCGCATCCAGGCGCGCATGGCCGCCACTTCGCGCGCGCCCAGCGCCCCTGCCCCCGCTCGGCCCGGGTCGTTGATGATGCGCTCCACGATCATCCGGTCGACGTCGGCGTCGGGGGCCAGCCGGTAGCGCCCGAGCACCTCCCGCCCCTGCAGCATCGACCATCCCAGGTAGTGAATGCCCGTGTCCACCACCAGCAACGCCATGGCCGTCCCTTCGTCGAGCAGCCGCCCGTAGGCATCGAGCGGATCGGTGTACATCCCCATCTCGCCGGCGAGGGAGGCCGCATACTGTGCCCATCCGTCCGAGAACCCTGCCGTCTCCATCTGCCGGCGCATGGCCTGAATGGTCGGGTCGCCGCCGACCAGTGCGGCCTCCAGGTGACGCCCGGGAAGGAGGAGGCGATACGTGGTCGATGCGATCGACGCGCGCACCGCTGGTTGGCGCCATCGCTCCGTCAGCAGCAGCTGGCCCAGCGAATCGATCCCCGCGACGGGAAGCAGGTACGTACCGTCTGGCCAGAGCAGCGCTTCGGCAGGGGTCGTGGCACGCACGACGGGAGCGAGGGCTGGGAAACGGGCGAACTGACCAGGCAGCCGTTCCACCAGCACCTGCTCACGCGCCCCCACCGCGACGATCATCGCATCGATCGACGGCGCCACCCCGATCGCCAGCCGCAACGAATCATGAAAGGCCCGCGCATCCGGATTCCATCCCTGCCGGCGGCGCACCTCGGTCATCGTCGAGTCGATGCGCCGCAGTTCGCCCAGCCCCACGCGATGCGCCTCCTCGGGTGGCACGTCGAGCGAGGAGTGCCGGCGCAGCAGGTGGCGATACAGCTCCTTGCCACCGGGGTACTGCCAGAGGCCGGGTCGGGTCGACGCGATCGGGAGGTAGTCGCTCTCGAGGTAGTTGATGATGGAATCGAGCGACGGTGCGATGCGCAGCGACACGGCCAGGGCAATCTCTCGCCGGAGCGCGGCGCTCGTCACCGAGTCCAGCCCGGCGAGTCGAGCCGAGTCGACCCCCCACGGGCCCTCATTCTCCAGCGCGCGCAGGCCCCGGAAGAATGCGAGGGCAGACTCTACCATCTCGCGTGGCGCCGCGTACCCGCGCGCGCGGCGCTCTTCGAGGCCGCCGCGGATCTGCTCAACGACGAAGGGAAAACCCTCGGCGAAGAAAAGATACCGCTCGGCGTCGGCGGGCGACGTGAGCGGATGCAGCCGATACGTCTCCGTCAGGGTTCGGAGCGGCGTGGTGGTCGGCGAGAGCAGCGAGAAGTCGACGTAATAGAACGCCGATCGTTCGGCCCGCGCCTCGACCTCCCAGCGCAGCGCCAGCGTCGTGAGGTAGTCGTCCTGCGCGAGCGCCGAGACATCGAGCATGTCCAGCCCGTGCCCGACGCGCTGCGCGACGCGCAGGTCCGCCTTGCGGTTCTGCTGCGACACGATTGGGAGCGTCGTGATGCGCACTCCGTTGCGCAACGCCAGGTCGGCGCGCCGCTCCAGGGCGTCGCGCCAATAGTCGGTAAGGACCAACTGCAGGACGCCTCGCGCCAGCGCCGAGTCCGCTGGCGAGGGGAGCGACGGGCGCGGGTTGAGGATGGCGCATCCCGACGACTGCACCGAGAGCGCTGCGGCGAGTATTACTGAGGTGATCCGGAGGAGCGGGGTCGGCGCGTGGACGTATCGAGCCGGACGGGGCACGCGGAACCTGGGGCGAGGGAAGTGGCTTGAGTGCACGACGCGCGGCCGTGCGTGGAGTGTGCGAGGCACAGGCTTGGCACCTTCGCGGCGCATGCGAGGTACGTGCGCATCATCACCGCGCGGTGCGGTGGACAGAAGATCTTCTACACGTCGCCTCGGCGGAAGGATTCGAGATGCAGGCATCGAGACACGGATCGGTCACGCCCCCGGCGCCGGAACAGCCGGCGACCCGGCTGCACGCGACCCGGCTGCACGCGAGCCGGCTGCGGGTGGTACGCCGGGTGGTGCGCCGATTGCGGCACGTGGCGCTGGTGGGACTCATCGCAGTCGCCGCGCCCATGGCATGCGGCGGCTCGTCCGACCCCTGCTGCGTGGTCGATCCGCCTAACGCAGGTCCGCTGGCGGTCACGACCGTGGCGGGCGACTTCGACACCATCTGGGAACTGGCCTGGGGGCCGGACGGGGCCCTGTGGGTGACCGAGCGCCCCGGGACCATCTCGCGGGTCAACCCGGCCACCGGGGCCGTGACTCGCGCTGGGACCCTGGCGGTCGATGAGATCGGCGAGGGGGGGCTCATGGGCCTCGCCTTCCACCCCGACTTCGCGACCACCCCGTTCGTCTATGCCGCGCACACCTACACCGCGGGGAGCGCCGTGCGCAATCGCGTGGTGCGCATGCGGTGGAACGGTGCGTCGTTAGGCACTCCCGAGGTCCTGCTCGACGACATCCCGGGCAGCTCCGTCCACAACGGCGCGCGCGTGGTGGTCGGGCCGGACCGCCTGCTCTACGTGACGTCCGGCGACGCCTCGAATACGACGCTGCCGCAGTCCCGCACGTCGCTGGCCGGCAAGGTCCTCCGCCTCACCCTCGATGGGGCGCCGGCGCCGGGCAATTCGCTTGGCGGGTACGTCTATACGCTGGGCCACCGCAACCCGCAGGGGCTCGCCTTTGCTCCTGGCGGTGCGCTGTATTCCACCGAACACGGCCCCAGCGACAACGACGAAGTCAATCGCATCGAGCAGGGACGCAACTACGGCTGGCCCACCGTGCGCGGACGATGCGACGGCGACGCCGGAGCCGGCGAACAGCCCTTCTGCGTGGCCAACAACGTCGCCGAGCCGCTGGCCATCTGGACCCCGACCATCGCCCCGGCCGGCCTGGCCTACTACAACGCCACACTGATTCCCGGGTGGCGCGGGAGCCTCCTGTTCACCACCCTCAAGGGGGCCGCGCTCTACCGGCTGCAACTGGCCGCCGATGGGCGCAGCGTTACGAGCGAGGAACGCCTGTTCGCCGGCACGTACGGGCGGCTGCGCGCCATCGCCGTGGGCCCCGACGGCAGCGTCTATCTGGGCACGAGCAACAGGGACGGACGCGGATCGCCCGGGGCGCAGGACGACCGGATCCTGCGCGTGCGGCCGCAGTAGCGCGCGGCCGCCGCGCCGTGTGTCCTGCGACGCGCTCGCCGCTCGCCGGCCATGCACGACAGTGGCCGATTCGTCGCGCCGTGCCGTAGCTTTGCCACCCATGATCGGCGACTTCCTGCGCGGCGTGCTCGCGTCCCTCACCCCCCTCGAAGCGACCGCCGTCGCCTTCGGGCTGGTCAGCGTCTGGCTCAGCACGCGAGAGAACATCCTCAGCTGGCCGACCGCGATCGTCAACGTCGGCCTCTACTCCGTCCTCTTCTTCCGCGAGAAACTGTACGCCGACATGGGGCTGCAGGTGATCTACCTGCTGCTCTCCATCTACGGCTGGTACGAGTGGAAGTACGGCGGGGAGAATCGCACCGAGTTGCACGTCTCGCGACTCACGCCGCGGCTCGCCATCGTGCTCGCCGCACTCGGCGCGGCCGGCGCCATGGCCCTCGGGACCTTCCTGCACCGCCACACCGACGCTTCGCTCCCGTACCTCGACGCCACGCTCTCGGTCTTCTCGCTCATCGCCCAGTGGATGATGACCCGCAAGATCCTCGAGAACTGGGCGTTGTGGATCGTGCTGGACGTGGTCTATGTGTGGATGTTCGTCGCCCTCAAGTCGCTGCACTTCACCGCGTTCCAGTACGCCGTGTTCTTGCTGCTGGCGATGTTGGGGCTGCGGGATTGGAAGCGGTCGCATGACATGCACGCCGCGACCGCGAGCGCCTGACGCCACCGCGGAATGCCCGCCTCCCCGCCTGACGACGAGGACCGCACGGCAGCCGACGTGCGCGTGCCACGAATCGTCGTGACGGGGAGCGAGAGTACCGGCAAGACCACGCTCGCTGGTTGGCTGGCGCAGTCGCTGGCCACCATCTGGGTGCCAGAGCATTCGCGTGCTTACGCCGAACGGGTGAATCGCTCACTGACCGCGAGCGACGTGGAGCCGATCGCCAGCGGACAGTTGCGGGACGAGGAGGCGGGGATCGCAGCGTGGCGGGCGCGATTCGCGGCACAGGAGGCGCCGCCCCCCCTCATCCTCGACACGGACCTCGTGAGCACTACGGTGTACGCCGAGCACTACTACGGCAGCTGTCCCGCGTGGATCATGTCGGCGGCGCGGGCGCGGCTCGGCGACCTCTACCTGCTGTGCGCGACCGACGTGGTGTGGGTGGCGGACGGGGTGCGGGATCGCGAGGATGAGCGTGCAGTCCTGGATGCTGCGTTTCGGGCCAGGTTGCGCGATGTTGGAGCAGACGTCGAAGAGGTCTCCGGCAGCAGTCCGCAGCGGCTGGCGCAAGCGTTGGCGGCCGTCGATCGATGGGCGCGTGGGGGCTGAGGTGCGCGACGAGCAGGGCAGAGTGATCGGTGGTGATCACTGGGCATCGCACGGCATGGTCCGAGCCGGAGATCATGGGCTTGCGTGGTTCTCTGTCGGTCCTTGTGATTGGCTTCGCCTGACTCGCGGCAGGATCCTCACGCTCGCCTGACTGCGGCGGAGCGGTTGGATTCACGGTGTACCGTCCACGGAGGAGGAGCAGGCTCGTGGTGAACCCGCTTCGTACGGCCTCGTCGCTCGCGCTCGTGCTGGCCGGCACAGCGGCCTGCGTCCATCGTGGTGCTGCGCTGGCGCCACTCGTGATCGTGCCTGATTCCAGCGTCTATCACTACGCGCCGGAGCCACGCGAGCCCGGCACCTATCGCGTCATCCTCACGGTGCACCTGCGCAACCGTTCCGCCGACACCGTCCATCTCGGCGGTCCCTGCAACTCCGGCGGACGCCCGGCCCATTGGTTTCTCGCGGCAGACAGTGAGGAAGAAGCTGCGCTCTACGTGTGGGGATGTATCGGGGCGGTGGCGCGCCCCAAGGACGCGCCCGATCCCGCGTACTTCGCAATTCCGCCGCATGCCGAGCGCACCCACACCGTCTGGGTCCATGCGCGGCCGCGACTGCGACCGACGCCTCCCACGATTCCATGGGCGCTCTACGCTGGCGACTTTCGCATCGCGTATCAGCGCATGCAGCGGCGCGGTTGGCCGCGCGCGCGATGGCACGCGCTCCCGCGCAGCGAGTCGGTGAGCGGTCCCTTCCGCCTCGTCGTGCCCGATTCATGATGGACGTATCGCGGCGGTATTACTTCCATCGGGGCGGACGCACGCGCTGTCGGTATCCGCTCCACACCGGCCTGCTCGAAGGCACTAACAACACGATCGCGGTCCTCAAGCGCATGCCCTACGGACGAGTATCGCGATCACGCGTAGTTCTTGCTGGAGAGCCGGGTGACCATCCCGGAGTTCCGAGTTGAACTTTGCTTTTCAGGCCGACCGGAGGCAGTCGATGGACAGCCAGCCCACAGTGGTGTTCTTGCACGGAGCGGGCACTGGTGCCTGGGTCTGGGATCGCGTGACCCAAGCCCTGGACCGTCCAGCGATTGCCCTGGAGGTGCCAGGTCGGACCGTCGGCGCCACTCCTGATGGTTGCGCATCGCAACTGGTTGAGCAGCTCTATCGTCAGGGGATCGGATCGGTCACCGTGGTCCTGCATTCTCTCGCAGGAGTCCTGGCACCGGCGCTCGCGGCGCGGCTCGGGTCACGGCTGTCTCACTGCATCTTCGTCTCCGCTGTGATACCGCCGGCGGGCCAGTCGTTCATCGATACCCTCGGTATTGCCAACCGACTGATATTGCGCGTGTTGTTCGCGTTCAATCGAGGAGGGCTGAAGCCGTCACCCGCCATGATTCGCAACGAGCTGTGCAACGACCTGAGTGAGGAGGACGCGGCGATGGTGGTGACGCGATACGCGGCCGAGATGCCGGGCCTCTATCTGACGCCTGTCGGAGACCTGCCGAGCGCGCTCAGATGTGGATACGTGAAGCTGCTTCAAGACCGGAGCGTCCTGCCCGCGCAGCAGAATCGCATGATCACTCGGCTCGGAAACCCATGCGTGCATGAGATCGATGCAGGCCATCTTGCGATGCTGTCGACGCCGACGCTCTTGGCGGAACTACTCCAACGCGAGGCGTAGGGTGGCCGAACGGCGGATCGTGCAGTTACCCTGCCTATGGGTCGGACCAACGCGTCCGTCACCCGCAGATACGTGATCGGCTGCAGCACCACCGAACGTTAGGCGCGCATCGCTCCTGCAACCACGGACTGTCTCAATGGCTGAAAACAAGACCAAGCCCACCGATGCCAGCATCGAGGAATACATCGCCGACAGGGCCAATGAGCAGCAGCGCGCAGATTGCCGCGAGTTGATGGTGCTGCTCGGGAAGGTTACCCGACAGTCGCCACGGATGTGGGGGCCGAGTATCGTCGGCTACGGGACGTACCGCTACACGTACGACAGCGGGCGCACCGGGGAGGCGCCCGTGGTGGGCTTTGCAATCCGTGGCCGTGAACTGGTGGTGTACCTGGACGTCGAGGGAGACGCACAACAGTCCTTGTTGTCCAGGCTTGGCAAGCACAAGATGGGAAAGGTCTGCCTGTACCTCAAACGGCTTGCCGATCTGGACAAGTCGGTCCTCGAGCAACTTGTCGCTGGCTCGGTGGCAGCGGTCAGGCGACGCTACGGCTAGCGCTACGGCTGGCGCCGCGTCGGCCTGCGAGCTAGCCTGCGCTCGTTCGCCGGCGGGTATGCACGCGACTCCAAGGCCGTCGTCGACTTGTCACCAACTGAGGCGTCGCCATGACTCGATTGATTCACCAGGCTGCCACGTGCCTTCGGTCTCCTGGGGACAGCTGTCCATGAAGAATCTCTTTGACCCGGCCCTGGCAGTGGAACTGACAGCGCGACTCGAGGGCCTACGCCCTGATAGCCCCAGGCTCTGGGGCAAGATGAACGCGCCGCAGGCCGTGGCGCACTGTTCGGCCGGCTTCGAGTGGGCGCTTGGAGACACGCGTCCGCCGCGGATGTTCGTCGGACGGATCATCGGTGGCTTCGTCAAGCGGATGGCGCTCGGTAACGATGATCCGTTCCGGCAAAACTCGCCGACGGCACCGGGGCTCGTCGTGGCCGACGAACGCGAGCTCGCCACCGAACGCACGCGGCTCCGCGGATTGATCGCGAGGTTCTCGGCAGCGGGGCCGGCAGGGTGCACCACTCATCCACACGGCTTCTTCGGGCGACTGACTCCGGACGAGTGGGCCGTGTTGATGTACAAGCATGTGGATCATCACCTGCGGCAGTTCGGAGCCTAGCCTCCATCAGGCACAGGGCGACCTGATGCGCGGGCGAGGGAACGGAGACCTGTTCGTGCGCAAGTATTCGGACGACCCGGCTCGGCGCGAAGGCGAAGAACAATGCGTGCGCGATGTCGCCGAATCGGGGACGCACGTGCTGCGCGTCCACGGGGACAGCGACTGGCCGGAGTTCGCCTACACGATCGGTCTCTTCGAGACCTTCCGGCATCCGGAACTCATCCTCCTCGGGCTCCCCGCCGAACGCGCGCACCGCCTGCTCAACGATGCGCGTGAACTGATTCGCGGCGGACTCGTCTTTCGCGATGGCGAGGAGACGGATGCGCTGCTGGAAGGCGCGTCCGTAGCCGCGAGAGCCGTTCCCTCGGATCAGCGCGACGCGCACTTCGGCTGGGCGGCCTGGTACTACGGTGGGGAAGCGTTCCCAGCACTGCAGCTCGTTTGGCCGAGCAGGGCGCGACGCTTTCCGTGGGACGCCGACGCCACTGACGCGTATTGCCGCGCACAGCCCGTCTTGGCCGATGTGCCGTTGCCGGAGTGGGCCAAGCGCGCCCCGGGTTGACGACGGCTGGAGCAGGCGGGAATGATATTGAAGCCGCCCGCTCCGCCGTAGCGCTTGGATGAGCCCTGCTCGACCGGTCGCCAGTCGTCACGAACACTTCCAGTCACCCCGCGAGACATGACTCCGTTTCACAACCCATCCGTTGCTGCTGTCTTCGAGGCCTATCCGGCGGGCATTCGCAAGAAGCTGCTTTCCCTGCGTGAGTTGATCTTCAAGACGGCAGCCGCCACGAAGGGTGTTGGCTCGCTCGTGGAGACGCTCAAGTGGGGTGAGCCCGCCTACATCACTGCGCAGACAAGGAGCGGTTCCACGATTCGCATCGACTGGAAGGAGTCGAACCCCGGGCAGTATTGCATGTACTTCATCTGCACCACGACCCTCGTCGAATCGTTCCGTACCAACTTTCCGAACGACTTCACCTTCGACGGCAACAGGGCACTCGTCTTCAGGAGGCAGGACCCGGTTCCCATGGATGCGTTGGCGTCCTGTGTGGCGACCGCTCTCACCTACAAGCTGAAGCAAGGCAGCAAGCGCAGCAGGGTCCGACGCTCAGGTGCAAAGCGACCATAGGTGGTGTCCACCCGTTCAGTGCAACCGGCGTGGCGAAGTGCGTGGAGCGCACGTCCACACCCTGCCACGCGGCGCCTGAATGCGTGCACCCGCACGCCTACGGCACGTAGGTAGTCACCAACGACTTGCGGTTCGCGAGGTGCGTCTTGAGCGTCGGCAGGGCCGCGGTGAACTGGGCCGCCGACGTGTGTGTGTAGCCCACTTGTTCGCCATTCGCCCCGACCACGAACGGTGAGATCAGCGCGGCGTAGCGATCCAGCATGGCGCCCAGCGTGGTGGTATTGAACGTCGTCGTGTTGAAGGTCTTGAGGTGTGCCCGGTACCGCGCCGCATAGATCGGATCGTCCATGAGGTTCCGGATGATCGGCCACCCACTCGTCACCTCGTTCATGCTCAGCGAGAGCGCTCGATTGGGTCCGCCGCCAGGCCCGCCCGTGGTTCCGGTGATCCCGGGACTGCCGTTCAGCGACTCGTTGTTGTCCCACGGAATCCACGTCAGCTTGTTCGTCGGGGAGTTGTACAGGTAGTAGTTATGCGCCATGACGCCGTACGTGTCCCAGTTCACCAACGCGTTGTTGACGGCCAGCCACTTGAGGAAGTGGTCCACATTGAAGACGGCTTCCAGGTTCGTGCGCCACTGCACGGCGTTGGACGATCGGAGTGCACTGTTGAGCTCTGCGACCATCGTCTGGACGTCGGTGAAGGTGCTGGACTTGTTGTTCTTCTTCTCGAACGCCGACTCCACAAACGTCTGGAAGGTGGATTCGGGCTTGTAGATGTTGCCGTTGTCCTCGCCGAACTGGTCCTGCACCATGGTGTCATCGATGACCTCCACTGCCGTGTAGACGCCGCTGTACTTGAGTCCGAGTCCGTAGTCGATGTACACGCGGTAGAACGCCGTGCGGGCCGATGGCAGCCCCGCCGTGCGCATGATGTCACTGGTGGCCTTCTCGCGAATGAGCGACGCGTCGGACCAACCCGGCGCGAACGACAGCTCCTGGAAGCCGTAGATGCGCTGGTTCTCGATGGCGGGGTACGTGTCTTCCAGCTTGTCGATGTTCAGGCGAAACGGAAGCTTGTAGTTGCCGTCCCCCCAAATGCTCGACAGCGATGAGTTTCCCTTCAGGCGGAAGCCGACTTTCTTCCATGTCTTGCCGTTGAACTTGACCGGCACGGCGACGTAGTCGGGGTCCTCACTCGGAAACTGGCCACCGGCTCCCCGACGGGCGCCGAAGTCGTAGCCAAAGAGGTTGGTCATGTTCACCCGGACACCGGCCCACTGCGTGGTGGTGAGCGTGATCTCGAGGGTGTTCACGGCATTCTGCGGAAAGACCACGGTGTAGTCCGGCGTCACCTGGCCGTGGCTGGCCGTGGTCCAGTCCGGATTGTACACGTTGGCCGCGAGTGTCGAATCGGGATCCGGCACGATCCCGGTCGCGCGCACTGTCGCCGAGACGCTGGTGTTGCGCACGGTGGCGCTGATCTGCACGGCACCGGCGACGGCGCCGAGCGTGATGCTGGCCGAGGCTTCGCCGCTCGCGTTCGTAATCGCGGTCGCGGGCGACACCGTCGCGGTACCAGTCGTCACGGCAAACAGGACGTCCACTCCGACGACGGGGACTCCGGCTGAGGTCAGCGCCTTCACCGTCACGTCGCCCGGCAACGTGGTGCCGGTAGCCCCGGTCTGGTCGTTGCCGCTGGAGACGGACAGGAGCGACGGCGCGTTCGTATCGCCGGGCGTGGTGACGCCGCCCGTGGAGTCACCGCAGGCGCTGAGCAGCGTGAGCAGGAGCGCGGCGGCGGCGCCATAGCGTCGGGATGGGTGTGCAATCATGAGAGCTGATGAAGCGGGAGATGGATTGACTGCGTACTTCGTTGCCATCTTGGACAACCCACCCCGGCAGCTCATTCCATCGTGGCGCGATTCCGCGGGCGCGTGACGCTCGTGCGAGTCGTCCGAGAGAGGTCAGCTCCGGTTCGACGGCGGCAGGCTGCCCCACGGGGCACCAAACACATCCTGGGACCGCGCGCTCCCCTGCACGGCATCGAGCAGGTGTTCCAGTTCGCCGCGCGCCTTGTTGAGACTGTAGCGGAAGCCCACCCGAACCAATCGCATAGTGCCGTAGCCTATCGCACCTACAGCGCCGAGTATTCCCGGGATGATGGCCAGCGGAACGCTTGCCGCAAGCGCGATCCCGACCCCGATCGTCGCCCCGACTCCGCCGGTCCCTGCACCGATTCCGAACCCGATCTTCGCGTTCTTGCTGATGCCACTGCGCAGGTCGGTCGTGATCACCATTTCACAGCGATTCGCATCGCCCGCGACCGGATGCAGGGTGACCCGAAGCAGGGAGGCACCGAGCGACGACAGGTGGTAGCGCAGCATGTTCGTCCCTTGTCCGTTCATGTAGTCGCCCATGCTCATCTCCTTGCTCGTGAAGGTGAGGACACCTCCATCGAGGGGGTGGCCGCCGACTACATCGCGGAAGAGCAGTGCATAGGGGTGCGCGGGGAGCACCTTGCCGATGGCATCGAGCACGGCCCGCGGACTTGCGGGGATGATACGCGAGACCCGGATCGACTGCTCCGCATTCCCGAGGACCAGCCGCTCGACGCGAGTACCGCCCGCGTCGCGCCCCACCGGCTTGCCTGGGGCGTCGTCCGGCAGCTCCGCCAGCGCGAGCTGCACAAACTCCTCGCCGATCCCGGCCTCCACGGCCGCGGACGCCACATCTCCAAGTCGGTAGCCACTGGTGGGGACAGCGGAGTGCAACCCCGTGGCAAACTCCTCGGCCTGCGCCGTGCGCTCCTGCACGCGCCGAGAGGCATCGGCCTGCAGTTGGGCCGCGCGGAGCCAGACGGCCTTCGCGGTGGGCTCATCGAGCACGCGCTCGGGCGTGGACTGCGGACCAGTCTGCGATTCCCGAAGGGCGGCGTCCAAGGCATCGGCCAACGCCTCACCACTCTGCGGGCGCTGGCTCGGATCCTTGGCGAGGCACCCCTCGATCACGACCGCGAGGGCAGCCGGCACGGTGGGTGCGGCCTCCCGCAACGACGGCACGGCCCGCGTGGCATGCATCAGCAGGACCGCGGAGGCCTGCGGTGCATCGAACGGCCGTTTCCCCGACAACAGCTCGAAAGCCACAACGCCGAGTGAGTAGAGGTCGGCGCGTCCGTCGCCGTCCTCGCCAGCGACACGTTCCGGAGACATGTAGTGCACCGAACCGAGCACCATCCCGTCGGCAGTCATCCCGGTTGTCCGGGCATCCCGGGCGATCCCGAAGTCCGTCACCATGATCCGGCCGTTCGCGCGCTCGATCATGATGTTCTCGGGCTTGATGTCGCGGTGGGTGACGCCGCGGGCATGGGCATACGCCAGCGCCCACGCGACCTCGCGCACGATCCGGACGACATCGGCGTGGGGGAGCGGGCCACGCGCGGCGAGTCGATCGGCGGCTGTCTCGCCATCGATGTAGCCCATGGCAAAGAACGCGATGCCGTCGATCTCATCCGCGCGGAAGATCGGGACGATATTGGGGTGGGAGAGTTGAGCCGCGGTGCGAGCCTCTCGAATGAACCGCTCGCGATGGGCGGCGTCGCCGGACAGCCCGGCGGGCAGGACCTTGAGCGCCACCAGCCGGTCGAGCATCAGCTCCCGGGCAAGGAAGACGATTCCCATGCCCCCGCGACCCAGTTCCCGCTCGAGCACGTAGTGCGGTGCGAATCGGGGACGCAGGGACCCGAGTGTGTTCGCCTCCGTCACAGCACGCGCTCCAGCACGCGTCCGGCATGGCTCTCCGCCTCGGCAGCGCGCTCCTCCAGCGTCCCGGCACGAACCATCGTTCCTCCGCGCACCCCTCCCCCCGGTCGCAGGTACACCATCCATGCTGACGTCTTGAGCTCATGCAGGGTGTGTTCGATCACGTCCACGCTGTTCTCCGGGTCCACCAGTCGACGCAGCACACCGAGCAGCAGGTATACGTCCTCGCAATGCTGCCCGGTCGCGGGCTCATTGAGAATGTACAGTGTGCGGCAGGTCTCGCGATTCGAAGGCTCGGGTGCGAGCTTGGCGCGCTGTGCCTCGCCGCCGGAATGGGTGGCCGAGGGAGCAGGCCAACCGCCACGGAAGCTCAATCCGTCGGCAGCACCGATGACGCGGCAGCGTTCAGCTGTTGGTAGTGGTCACGCCGTGCGCCTTCGCCCTCCAACCATCGATCGACTGCATGGCACGCAAGCCGGAATCCACCCATCCGAACGCTGACGCCTTTCCGGCCGGGCTCTCCGGCCCGGCGCTGCGAGCGCGAAGACTAGTGAGAACTCCTGCATGGCGCCTCGCGTGGGTCGCACTGCGTCATCGTCATCATGAGGCCGAGCGCTCGTTGCTCGCGCCATCGGGACGTGTCGTCACAGTCTCATGGCAGATCGGCCACGGCGCATGGGCATCGCCAGAAAAGGTATCGCGTTCCCTGACGGCGGCGATCGTGCGGGCGTTCTTTTCGCGACGTCTGCACCCGCGATACGCTTCCGCCATGCGGCCCCTTCGGTACTCCATCAACGTGACAGTGGACGGGTGCTGCGATCATCGTGCAATGATCGCGTACGAGGCCGTGCAGCGCCACGCGATGGAGAACATCGAGAGGGCCGATGCGCTCCTCCTGGGCCGGCTGACGTACGAGATGGCGACAACGTCTCCCTACTGCGGATCACCCGCGCCGGTCGCCTCACCCGCCTCCTTCGCGTCGAACTCCCCCGGTCCCGGCGCGCTGGCGGCAGCCCCCCGCCCCCGATACCAGTACGCCACCCCCAGCAGGAACACGCCCGCCAGCAGGTATCCCCCAACCCGCCAACCGATCGACAGCGCGGACGTCTCCACCATGGCCTTGATCGCGGCCAGCACGGAAAGGGCGAGCCCCAGCTGCCGCAGGATCGGAATGGCGCGCCAGCGCCCCACGCCGATGGCCAGCACGCCGGTCACTGCATAGTAGGCCACCAGCAGGAAGGTCGAGACATCGATCGACACGGTGTGCGACAGCTCGACGTGCACCCAGGTAAAGGTCAGCACGGCGCCCAGGATGCGGACAACGGTGCGAGGCAACGTGGTGACCACGCCGCCCGCTGGGGCCCCCGTGCGCGCCGCCTGCCACGAGAAGACGAGCCACGCCGCGCACACCGCCGCCGCGACTCCCGACGCGGGCGTGACGAACGGGTTGGTCAGCCACCGTCCCCGGTCGAACAACTCAGCGAAGGCGAGCGCCGCTGCGGCCAGCAACCAGCCAAAGGTCGCGAGCCCCGCGCCTCGCAGCCGGAACTGCCGCATCACCAGCGATGCCGCCGCGCCATAGGCGGCCAGCGCCAGCGCGATCGTGAGCTCGCGCGGGGCGAACTGCAGCACGAGCGCCAGTCCGCCTAACGCCGACGCGGTGAAGGCGTGCCATTGACGCCCGCCGTCGCGGTTGGCCACGGCGGCCACCGCGCTCCCGATCGCCCACAGCACCACGAGCGCCACCCCGGCGGTCGACGTCACGTCGTCGACCGTGATGGTCGCGGCCAGCAGCGCGCCGAACGGGATCACGAGCGTCGTCGCCAGCCGTACGATGCCTTCGCTGCGCCCACCGGTCGCGACCAGGAAGCCGCTCACGGTCGCCAGCGCCGCCAGGGCGTAGCGCACCCCCTCCACCGAATCACGCTGGTGCAGCGCCCCAAGCGCCCCAACCGCCGAGAGCAGCGCCGTGACCGCCACGCGCTCCCTCGGCTTGCCCTGCACCAGGATGAGGGCGAGCCACGCGGTCGCGACCGCAAAGATCCCCGGTGCCCCACCCCGCGCCCAGGCGTCGGATTGCGACAGCTGCCCGCTCGCCGCCGCCGTGTAGGCAATGATCCCGACACCGAGCACGAACGGTGTCTTGCTCCACTCACGGTCGCGCATGACGCGCATCCCCGCCGCGAGCACCACCGCGCCATAGAGCAAGAGGATGACCGCGTCCCCCGTCTCGGACGACGTGACGAAGGGCGCCAGCAGTGCACCGCCGAAGCCGACATTGAAGAGCGACTGGTCCTCCTCACGCAACGCGAGCCACGCCAGTCCCGCCGACGCCACGGACGCCACGGCCAATGCGAGCGCACTCGGCACGAGCTGCAAGAGGGGCCCCGCTCCCCAACAGACGACGTGCAGCATGGCCAGCGACAGGGCCAGCAGCACCCCTCCGAACCGCGGCGAGTCGCCGCGCCGCATGCGCCAGCCCACCGCCGCCATCACCAGCGACGCCACGGCGCCGAGTGCCACCCGCATCTCGGGACCGATCAGGCCGTTCTTGACCGCCCAGCCGATGAAGGCGCCGATCCCCATCAAGATCGTGAACGCGGCGAGGGCGAGCGTACCGTACCGGCCGACCAACGCCTCGAGGTTGGCACGCTGGAACTGTGCGGGCGCCGCACGAGACGCCGCGAATATTGCGCTCACCGCGCCGCTCCCACGATGCGAACCGCGCGCGCTGCGCGACGCCCCCCCGGCCTCCGCGCCGCTAGCCGCCGCAATCCGGCGCAGCTCGTCTGACACGTACGGAACCTTCTCGTCGCGACCGGCCGACCCTGTGCCTCCCTCGGTCGAGCCGCTGGCGAACCCGGCCGCGGAGCTCGCGACAGGAGGAATCGCGTCGCCGAACGGGGTACTCGCTCGTTCCGCGATCGATGCAGGCCCCGCCTCAGACGCGGACAACGCACCCCCACCCGCTGGGCCGGCCGACTGACTCCGCGACGCCCGCATCTCGGTGCGCAGCGCGACGAGCTCCTTGGTGAGTCGTGCCACAGCCAGCTCGAGACTATCCAGGCGCGCAGAATCAGACATGATCACGGGGAGAGGATGGTCGGAGGATGCATCACGCATCGCCCCTCGCGCCAGAGCACACCTACACCGGGATCTCGCCCGCCCGGGCACCTGAAAGGACGACGGGAGTCAGAGCGCCCGTCGCCCCAACTCCCGTCCCCCGTCCCCCGTCCCCCGTCTAGTACCTATAGTGTTCCGGCTTGTACGGCCCATCCACCGGCACCCCGATATACGCCGCCTGCTCGGGGGACAGCTTCGTCAGCTTCGCCCCCAGCTTGTCCAGGTGCAACCGCGCAACCTTTTCGTCGAGGTGCTTCGGCAGCACATACACCTTCTTCTCGTACTTGCTGGTGTTGCCGTACAGCTCGAGCTGGGCGATGACCTGGTTGGAGAACGACGCCGACATCACGAAGCTCGGGTGCCCCGTGGCGCACCCCAGGTTGAGCAGGCGCCCCTCGGCCAGCACCAGGACGCTGTGCCCGTCGGGAAAGACGAACTCGTCGAACTGTGGCTTGATGTTGATGCGGGTGATGCCGTGCTTCTTGAGCCCGGCCATGTCGATCTCGTTGTCGAAGTGGCCGATGTTGCCGACGATCGCCTTGTCCTTCATCTGCCGCATGTGCTCGACAGTGATGATCGCCGAGTTGCCCGTCGCCGTGATGAAGATGTCGGCCGTGCCGATCACGTCGTTGAGCGTCGTGACCTGGTACCCTTCCATCGCCGCCTGCAGCGCGCAGATCGGGTCGATCTCGGTGACGACGATGCGCGCCCCCTGCCCCTTGAGCGCCTGGGCGCACCCCTTGCCTACATCACCGTAGCCGCAGATCACCGCCACCTTGCCGGCCAGCATCACGTCGCTGGCGCGCAGGATGCCGTCGGTGAGCGAGTGGCGGCAGCCGTAGAGGTTGTCGAACTTCGACTTGGTGACCGAGTCGTTGACGTTGATCGCCGGGAAGAGGAGCGTACCGGCATTCATCATCTCATAGAGGCGATGCACCCCGGTGGTGGTCTCCTCGGTGACACCCTTGATCTCGGCGGCGACCTTCGTCCAGCGCCCGGGATTCCGAACCAGTTCGCCGCGCAGCAACTCGAGGATGACCCCCCACTCCTCGGGCTCCTTGTCCGCGTCGAAGGCCGGGACCACGCCAGACTTTTCGTACTCCACGCCCTTGTGCACGAGCATCGTGGCGTCGCCGCCGTCATCCAGCAGCATGTTCGGGCCGCGGCCGTCGGCCCACATGAGCGCCTGCTCGGTGCACCACCAGTACTCATCCAGCGTCTCTCCCTTCCAGGCGAAGACGGGGACCCCGGTGGGGTTGTCAACCGAGCCACTGCGCCCGACAACGACCGCCGCGGCCGCATGGTCCTGCGTGGAGAAGATGTTGCACGACACCCAACGCACGTCGGCGCCGAGGTCCACCAGCGTCTCGATGAGGACCGCAGTCTGCACCGTCATGTGCAGCGAGCCCATGATGCGGGCCCCCCTGAGCGGGAACTTCCCCTTCTGCTCCTCACGAATGGCCATCAGGCCGGGCATCTCGTGCTCGGCGAGGCGGATCTCCTTGCGCCCCCACTCGGCGAGCGAGAGGTCGGCGACCTTGAAGGCCGGGCGGTCCAGCGGGGTGGTGACGCCTAACGACTGGTGCAGCGTGGTGGACATGGGACCTCTTGTGGGAGACGAGACAACGGGACGACGGGAGTCGGTGGATTGTTACGTTCGGCCGCTGGCGGCAAATAGTGCGGGGCCGCGGGCGGATTCATCGGGAGGGAGCGGGATGTAGCGCACGTCGCCAAAGCCCGCCTGCGCCAGCCACTCCGTCACCTTGGGCTGGGCGAAGCCACGCCAGGCGTGGCCCATGCGCTGCGGCAGGTCGTCGCGGTCGTGCGGCATCATGTCGACCACGACCAGCCGACCGCCGGGACGCAGCACTCGATACGCCTCGGCCACGGCGCGCGACGGATCGGGGACGTAGTGCAGCGCCAGAGACAGCGTGGCGAGATCGAGCGAACCGTCAGCCAGCGGGAGTTGCTCCAGGTCGCCGAGATGCAGCGCGACATTCGGACATGCGGCGACCCGCTCCCGGGCCGCCAGCAACATCTCGCTCGAGGCGTCGACCGAGACCACGCGCGCGACATGCGGGGCGAGCAGTGCCGACAGCTGTCCGGTGCCGCACCCCAGGTCACCGACCACCAGTCGGGAGTCGAGCAGTGCCAGGGCGATGTGCAGGTCGAGGCGACTGCCGTAGAGCTCCGAACGCACCACCTCCCACTCTCCCGCCACCGTCGCGAAGAACTCGCGGGAACGCGAGCGACGGCCGGCCAGCACCGCTTCCTCACGCATCCGGTCCTGCGCCGCCAAAGGGAGGGCCACCACACGCTCGCGTACCACGGCCCACAGCCGATCTGCCCACTCGTCCGACGCTGCCGCTATCCTATAGAAGCGGCTGGTCCCTTCGGACCGCGCGTCGAGCCACCCGTCGTCGCCCAGCACCTTCAGGTGACGGGAGACCGTCGACTGCGGAAGTTGGAGCACCGCGCAGAGCTCGCTGACCGTCATCTCGTGACGCTCGAGCACGAGCAGGATCCGGCTCCGGGTGGAGTCGGCCAGCGTGCTCAGACGGTCGAGTGATACGGTTGGTGTCATATATATCCGTGAAGCCGGATGGAAGGTTATTACCCGACATCCGCTCGGTCAAGTCATACGTGGAGGCTCCATCGTGCTCGTCGTCCTCCTCCCCATCCTCCCGTGCCTGCTGGCGGCGCCGATCGTCGTCATCTTCGTCGGGATCGTCTTGCCGCTGTGGTTCGCCGCCCTCCTGCTGAGCGGCGGCGCGTGGCTCCTGGTCGCGCCGCTGGAGTTTCTCGTGCGACTGGCGGGAGGCAGGTGGCTGCGGTCATCCCGCACGGCCATCGAACGCGCCCTGCACCACCTCACACATCCGACGATTCCAGCGCGCTTCCGGAAGCGCGGGTAGCGGCTGCGCCCCCTCGACCGCCCGCCACCCGCATCCGATACTTCTGTTAAGGCCCCCTGCAAGACCTGCCACAGTCTATCGGACACCCCCATGACCGTCGTCTCACGACTGCTCGACCGCGCGCACCGCCGATTGCTCATGGAGAGTTGGGTCCTTCTCCTTGGCGTGATAGTCCTGGCGACCGCGATGCCCCTTGAGGCGCAGGTGTCCGGGCGGCTGAAGCGACTCGGGAAGGACGCACTCAAGAACGCCGCCAAGGACAAGGTCGACGGAAAGGACTCCTCTGCCACGTCGGCGAGTGGGGCGACCACGCCGGCCAAGGCCAATGCGTCGGTCGCGGCGGTGGACTTCACCATCACCGAGGAGCGCGTCTCGGCCGTGCTGGTGGCGCTCGGCCCTGCCGCGGAGCGGGCGCGCAGTCGGATGGCCGCCAACGCCGAGCGCGCCCCGTTCGAGGCGCGCAGGGAAAAGTTCGAAGCGTGCCTCAAGCAAAACGTTGACGTCGAGGCGATCCCTTCGGCCGCGAACATGACGGCCGCCGAGAAGATCGGCGCGCGCAACGAGGCGCTGTCGAAACGTGTAAACAAGGCGCTGGCCGACCAGGACGCTCGCGCCTACACCTATGCCGAAGACTCGGCACGGGTCGGGATCCAGCTCGGCATGGCGACCGTCTACGGCGCGACGCGCACCTGTGGGACCCCGCCGTACACCCCGCCGGCACTCCTCGAGGCAGCCATCGCGGAGCGGACGGCGTCAACGTCGGGCACGAGCGCGACCGACCTCCAGGTGGCCGACCCGGCGCTCTCGCTCATGACCCAAACGCAGTTCGGCATGCTCCGTGAGCGCATCGCGCTGTTTGCCATGCTCAAGGGAGGACTCGTGCCGGACAACAAGCTGGGGAAGGAAGGGGTCTTCACAGATGCCGAAGTGGTAGTGCTCGAGGTACACGGCGCGGAGCTGATCAAGCTCGCGCCCCTGTTCCAGGGCAAGGCGCTCCAATGGTCGGGAACCGCGGACCTGCGCGGTTGGTGACGACGCGCGCGCGAGGGCGACTCGCCCCGCTGTCGCGCCGCTTCGGGGTCCTGACAACGGTTGCCGTCCACGCCTGCCTCGCGTCGTCCATCGCGACCGGGCGCGCGGGTGCCCAGTCGCCCGGGCCTGTCAGCTGCAACGCGACCGCCGCCGTACCGCCGCCCGCGCTGACTTGGCAGGGGGCTGTGGTGCGGTGGAGCGAGTGGCCGATCCGCCTCGGCGAGCGCGGCATTCCGGTGCGACTGGTGATCGTCACGTTCGATCCGGCACGCCTGCGACTCACGCTCGACATCGCCCGCGACGAAGGAACGCTGGCGCCGTGGTCGATCGACCTGTCCCCGGCCGATGCGCGCGTCGCCCTCAATGCAGGTC
>Ga0138256_10000582_pt1 | contig 40281 bp, 35 predicted proteins | sample KNB2016incub_MG_FD_105486 | JGI IMG/M metagenome (GOLD analysis project Ga0138256, IMG submission 105486) | Active sludge microbial communities from wastewater in Klosterneuburg, Austria - KNB2014incub_MG | ecosystem: Engineered > WWTP > Activated sludge > Unclassified | place: Austria... | reverse complement strand
GTTAATATTCCTTTTCATTCTAACTCTGCTGAAATAAAATTTGACTATAGCTACCTACCTGTAAATAACGATACAGCATGGGCTGTGTTTTACTTCCATGCACCAGATCAAGGGATCAACACAATAGTTTCTTCTAATTTAATTGCACTAACCAAAAGTTCAAACTATACTAAACTTCAAAGGAAACTAAATTTCCCTAAATTCAGTGATTCATTGTATTTAGAATTTTTTGCAGGAGGTGGATATTTTGCTGGTATAGGCAGCGGCACACCTCAAATTGGCAGTAAATTATTGATTGACAATATATCTGTGGAAAGTATAATTTCTTCCAACCAAACTGTTGATGAAGAGCTAGCTTATATCTATCCTAGCATTAGTAAAGATTTTATTACAGTTCATTTAGATGTTTCAAATTCAGATATTTTTAATCTTGAAATCTTTAATGTCAATGGCCAAAAAGTACATTCAGATAAAATCTATTTTAATTCAAATGAATTAAAACTTAATACCACAAATTTAACCAGTGGTAATTATATATTAAAACTTGAAAATCGCTTAAAGAAATTTACTTTTGTATTTCAAATTATATAAAACCATGCTTAATACAAAAATTGCAGGAATAGGACATTATGTTCCCTCGAGAATCATCTCAAATAAGGACTTAGAGTCAGTTATGGATACTACTGATGAGTGGATTCAAGAGAGAACAGGTATCCAAGAAAGACGATATGGAATCCCTCATAAAGAAACCACAACAACTATGGCTGCAAGAGCAGCAGAGATTGCCATAGAACGAGCTGGCATATCAAAAGAGGACATTGACTTCATTATATTTGCTACTTTAAGCCCTGATTATTTCTTTCCTGGTTGTGGTGTATTATTGCAAAGAGAATTAAAAATTACAAAAACAGAATGTGCTGCCCTTGATATCAGAAATCAGTGTTCTGGATTTATCTATGGCCTATCGGTAGCAGATCAGTTTATTAAAACTGGACATTATAAAAACATTTTATTAGTAGGCGCTGAAATGCATTCAATGGGACTAGATTTCACTACTAGGGGAAGGAATGTTACAGTAATCTTTGGAGATGGCGCTGGAGCTGTCATTCTTCAAGCTTCTGAAACTAATAATGATGGTGTTCTTTCAACTCACATCCATTCAGATGGCACTTATGCAGAGGAACTTGCTTTCATTAATCCAGGATGTCATGGAGGCTACCATCTCGGTACAGAAAAGTTTGGTTATCAAAATAACACTTATGGTGGAATTTTTTTAACACAAAAAATGTGGGAGGAAGAAGATATCTATCCAAATATGAATGGACAGTTGGTTTTTAAAACTGCTATAACAAAATTTCCAGAAGTCATCCAAGAGGCTTTGCAAAAATCAAATTATTCAGTTTCCGATATTGATTTATTAATACCACATCAAGCTAATTTAAGAATAAGTCAGTTTATTCAAAAAAAATTAGGATTGAGTGACGACAAAGTATTTAACAATATCCAAAAGTATGGCAACACCACAGCAGCTTCTATTCCTATAGCACTATCTGAAGCTTGGGAACAAGGAAAAGTAAAAGATGGAGATTTAGTTTGTTTAGCAGCATTTGGAAGTGGATTTACTTGGGGTTCAGCATTAATTAAATGGTAGAAAATATAAACAAAATAGATGTATTAGCTATTGGCATACATCCAGATGATATTGAGCTAGCTTGTAGTGGGACTATTTTAAAGCATATAGACGCTGGTTATAAAGTTGGCTTACTTGATTTAAGCAGAGGAGAGTTAGGGACTAGAGGAAATGCAACCATAAGAACTCAAGAAGCAATGCTCTCTGCCAAATTAATGAATGCTAGTTTTAGACATCAATTAAATCTGAAAGATGGCTTCTTTGAAAATAATGAAGATTCAATTATTGAGATTATTAAAATCATTCGAGCTTCAAAGCCTCGAATAATTTTGGCCAATGCAATTGAAGATCGTCATCCTGATCATGCAAGAGCTTCAAAGTTGATCCAAGATGCTTGCTTTTATTCTGGATTAATAAAAATTCAAACTTCATTTGGAGGAATCGAACAGAGCGCTTGGAGGCCTCAAAGTATATATCATTACATACAAGATTATCATTTAAAACCTGAGCTAATTGTTGATATTTCAAAATTTATGGAAAAAAAAATGGAGCTCATCCTAAGTTTTAGTTCTCAGTTTTTCAATCCAAATTCCACTGAACCAGAATCCCCAATTTCAAGTAAAAATTTTCTTGAAGTGGTGAAAGCACAAGCAAGAATTTATGGTCGACTGATTCAAGTCGATTATGCTGAAGGATTTAATATTACTAGACCAGTAGGTGTAGAAGATTTATTCACTTTGCTCTAATTTTAAAGTCCAAGGCAATATTAAAATCATTGATAATATCTTCGATATTCTCAATACCTACACTTACTCTGATCAAAGTATCTGAAATACCATGTTGTTCTCTCAATTTTTTATCCACTCTTAAATGAGACGAACTCGCAGGATGCAATACCATTGTATCTGTTTCGCCTAGAGAAGGGGCAATCGCTGCTAGACTTAATCCATCCATGACGCGTTTTGCATTTTGAATACTTCCTTTTACTTCAAAACTCAACAAGGCGCCAAAACCATTCATTTGATTTTTTGCAATATTATGATCTTTATGATTATCCAATCCTGGATAATTAACTTTCTGAACATTTTCATGTTGGTTTAAATAATTAGCTAATGCCATTGCATTATCGCAATGTCTTTGCATTCTTATATGCAATGTCTTTAATCCGAGATGAATCAACCAAGCATCAAATGCATTGGATGTACTTCCAATTAATTTTAGAAAAGGCCATATTTTATCATGCATTAATAGCTTGTCTTTAGTGACTATTGCCCCACCCATAGAGACACCATGTCCATGCAAAAATTTTGTAGTTGAATGCAATACAATATCAGCACCCAATAACAATGGTTTCTGGATATAAGCAGTGCAAAAAGTATTATCCACTATAACTAATACCTTGAATTTTTTTGCAATTTTTGAAACAGCTTTTATGTCAACACATGCCAAGTTGGGATTCACAGGAGTCTCAAGATAAATGACTTTATTTCCTTTTAACTTTAAAAATTTTTTTTCTAATGAAATTAAATTACTAAAATTTAAATTTAATACTTTTATTTTCTGAGGTACGAACACTTTATTTAACAGCTCACTTGTACCTCCGTATAGAATCTCCTGTGTTATTACAGTATCACCAGGAAGCAATAAACTTTGTAAACAAATATGAATAGCAGCCATCCCAGAGCTAGTCAATACACCATAGGCTTTAGTTTTACTACCAGATACCTCGAGATCTGCAATCCGCTGCCCTACCGGATCAACAGTTGGATTACCATAGCGACTATAAACATGACTTCCAGGTTGAGATAAAAAAGCTTTAATACTATCAGCTGTATTATCAAACCTAAAGGCCGAACTGGGATTGATCCCCAATTGATGGTTTGCTGTATTTCTTACCTCTTTAATAGGTTTTGTGCATAGGGTTTCAAAATGATTAAAACTTTTAAGACTCATTAATTGAACTTTTGAAATGCAAAGTTCTTTAATTTATTGGAATCTTAAAGAGAATTCACAAATATGGAAGAAATAAACGAATCGTGGCAAGAAGAAAATGATTTTGATCAACTACAAATCATCGTTGACCCTGGACAACAAGCGATTAGAATAGATCATTTTCTAGCTGAAAAAATACCTAGGGTATCTAGAAATAAAATTCAAAATGCGGTTAAAGCTGGTTTAGTCAAAATAAATGGCTCAGAAGTTAAATCCAACTACAAACTCAGACCCAATGACAAAATAGACGTCATCATTCCCAGACCACCTGTAGACTCAGAAATTATACCAGAAGACATCCCATTGGATATCATCTATGAAGATGAGACTTTAATGGTTATCAACAAGTCTTGTGGAATGGTAGTGCATCCCGCAGCTGGAGTGCGAACTGGTACACTAGTCAATGCTCTTGCTTGGCATTTTGGACTCCGAAAAAAGAGTGTATTACCTGAAGGAAAAGAACGCTTTGGTTTAGTTCACCGCATAGATAAAGAAACCTCTGGTTTATTATTAGTTGCAAAAACTGATTACGCAGCTGCACATCTCTCGAAGCAATTTTTCAACCACACAATCGAAAGAGAATACAATGCTTTAATCTGGGGAGAACCTAAAGAAGCAAAAGGAACTATTACAGGAAATATCGGTAGAGACCCAAAGAGAAGATCATGTATGCTTGTTTTTCCTGATGGACTTGAAGGCAAACATGCAGTCACTCATTATGAATTAATTGAATCTTTTTATTACACAAGTTTAGTCAAATGCAATCTTGAAACTGGCCGAACACATCAAATCAGGGTTCATATGAAATATGCTGGTCACACCCTATTCAATGATGAAAAATATGGAGGCGACCAAATATTAAAAGGAACGATATTTACGAAATACAAGCAATTCATTCAAAATTGCACAAAAATTTTATCTCATTTTGCTCTTCATGCAAAAGTGATTGGATTTGTTCATCCGACCACGGAGAAGTTTATGCGATTTGAACAAGAATTGCCACCGAATTTTAATTTGCTAATTGAAAAATGGAGACATTATACCTCAACAAGAAGAGAACTGACCTCACCAACAGAAGAAATAAGTAAAGAAGAAGAAAAAGAAATAAATAAATTAATGAATTCTAAAGTATGAGTTTTGAACAACAAGTAATCTATTGCTTCTCACAACTTTCAGAATACATATATGAAGATAAAAACCATTTAGAAGAAAGTATTAAAAAAGCATGTTTGAATAATCCATGGTTTACAGCAGTGGAATGTAAAAGCATGTTAAACCAGATTGCTAACACATATTGCAATAAAGATATACTTTCACAATGGCTTAAGCAATATTCGCCAATAAAGCCAAAATCAAAAAATGTAGGCTTAATTGCAGCTGGAAATATTCCGTTAGTCGCATTTCATGATATACTTTGCATTATAGCATCTGGGAATACTTGTCAACTCAAACTTTCAGAAAAAGATCAAGTTCTTTACCATTGGCTTCATGAATCATTGAAGTTAATAGACTTAGAAATTGCACAAAAAATTTCAATTGTTGAGAAATTATCTAATTACGATGCAGTCATTGCCACTGGCAGTAGTAGCTCAAGTAATTTATTTCAATCCTATTTCAAACAAGTTCCACATATTATACGGTCACATCGCAATGCAATTGCAGTATTGGATGGCTCTGAAGATGAAATAGATTTTGTCAATATTGGTAAAGATATCTTCCAATATTATGGTCTGGGTTGCAGAAATGTTTCAAAAATTTATGTTCCGTTTGGCTATAACTTTTCAAATTTAATACGTACTTTGGATATTAATTTTGAACATGTTAATGACCATACTAAGTATAAAAATAATTATGATTATAATTTTGCTATATGTATCATGAATAGACCAAATTTTTATCAAGGTAATACATTACTCTTAGTTGAAAACAAAAGTATTGCATCACCAATTGGAATTTTAAACTTTGAATACTATAATGATCTAAATGACCTATGCGAAAAATTAGCAAAAAATGAAATTCGCATCCAATGTATTTCTGCAAAAAAAAACTTGCCAAATCTTAATACAGTAAATTTTGGCAATTGCCAAAATCCAAGTCTTGAAGATTATGCTGATGGTATAAATACAATGGATTTTCTTTTAAATTTATAAGATGAACAAAAAAGAAAAAGCAAAACATATTCAAGCCATTTTGGATGAATTGTTTCCAGAAGTTCCAATTCCCTTAATCCACCAAGATGCTTATACTTTGTTAATAGCTGTATTACTATCAGCACAATGTACTGACGAAAGAGTAAATAAAGTGAGTCCTCAATTATTTCAACTCGCCAATAATCCTTTTGACATGTCTAAGTTAGATATAACACAAATAGAATCAATTATTAAGCCTTGTGGATTATATCAAAACAAAGCAAAAGCCATTTCACAGCTTTCAACTATTCTTATTGAAAAATATGGAGGCCATGTACCGAATACCCTTGAAGAACTTGAAGCTCTGCCTGGAGTTGGACACAAAACTGCATCTGTTGTGGTGTCTCAAGCTTTTGGCGAACCAGCATTTCCAGTCGATACACATATACATAGATTAGCATATCGATGGGGATTAAGTAGTGGTAAAAATGTTGTTCAAACTGAAATAGATTTAAAGCATTTATTTCACATCACCACATGGAATAAACTACATCTTCAAATTATTTATTTTGGAAGAAAATATTGTCCTGCAAAGGCACATGTTAAAGCAGATTGTCCCATTTGCTCACTATACGGTAGAAAAGATGTTTAAAATCATAAATTTTTTATACAATTCATTAATTGTGAATATCAATTATCTTTGCACTTCATGAATTTATTTTATAACTTTGGTAAATATGTTCAATGGCTAGCTCAGGTATTTAAAAAGCCAGAGAATTGGGGTATGTATTGGAAAGAAACCCTAAGACAAATGAATAGTATTGGTATAGGTTCAATTGCCATCATTGCTATTATTGCCGTGTTCATTGGCGCCGTAACGGCTGTTCAGTTTTCCTATCAGATGGGTGGTTCATTAATTCCTAGGTACTATATAGGATATATTGTACGAGATATGACTATTATTGAATTAGCACCTACTTTTTCATGTATGGCATTAGCAGGTAAGGTTGGGTCAAATATTGCTACTGAAATTGGAGGTATGAGACAAAAGGAACACATCGATGCTATGGAGATTATGGGAATCAATACAGCTGCATACCTTGTTCAACCAAAGGTTATTGCTGCTTTAATTGTTATTCCTATGCTTGTTTGCCTTGCTGCTTTTATTAGTATAATTGGAGGCTATGTAGCTGTGGTCCCAACTGGTGCTTTTTCAAATACAGAATATATCCAAGGACTACGTTCTTTTTTTCTTCCTTATAATATATTTATGATGTTTGTAAAAGCAGTGACCTTTGCTTTTTTATTGACTACAATATCCTGCTATCAAGGCTATTTTGTGAAAGGTGGCTCAATAGAACTAGGCAATGCAAGTACACAAGCTGTAGTATTTTCCAACGTATTTATCTTATTGTCTGATTACTTAATTGCAATGATTTTAACAGGATGATCAGAGCACAAAATATCATAAAAAATTTTGGTGAACAGCAAGTATTAAAAGATGTTACTTGTGAGTTTGAAAGAGGTAAAACCAACTTGATCATCGGTCGTTCAGGGGCTGGAAAGACGGTATTATTAAAAATTTTAATTGGATTAATCACGCCCACTTCAGGGAAAGTATTTTACGATGATATTGATTTTTATGACCTCGAAAAATCTCAAATGCGTGAACTTCGAATGAAGATTGGGATGCTATTCCAAGGCTCTGCCCTATTTGATTTTATGAATGTAGAAGAAAATATTCGGTTCCCATTAGATATGTTCTCTAAGATGACTCCTAAAGAAAAATTGACAAGGGTTGATTATTGTCTAGAACGAGTAAGTTTGACTGGGAATAATAAAAAATTTCCTTCAGAGTTATCTGGTGGTATGCAAAAGAGAGTCGGTATAGCGCGTGCTTTGGTATTAAACCCTTCTTATCTTTTTTGTGATGAACCAAACTCTGGTCTTGACCCAAAAACATCAATAGTTATAGATGCTTTAATTCATGACATCACCAAAGAAAATGATATTGTAACAGTTATCAACACGCATGACATGAATAGTGTCATGGAAATTGGTGATAGCATTACATTGATTCACGAAGGGAAACTTGCCTGGATAGGAAACAAAGATCAAGTATTAGCATCCAATAATGAAATACTTCATAGCTTCATCTTTGCCTCCCCGTTTCTCCAGCGACTTAAAAGTGGACTCGTTCAGAACAAATAATTTAGCGATTTACAAAAACGCCATTGCCTAACTTGCCTATACTAGTATTTGGCTGAGCTATACTTCCAACAAAATATACAGTGTAAACTTTTCCTTTTTGAAAAAACGAATGACTTACTTTATTTATCACGGTGCTTGTACCTACTTTATATTCTAACTTACTACCAGCAATAGGATCCAAAGCTGTAAATCCAGTTTGAATTTTAGCAGGTAAGTTGCTTATCACATTACCAGTGGCACCGTTCACATTAACTGAAACTGTTTGTCCATCAGACATTAAATTTATTAATCGAACATAAGTCTTGTTTGTATCTATATTAACAGGCAACACATCCTCAAATACCAATAATTCTGGGGCTGCCTTTGTGTTATACAAAGCAAAAGTCAGGTATGCACTATCTGCGATATTGAGAGATTTCTCTAAAATTTTTGTCACTTTGGTTGGATCTGTGATTTTTACAGTTTGATTTAATGATTTCATCGTTTTATAAGCGTCAGAATTATAGGGATAATTTGCAGCTTTCGTTGATCCTGTATCAATAGTCATGATAACATTTCCACAATCTTGACAAGTGTTCAAAAAAGCAATTTGAGAAGGATCTCCATCTGGTGTTGCAGCATCTTTTCCACAGGAGGATAGTAATATTGCACAGTATAATGCAAAGGAAATCAAGGATAAATTTTTCATATTTAAATTAATTTAATGTAATTTTATAACAATTTTTTGAATTCTCTCGTAATAGCTTGATAAAAATCGCTCTAATATGAAACTTTTTAACGAAATTGTGACTAATTTAGTATATAAAATTTAGAAATGGTATTCAGACGAAACGATTCTCCATATGGACAAGGCAATAATTCCTCTGCTTTAGGGGGTGGACTCATGCGATTAAGCGCACCTCTCATCATAGGCTTATTATTTGCTGGTTTCTCGTATTTTAAATATTGTACCACCAAAACGTATAATGAACACCTTGGTATATATCAGCATGTCAGTTTAACACCAGATCAAGAAATTGCCATGGGATTACAATCTGTTCCAGCAATGATTCAAGAATATGGTGGTTTAGATCCTGATCAAAGGTCGCAGTCAATTGTTAAAGAAGTCGGGCAAAATCTTGTGAACAAAAGCGTAGCTTCTAAAACTCCATATTCTTATGACTTCCATCTACTTGCAGATCCTCAGACGGTTAATGCATTTGCATTACCGGGTGGACAAGTTTTTATAACTAGAGCTTTATTTGATCAACTTAAAAATAAAGATCAATTAGCTGGAGTCCTAGGTCATGAGATTGGGCATGTTATAGGAAGGCATAGTGGAGAGAGAATGGAGAAAGACGGACTATTGCAAGGATTGGCAGGAGCTGCAGGTGTAGCACTTGGAGATTATGGAGCAGCCCAAATGGCTCAGCAAGTAGCAATGTTAATTGGTTTGAAATATGGCAGAGACCAAGAGCTTCAGTCTGATGATTTAGGCATCAGATTTATGATTGATGCTGGCTATCAACCGGAGCAAATGATTGATGTTATGGAGATTTTAAAGCAAGCTTCTGGTGGTCAAAGCAGAGATGAATTCTCCTCTTCACATCCAGATCCTGATAATAGAAAAGAGAAAATAATAGAATCTATACAAAAATATAGGACTGGCACTACTAGCCCAAAACAATAATATAAAAACAAAATTCTATCTTTACATTTTATAGTATAGTATATATCATGCAAGAAGAGAGTTTTAAACGTACAGAAATTAGTGAATTAGGAGAATTTAAATTAATTAAACTCTTAACTTCTGAGTTTGCAAAACTTCAAAATTCGACTATAAAAGGAATCGGAGATGACGCTGCTGTAATCGATGCGGCAAATGCTTGTACCTTGATCAGCACAGATTTATTAATTGAGGGAATACACTTTGATCTCACATACACCCCTTTAAAACACCTAGGATATAAAAGCATCATTGTAAATTTAAGCGATATTTATGCAATGAATGCAATTCCAACTCAAGTGACTGTATCCATTGCTGTGTCAAATCGATTTTCAGTGGAAGCAATAGAAGAAATTTATGAAGGCATCCGAACTGCATGTGACTTTTATAAGGTAGATTTAGTTGGTGGAGACACGACATCCTCACCTAAAGGACTTGTGATTTCTGTCACTGCTATTGGTCGTCAAATTAAAGAGAAAATAGTATATCGATCTGGTGCAAATTCAGGAGATCAAATTTTTGTTACGGGAGAAATAGGAGCTGCTTATTTAGGTTTGCAATTATTAGAAAGAGAAAAGCTCATTTTTTTAGAAAATCCAAAAATCCCTATTGACTTGGAAGATCAAAAATTTTGTGTTGGCAAATTTTTAAAACCCGAAGCAGCTAGAACTGCTATATTTCAATTTGCTCAAAGTGATATCATCCCTACATCAATGATAGATTTGAGTGATGGCTTGTCATCAGACTTGCTTCATATTTGCGAACAATCGAATCAAGGAGCGCTCATTTTTGAAGAAAATGTGCCAATCAATACTGAGGCTCAATTATTAGCAATAAAATTTAATTTAGATCCAATCACAGCCGCACTTAACGGCGGTGAAGATTATGAGCTATTGTTTACTGCAAATGATACGGATTCTGAAAAACTCAGATTCCTTCCTGGTTTTTATCATATTGGAGAAATTGTAGATCCAAATTTAGGTGTAAAACTAAGATCCAATTCTGGTAAATTCCATCCAATCATAGCGCAAGGCTGGAATCATTTTTAATCATACGGTCAAGTTAGATTTTTACAAACAATTTCTCATCTATAAATTTCAATCCAACAAAACCATGTGATCGACTATAATAAATTTGATTTGATTCTTTATCATTGGTATTCAAATATACTTGATAAAACACTTTAGTCAATAAATCAATTTGAGCAAATTGTAAAGGACTATTTAAATTAAAAGGATAGTCTCTTTGCCATGTTATTATTTCCATTAATCTTTGATCAAATTCATTAATTGAAAATTTTATATGAAAGGATAATAGATCTGCCACTTTCAAACTCGTTTCATCTGTATCATCAATCAATGGCTGCAATCTCAAAACAATGCGAAATAATCCATTAACATCTTCAAATATAAAGTCCTTGAAATTTAAATAATAGATTGTTTCTTTCAGCTTATGAGTATCTTGCTTACATTGCCTTAACAGAACATTTTTCTGTCCTAAAGAATTAATTATTTCTTTTAATACAATACTCTTAAGCTGCTTATCTTCATTTTCAAAATGCAATGTATCGCCAATAGTATTTTTTATCCATAAAAAGGATTGATCTGAAAATTTAAAATTCTCATAAATAGTGCTTTTATCGCATTCGCTTATTACATGATTCTCTTGTTTTACACATGATAATAAACACCAAAAGAAGATTAAAAGGGAAGCATAAATTCCACTCTTTACTACTCTATGCTTTTTCTGGAGCAATTTTAATGAATTAAAGAATTTGTTAATTTGTTTACAAAGTACAAATCTAACTTAAAATTAAATCAAATTTGTGATTTAAACTATAATTATGACTTATTCAAAGTTTTTCTACCATATTTCTATTGCCTTAATATTATTAAGTATTTCCAACTGTAAACCCAATGTTAAAGAAGCTCCTAAAGAAGAAATAATTGATGCTGCTCCAAATCTAGCAGTAAGCATAGACGGACGTTTACTAAAGCCTTGGAATGATTCTCCAGAATTTTTAGTATCTCAAGAAGCACAAGGAAATACGGAAAGAACTCATTATCTTCAAAACACAAAATCAATTGAGGCTCATATTATATATGCTAACTTTCTCCTTAAGTGCGGACGAGTAGAGAATGCAATTAAAATATGTGATAAAGGTCTTCAACTTTCACCAAATCAACCCGATTTACTTGTACTAAGAGCTGAGTCATACTTAAAAGGGAGACAAATGCAATCAGCTATTGATGATTGTTGGGATGCAGGTAAAGCACTTGAATCAAAAAATATGTATATGGGTCTTGTAAAGCAAACTGGCAATGATTCCATATTTAATGCAACAATCGGTTACAAAAACTATCTCACCTTAGCCATAGCAATGCAATGCAAAAATGATATGGATAATTCTGAAAAAATGTATGAACTTCTAAATGATTTCTGTTCTAATCCAGATTTATATACCAAAGCATATTATTATCAGTATCAATGTTATTCTAGACATAGTAAAAAAGCAGAAGCAGCTGAAATCATCAAAGGCATTGAAAAAACCAAACCTGTATTGGCACCAGCTAAAGCCTATTTGCAATCTCTTTTATTCTGGAAAGGAGAAATTAGCGAATCAGAGTTAGTTGATATTAATTCAATACCAAGCCATCACAATGAAGCAGAAGATTGGGTAGTCAAAACTTATGCTGTAGCAGTTAAAAACTTAAATAACAACCAAATTGAAAAAGCTAAAATCGCTTTAAATAACATATTAGTCAGTGGATACTGGGATTACTACCCTGCTATTCTTGCTGAAAAGGATCTGAGCCAGCTCAGTGGAATAAATTACCAAGATGCAGAAATCATCAATTTAAATTCAACAAAGAAGCAAGCTCCAGGAAAAACTAGAAATTAAAAAGCCTGAAATTCTTTTTAATTAAAATAAATTAAAGAAAATTCAGTTACCATACTAGTGAAAAATTTTGCTCTCATAGGAATAGGTTATATTGCTGAAAAACATTTAAGAGCAATAAAAGAAACAGGAAATGATCTTTTAGCTGCATTAGATCCACACGATTCTGTCGGAATACTTGATGAATATTTTCCGAATTGTGAATATTTTTCCGACCATGCACGCTTTGAAAGACACATTGCAAAGGCACAGTTTCAAAACACTTCAAATAAAATAGATTACTTTAGTATTTGCTCCCCAAATTATTTACATGATTCGCATATTAGACTTGCTTTAAACTCAGGAGCTAATGTTATTTGTGAAAAGCCATTAGTAATTAATCCTTGGAATTTAGACCTGCTTGAGAAGCTTGAAGAAACGTCAAAACTTTCAATTTTTACAGTGCTTCAACTAAGATTACACCCAGAGATACTTAAACTTAAGAAAGAGCAGCAACTTTCAAAAACAAAAAAAGATATCACACTGAGCTATATTAGTGCCAGAGGTAAATGGTATCAACACTCTTGGAAAGGAAATATTGAAAAATCTGGTGGAATTTTAGTTAACATTGGTATTCATTTCTTTGATATGCTATTATGGATATATGGGCCTGTTAAACATTTCGAAGTTTATGAATACTCTGATACAAAAGCATCTGGTTATCTAGAATTAGCTAATGCAAATGTAAAATGGTTCTTATCAATAGACAAGTCAGATTTACCCAAAAATGTAATAGAACAAAACAATAGCACATATAGATCTATTACTATTGACAATAAAGAGTTAGAATTTAGCCAAGGATTTAAAAACTTGCATACTGAAGTGTATCGAGAAATATTCTTAAATGGAGGAAATAGAATTAGCGAATCTAGACCTTCCATCGAGCTTGTTTATAAATTAAAGAATGAAAAAATTTCAACATCAAATGATAAGCATCCTTTTAGTAAAAAATAATTATGAACTATTTCAAACATGACTCTGCAATTATTGATGACGGAGCTTCTATTGGTGAAAATTGTAAAATCTGGCATTTCTCGCATATAATGAGTGGTGCAATTTTAGGACAAAACTGCAATATTGGCCAAAACGTATTTATTGCTTCTCAGGTACTTTTAGGAAATAATGTAAAAGTACAAAACAATGTTTCATTGTACACTGGAGTAAATTGTGAAGATGATGTTTTTTTAGGTCCAAGCATGGTATTTACCAATATTTTAAATCCAAGAAGTGAGATTAATCGAAGAGATCAGTACATAAACACCACCGTAAAAAAAGGCGCTTCAATTGGAGCCAATGCAACAATTATTTGTGGCATTACAATAGGTTCTTATGCAATGATTGGCGCTGGAGCTGTAGTGACTAAAGATGTAAAAAATTTTGCTTTAATGGTAGGGAATCCTTCTAAGCAAATTGGCTGGGTTAGTGAATTTGGACAAACATTGGAATTAGATATAAATGGATTTGCTATTTGCCCAGAATCTGGTGAAAAATATCAATTAGAATATGGAGAACTTTACAAAATAGAAAATACTTAATTTATTAAATCATTACTCTTCAATTTTTTCTTTGGTCTTGCTTGAATCTTCAACAATTGTATCATAATATACAAGGCAGAAAACACTAAAAAAAGAAATAGTGTGTGTCCTAAGAATTCCATAATTAATAATGCAAGGTCAAAATTAATTTCTGGTATTTTGATCACTAATAAGGATATCACAAGAGCAAAAAATAATATTATGCTCAATTCATTTTTCCTGAACATAGCTTCGTTTTGTTTTATTAAAACGTTCAAAAATATAATTATTATATATAGTTCGGATTATTATTTTTAACTAATCATTTTTTTTGTTATTAGGATTCTATTTTAGAACAAGCGTAACCAAGACGATTTTACCTACTATACTTATCAATATCATGAACTTAGCAACGAGATTTTTTGTTTGAGCAGTAATTTAATGAAAACGAAAATGTATATTAAAGAGCCAATTGCCAAAAAAGCTCCTCTAGAATTTGAAAACCATGGAATTCAAAGAGTAGATCCCTATTATTGGCTAAATGATCGTGATAACAAAGAAGTCATCTCATATTTAAATGAGGAAAATAGCTATACAAAAGAAAAATTAAAGACAGTTGAATCACTTCAAAATCAACTCTTTGAAGAAATCACAGGGAGAATAAAAAAAGATGATTCACAGGTTCCGTTTTACTATAATGGCTATTGGTACATTACCAGATATGAGCAAGGTCATGAACATCCACTTCATGAGCGAAGAAAATCAAATCTTAATGCTATATCTGAATTGCTTATCGACGTAAACAAACTTGCCACAAATCATAGCTATTATCATCTCAACAGTATAAAAATAAGCCCAGATAATAATCTGCTTTGCTTTTCTGAAGATCTAAAAGGAAGAAGGCAATATACTTTAAGATTTTTAGACTTAAGAACGATGAATTTTTTAAAAGATGAAATTCATAATACTGATGGTAATGTTGTGTGGACAAGAGATAGTGAATCCCTGTTTTATACAATAAAAAACAAAAGTTTACGTGAATATAAAATTTTCAAACACAAACTAGGTGAATCGAAGGACAAAGAAGTTTATCATGAAGAAGATGAAACTTTTTATGTCAGCATTTCAAAATCAAATTCAGAAGATTTTATTATCATATCTTCGAGTTCTACATTAACGTCAGAACACAGATATATTTCAAGCGATGAGCCAGATGCAGAATTCAAGGTCTTTCAAAAAAGAATTCGTGGTCTAGAATATGACATTGATCATCATGACGATCTATGGTTCATTCATACCAATCATGAGGCAACAAATTTTCAAATCATGAAATGTGAACTTCACCAAACAGAATTACAATATTGGGAAAATTATATAAAATATGAACCAAATATCTATACTGAAAACATCCATTGCTTTCAAAAATATATGTGTATCCAAGAACGCGTAGATGGGTTAAGTAAAGTAAAAATCAATTTCTACAATAACAGTTTCCATTATATTGACTTTGAAGGAGAAGCAGGATATCAAGTTGGGATTGGTGCCAATCCAGATTACAACTCAACTTGTTTGCGTATTAATTTTAGCTCACTCAAGACACCAGCGACTGTTTATGATTATGATGTCTATTCTAAATCACTTGAAGTAAAAAAGACATTAGAAATAGTTGGAGGGTATGATGCTAGTCAATATCATACAGAAAGGCTATTTGCAACTTCTAGCGATGGAACAAAAATCCCTATTTCATTAATATATAATAAGTCTTTACATTCTTCAGAGCTAACTCAAAATCTCTTATTGTATGGCTATGGATCTTATGGAATTTCAATTGAACCAAGTTTTAGTATCGCTAGGATTTCACTATTGGATAGAGGGTTTATTTATGCGATTGCGCATATTCGTGGTGGCGAAGAACTGGGAAGAGAATGGTACAATAATGGAAAATTATTAAAAAAACAGAATACCTTCTCAGATTTCATAGTTTGTGCAGAGCACTTAATAAATTTAAAATTTACAACACCAAATCAATTATATGCAATGGGTGGAAGTGCTGGGGGCTTACTCATTGGAGCTGTTATAAATCAACGGCCTGAATTGTGGAAAGCGGTAATTGCTGCAGTTCCATTTGTTGATGTAGTGACAACAATGCTCGATGATACTATTCCACTAACTACTGGTGAATATGATGAATGGGGAAATCCAAATGATCCCACATATTTTAATTATATGCTGAATTATTCACCTTATGATCAAGTCAAGGCGCAGACTTATCCTAATATTTTGGTTACTACTGGACTTCATGATTCACAAGTTCAATATTGGGAACCAGCAAAATGGGTCGCTAAGCTGAGAGATCTAAAAACCGATCGAAACATTTTACTTTTACATTGTAATATGGAAACTGGGCATAGTGGAGAAACAGGAAGATTCAAAGCTTACCGAGAGATTGCAATGAATTATGCATTTATAATTGGAATTTCAGAAAATAAAATTTAAAAAGATCATGAATAAAAAACCAAGCAGCTCATATAAAATTCGATTCAAAGATTGCGATCCTTTAGGACATCTTTACAATACTAGATTTTTAGATTATATGCTTGAAGCTAGAGAGGATCAAATTATTGATGAATACAATATCGATCTCCATGATTATGCTACTAACAGAAGAATGGCATGGGTAATCGTACACCATGAAATTGCATATTTAAAAGAAGCTGTGAGAAATGAAAGGGTAATCATAAATTCTTCGCTTCTCTCCTATAGTGAGAAAAGTCTGAAAAATGAATATACAATGTGGGATATAAATGAATCAGTGTTAAAAGCAATCATGTGGACGTCCTTTTTACATGTAGATCTCAATATCAAAAAAACTTGTAGCCATCCTCAAGACATTTCTGAAAAATTAGCTTTGTTCGTAAATCCAATCGACCAAACTTCCTTACAGGAAAGAATACAATATTTAAAAGCCCAAACTAAATAGTTTTGAATCATTTAGTTTGGACTTATAAATTGTTTATTTTCTATTGGTGATATGCTGTATTATGAACTAATTGTTCTCCGCATTTTCCACATGGTCCTGCAACACCAGCACCCCCAGCACATCCTTTTGGACAAGTAAAATGCCAAACACCTTTTGCATTTTGTGCAGGTTCAGCAGCAGGAGCTGTAGTTGGAGTAAAATTAGGTGGTGCAGTTACATTAGCTGGAGCACTAACTGGCGTAGGCTGAGTTGAAGTTGCCGCAGCTGGATCTGTAGTTGTTGAAGCAGCTTTTGGTTCATTTTTACAAGCAGCCATGATAAGCAATACGCTTACTACTAAAAAAGAAATGTATTTAATATTCATAATTTAATTTTTTGTAAAAATACAATTTTTCAATAAATTAGAGCATATTTCTATATTTGCTCAAACTGAAAAATCTAAATGATCCCTTGATTCGTTAAGTATCTTTCTGCATCCAATGCAGCCATACAACCTGTTCCCGCAGCAGTAACAGCCTGTCTGTATATCCTATCTTGCACATCTCCACTTGCAAAAACACCAGCAACATTAGTTTGAGTTGTCCCTGGTTTAGTGATAATATATCCTTGGTCATCCATATCTAACCATCCATTAAATGGACTAGAATTGGGACTGTGGCCAATTGCGACAAAAAAAGCCGAAACTGGTATTTGTTTTATTTCACCTGTTTTGCTGTCTTTAACTCGTATTCCAGTAACTTCATTTTCACCTAAAATTTCTTCAGTAACTGTATTCCAGTGAATCTCAATATTATTTGTATTCTGAACTCTTTCTTGCATAATTTTTGAAGCTCTCATGCTATCTTTTCTTACCAAAAGATGAACTTTTGGGCAAAGTTTTGCTAAATATGAAGCTTCCTCAGCAGCTGTATCTCCTCCGCCAACAATGGCAACTTCCTTTCCTCTAAAAAAGAAGCCATCACAAACAGCACAAGCCGAAACACCTTTGTTCATTAATTTTTTTTCAGATTCTATCCCAAGCCATTTTGCACTTGCACCTGTAGAAATAATAACGGCGTGAGCTGAAATTATCTCTCCAGACTCAGTCCATAATTTATGGATCGGCCCTTTAAAGTCAACTGCAGTAATCTTTTCATATCGAATATCTGTTTCAAATCGAGCTGCTTGCTTTTGGAGATCATCCATTAATTGGGGACCATGGATACCTTCTGGATAACCAGGGAAGTTTTCTACTTCTGTGGTTATCATCAATTGTCCCCCTGGTTCGGCCCCTGTAAATAAAATTGGATGCATATTTGCCCTTGCTGCATATATTGCAGCAGTATACCCAGCTGGACCTGAGCCTACAATAACACAATGATGAATTTCCATATAACTTTCTTAATTAATAATGATTTTTTAGTATTCCATTTTCATTCAAAAAAAGAATAAAAGATTGTACATTTTGTTCAATTCCAACTTCACAATTATACTTATATAATGACCGATTATAATATGATTCTCTTACTTGTTTAAGCTCTCTTAATCGATCACCAGTATTATGACCTCCCAACATTGGACGATCCACAGCATTGCGATCTTGAAACAAATCGATATCCATATGGCAATATACACTAATATACTGATTGATTTTCTCGATATTATCCATAAAAATTGGTGTTCCGCCACCGCATATAATAAATGCTGGTGGTTTCACCATAGCCCTTAAAAGACAAAATCTCTCCAGAACTCTAAACTGAGTTTCACCCAATTCAGTCCAAATTTTACTAATACTACAATTTGCAATCTCTTGAATCTCATTGTCTAAATCAATAAATGGAACATTCAATGCTATTGCTGTTTCTCTTCCTAAACTAGATTTTCCAACTAATGGCAATCCAATTAGGAAAATATGTTTAATTAATTCTATTTTTGCCAAATAATATGAAATTAGCTATAATATACAATCTTGCATTATTAACCTTTATCTCACTATTAAGTTGTACAGAAAAAAACAAACAATCAAGATCAAGTGATGATGAGTTCCTAAAATCAATTCAAATTCCAACAAATGAAAAAGGTGAAATCCTAAGTTCTGAAATGGCTCAAATTAAATTAGTTCAAACAGAACTCGATTTAGGTCAACTTAAAGAAGGTGAAATTGTTAAAAGGAAAATAAAATTTTACAATATAGGCAAAGCTAATTTGCTGATTTCTAATGTAAAATCTAGCTGTGGATGTACCATTCCTTCATGGCCTAAAAATTTTATTCAGCCAGGTGACAGCTCTAATATAGATGTCGAATATAATTCAAAGGATAAATTTGGATTTCAAGAAAAAATTATAACTGTCGAAGCTAATACAAACCCAAGCAATACAAACATAATTATCAAAGCAAATATTAAAAACTAACTTATGAATACAATGACAATGATTCTGCCATGGCTATTAATTTTTGGAGTAATGTATTTTTTTATGTTACGTCCACAAATAAAAAAACAAAAAGAGCAGAATAACTATCTCGGCAATTTAAAAAAAGGGGATCAAGTAGTAACAGGATCTGGTATTATTGGCAAAATTACTAAATTTGAAGATGGAGGTGTGATTGAACTACAAGTTGATTCAAAAACCTTTATCAAAATATTAAAATCTGCTGTATCAAAAGAAGCATCTGAGGCCTTGGGTACAAAAAATTATATTGAATAAAAATAATTCATAAATAGTTAATTTGATCTCAGCTGATTTAATTATAGTAGGTGCAGGAGCATCTGGCATCTTTGCTGCTTTGGCCGCCAAAGAAAAGTATCCTGAGAAAAAAATTCTTATTCTAGAAAAGACGACCAAAGCCCTTTCAAAAGTTAAAATTTCAGGAGGGGGGCGTTGCAATGTAACACATGATTGGCGCAGAGTAGATACCTTAACTAATTTTTATCCGCGAGGACATAAAGAATTAAGAAATGTGTTTTCTGCATTTTCTGCAGAGGATACGATTTTATGGTTTCAAAATAGAAACGTAAAACTTAAAATCGAAGATGATGGTAGAATGTTTCCTATCACTAATTCTTCTCAAACCATTGTTGATTGTCTTTTAAACGAATGCGATAAGTTAGAAATAAAAATAGTATATTCAACAGAAATCGATCTAATCGAAATACATGATAGAAAATTTTCTATCAGAACTAAATGTAGTAAGCAATATTTTTGCAATAAATTAATTCTTGCAGTTGGAGGTTTAAATACAACTAAAGGAATTCAGTTGATAAGGTCACTAAATATAGAATCAATAGAGACTGTCCCTTCCCTATTTTCATTCAATATCCCCAATTCTCCTTTAGCAGGCTTAGAAGGACTAAGTTTAGAAAATTGTGAAATACAAATTAGTGAATCTAAATTTAGTGTCTCAGGCCCCATAATTATAACGCATTGGGGAATAAGTGGGCCTGCTGTATTAAAACTTTCATCTTTTGCAGCTGAACAACTATTTCATCAAAACTATAATTTTAAAATTTTGATCAATTTTTTTCCAGAATATAATGAAATTCAATTTTTTGAATTTATTCAAAAGACATTAAAAAACAATTCTAAAATTAAATTTTATAATCTTAAAATAAAGGCAATACCTTCTAGATTATTTCAAAGACTTTTTTCTATCAGCAAAATCTCTGAATCAAAAAACTGCGCGGACCTAAGTAAATCAGAAATTCAAACTTTAATAAATCTATTTACAAAATTTACCCTAAGCTGCAGTGGTAAAACAACCTATAAAGATGAATTTGTAACAGCAGGAGGAATTGATCTTAAAAAAATAAATTTGAAAAATATGGAATATAAAACCATACCTGGATTGTTTGTAGTAGGCGAAATGATCAATGTTGATGGAATTACGGGTGGCTTTAATTTTCAAAATGCATGGAGTACTGGATATATTGCAGGAGTAAATTCATTTAATAACGACTTTAACAAAATTAATTGAATCTATAATTCATTGATTTTTTCTAACAAATTATCCCATTCAACCTGACCTAAATTACTATAGCTCATTTTAGTGTGTAGTTCAAAATAGTACAATAATTTATTAGCTTTAGCATCATTTAGACGTAATTTTAAAAATTCCTTCATCTCATAAACATTAGAATCTCTAGAAATCTCGGGGAAATAATCGATCGATTTTTGTTTTAATATCTCTAGAATCTTGTGGGCTATATCATTATCTACTGAACTAGATTTATTGAAACCTTTAATTGATGAAGCTTTTTTCTCAGATTTTGATTGCACAAACAAAGTAAGATATGTAAACAAGGGGATAAATAAAATTAAATAGCTCCAAATATTTGTGAATAAATTTTGATTTTTAATTGCAGAATTTTCCACAAATACTGGAACTAAATTCTTCGAAAAACTAGAAGAAGATTCATTCAATTTCGCACTTTCGACAGATATTTCCATTGAGTTATTTAAGTGAATAAATTCCCCTTTTATTGGATCAAAATATGAAAAATTTACAGGCAGTAAAAACTTACCTGTATTTTTTGGAGTAAGTAAATAGCTAAATTTTTGGGAATAAATTAACTCAGATTTATCTGCAATTAACACAGGTTCAGAACTACGAGAATCACTTTTTTCAAACAAACTATCTGCGGCAAACAATTCTGGTTTAATATATTTGAAATCTCCATTTCCACTCAAAGTAAATTCAACAGGAATAGCATCTGAAATACTATATATAGACTTAACTTTGGATAAATCCAAATTAAACTGCCCAACAGCACCTGAAAAATCTTTAGGGATTGGTGTTGGAAGATTCTCAACTTTTAAGGAAAGTGAATTGGAACTTATATTTTCAATTTTATTCGATCCAAAAGGAGAAAAACTAAAACCAAATGGGTCATCATCTTCACCTATAAGAACCCGAAATCGAACTTCCTCAATAGTTAAATTCCCCGTAACTAGAGGATAGATCGCTTTACGAACTAATTCCTTAGTCTGATACTGTGCCCCTTTGTATACTTCTGTCGCCACTGGTGAATTTATTAAACTAAAATTCTCCGAACTAAATTTATCAAGTTTAGGCAAACTAACTATCTCGATATTATCGATTCCCACTTGTGTATACAATTTATAACTCAATATTAATTGTTGACCGACATAAGAACTCTCTTTATTTAAAGTAGCTAATACAAAAAAAGTATTTCCTGTTTTTCCACTTTTCTTACTGGATGATTTAAGAACACTGATTGTGATTGGATTTGATTTCAACACTTTTCCATTAACAACAATACTGGCTGAACCAACTTTTAAATTGCCCTCTTTCACAGCTTGTAAAGTATAAACATAACCCATTGAAGATGTTCCCACACCATTTACGAATGATGACTGCATCGATCGCATCGGTCCATTAATCAAATCAAAACCATCAAAAGAAGGGGGCGTAAAATTTATCCCCTGAGCATTATTCAGCCTAAATGTCAACTGAAACGAACTTCCTACTACTACACTCTTAGCATTACATTCTGTAACAAAACTCACTTGTGCTTTGACTATCAAGAACTGAAAAACAAAGAATATTAAACTAACATACCTAAGCATTGATTTTCAATTTTTACAATTATTCAAACTACAAAATTGTAAAACGTCATATACAATTTATTGTTTTTTACAAAAGTGAATATTTTTAAATAATATCATTAATTAAAGTTCTTCTAGATTCTGCTAAAAGATATAAAATTTCATCATTGGATTTGTTCTCATACTTATTTACTTTGAGTAGCTCATATATTTTATTTTTTTCGATGGACGAGATATCTGCAAATACTCTTCTCAAAAATACCAGAACAGCCCTAAAACTATCTTCTGAAAGTGAAATCAACCATGAATGAATGGCAAGTACTAAGCGCTTGGGGAAATAAAAGAATTGAGTGTGTTGACTTAAAAAACCTTCAATCCAATCAACTTGATTATTCTCTTCACCACTTTCAAAAATAAAATTAATCTCAGCCATAAAACGGTCTTCTAAGTCCACATTTCTATTAAGTAAAATTTGCCAAATTTTACCACTAACCATAGTATTATTCGATCTTGAATCATTTAATTTGTAAAGACATATCTCCCACTCTTTTTCATACAATTTTGATGAAACTATAAAATTATCTAAAATTTGAATTGCAGTTAATAATTTTTTTGAATACTCGCGATCAAATTCCTTTGTTGTACTCTGCAATACAAGAATACATTTTGGAACAATATTACTTATAATATCTTCAATAATTTGAGTCACATAATTAAACAAACTTCCAAATTGAGTAATTGAATACAATGGATTTATTGTATTCGCTAAAATAATTAGATCAGATTCATAACTTGTAGATTCTAAAATCTTTCCGACTATTAGCTCAGATCGACAATTAACCTTAGATTTTAATAAATGATTCAAAATAGTTGCAAGATCTTTCATATTGGAATTACTATTCATAATCTCCTTTAGATATTCTTCTACAACATCCTCTATGGAATTTCCATAAATAGAAAGTTCAACTATTCTATGGTCCAGTTCAGGTTGCCAATGTAAACGCCAACTTTCTTTAAAATTACCTAAGCTACTCACTTCAGCATTAACAAAACCAAAATCAATATTTAACAAACGGCATAAATGCAAAAAATTGGATTGTTTCAGATGATGATCTTTTCTCAAATCAAGATCAATAATGATGTATTCGCTTGACTTCCAATACTTATCCAATTTACACACTTTTAGAAGTTCAAAAAAAATAATTTGAAAGGGTAAACTTGAATTATCTAGAGGCACTTGACCTATCTGAATACCGACAATAGCTTTCTCTTTAACCAAATTTATCAATTCTTCTTTACCTTCACAAAAAGTAGCAACTGCAGCATCTAGCATATCATCAATGCACGGCAATGTATGATTCCTCAAGAAAGCAATATTCCTAGAAAGAATTTCAGCATCAATGATTTGAGCTGTATTGATAGAATAATTTTGTTTTCGAAATATAATAGCAGCATGTGTTAACCATTTTGAGATTGCTTCTGTTCTATCCTCAAATAAGAACTGATGCCAGACAGGAGAAGAAATTCCCGCAGTATAATATTTGCTCATTGCCATTCTTTGAAAACTCCATGGAATTAAACTCTGAGCAATTTCCAATTTTTTAAATTTCTTATCAGTAAATAACTTTTTACTGTTACTTTCAATTTGATCAAAAATTGGAGCATGCCATGCTCCGCATACAATGGCTATTTTTCTTTTACCAGATTCAATAATTTTTACAAGCTCATTCTTCATCCATGCTTCTCTCATTAGGGTTTCTTCATCATCCTTGTATTGCGATTGCTCCCGCAGATATTGCATCATTTGTTTTATTTTATCAAATAAATCCAATTGATCAGTGTCATGTTCGATATTGAGTTCCCACCAACGCTCACCATCTTTATAACCATCTAATTTAGCTAGATAACCGATTGGGTCACGTACCATATTAATCTCATCATCACTGAGATTTTCTTCATATTTTGTACTTCTTGAATCTACTTGAAAAAATAATTCACTAGGCAAATCAATTGCTGAAACTGGGATAGTATTATTAAGTGCATAAAGTATAGCCTGTAATTCTGGTGAAAAGTCAGCAACAGGTAAGTATAAACTTTTTGACTTTAATAATTTACTAAAAAATAAGAAAGCGATTGGAAACTTAATTTCTCTGTTCAATAGAAGTGGAAACAAAGCTGTTGCTTCAAAAGGCATTTCAACACAAATATAATCAGGCTTAAATTCTTGTAGTGCTTTAACAACTCTTAGACATGAACCAGCGCCATGATGTCGAATGCCTAATACTTTTAACTCATACATATCATTCATTCAATACTGATTTAAAAGCTTCATACCAATCCTTCCAATCACCTCGTTTTTTGATAATATTCTCGATATATTCTTTTAACAAAAGCATTTCGTCCTGACTGTGTTGTCCAATAGATTGTATCAGTCCTTGTGCAAAATGTTGATTCAATGAATGACTGTCACCTCCAAAAATTTCTGATTGGATTTTTGCTTGATGCACAATTGAAATTGCCTCAGCAGGACTTAATGTCGCATTGCTAGATTTAAACTTTTGTTTCTTATCCAATGTCATTCCCGAACGTAATTCTCTAAACATTGTCACTAGCTTATCTACTTGCCCTAACTTCAAATCTCTAAATGCAACTTTATGATTTTGCTCTAATTGACCTACTCGATATTTAACAATTTTTACTTCTTCTTCCAGTGTTTTAGGTAATGGCATCATTACAATATTAAATCTTCGACGAAGAGCAGATGACATTTCAAAAACGCCTCTATCCAAATGATTGGCTGTAGCGACAACATTAAAACCTTTCTTTGAAAAAATCGAAGAATTTAGTTCAGGAATACTCATAGTTTTTTCGGATAAAATACTGATCAGCGCATCTTGAGTTTCAGAAGGAATTCTAGACAGCTCTTCAATTCTGCATATACTTCCTAATTCCATAGCTCTCATTATTGGACTCTTCACCAATGCCTCTGGTTTTGGGCCCTGAGACAGAAGCATGGCATAATTCCAACTATATCTAAGAGACTCCTCACCAGTACCAGATGTACCTTGAATAAGTAAGCTAGAATTATTAGAAACAGCGGCACAAATATGTTCAGCAATCCAAGTTTTAGCAGTACCTGGTACGCCAATTAACAGCAAAGCTCTATCTGACATCAAAGTAGATATCATGATCTCCACCAAAGCTTTGTCCCCAAAATACTTCGGCGATATCTTAAAACTATTAGCTAATGTTCCGCCCATAATAAACATCAAAACAGCTTGTGGACTACAATACCAGTTCTCAGGTTTAGCATAATCCTTAAAAGACTGGGAAAGTTCTGCTAACTCTTCGGCACAAAGAATTTCCGCATTATGCCTTTGAAAATTTTCGTTCATGAATCTAGAATTATTCTGCGAATATCTAAAAATTGCGCACTTGATTGAGAAAAAGATAGATTTTACTATTGAATTTATTCAAAATTTATCAAAATAACTTATTAAATTATAAAAAATTAACAATTATAATAATCTTTTAATCATACAAATACATATAATATTAAATAAAATATATAAAACAATTCATTTTCAATTAAATGGTTTTAAAGTTTTTTCAAAATTCAAATAATTTTCTTTAATATTGCAATGAAAATTTCAAATAAATCTTTTTTAACAAAACAAATAAATCATGAAAAGAATTTTTACATTGTTTTTATTTTTACTTTTCACTTATGCTTCTGTTGATGCTCAATATTACATGATTGATGATTCAAAAGCAAAGACAAACCCAGGTGGATTAAACAAGGATAGTGAGTATCCTTCTGGGGGTGGACTTCCTACTGGATGGACTTCTGTTCTTACTCCTGGTGCTACTCCTAAATGGTCTACTAATAAGACAATCCCTTTTGCTTTTAAATTCAATGGGGTTACATCTACTTCGTATAAAATATCAAATTCAGGAGTTTTGACATTTGATGTTGCTACTACTAAAATTCCAGATTTTGAAAGAGTTGCTTTACCAAGTGAAACAGTTCCAAATAGATCTGTTTGTATTTTAGGTCTTGGTGGAATTGGATCGAACGATATTGTTTTATCAAAAACTTTTGGAACTGCTCCAAATCGTCAACATTGGTTATTCTTTACCTCTTATGGATATGGTGGAACTACCATTTCAGATGGTACAAATTATTGCTATTGGAGTATAGTATTAGAAGAAACTACAAATAATATCTATATCGTAGATCAAAGATCAAATGGATATGATAATGCTAATTTTGTTTCTTTGGGAGTACAGATTGACAGTGCTAATGCAATTGTTGTTCCAGGCTCTCCTGATTATGCTTCTACTGTAGGATTTGATGCAACTCCAGCTAACAATGCTTATTTTAGTTTTATACCAGGAACTCAACCGAAATATGATATTTCAATGTTATCTATTTCAACTTCACAATACCAAGTTGCTGGTGATGTTACAGTTACTTCAGTATTTAGAAATCTAGGAACTGAAACAATTACAGATTTAGAATTCAATTATGTTAGTGATTTAGGAACTCCTGTTGCACAAAATGTTACTGGTTTGAACATTGCGCCTTTTGCTACTGCTACTTTAAGTCACAATGTACCTTTAAATCTTGCTACTGGAACACATTTAGTTGAGGCATACATGGATAGATTAAACAAAGTAAATGTAGATTCTAGACCAAATAATGATAGAGCTTCTAAAAGCATATTTGTAATGGCAAAGTTTGAACAAAGATTGCCTTTATTTGAAATATTCAGTAGCTCAACATGCGGTCCATGTACTCCTGCTAATGCAAACTACAAATCCATTACAGATTTAAAAGACAATACGAAATACGTTGACATCAAATATCAACAAGACTTCCCAGGTACTGGAGATCCATATAGAACAACTGAAAGTGTGAATAGAAGAGGATACTATGCTATCAATTCTATTCCAAGAACAGAAATTAATGGTGGATGGGATGGAAATGGAAATTCTTTCACAGAACAACTTTTTGACGATGCGCTTAGCATTCCAGCATTTTACACATTAAATGGAAGTTATACTTATAATGAGACTGATAAATCATTTAAGGCTAATGTAAAATTCTCTCCATTATTTGATGATCCTGGTTCAAAGCTTTATGTAGCTATTTTAGAGAAAATAACTTATTTTAATGCAAAGACAAATGGAGAAACTGAATTCCATAGTCTAATGAAGAAAATGCTTCCTACTGAAGCAGGTACTGTGTTGACAAAAAGAGGTGTTTTAGCTCAGGATTCTCTATCATTTAGTTATAAATTTAATGGTCAGTACAGATTGCCTACTGATGGTGCAGCTGGAAACATCATTAATTTAGCTACTGAACATAGTGTAGAAGATTTCAACAATCTTTATGTTATAGCTTGGATTCAAGGCAATGACAAACAAGTTTATCAAGCAGCTAACCTCGTAAAATCTACCACAGTTGGAGTTAATGACAATTTTGCAAGCTTCGAAAATGTTGAAGTATTTCCTAACCCTTCTTCCGATATCGTCAAAATTTCTGTTAATGTAAAAGAAACAAATACTATTTTATCAACAATAATTGATGGAACAGGTAATGTCGTACGAAGCAAAGCATCAAAACTTGCAAGTGGACAAAATACTATAGAGTATAATATTAAAGATTTACCTCAAGGATCATACAATATTATGATTTTTGATGAGAAGAATAATTCAAGTGTTCAAGGTTTTGTTAAAATCTAATGCTGATTAATGAATGAATTTAGAAAGGGGATATAATACATCCCCTTTTTTTTTGCATGCAACAATATCATTTTAAATCTTTAAAGCTGCATTCAATTATAAATTTAATCAAAGAGTAGCTTATAAGATACGCTCTATAAATTCAACATTTATATCTTTGGCAATTTCATCAGGACTGATATATGTATTATTTGCCTTAAATTTAATTCCAACTTGTTTGAAAGCATCTGAAACCAATTCCGAACATATATAACTGCGATTTCTTTCCTTTCTTCCCTTCCTAAAAAGTACCCTTAACAAAATTCTAAAAATTTCCCAATTATCATAAGGACGTGTAAGTTCATCCATTCCATAACTTATGACTTTTTTCATTTCTTCTTCTGAAATTGGCTTTCTCATTTTAGCAAGCAGCATCCTTCCCTTATATGGTTTGCGATTTCCATGATAATCTTTCATATATTTTGACAAAGGTGCTAATCTAACTCCATAGATTATTTCTGCTTCTAATATCATTACCCTATTAAGATAGACGTCTCTATAGATTATACCCACATGGCTAAACATGGATCCACTGAAATAACGTATGACTCCAGAAATCCAATACTTTCCTGAACAAAACACTAAATCACCAGTAACCAAATTATCTCGAATTTCTGTATATTCTTTCACTTTCAGCTTATCTATTTCTTTCAGGGACTGAGGCAATCTAATCATATTTTAAAAATTTATGTAAAAGAACAATTTTATTTTGATATGAAATTATTTCTTTATGATATATAAATTTTATAATTTGCCACTCTAATAGATTATAATGAAATACAAACAGCTTATTGAACTTAAATCTAATTATTTTAAAGATCAAAATTTTGCAAAAAATCTAGAAAAAATATCTAACTCCCATTTTAAACCATCTAAAATACAAGAATACTACCATGTCTTGCTTTTTCTCTCTGCCCATTCCCAAAGTGAAGAACATTTAAAAATTATTAATACAGAATTAGCAAAAATTAATATTTGGTGCAAAAGTTACAGCTTGAGAAACAGCTCTAATTTTGAAAATACTGGACTGCCTTATTCAAATATTTATAGTTTTTTTTCCTTTACGATATGCAATTGGATATTTATCAACAATATTAATATTAATATAAATGATATCCCCGATAACACAAATTCAATAAATGAATTACTACAATTCACGCTACCTCAAACTGAAATTGATATTTGTCAATACAATTATTCGAACTCAGATATACTGCGACAACTTAATATAAAATCAAGCTCATTAGAGTTTTTGTTAAACCAACTTAATAATTCAAATTTACCATTTACTATCAAAGAATATTTATTTGAAAAACTGAAAGCCGTATTTGAGGTAAAATTAAATTCCCAAATAAATATTCACTCCAATAAATTATCCTTTTCTAAAAATTATTTCCATCATTCACTCCAAAAAAAAATAGATCCAAAATCATGGCTTGGTAAAAGAATCCCAAAAGCTTCTTCATTAACAGAATCGCAGTTAAATGAGATAGAACGCACTTCTAAGTTAATCCTTATGCTGCTCCAGCGCGAAACAGATCCAGTCACTTATATGGATAAGTCTTCAGTTAGATATTACGAATTAGAGAATGGGATTTCGATTGCCTTATTCACTATGCAAGAAGAAAAACAACAAGCATTAGAAAGTTATGTTGGATTTTCCTTGTTTAAAAATGGTTTTCCAGCAGCTTATGGAGGGGCATGGATATTTGCAAACACTGGACTAATTGGAATAAATGTATTCGAGTGGTTTAGAGGCGGCGAATCTTCATTGTTTTTTATTCAATTACTGAGACTTTATTCACAATTATTTGAGTTGGCAAGTATAGAAGTTGAACCCTATCAATATGGTAAAGATAATGTTGAAGGAATTAAATCAGGGGCATTTTGGTTTTATTACAAACTTGGATTTAGACCTACTGATTCTCAAATTAACAATTTAGCAAAAATTGAGTTTACAAAACTTGAAAGCGACAAACAGTATCAAACAAGTGAAAAAACCTTATTGAAATTTACTGAATCAAATCTATCACTTAAATTCAATAATAACAAAAAAATTAATATTCTATTTTTTAAAACCAAAATTGCCAAATTCTTGAATAAATATAATATTAATAGAGATCGAGCTTCGAAAGATTCAATAGCGAAATTAAAATCTGTCAATCAATTGAAGCATATTAAAAACACAAGATCAAATGAAAATATTGCACTATTAATTCAAAGCACAAATTTAAATATCTCGAAGAAAATACCTTTGCTAAGAAAATTGTTACTTTCTTCGCAATGCAATCCATACCTATATCAATATTACATAAGAAAACTATTAGACAATTCTAAAAATAAAACAAATTAAAAGAAGACTTTCCCTTAAAATGAAACAAAAATATTAACTTAAAATTAAAGAATTTCATTGAAAATAATCAAAATATTGAAACTAAAATAAAACTTATAATCGTTTACATTAAAAATTCTATTTACTTTGCAGCCAATGAAGAAATTCTTAATATTTTTATCCATTTATATTTCCCAATCTATCTCTGCCCAAGATGAAACAAGTATCGTCGTTGAAGGCTATCAAAAATTGAGTCCAGCAGAGGCTGTAAGGTGCATTTTCATTGATAAGCAAAATTACAAATGGCTGGGAACAGATAAAGGATTATATAGAATGATCAATTTAGACACAGACCCTGAGACAATTGCTACAGATAGTATTACAGCAATAACGGAAGATAAGAAAGAAATGTTATGGTACGGGAATAGAACATCACTACTAACCACAGAAGATAAATCCCAGCAGATTTTTCTAAACCAAGCTAAAGGAGACATCAATTGCATGAGTTATTTCAACGGAGATATTTGGGTTGGAACAACGCAAGGTCTTTATAGAGTATCAGATGATCAGTCCAAAATACTGAACCATTACAACACAAAAAACTCAAAGCTTAAATCTGACAATATTAATATGCTATATCTTGATGCCGAAAATAAATTATGGGTTGGGACGGATGCTGGAGTTGCAGTTATAGATAAAAAAGATTGGGATTACTATGAAGCAGACCATAAAATAACTGGCGCCATCAATACTTCTGAAGGAGTATGGCTATTAGCTGAAAAGAAGATGTGGCTTATCTACAAAGAAGATGGCAGAGATCGATGGCAAGATGCTGCCGTTAAAAGAGGTCTGAGCAAAGGACCTGTACGAGCCTTAGCGGCTGATAGCAAAGGAAGGATATATATAGCTTCTGAAATCTTAGTTCAATTTGATCCAGTTACAGACAAATCTCTTCAAATCGACGAAGATTATGGATTTGTAAGTTCTCAAACATTATCTTTAAAATGTGATAAAAATGATAAACTGTGGGTCGGGACGGCGGACAGAGGGCTTTTTAAAATGGATATCATCGACACTGAAGATAAAAAACTCTCAGTTGTGGCTTATTCTAAAGGAGAAATCAAATGTCCAAATGACAAGACAGCATCCATTATTGTGGTAGTGAATGGAGGAAACTCACCTTATAGATACCATTGGAATCTGCCCAATCTAAGTGGAAATAAAATAGACAGCATTGGAGGGGGTGCATATACGGTTACCGTTACAGATGCAGAAGGAGAAGAATATATAGCTAATGTATTAGTTAGAGCACCAGAACCACTCAAAATGGAACTTATAAGTAAGCAAGCTGTATCAGAATTAAATAGGAAAGATGGTAAGGCTACTATAAAAATTACAGGTGGCACCGAACCTTATAAAACGATATGGAGTAACGGAAAATCTGGACTTACCGTTGGCAATCTTAGTGGAGGGAAACATACAATAAAAATAGCTGATAAGAATTATTGTAGTATGATTGGTGAAGTCTACATCGAACAACCTAAAGTACTCCCAGAATTAATACGCGAAAAAATAGTCATTGGACAAACATTAAGAATAAATGAGCTCTATTTTCTTGCCGACTCTGCAATTATTAGTGAAGAATCAAATCAAGTTTTAAGCGAAATATATTCTTTTTTAAAGGCAAATCCAGATATTGCAATTGAAATTGGCGGTCATACAAATGGAATTCCATCACATGAATATTGCGATAAATTGAGTGAGGCTAGAGCAAAAAATATAGCCTATTTCCTTTATAATAAAGGTGTCCCTGAATCACAAATTGCCTATAAAGGATATGGAAAAAGAGTTCCTATAGCCACCAACGAAACACTTGCTGGGCGGCAAAAAAACCAAAGGGTTGAAATTAAAATAGTTGCAATCAAATAAAATATATTGATTTTTTGGAGATTTCTTATATTAAATTTAATTCTTTGCCAGTTACATAGTTACATATCTAATATTTTTGAATATATTTGCATTTAATATAAGGAATTAAATTGAAAAACGATCAATGTCTTATTTGTGGCCAAAGTAAAATACGTGATCTTTTTACTGCAAAAGATCATGGAATAAGCCAAGAGAATTTTATTATTAGTGAATGTCTAAACTGTAAGTTTCAATTCACAAAAAATCCACCATTAGAATCTAAAATTGGACCCTACTACGAAGCAACAAAATATATCTCACATACTGAAGAAAGTCCAAATTTTATAAATAAACTCTATTTTTATATTAGAGATTTTATGTTTGTTGAAAAATATAAAATAATAAGAAAATATAATTCTTCAAATAATTTTCTTGACATTGGTTGTGGATTAGCACATTTTCTAAATTTCGTTAAATCCAAAAATAATAATGTTACAGGTATCGAGAAAATTGAATCAACTGCAAATATTGCTAGAAGCAAATTTCAAATTGAAATTTTACCTCCTGAATTTCTATTAGAAAATAAATTAAAGGAAAAATATGATATCATCACTATGTGGCATGTCCTTGAACATTTATACAATCCAAAAGAATATATCAACGCAATAAAAAAATTATTTAATCATGAAAGTATACTCATTATTGCTGTCCCCAATCAAAATTCGACGGATGCAATAAAGTATTCTGAATTTTGGGCAGGTTATGATGTTCCCCGACACCTATGGCATTTCAATCCAATAAATATTACTTCATGGGTTGAACAATTTGGATTTAAACATCTTGCCACGCATCGTTTGCCATTCGATGCATTTTATGTATCTATCCTTTCTGAAAAATATCGAGGAAGCAAATTTGCTACACTTAGAGGAATGTTTAACGGATTAGTTTCTTATTTAAAGTCAATATCCAATATTCAAAAAACTAGTTCTTTGATTTATGTTTTTAAATTAAACTCAAATGAGTAAAATACAAACTGCTGAAAGAGTATCAGCCACTGACTTTTCTGATAATTATGTTTTCCAAAGAAGTGTATTTGCATACCAAGAGGCTGCAAAACTTGTCCACGGAAAAGTATGTGAAATAGGCACCGGAAGTGGTTATGGAATTAAAATTATAGCTCCACATTGCAATGAATTTGTCACAATAGATAAATTTAAATGCGATATTGATTTTTCAGAATATAAAAATGTCAAATTCCTTCAAATGGAAATTCCTCCATTCATAGGAATTGCAGAAAATACTTTCGACTTCGTTATCACATTTCAAGTTATCGAACATATCGAAAATGATTATGCTTTCTTATCAGAGATCTTTCGCATTTTAAAACCTGGAGGCAAGTTGATACTTACTACTCCTAATAAAGTCCAATCTTTAACTCGTAATCCTTGGCATGTAAGAGAGTATCTTGTTTCTGAACTAGAGATACTTTATACCAAATGCGGATTTAAATTAGAGTCTTTAGGGGTCTTTGGCAATAATAAAGTTGCACAGTATCTAGTAAAAAACAAAGAAAGCATCAGTAAAATAACTAGGTGGGACATTTTTAATTTACAATATAATCTCCCACGCACTTGGCTTCAAGTTCCTTATGATATATTAAATAGAATGAATAGAAAAAAAGTCGCTGCTGCTCATCTCGATATTACAAAAAATATCACAACTGAGGACTTTTCACTCGCAAAAGCTAATAATGATTGCCTGGATCTGTTTTATATAGGTACAAAATAAAAAGATTTATTTTGTACTCAATGGTTTCATTTGAGGAAACAGTAACACTTCTTGTATTGTCTCCTGACCTGTAATCATCATTGTAAGTCGATCGATGCCAATTCCCAATCCAGACGTAGGTGGCATACCATATTCCATTGATAATAAAAAATCAGAATCCATTACCATTGCTTCTTCATCACCTCTTGCAGCTAGTTTCAATTGCTCTTCAAAACGCTCTCTTTGGTCAATAGGATCATTCAATTCTGTATAAGCATTCGCTATTTCTTTACCATTCACATATAATTCAAATCGCTCAACAAGACCTTCTTTACTTCGGTGTTTTTTTGCTAGAGGCGTCATCTCTATTGGATAATCTGTTATATAAGTCGGTTGAATCAAATGATCTTCTACCAAGTCTCCAAATATTGAATCAATCAATTTTCCAATACCCATTGTCTCATCAATTCTCACATGATTTGCTTTGCAAAAATCTCTCAATTCATTCTCAGTTTTACCTTCAACATCAAACTTAGTATATTCCCTAATAGCTTCATACATAGATAATCTTCTATAAGGCTTTTGAAAACTAACTTCATTATTTCCAATTTTGGCAATGTGAGTTCCATTTACTTTAAAGATTAATTGACTCAACATATCCTCAACCATTTCCATCATCCAAATATAATCCTTGTAGGCAACGTAAATCTCCATGGATGTAAATTCGGGATTATGAGTTCGATCCATGCCCTCATTTCTAAACATTTTTCCAAATTCATACACCCCATCGAATCCACCTACAATCAATCTTTTTAGATATAATTCATTTGCAATTCTAAGATACAATGGAATATCTAAAGCATTGTGATGTGTCTTAAATGGCCTTGCAGCAGCACCACCATGAATACTTTGCAACACAGGAGTTTCTACCTCAATCCACCCATGATCATTAAAATAATTTCTCATCTCATGAATGATCTGAGATCTCTTTAAGAATATATTCTTAACTTCTGGATTAACTATCAAATCCACATATCTATGCCTATGTCTCAACTCTGGATCAGTAAAAGCATCATGGGTATTTCCTTCAGCGTCAACTTTTACTATAGGCAGTGGATGCAAGGCTTTTGACAGAAAAACAAATTCGGATACATGAACCGAAAGTTCACCAGTTTGTGTTTTGAAAGCATATCCTTTCACTCCAACAAAATCACCTAAATCTGTATGTTTTTTAAAAACAACATTATAAAGTTCTTTATCATCTGTTGGACAAATAATATCTCTATTAATGTAAATCTGAATTTTACCCGCACTATCTTGAAGTTCAGCAAATGAGGCTTTTCCCATGATTCGCTTCATCATAATCCTTCCCGCTAAAGTAATATCAGTAAATTTCTCTGGATGATTTTCAAAATTATTTTTCAAGTCTGAAGACAAACAATTTACTGTAAAAGCCTCAGCTGGATAAGGGTTAATACCCATTTTCCTAAGTTCAACTAAACTTTCCCTTCGCAATAACTCTTGCTCACTTAAATGTTGCATAATAATAAAAATCTTAATATAATAGAAATGCAAATATACGATCCTCAAATGAAGCTGACGCCTTGCAATTCAATGTTTTTAGTTAATAAGTTCTTATTTGCAAATATTCAGTTAAGTTGCCCAAACAATAAAAAAAGCTCAGTATTTCTACTGAGCTAGGACCTTATTTGATTTATTATAAGCCGGATTCTGTCTCTATTAAGAGTTCTATCATTTATCTAGCCTTGAGATTACTCTCAAAGGTCTATCTGCCTACCCTTCCACCTGCCTCAAAAGCTGTATGGATCAATACAATCATAGATCAGCGGATATACATGGCATTTCAGTACATAAGGTTTATCCCTACTTGAAGTTACCTTCAAATACTGTGCGCTCTTACCACACATTTTCACCCTTACTTCAATAAAAGCGGTAATTTTCTGTGACACTATCTGTACATCTACAAGGTCAAAGATGCCCCATTCTTTAAATGGTATGTCGATCCTGCACTGTCCGGACTTTCCTCTTTTAAAACTAAAAGCGATAGAATATAAATCATGCAAAACTACACTTAATCCATTCGTTTTCAATAAGATTCTATTACATTAAAGAAAATTTTAATATATTTTAGTATTTTTATGCGTGTTTTCACATGAAAAATGTTGAATAAGTTCAAATACAAATGGCATTATCTATGGATAGCGGGTTTTGTCTTCCTTGCATTAGGGAAGGCTTATGAGAATTATTATCAATATTTCTCCCATACTGAAGGAAATAAATATCAAAAAATAGCCAATGTTTCTATTCAGGAACTTCAAAAAGATATCACTTTATTTTCGACCAATCTAATAAAACGACTTCAAGAAAAAGAAAGAAGTGCAACTGAAATTCGAAGTATCATAAGTTCCTATTTCACTTCTAATCAAACTAAAAATCATTTTATACTTTGCAATGGAGAGGGTTTAATATATTGGAATAATTCAGGATTATATAATACTAATTGGTGTCCCTGTGAACAGAATTCTGGCCAAGGGATCTTCCTCCAGGAAGGAAATTACTATTATGGAGTTAAAAGCAAATTCCAATCTATTGATAATGATTATTGTTATATTTTTTACACAAAACTTCTTCCCGAAACGATAGATTCTAATAGATTGATTTTTCATGAAAAAAATCCAAAAGGGAAATATTTGGATATTTATGATTTAAATAAAACAAGGATTAGTAGTTTTGAAAATTTCAATCAAAACCTTGCTTCTCATTTTGCCAATTTTTTAATTCTCTATTACATTCTTGTATTAATCTTATTCTATCTGCCGATACATAAATTCTCAAAATTATTCCTCAGTCAAAATAATTATCCTTGGGCTTTACTCACTTTACTTAGTGGTATTATAATTACGATCTCAATATCTCAATGGATTGTTACAGATCATTTATTCTACAATTCATTTTTTACATTAAAACTAATTCATACAAACTGGTTTCAATATACATTGTTCGAATTTTTAACATTATCTATTTTAATATTTCATATCTCTTATTTTTTTCATAAATATTATATTCTCACCTCGATTAGTCTAAATCAATTTAAATACGAAAAATACATTATCCCTTTTCTGAATTATTTTATTATTTTCCTATCCCTCATTGTATATTGTTCAGCATATAAAGCTGTTTTTGTAAAATCAGATTTTGCCTTTAACTTCAATAATATACTAGGTAGTCCCGCTGAAAATTATATACTCTTATTATGTTTATTATTTATTCTTATTTCCATTTTTTTAATCTCTAATAAATTAGTTCAAAGCACTCTAAGTTTTAATTTAAAACTCAGTGAAAGATTTGTTATTTTTCTATTATCATTCATTATCTTTCAGTTAATCTTCCACAAAATTCAAATCGACATAAGCATTATTTCATTTTTTCTTGCTTCAGCTATAGTAGTATGGTTGCAAGATTATTTTGCAGAGGAGTATCAAGTTAATATATTATGGCTCATCACTTGGATTATTTTAATAAGTTTTTTGAGCTCAGGCTTAATTTTCCACTATCAAAATATTAAGAAAAGAGATTTTGAAAAAAATATTTTCACAGAGTTTTCAAGATCTCTCAATGATAGAAATGATACATTGAGGTCAACAGCCGTATCCAGAATAATCCATAATACAAATGTAAATGGCCTACAATTATACTATTATGAAGATCAAGTATTAAAATATGCGTCAGATATTAATAAACCAAATATTAAATTACTTCTAGAAAATGCTGGAAAATCTGAAATAGAACGCTTTGTTGATGAATCAAGTGATGGCTTAATTGGTAAAATTGGTAAGAATAATATCGTTGTCATTTCTCATGAGAAAAATAAAATAATAAATGCTATTTCTCTATTCTCATATATTTTTACGATATTAATTTTATTTTCTTATTTGATTAACATCCTTAATAATCAATATCAGTTTCTCCCTCCTGGAATCCAGTTCAGTCTATCCAGCAAACCGTCATTACGTACAAAAATTCAATTCTATATTATATTAGGAATCGTGCTTTCATTTGTAATAATTGCTGCAGTTACAGTGTTTTTTACTAAACGGACAGATCACCAATTACAATATGAAAACATCTATTATAAAACAAAATATATTAGCAATTATTTAGAATCAAATCTAGCTGAAAATTACTCAGAGGATGATGCAAAAATGATTATCCAAGAAAAATTAAAACAAGCTCAATCTTTATTAGATTATGACATTGAAATCTACAATCAAAAATGAATTAAAATTAGTAATAAATCAGTATTCGAACCCAATGTAAACATTGTAAAACTTTGCAATCCTGATTTTTATTTCAAATACCCGCAAGACATTGAAGATATAATTGTGTTAAATGAAAATAGCGGATCAACATCAATAGGTGCATACAAAAATATACTACAAAACAACAAAAGACAATACACCCTGCAAGTTACCCCTTTGGTAAATCATGATAATAGTTCCAACAATAGACTTGCTGTGCTGATCAATACTCTTTTAAATATATATGTATTTTTGTTTTTAATTGCTGCTAGTTTAGCTACATTTCTTGCTAACTCAATCACTTCGCCTTTAGAAATCCTCCGTAATAAACTGAGAGAAATTCGACTTGGAAAATCAAATGAAACTCTTGAGTATCCCGGACAAGATGAAATAGGAGAACTTATTCAGGATTATAATAATATGGTGGGCAAGCTTGATGAAAGCGCTACTCTATTGGCTAAATTTGAAAGAGATACCGCATGGAGAGAAATGGCTAAACAAGTCGCTCATGAAATTAAGAACCCACTAACCCCCATGAAACTCAGCATTCAATATCTTCAACAAATGATAAAAAACAATGCTGCGAATATTCCTGAAATGGCTGACAAAGTAAGTAAAACTTTATTAGAACAGATTGATGGGTTGACGAAAATCGCTACTGAGTTTTCAAACTTTGCACAGATGCCTAAAGCTGAAAATGAAAAATTATTGCTCAATGATATCGTAAGTTCAGTACATGATTTATTTAGAAAAAGAGAAGATATTGATATCAATCTATTTGTTCCTATCGAAGAGCAATATATTTACTTTGATAAAAATCAAATCATTCGAGTGCTAAATAATTTAATAAACAATGCTATCCAAGCAATCCCTGAAGATAGAAGAGGAAAAATAGATATTTCACTTGAACAAAAACAAAAATTCACCTTAATCAAAATCAAAGATAACGGTATTGGAATCCCGGACTCAATGAAGGAAAAAGTATTTTTACCTAATTTCACTACAAAAAACTCAGGAACGGGTTTAGGCTTAGCGATGTGTCAACAAATCATTGAATCCGCGAATGGAAAACTATATTTTACCTCAGTTCAAAATATTGGCACAATTTTCTTTGTTGAATTACCAATAATAAAACAACAATCATAATTAAAATAAAAATTATTTTTTAATTTTTGGTTTAATTAGCAATCTTAATCCTTGATCAAAAAACAAATAAGACCATATCCAATTAAACATCACTACGATTTTATTTTTAACACCAATCAAAAAGTAAATATGTACACCAAGCCACATAATCCAAGCAGGAAAACCTTTTAAGAATAATTTACCTCTCTCTGCTACTGCCTTATTCCTTCCAATGGTAGCAAGACTTCCTTTATCTATATACTTAAATCTAGTTGAATTAGTTTCTTTTGCTTTAATCTTATCAATGAACAATTTTGCCAAAAAATCTGCTTGCTGCATTGCCACAGGTGCTACTTGTGGGTGCCCTTCAGTTGTTGTCATATAAGCGACATCACCTATT